>OFMQ01000114.1_pt1 | contig 64081 bp, 61 predicted proteins | sample 1541851 | NCBI WGS metagenome assembly OFMQ01 (sample SAMN04209227, study PRJEB22552) | human gut metagenome | biome: gut; material: feces | host: Homo sapiens | place: USA: Oklahoma | reverse complement strand
GGTGCTGTTGGTGCTGGCCCTGGCGCTGGGGACCTTTTCCACCGCCATGTGGAGCTACTACTACTCCAGCACGATGAACGACCTGAAACGGAGGGCGGCGGACGATGCGGGGGGCTTTGCCTCCTTTACCCGCAGTCAATACTGGACCAACGCCCAGAACGCGGTACAGAAGTTTGAGGACAAGACAAAGCTGGAACTCCAGTTTCTGGATGATACCGGGGCAGTGCAGTACTCCAGCAACGATCTGGCCGCCGGCACCACGCCGGGGACCCAGGACATTCAGAGCGCGCTGAACTATCAGGAGGCCGTGGCCTGGAAGGGGACCGACCCCCATACCGGCGAGCGGGTGGTGGCCGCCTCCGCTCCCATCGTCTACCACGGGCAGACGGTGGCAGTGGTGCGCTATGTGACCTCTCTGGTGGCCATCGACTGGCAGTTTTTCCTGGCTATGGGTCTGGCCTGCCTGCTGGGGGCGGCCATCCTGGCCCTGGTCTACTTCTCCAATCTCTACTTTGTCCGCTCCATCGTGGAGCCTCTGGCCAGTATTACAGAGACCGCCCGGCTCATCGCTGATGGAAGCTACGGGGTGCAGATCGAGAAAAAATTTGACGACGAGGTGGGAGAGCTTACCGACACCATCAACGATATGTCCCTAAAAATCAAGCAGTCGGAAAAGACACAGTCGGAGTTCATCTCCTCCGTCTCCCATGAGCTGCGTACCCCCCTGACCGCCATCACCGGATGGGCGGAGACCATTCAGGGCGGCGAGCTGAAGGACCCCCAGGACGTGCGGAAGGGAATGGACATCATCGTCTCCGAGGCGCGGCGGCTGACCAACATGGTGGAGGAGCTGCTGGAGTTCTCCCGCATTGAGGATGGCCGGTTCACCCTGTCGGTGGAGCCTCTGGATCTGAAGGCGGAGCTGGAGGACGCGGTGTACACCTATCGGGAGTTTTTCCGCCGGGAGGGCATCGAACTGACCTATCAGGACTGCCCGGAGGAGATGCTCCCCATCAGCGGAGACCCGGAGCGGCTGCGCCAGGTGTTCTGTAATCTGCTGGACAATGCGGCCAAGCACGGCGGCTCCGGCAAGCGGATCGATGTGTCTGTCGCCCGGGAGGGGGAGGAGGCGGTGATCCGCATCCGGGACTACGGTCCCGGCATCCCCGAGGAGGAGCTGCCCCATGTGAAGTACAAATTCTACAAGGGGAGCTCCAAGGCCCGGGGCTCCGGCATCGGCCTGGCGGTGTGCGAGGAGATCGTCACCCGGCACGAGGGGCGGCTGGACATCGGAAACGCCCAGGGAGGCGGCTGTCTGGTGACCATCGTCCTGCCCATTGAAACGTAAGTTCGACAGCTATTGCTTTTTTTCTGAAAACTTGGTAGAATACCCACGGCGCGGAAGCGCGGCTGCCGTTTGATCGCAAAGGAGAAACAGTTTCCCATGCAGAACAGAGAAAAAACCTGTGCCTGCCCCTCCGGCGGGTTCAAGACTATGTGCGGAGGCCAGGCGCTCATTGAAGGCATCATGATGCGCGGCCCCAAAAAACAGGCCGTGGTGGTGCGCAAGCCGGACGGCACCCTCGCCATCCGGGAGAGCCAGCTGCGGTTCATCAAGGACCGCTTTCCTGTGCTGGGCCTGCCCCTGATCCGGGGGATGGTCACCTTCGTGGCCTCCATGGTGGAAGGCGTCCGGGCCCTGATGTACTCCGCGGAGTTCTTTCCGGAGGAGGAAGGGGAGACGGAGGAGTCCTCCCGCTTTGAGGCGTGGCTGGAGCGTACCCTGGGCAGCGACCAGGCGGCCTCATTTTTTGTGACAGTCTCGGTGATTTTGGGGATCGGGATGTCCATCGGACTGTTTTTCCTGCTGCCCACCCTGCTGGGCTCGGTGGTGACATTTTTTACGGACTCCATGGTGGTCCGTAACGTGGCGGAGAGCCTGATGAAGCTGGCTATTTTTGTGGGCTATCTGGCCCTCTGCTCCCGGATGAAGGACATCCACCGGGTATTCCAGTACCACGGCGCGGAGCATAAGACCATTTTCTGCTATGAGGCGGGGCTCCCCCTGACGGTGGAGAACGTGCGGAAGCAGCCCCGCCACCATCCCCGGTGCGGGACCAGCTTCCTGTTTATGGTCATCGCGATCTCCATTCTAGTCTCTACCGTTGTGTTTGGGATCTGGCCGGTCCACAACGACCTGTGGCGGTTTGTGGCCCACCTGCTGATGCTGCCCATCATCGTGGGGGTCAGCTATGAGTTCAACCGCTGGGCGGGGCGGCACGACGGGCCGGTCACAAAGCTGCTCACCGCCCCCGGATTGTGGCTCCAAAATTTCACCACCTTTGAGCCGGACGATTCCATGATCGAGGTGGGCATCAAGGCGCTGGAGCTGGTTCTGCCCGAGGTAAAGGGCGAGGACGCGTGGTGAGCCTTCTTCGGCGGTACGCCGAATCATAAATTAAAAATTAAGAGTTCGGAATGAGAAGCTGGAGGCTTTCAGAGCCGGCTGCGCTGAACGGATCGGAATGGGCGCGGGGGGCGCACACCGCAATTCCTAATTCAAGCAAGAGGGGGAGCCTATGGCTACCACATATAACAATCTGTATCTGGATACCCGGACCCGGCTGAAAAAGGCGGGCATCGAGAGGGGCCAGCTGGAGGCCCGGGAACTGATCTGCTATGCGGCGGATAAGAGCCGGGAGCAGTTTTACCGGGATATGCATCTCTACGCCTCCGGTGAACTGGAGAAGCGGGTGGATGCCCTGGTGCAGCGCCGCCTGGGAGGCGAGCCGGTGGCCTATATTGTGGGGGAGTGGGAGTTTTACGGCCTGCCCCTGAACGTGTCCAGCGAGGTGCTGATCCCCCGGATCGACACAGAGGTGCTGGCGGAGCGGGGCATCCTCAAGGCGCGGGCCGCCGGGGAGGGAGCCCGTGTGCTGGACCTGTGCGCCGGAAGCGGCTGTGTGGGTCTGGCCATCGCGGCCAACGCCCCCGGGTGCCGGGTGGTGCTGGGGGAGCTGGCCGAGGGCGCCCTGCGGGTGTGCAAGCAGAACGTCCGCCGCAACGAGCTCAACGCACGGGTGACCTGTCTGTCGGTGGACGCGATGGAGCCCCCTTCCTCCGCGCTGTGGGATTTTGATGTGATCGTCTCCAATCCCCCTTATATCCCCACTGGAGACATTCCGGGCCTGGATCCCTCCGTGCGGGACTATGAGCCGCTCATCGCCCTGGACGGCGGCGCAGACGGCCTGGATTTCTACCGTTTCATCGCGTCCAAGTGGAAAAATGCCCTGCGGCTGGGGGGGACCCTCCTCTTTGAGGTGGGTATCGGACAGGCCCCCGAGGTGGAGGAGATCCTGGCACAGAACGGCTTTGAGCAGATCCAGACCACTGCGGACACCCAGGGGATCTGGCGTGTGGTGGAGGGGACCATCAACGGATAGACGGGAAAGACAAAGGGCTTGCAGACCGGGCCGGAGGCTGGACGGAAGAATGTCCGGTTTATGGGACTTGTGATCTGTTAAGCTGTGAAGCAGACAGCCGGACCAGAGGGCTCTGGACCGGTGGGAAAGGATGGGATCAGATGGCAACAAAGAAACCGGCGGTGGAGAGCGCGGCTCCCGCCGCAGATAAGAAGAAGGCACTGGAGACCGCCATGGCGCAGATCGAGCGCAACTACGGAAAGGGCTCCATCATGCGGCTGGGGGAGAACCTGGGGGTAATGGTGGAGTCTATCCCCACCGGCTCCCTGTCCCTGGACCTGGCGCTGGGGATCGGCGGCCTGCCCAAGGGCCGGATCATTGAGGTCTATGGACCGGAGTCCTCCGGTAAGACCACACTGGCCCTCCACGTGGTGGCCGAGGCCCAGAAGCGGGGGGGCGAGGTGGCCTTCATCGACGCCGAGCATGCCCTGGACCCCACCTATGCCCGGGCGCTGGGGGTGGACATCGACTCCATGCTGATCTCCCAGCCGGACACCGGCGAGCAGGGCCTGGAGATCTGTGAGGCCCTGGTCCGCTCCGGGGCCATTGACGTGGTTGTGGTGGACTCTGTGGCCGCGCTGACCCCCCGGGCGGAGATCGAGGGGGACATGGGCGACTCCCATGTGGGTCTGCTGGCCCGCCTGATGAGTCAGGCTCTGCGGAAGCTGGCCGGCTCCATCGCAAAGACCAACTGCATCGTGATCTTCATCAACCAGCTGCGTGAAAAGGTGGGCGTGGTCTATGGCAATCCTGAGGTCACCACCGGCGGCCGGGCGCTGAAATTCTACTCCTCGGTCCGCATCGACGTGCGGCGGGTGGAGGCGCTGAAGAGCGGCTCTGAGATCATCGGTAACCGAACCCGGGCCAAGATCGTCAAGAATAAGGTGGCGCCCCCCTTCCGGGAGGCGGAGTTCGACATCATGTACGGCGAGGGCATCTCCAAGGTGGGCGAGCTCATCGACCTGGGTGTCAAGCTGGACCTGGTGCAGAAGAGCGGCTCCTGGTTCGCCATGGGCGAGCTGCGCCTGGGCCAGGGCCGGGACGCGGCCAAGCAGTTTTTGCGGGACAATCCGGACATGGCGGACGAGCTGGAGGCCAAGATCCGGCAGAACGCCTTCAAGCTGCTGTCCAAGCAGGGGCAGGCGGCGGCCCGCGCCGCCGGCCGGGCGGTGGACGTGTCCGCCGACGACTTTGAGGACGGCGAGGCGTAAATGGTCATTCAGGAGCTGAAGCCCTCCAAGCGGGTCCGGGGCCGCTGGCTGGCGGTGCTGGAGGACGGCTCCCTCCTCCGGGTGGGGGAGGGCGAGGTGATCCAGTTCGCCCTCTGCGCCGGCCGGGAGCTGACGGAGGAGGAGGCGGAGCGCCTCCAGGCCGCTGTCCGCACCGGCGGGCTGAAGGAGAAGGCCCTGAACCTGCTGGCCGGCCGCCCCATGTCCCGCCGGGAGCTGGAGCGGAAGCTGGAGAGCTGGGAGGCTGCTCCGGAGGAGGCGACCGCCATCTGCGGCCGGCTGGAGGAGCTGGGCTTTCTGAACGACGTGCTCTATGCGGAGCAGGTGGTGCGCCACTACTCCGCCAAGGGGTACGGCCTGCGGAAGCTGCGGGATGAGCTGTACCGCCGGGGCGTGCCCCGGGAGCTGTGGGACGAGGCCCTGGAACGGGCGGAGGATCCGGCAGAGGCCATCGACGCCTTCCTGGCCAAAAAGCTGGGGGACACGCCGCCGGAGGACAGGCGGGCGTGGAAGCGGGCCTCGGACGCCCTGGCCCGGCGGGGCTACGCCTGGAGCGACATCAGCGAGGGCCTGCGCCACTATGGCGCGGAGTGGGAGGAGTAACTGTTTTCTCCCGGCAGGGTGAGAGCCAGCTGGTCGCCCAACTGAGCGCAGTGCGGAAGGCTTCCGGTTCCAGACCTCGCAGGGCCCCGCAGAGGTTCGATAGAAACTCTGCTGGAGGAAGCCGGCCCTATTGGCACATTTTTTCAGGTTTCCACAGACGATCTGCTGGAGATCACCGATGACCCTGCCTGGCGGGGAAAGTAAGAAGGCCGGACCCTCCGGTCAAACCAATATATTGGAGCGATGATGATGCCATATAAAATCGCATTTGTTTCCCTCGGCTGTGCCAAGAATTTGGTGAACACCGAGCAGATGATGGCCCTGTGCCGCCGGGCGGGGCACACTGTTACCGGCGACCCGGACGGGGCCGACGTGGCGGTGCTGAACACCTGCGGCTTCATTGAGTCCGCCAAGAGCGAAGCCATCGAAAATATTTTGGAGCTGGCGGAACTGAAAAAGGCCGGGCGGCTGAAAAAGCTGCTGGTGACTGGCTGTCTCTCCCAGCGGTACCCCGACGACATCCGCACCGAGCTGCCCGAGGTGGACGGGATGCTGGGCACCGGCAGCTATACCGACGTGGCAGCGGCGGTGGAGGAGCTGATGGCAGGGGAGAAGGCGGAGCACTTCGGCAATATCCACCGCACCTTTGAGGACGGGGAGCGCCTGGTGACCACCCCGCCCTACACCGCCTATCTGAAGATCGCCGAGGGGTGCAGCAACGGCTGCGCCTTCTGCATCATTCCCAAGCTCCGGGGCCGCTACCGCAGCCGCTCCATGGAGGCCCTGCTGGCCGAGGCCAGGCAGCTGGCGGATAGCGGCGTGAAGGAGCTCATCGTCATCGCCCAGGACATCACCCGGTACGGCATGGATCTGGAGGAGCCAACCTCCCTGGCCGGCCTGCTGAAGGAACTGTGCAAGCTGGACTTCCACTGGATCCGCCTGCACTACCTGTATCCTGAGGTCATCACCGACGAACTCATCGACACCATTGCCCGGGAGAAGAAGATCGTCCACTATCTGGACATCCCCATCCAGCACTGTAACGACGGGATCCTGAAGGCTATGCGCCGGAGGAACACCCGGGCGGAGCTGGAGGACCTCTTTGACCGGCTGCGGCGGGCCATCCCGGATCTGGTGGTCCGCACCTCGCTGATCTGCGGACTGCCCGGAGAGGGCGAGGCGGAATTTGAGGAGCTGTGCCAGTTCCTCAGGGAGCAGAAGCTCCAGCGGGTGGGCGTGTTCCAGTTCTCCCCGGAGGAGGGGACCCTGGCTGCCGCCATGGAGGACCAGGTGGATCCGGAGACTGCCGCACGCCGGGTAGAGCTGGTGGTGGATCTTCAGTCCCGGATCATGGACGAGTATAACGAGGCACGGCTGGGGACCGTGATGGAGGTGCTGTGCGAGGGCTTTGACGCCCAGGCGGGCTGCTTTGCCGGACGGACCTACGCCGACTCGGTGGAGATCGACGGCCGCGTCCTGTTCACCGCCGCCGGAGCCGTCCCAGCGGGCAGCTTCGTCAACGTCCGGATCACCGGCGTTTCTGACGGAGAGCTGACCGGTGAGATCGAGGAATAGATTTTTGTCGAAAAAGAGGAGCTGACCATTTTCCATGAACACTGCCAATAAGCTGACCATTCTCCGGGTCTTTCTGATCCCGGTATTCCTGCTGGTGCTGTACTTACAGGTGCCCGGAGCCAACTACTGGGCGCTGGCCATCTTTATCGCCGCCAGCCTGACCGACACCCTGGACGGCTACATCGCCCGCCACTACAACCAGGTCACCGACTTTGGGAAATTTATGGACCCCCTGGCGGACAAGTGCCTGGTGGTGGCCGCTATGCTGTGGTTCGTCGAGATCGGGCAGATGCCCGGCTGGGCCCTGCTGGTGGTCATCATCCGGGAGTTCAGCGTGTCCGGCCTGAGAATGGTGGCGGCGGACAAGGGGCGCGTGATCGCCGCCGGCTGGTCCGGCAAGGTCAAGACGGCTTCTACCATGGTGTGCATCGTGCTGATGTTCCTGCCCATCGCGGTGTGGATCAACCACATCTGCGTGGCGGTCATCGTGCTGACCACCATCTACTCCGGCGTGGAGTATTTTATGAAGAACCTGGACATCCTCGCCGAGGTGAAATGAGGAAACAGGGACCATCCGTTAGCGGATGGTCCCTGTTTTTGTCTCAGAATGAAAAGCGGCTGTCCTGCCGGAAGGGAGGCGGATGGACCTATTCCGGCTTGTACCGGCAGAGAATGTAGGTGACCCATGCGATGCAGACACAGGAGTAGAGGAGTCCGAAGACAGCAATGCCCAACAGTTCGCTGCTTCCGCGCAGTCCCTCTGATAAAAAAACAGGCAGGCGAACAGTGCGACGATAAGGAAAATTTGTATGACCCGGAGAAAATCATGGCTTTCCCGGACTGAGCGGCGGTATTTCAGCTCCCGGAGCTCGTTGGGATCGCTGCACAGGGCGTTGAGCGCCTCCAGCTCGGCGTTTTTTTCCGTCAGCTCTTGGTCCAACCGCCGGAACTCCGGTGTGTTCTGCCCCTCGGCGGTGCGGCCCAGGGCCATCATCTCCACGATGAGGTCGAGGAGTTCCCCCCGCAGTGCCTCCCGGCGGTCCCACTGCCGGATAGTCATGGTCCGCGCCTCCTTTCCAGGCGGTATTTTAAGTAAGTTCATTGTATCAGAGATTCCAAAAAAATGCAAGGAGGAGGCGGATCATCGTCCAGCGAGTGCTGTGTGCGGAGGCGAACAGCTGAAAAAGCCGCCCCCAGCTGGGGCTGCTGTACCGGATCATCAGCCTTCCACCGCCGGGAGAAAAGAGAAAGCGCCCGCACCGGAGGCTCTCCGGTGCGGGCGGGGGATTGATCAGGAAGGGTCAGAACAGTCCGGTGATCTTGCCGTTTTCGTCCACATCGATCTTTTCAGCGGCGGGGACCTTGGGCAGACCGGGCATGGTCATGATGTCCCCAGTGAGGGCCACCAGGAAGCCGGCGCCGGCGGACACCTTTATATTCCGGACTGTGACAGTAAAACCGTCAGGGGCGCCCAGAAGGCTCTGGTCATCAGAGAAGGAATACTGCGTCTTGGCCATGCAGATGGGCATCTTGTCGTAGCCCAGCTCGGTCAGAGCCTTGATCTGCTTCTCGGTGTTCGGCGTGAAGGCCACGTCGTCGCCATGGTAGATCTTCGTGACGATGTCGCGGATCTTTTCCTTGATGGGCTTGTCGAGCTCATAGGAGAACGTGAAGTCGTTCGGCTGGTCGCACAGACGGATGACCTCGTTGGCCAGCGCGATGCCGCCTTCGCCGCCCTTGCCCCAAACCTCGGACAGAGCAACGTTGACGCCCAGCTCCCTGCACTTGGTCTCGATGAGCTTCAGCTCCGCCTCGGTGTCGGTGGGGAAGCGGTTGATGGCCACGACGCATGGCAGGCCGAACGTGTCGCGGATGCAGCGCACATGGTGCAGCAGGTTCGGCACGCCGCGGCGCAGCGCGTCGAGATCCTCCGTGCCGAGTTCATTCAGCGCCAGACCGCCGTGCATTTTCAGTGCGCGCACCGTCGCCACCACGACGGCGGCGTCCGGCCGCAGTCCGGCGAGCCGGCACTTGATGTCCAGAAACTTCTCCGCGCCGAGATCCGCGCCGAAGCCGGCCTCCGTCACGGCGTAGTCGCAGCGGTGCATGGCCATGCGCGTGGCGAGCACGCTGTTGCACCCGTGCGCGATGTTGGCAAACGGCCCGCCATGCACGAACGCCGGCGTGCCCTCGAGCGTCTGCACGAGGTTGGGCTTGAGCGCGTCGCGCAGCAGCGCCGCCATTGCGCCCACGGCCTTGAGGTCGCGCGCCGTGACGGGCCGGCCGTCATACGTGTAGCCCACGATGATGCGGCCCAGCCGCGCCTTCAGATCGGCCATGGACTCTGCCAGGCAGAGTACGGCCATGATCTCGCTGGCGGCCGTGATGTCAAAGCCGTCCTCGTGCGGCACGCCGTTGGCCCTGCCGCCGAGCCCGCCGACGATGCAGCGCAGCTGCCGGTCGTTCATGTCCACGCAGCGCCGCCACGTGATGCGCCGCGGGTCGATGCCGAGGGCGTTGCCCTGCTGGATGTGGTTGTCGAGCATGGCGGCGAGCAGGTTGTTCGCCGCGCCGATGGCGTGAAAGTCGCCGGTGAAGTGCAGGTCGATGTCCTCCATCGGCACGATCTGCGCGTAGCCGCCGCCGGTCGCGCCGCCCTTGCGCCCGAACACCGGGCCGAGCGACGGCTCGCGCAGCGCGACGGCCGCGTCCTTCCCAATGCGGCGCAGCGCGTCGGCCAGACCGATGGTCGTGGTCGTCTTGCCCTCGCCGGCGGGCGTGGGCGTGATGGCCGTGACGAGGATCAGTTTGCCCTTTCCGCGCGGCGGCTGCCCGAGCACGGACAGGGCCACCTTCGCCTTATGGCGGCCATACGGCTCTATATCAGCATCGTCGATGCCGACGGTGCGTGCAATGTCACAGATCGGCTGCATCGTGCAGCGCTGGGCGATCTCCAGATCGCTTTGATATCCCATATAACCCCTCCCTTGGATGCGTGTACCCTTTATCATACCTGACGGCGGCGGGTTTGTAAAGCTTGACGCGGGGTGGATTTTCCGCTATCATGGGCCGGATGATGAGGTGATGACCATGCAGTATCTCTGCGCGCCGATGGAGGGCGTGACCGGTGACCTGTTCCGGCAGGCGCAGCGGCAGACGTTCCCCGCGGCGGACAGCTACTATACGCCGTTTCTCTCGCCGACGGCGAACCGCACGTTTTCCCCGCGCGAGCTGCGCGAGATCGAGCCTGCGCACAACGCGGGCATCCGTGTCGTGCCGCAGCTCATGGGCCACTGCGCCGAGGACTTTCTCTGGATGGCGGGGCAGCTCGCTGATATGGGCTACGACGAGGTGAACTTCAACCTCGGCTGCCCGTCGAACACCGTCACGGTGAAGAAAAAGGGCGCAGGTCTGCTCACGGAGCCGGATCTGCTGCGGCGGTTTTTCGACGCCGTGTTTGCCGCCTGTCCGCTGCCGGTGTCGGTCAAGACGCGGCTCGGCAAGACGACGGCGGAGACATTCCCCGCGCTGCTGGAGCTGTATAATGACTACCCGATCTGCGAGCTGATCGTGCACCCGCGCGTGCAGGCCGACCAGTATCACGGCCACCCGGATCTCGACATGTTTGCCTACGCGCTCGCGCACAGCCGCGCCCCGGTGTGCTACAACGGCGATTTGTTCGACGCTCCGGCCGTGCGCGCGTTTCAGGCGCGCTTTCCGACGGTGGAGCGCATCATGCTCGGCCGCGGGCTGGCCGCCAACCCCGGCCTTATCGGCCAGCTGCGCACGGGTGTCGAGCCGACGGCGGCGCAGTTTCAGGCGTTTCATGACCGGCTCTATGTGGCCACGAGCGCGCGCATTCCCGACCGGCGCGCGCTGCTGTTTCGCATGAAGGAGGCGTGGCGCTATCTCGGCTGCAGCTTCGCGGATGCCGAGCGGCCGCTGCGCCGCATCCGCAAGGCGCAGGACATGATAGAGTACGAGAGCGCGGTGCGCCAGCTTTTCGCGTCCTGCCCGGTGCGGGAGAATGCGGGCTATTTTGTCTGAAGATGCAGATATCCCCGGCAGCCATGCTGCCGGGGATATGTTTTTGTGTTCAGTTCTGGCTGTACCAGTCGCCGCCCGGCTGCGGGCCAGGGTTCGGCTGCCAGCCGTTGGGGGCACGGTCGCCCATGCTGCGTGGCAGGCTGCGGTAGAACGCGGCGCGCGACACGGTCATATACGGCGTGAGCCAGAGATAGCCGATGCCGGCGGTCAGCGTGGCTAGCAGCGCCCAGCCGATAAAGCTCAGGTCAAGGCAGAACAGGTCGCCCTTGCGCCCGTCCATGAGCGCCTTGGAGCGCTCGATGGCCTCCGTGGCCTGCATGCCCGGATTTTCGGCCATGATGTACGTCGCCATGGAGTAGCGGTAGGCGGCGACGATGCCGGGAATGACAAACAGCAGCGACCATGCGATCACCTTGAGCGTGATGAGCAGGTTGAGCACGAAGGCGTTGCCGAAGATGTCAAAGCCGGAAAACAGATCCTCAAACTGTGCCTGCTCGCCGTCGACCAGCTTCAGGCAGAAGCGGTTGTGGCCGATGGAGACGCTGCCGCCGATGACGAACTGCACCAGCGAGATCACTCCGGACACGGGGAGAAACACCTGCAGCGCGTGGCGCAGGGCCTCGGGATAGTACTGCGTCAGGTCGTCCCCGTTGATGGTGAGGCTAAATGACGGGGTGAAGCTGCTGCTCGTCCCGCCGAGGATGCTCGCCAGCAGCGTCACGCCGACGGCGAGCCACCAGTAATTTTTCAGCGCGCGGCGGGCCATGCCGCGGTAATCGGATGCGGAATACATAGGCGTTCTCCTTTCTGCCCTTACCAGGGCGTGCGGGTCTGCCCGTGCACGAGGTAGGCGTGCTCGGCCAGCTCCGCGAGCGGGCTGTCGCTGCGGGAATCGGAGTAAAACTCCGCGATCTCGACGTTGGGATAAGCCTCGTGCAGGCGGCGGACCTTTTCCGCACCGTGGCAGTTTTCGCCGTCGGTCTTGCCGGTGTGTTTATCCACGCGCGAGGCCAGCAGCCGCACGCCGAGCTTCTGCGCCGGAATGCGCACGAGAAACTCCGGCGAGGCGGAGATAATGATGTCGTCCGGTCGCTGCTGCGCAAGATACCACGGGTTTACGCGCGCAAAATTCTGCGCCCAGAACGCCTCCAGCTCCGCGTCCACATCGGGCACGCGGCGCAGAAAGCCGTACATCCGCTCCTTGATGGCCGTCTTGCTCACCTTGCCGAGCCAGTAGCCCGGCAGCAGGACCAGCGTGCCCAAAAGCGCCCGGATCACACCGGGATGCCGCCGCAGACACCAGCGCACGAACGCCACTGTGCTGTCCACGGGGAAGATGGTCTTGTCCCAGTCGTATACGTTGACTTTTTCCATAGGGCACCTCTCAGTACAGGGTGCCGGCCAGCTGCATATACGCGGCGGCAAAGGCCTCCCGGATGAAGTAATTGACGCGCATGGTCGGCAGCGTCGTCTCGGCAGCGATGCCGACGGGCTCTGCGCCCAGTGCCCGCACCATGCGTTTGGCGCGGTAGAGGTGGTATTCGCTCGTCACGATGCCGACGCCGTTCGCCGGGTCGTACCCCCGCGCACGGAGGATGGCGAACGAATTTTCCAGGTTCTCGCGCGTGGTGCGCGACTGATCCTCCTGCACGATGCGCGCGCTGTCGATGCCGTGCGCCGTGAGGTAGTCGGCCATGGCTTTGGCCTCTGTGATGTCCTCGCCCTCGCCCTGGCCGCCGGAGACGACGGCCAGCGCGTCCGGGTTCGCGCCCAGATACGCGAGTGCGGCGTCGAGCCGGTTGCACATCGACAGCGACGGTGTGCTGCCGTTGACGCCCGCGCCGAGCACGATGATCGCGTCCGGGTGCGCGTCCGTGTCCGTGCGCGCGTCGCGCACGACGGGGATCTCAAAGATCGCGAACACGATCACCCCTGCGCACACGAGCACGCCCAGCACGATGCGCCCCACGCGGTGCAGCCGTGGGAATAGAAATACCAGCACGGCGATGCCCCAGAGCGTGTAGCCCAGAAAGTCGTGCCCCGGCATCGCAAAGCGCAGCACGCAGCCGGCGATGACGAGCACGATGGCGGCGATCAGAGATGTTTTGTGTTTCATTCGCACAGCGCCTCCCACGCTTCATAGAGCGCCTCGAGCTGCGCATTGAGCGCCTGCTTTCGCGCATCGATCTCCATGAGTTTCTGATAGTCCGTGGCGTTGGCCTCGCTCTCGGCGTCGAGCGCCGCAAGCTGCCCCTCCAGCTTTTCGATCTCGCGCTCCGTGCGCTCGCGCGCTCGCGTGGTGTTCGGGGCGCGCTTCGGCTTTGACTTCGGCTCTTTTTTGCGCTCGACGGCCTTGGCCGTCTGCTGCAGGGTGGTCTGGCGCGCGCGGTATTCGCGGAATTGCTCATACGTCCCGCGGTAGTCCGTGATCGTGCCGTTTTCAAGCAGCCAGATGCGGGTGGCAAATTTCTCGATGAAGTACCGGTCGTGCGATACGAACAGCAGCGCCTGCGTATAGTCGCTCAGCGCGTCCTCGATCCACTCGCGGCTGGCGATGTCGAGATGGTTCGTCGGCTCGTCGAGGATGAGGAAATTGATTTCCCGGCGCATGAGCATGCACAGCCGCAGCCGGGACAGCTCGCCGCCCGAGAGCGCCGACACGGGCTTGAGCACATCCTCGCCGCAAAAGCCGTAGGCGCCGAGCTGGTCGCGCGCCTCCTGCGGCGTGCACTTGCACTCGTAGAGCATCGTGTCGAGCATGGAGCGCTCCGGCACGGCAAAGCGGACGATCTGCGGCAGGTATGCCGTGCGCACGGACGGCCCGCGCTGCACCCAGCCGGTATCCGGCGCCTCTTCGTTCATGACGAGCCGCAGAAACGTCGTCTTGCCGGCGCCGTTGTCGCCGATGAGGGCGATGTGCTCGCCGCCGGTCACGGTCAGGTCGAGGTCGTGAAAGAGTGTCCGCTCGCCGTAGCGCTTGCCCAGGCCCGACATGGTCAGCACATCGTCACCGCGGAATTCCTGCGCCGTGAAGTGCACGTTGAGCTTGCGCGCCTCGGTCGGCCGCTCGGTCGTTTCGAGCTTTTCCATGCGCTTTTCGATGGAAAACGCGCGCTTGTGCAGCTTGTCGTTGCCCATGAAGGCCCAGAGGTGCAGCTTGGCCGCCGCCTCCGTGAGCTGCTGGAGCTTGGCCTGATCTTTCTCGTATTTTTTGAGCTGCTCGTCAAAGCGGCGCTGCCGCTCGACGACGTAAAAGCTGTAGTTGCCGCTGTAAAACTCCGCCTGCCCGGACGTAAAGTCGATTGAGCGCTGCACGACGCGGTCGAGAAAATACCGGTCGTGGCTGATGACGAGCACCGTGCCGCGAAAATGCAGCAGGTACGCCTCCAGCCACTCGGTCGCGCGCAGGTCGAGGTGGTTCGTCGGCTCGTCGAGCAGGAGAATGTCCGTGTCCTCGAGGATGAGCCGCGCGAGGTTCACGCGCGTTTTCTCCCCGCCGGAGAGACTGTCGAACGGCTGCGCGCGCATCGCGGCCGGGATGTCCAGACCGTTGGCGACGCGGTTGCGCTCGTGCTCCATGTCGTACCCGCCGAGACGGCGGAAATTTTCCGACAGGCGGTCGTACTCCGAGAGCAGGGCGGGGGAGTCGTCCGTCGCCATGCGCGCGGTGAGCTCGTTCATGCGCGCTTCCATATCGTAGAGCCGCCGGTGCGCCTCGCGCAGCACGTCCTCCGTCGTCCAGCCGTCGGGGTAGACGGGGATCTGCGAGATCAGCCCCAGCCGCCGCCCGGAGGCGATGGACACGGTGCCGGCGTCCGGCTGCAGCTCGCCCGAAAGGATGCGGAAAAACGTCGTCTTGCCGCAGCCGTTGCGCCCGAGGATGCCCACGCGCTCGCCGGCGTTTACGTCGAATGTGATACCTTTTAATATATCGTTGCCCTGCTCAAAGCCCTTGACGAGCCCACGGACGGATAGATCGATCATGTGTGACTCCTAAATTACTTGTTCACGGCCGCCTGCAGCACGGTGTTGGCCACAGTGCCCGCATTCGTCAGGCCGCCGCCGGCGTTCTCCACCAGCACGACGAAGGCGTACGGGTGCGCATCGTCGAGCAAAAAGCCCGTGAACCAGGCGTGCGACGTGCCGTCACCCACCTCGGCGGTGCCGGTCTTGGCGCAGAGGTTCAGGCCCGGGAAGCGGTTCGTGCCGTAGTGGGCCGAGACGTTGTAGTTCATCATGTCGCGCAGCTTGTTGGCGGTCGCGGTGCTCAGCAGGCTCGTGGTCGAGCCGCTGGGTGTGTCGAGCAGCAGCGATGGTTCCACGACGCTGCCGCCGTTGGCGATGGCCGAGACGTAGCGCAGCATGGAGTACGGGCAGATGAGGTCTTCATACTGGCCGATGCCAGACCAGGCGAGGTTTGCGCTGCCGGACGCGCCCTTCGTGAAGCTGCCGGCCATCGTCGGGATGCCGCTCAGCGACTGGGAATCGAGGAAGCCGAACTTCTTGGCGTAGCTCTCGATGGTGTCCGCCCCGAGCTCGAGTGAGATCTGCGCGAACGCGCAGTTGCAGGAGTTTGCCAGCGCGTCCTCAAACGTCTGGCTGCCGTGCACGCCCGTGCACTTGACGGTCACGCCCGCCACATCGACGCTGCCCGCGCACGTAAAGCGGCGGCTGTCGATGTCCTTGATGTTCTCGATCGCGGCGGCGGAGGTGATGAGCTTGAAGATGGAGCCCGGCGTGAACGAGCCGTTGATGCAGCGGTTGATGTATGCGCCGTCCGGCACGTCGCCGTCGCTGCTGGGGTCGATGCTCGGGCCGGAGGCCATGCACAGGATCTCGCCGGTCTTGTAGTTGCTCACGAGCACGGCGCCCTTGCGCCCGGCGAGCGCCTCATAGGCGGTCACGCACAGGCTCGAATCGAGCGTGAGCGCGACGGTGTGCCCGTCGGTGGCGTAGGTGCCGGTGATGGGGTTGTAGCCCGACAGCTGCTTGGAAAATGCCTTGAGCGCGCCGGTGCCGATATTGCCGGTGTAGTCGCCGACGGCCTGGTAGCAGGCCGTGCGCACGGCAGCGTCATCGGCGTAGCTGCGCGAGCCGCCGTTGGCCGTTGCGAGCACGACGCCGCTGCGGTCGGTGAGCGTGCCGGTGCTGAGCACACCGCTGGTGTAGACGCTGCTGTTGGCGGCGAAGGTCGCCCACTCGGCGCCGTGTTCGATGTAGCGCACGATGTACACGCCGATGCCGCCGAGCACCAGCACGGCGACGAGCAGCGCGCTCATGGCGCGGCGTTTGACTTTGTTCATGCCTGCGCCTCCTTTTTATTGCGCGATGGCAGCCGCACCACGAAGCTCGCGCCGCGTCGGGTGTCTGCCGCCTTGATATAGGCCAGCAGCATCCAGCACGAGAGCATACTCGACCCGCCCTTGGACACGAACGGGAACGTCACGCCCGTGAACGGCAGGATATCGAGCACGCCGAACACGTTGAGCGACATCTGCACGAGCATGAGCGTCACGGTGGCGCAGCCGGCGATGACGTAGTACGACGAGCGGCCCTGGGCCGCATTCTTGACGGTGAAGATGGCGAGGGCGATGATGGCCAGCATCGCGCACAGCGCCACGATCAGGCCGAGCTCCTCGCACAGCATGCCGAACACCATGTCGGTGTTGGCAGCAAAGATATTTTTCAGCCAGCCGCAGCCTGCGCCCTGCCCGAACAGACCGCCGGAGGCGGCCGCGCTCAGCGCGCGCGTCTGCTGGAAGCCCGCGCCAGAGACGTCCTCCCACACGTGCCCCCAGGTGGCGAAGCGCTGCGCCACGTGCGGCTTGATGCTCAGCACCAGCGTACCCGCCATGGCGGCGGACGCCACGGCCAGCAGCACGGTCGCAATGCTGCCCGAGCGCATGAAGGCGATGACGAGGAACGTCGCAAAGAAGATGAGCGCAGAGCCAAAGTCGCCCATCAGCGCCAGCCCGCCCACGCAGATGGCGGAAAAGGCGATGAACAGCAGGATGCTCTTGCTGCGGAACATCCGGTTGATCGACGTTGCGCCGACGTAGATGAACGCGACCTTGATCAGCTCCGACGGCTGCAGGGAGAAGCCCGCGATCGTCAGCCAGTTTTTCGCGCCGAACACCTCGCGCGCGGCGAACAGGTTCAGCGCCAGCAGTGCCAGCGAGATGATGGCCGCCGGCCAGCGCAGCGCCTTGACATGGCTCAGGTCGCGCAGCCACCAGCCGAGCAGGAAAAACAGCGCGATGCCCACGATGATGAGGATGATCTCCTTGGTCAGATCGTCCGGCGTGCTCGTCGCGCAGATCTCGAGCCCGAGCGTGCACAGGAAAAACGCGATCGTCTCGACCTCGAAGCCCGAGCGGTCCATCGTGCGCATGAGCACGTAGCAGAACCACTGCGTGAGCGCGAGGGCTGCAAACGACATCAGAATGCCCAGCAGGTGCGCGCTGTCGGCCGAGGACACGAACTCCAGCGCCAGCAGCAGCTGAAACACCGTCAGGAAAAACAGCGTGCCGCCGGCGGAGACCTTCCGTCCGGCGATCGTGCGGCGCTGCTCCTGCACGGCGCGGCGCTCTTCGCTCATGTCGGCGAACTTGAGCATGTGCGTCGAGCAGCGGAGAATGTCGCCGCTGAACACCTGCGTCGGCTCGGTGATCTGTTCGCCGTTGAGGTACACGCCGCCGCTGCGGCTCAGGTCGCTGACGGTCCACTCGCCGGCGTCGTTGCGCATGAGCACGGCGTGGACGTTGGCCACGTCGGGATAGGGCAGCGTGATGTCTGCGCTGCGGGCGCGGCCGATCAGGCACTCCCAGTGCAGCAGGGGATAGACCTTGCCGTCCGGCGTGACGAGATGACCCCAGGTCTCCGGCTCGGCGCGGCCGTAGAACATGGACGCGATACAGCGGATGAGCACGATGAGCGCGATGACCGGCAGAATGAAGTGCGCGGCCTGCGCGGCATAGGCAGTTACGGCAGACACGGCGTCCGCCTCCTTTCCGAAGCTCCCGCGCGGGGAGCGGTACATTTATAATACAGCGATAAAAAATCAAACCATTATACCACGGCAAAAATCCATTGACAACCACTGCCGGGCATCCTACAATGAACCTATGATGAAACAGACGAAATTTTGGGTCCTTTTGTTCGCCGCGCTCGCCATTTTGGGCGGCGGCGCATTTTTGCTGCTGCGCGGCCATGGGCAGACGGGGCAGACGGCCGTCATCCGCATCGACGGCGAGGTCTATCAGCGCATCGACCTGCGCGCCGTGACCATACCATATGATATCGAAGTGCAGACCGACTGGGGCACGAACACCGTGCACGTCGAGTCCGACGGCGTGTCCGTCACGCAGGCCGATTGTCCGGATCTTCTGTGCGTCCAGCAGGGGAAGATCACTACGTCGGCTATCCCGATCGCCTGCGTGCCGCACCACCTGACGGTGCAGATCGAGGGGTCGCCATGAAGGGGACGAAGCGTCTGGCTGTTCTGGCCATGTTCACCGCCATCGCGCTGACGATCTTCGTCGCCGAGGCGCAGATCCCGCCCGTCGTGCCGATCCCGGGCGTGAAGCTCGGCCTTGCCAACATCGTCACGCTCATTGCCATGGCCCTGCTCGGCCGGCGGCAGGCGGGGGAGATCCTGCTCGTGCGCATCGTGCTCGGCAGCGTGTTCACCGGCGGCGTGTCGGCGATGCTCTTCAGCATTGCGGGCGGCGTGCTCGCCTATCTCGTCATGTGCCTGACCATCCGCCGCCTGCCGGAGCGGCTGCTGTGGGTCGTGAGCGTGCTGGCGGCCTTCGGGCACAACGCCGGGCAGCTGCTGGTCGCCGTCTGGGTCACGGGCACGCCGTCCATTCTGGTGTATGCGCCCGCGCTCGTCGCGGCGAGCGTGATCACCGGGGCGTTCACCGGCGTGGCCGCTATGTATCTCGTGCGTGCGCTGCGCAAAACGGGGCATTTTCCGCAGGCGTGAGATGACTTCGTCATGATTTTGTAACATTTTCGCGCCCCGAGTTCTTAAAATGTTCGGCAAGTAGGAAGCCGCAGTTTTTGGAAAACTGCGGCTTTGTTGTGCAAATACGACAAAATGCGCGGAGAATATATAGTAATATACATCAAAAACACACGCGAAAAGATTTCGGAAATGTTAAATCTGTTTTAAGTATTGACTTCCGGCAGGCGGCGCGCTATAATGCATCCGCGAATGAAAGATGGGAAGATTTAGGCTGGTATCAGCCGGTTACACAAATCCTTTTTTCTTCCCGCGCCGGGGTGCCCCGGCGGAGCTTTCCGGACGATTTTTGATGCTTATGAATGCTTTTGATAAACCTGTCCAATCGAATACGGAGCAGGCGGGGCGCGGCCATGGGTTCGCGCGGATGTTTGACCGCGTGTGCGCGTTTCTTGATGAGCGCGTCGGCGGCGCGTCGGCGCTGATCGCCGCCTGTCAGAGCGTGGCTGACCGGTTCTGGCACAGCAAGCTGTATTTCCCGGTCTGCTTTCTGATGCTCGCGGTGTTCATGGCGGCCGGACTGCCGGTCGTGGGCGGCGTTCTGGTCATGTCCACGCTGATCTTCCTGCTGCTGTTTTGCGACGATCTGCTGAGCGTCCTGTTCCCGGTCGTGCTGCTGGCCATGGTGGGCACGGAGTTTTACGATGAGCTCTACAGCCTGCTTCGCTTCTGGTGGATCGGCCTGCTGGCAGCGGCGGCGCTGCTCGTGCACATCGGTGCTTACGCCCGCGCGCCGCGCAACGGCGGCTGCCTGCACGGCATGGTGGCCGTGTCGGTCGCAACGCTGCTCGGCGGCCTGGGCTTCATCTCCCGCGAGGAGTATTTCGCGCCCACGGCGCTGTACTATTCTCTCGGCCTCGGTGTTGTGATGCTGCTGGTCTACCTGCTGTGCCGCAGTGAGGCGGACCGCACGCGCGACTATGACGTCGCCGAACGGATGCTGCAGATCCTTTATGCCGGCGGTCTGTTCACGGGCTTTGTGGTGGCGCTGTTTTATGCGCGCCATATGCAGGAGTTCGTGCAGGACTTTTCCACGATCTATTTCAAGTACCGCAATTTCAGCGCGACGATGCTGCTCATCTCGCTGCCCGCCGCGTCGTACTTTGCCGCGCGTGACCGGCGGCACTTCCTCGCGGTCGCGTTTTTGTACTTCATGATGCTCATGACCGGCTCGCGCAGCGGCCTGATCTTCGGTACGGCGATGCTGCTGCTGTGCCTTGCCTATGTGTATTACTGCAATCCCGAGCGCCGCGCGGTCTATCGCCGCGTCGGGCTCATCAGCCTGGTTCCGGCGGTCGCGCTGCTCATCGCGCTCGTGCCGCGGCTGTTCGCCTCGCGCATGGTCGACGGTGCGCTCATCTCCCCGGATGACAGCCGGTACACGTTTTTCATCCAGGGCCTGCTGGACTTTGTGAAGAATCCGCTCTTTGGCTGCGGTCTTGGCTCGATGCACAATGCGCCGATCTTCCTCGGCGTGGAGGGCAGCATCGTCTGGTACCACAACCTCATCGCGCAGATCCTCGGCAGTATGGGGCTTGTCGGCGCGGTCGGCTATGGCTGGCTGTTTTATGACCGCGTGCGCCTGCTCTGGCGCAAGCGCAGCCGCACGACGCTGGCGTTCGCGCTGGCCTACTTTGCCATGCTGCTCATTTCCATGACGAACCCGGGTATGTTCTGCCCGATGCCGAATGCGCTGCTCATGGTGGCCATGTTTGTGGTCGTGGAGCGGCAGCCCGATACCGCTGCGGCGCCGGTCAAGGCCGGCATCGCCAGTGCACAGGAAAGGAGATTGTTCTGATGAAACGTTTTCAGCTTCTTACGACCGCAATTTTTCTGTTCTGCACGCTTCTGATCGCCGGCTGCACCGGCCGCGGCGTCGAGGCGCAGGCGACCGCCGCCCCGGAGGCGACGCCGACGGCCACTGCAGATATTATGTCCGGCATCCAGACTGGCGACAGCGCCGTCAACAAGATCCTGGCCGGCACGTGGACTTTTGAGCGCACGGACGCCGACAAGAAGACGGATGAGGGCAGCGCCAGCCAGATCCTGCCCAGCACGGACACCGGCGCCAAGGAGACCACGGACGTCAAGGAGCCCGGCACGATCCGCGAGCTGACGTTCCGCACCAACGGCACGGGTACTTACACGGATGCCAATGGCACGCCGCTGGCTTTCGAGTTTGCGCTCAACGGCGACAACCTGACGCTCGCGCTCGAAAACGGCACGGTGCAGATGTTCCGCTGCACGCTGGAAAACGGGCTCATGTACCTCACGCCGATGAGCAACAACGGCGCGTATCAGGCCTTCACCGATGTGTTCCGCCAGACGCAGAGCACGTCCGGCGAGACGGCCAACTGAATCACCCGGATCCTCCCGGCCGGACGCTCAGAGCGTCCGGCCGTTTTGCGTTTAAAAAAGATTTCAGAAATTTTTCGAGATTTTCGGCCCAGAATCGTGTATAATCAGGAGCATCCATTCGGAAAGGAACTCTGCCATGTCCCGAAAGACAAGAAAACGCGGCCGCCGGCGGCTGCTGGTCATTGTGGTGCTGCTGGCGCTGATCGTCTTCGGCGTGTTTGCGCGCGGTCTGCTCACGAGCGGCAAGACGACGGCCGAGCGCGCGCAGCGCGAGCTGGACAGCTATGCCGAGAAAAATGATGCCTCGCTCGATGATTATCCGGACGCGCTCGTGCAGCTCTATGCCCGCAATCCCGACGCGCGCGATTTCGTGCGCGACTACCCGAAGAAAAAAGATCTGACCCCGACGATCGACCTCAGCGGCCTTGCCGGGTCGGAGACCGTGCCGCTGCTGCTGCAGTGGGACGAGCGCTGGGGCTACCGCGAATACAACGAGAGCATCATCGGCCTGGCCGGCTGCGGGCCGACGTGCCTGTCCATGGTCACGATCTACCTCACCGGCGACACGACGAAGGACCCGCTCTGGATGTGCCAGTTCGCGGAAGCGCACCAGTTCAACGTGCCCGGCAGCGGCAGCAAGTGGGCGCTCATCTCCGAGGGCGGGCGGATGCTCGGCCTGGACGTGACGCAGATCCCGCTGGACAAGGACCGCATCTACCGCAATCTCGACGTTGGCAATCCGATCATCGTGGTCGTCGGCCCAGGCGATTTCACGACCGACGGGCACTTCCTCGTCCTGACCGGGCGCGACGGCGACAAGATCACGCTCAACGATCCGAACAGCCCCACGAACTCCCAAAAGAGCTGGGACTATGACACCCTCGCCGGGCAGATCCAGAGCCTCTGGGTGCTGCGCCGCGCGGGCTAAGCGCCGGATAAGGAGAAGCCTCGCAGAGTTTCGCCGCCGGAGCGGCGAAAGGAAATCCCGTCATCTTTTCCGGCGATATGTGCGGCGGAAAAAATACTTCTCAGGCTGCAAGTGTGAAATTTGTGCGCCGGCGGCACACAAATTCTGCGCGCAGCAGACTGCAAGCCCTTTGTCGGAAAACCGCTTGGGTTTCCGACAGTTTTCAGCAGCGCCGTCTTCGGACGGCGCTGCTTTTTGCGCGTTTCCGGGGTTGCGGTGCGCGGGCAGATGGGCGTATAATAGCGGCATCTGAGATTTTTGCGAAAAGAGGTTACAGGATGGAATACCGTCTGGAGCATGATACCATGGGCGAGGTGCGTGTGCCTGCCGACTGTTACTGGGGCGCGCAGACGCAGCGCAGCTTTGAAAACTTCCGCATCGGCACCGAGAAGATCCCGCCGGAGGTCATCCGCGCGTTCGCGGTCGTGAAGCTCGCGGCCGCGCGCGCGAACGCGCAGCTCGGCGTGCTCGATGCCCGCCGCGCCGGCGCGATCGAGACTGCCTGCCATGAGATCCTCGACGGCTCGCTCGACGGCAACTTCCCGCTCGCCGTCTGGCAGACCGGCAGCGGCACGCAGACGAATATGAATGTCAACGAGGTCATTGCCCACCGCGCCAATGAGCTGCTGGGTGAAGATCTTGTGCACCCGAACGACCACGTCAACTGCTCGCAGAGCTCGAACGACACGTTTCCGACGGCCATGCACGTGGCCGCGCGCGTCGCGCTCGAGGAGCAGGTCCTGCCGGCCATCGGCCGCCTGACGGCGACGCTCGACCGCCTGAGCGCGGAGTACCGCGACGTGGTCAAGATCGGCCGCACGCACCTGCAGGACGCCGTGCCGCTCACGCTCGGGCAGGAGATCAGCGGCTGGAGCGCCATGCTCGGCCACGACCGCGACATGATCGTGCAGGCCTGCCGCGCGCTGAGCGAGCTCGCCCTCGGCGGCACGGCCGTCGGCACCGGGCTCAACGCTCCGGCGGCGTTCGGCGATCTGGCGGCGGAGGAGATCTCCGAGCTGCTGGGCTACGCCTTCCTGTCGGCGCCGAACAAGTTCCACGCGCTCACGAGCAAGGACCAGATGGTATTTGCCCACGGTGCGCTCAAGGCGCTGGCGGCCGACCTCATGAAGATCGCCAACGACGTGCGCTGGCTCGCTTCCGGCCCGCGCTGCGGCATCGGCGAGCTCATCATCCCGGCCAACGAGCCCGGCTCGTCCATTATGCCCGGCAAGGTCAACCCCACACAGTGCGAGGCCGTCACGATGGTGGCCGTGCAGGTCATGGGCAACGACACGGCCATCGGCATCGCGGCGTCGCAGGGCAACTTCCAGCTCAATGTGTTCCTGCCGGTGACGATCTATAACTTCCTGCAGTCGGCGCGTCTGCTTTCTGACGCCATGGATTCGTTCGAGGCCAACTGCGTGCGCGGCATCCGGCCAAATTACGCCGTCATTCAGGCGCATCTGGACGCATCGCTCATGCTTGTCACGGCGCTCAACCCGCACATCGGCTACGAAAACGCGGCAAAGATCGCAAAGCACGCCCACGCCACCGGCCAGACGCTCAAAGCCGCGGCGGTGGAGCTCGGCCTGCTCACGGCCGAGGAGTTTGACGCCTGGGTGCGGCCCGAGGATATGGTGCACCCGAAACAGGAGGAGGCATAAGCATGGATTACGCAAAGGAATCGCTCCGTCTGCACGAGCAGTGGGGCGGCAAGATCGAAGTCAACACCCGCGTGCCGGTCTCCACAAAGGACGACCTGTCGCTCGCATATACGCCCGGCGTGGCCCAGCCGTGTCTGGAGATCCAGCGCGACCCGGACAAGAGCTACACGCTCACGCGCCGGCACAATCTCTGCGCCGTCATCACGGACGGTTCGGCCGTGCTCGGCCTTGGCGACATCGGGCCAGAGGCGGGTATGCCCGTCATGGAGGGCAAGTGCGTGCTGTTCAAGGCGTTTGCGGACGTGGACGCCTTTCCGCTGTGCATCCGCACGAAGGATGTGGACGAGTTCGTGCGCACGGTGTACCTGCTCTCCGGCAGCTTCGGCGGCATCAATCTGGAGGACATCTCCGCGCCGCGCTGCTTTGAGATCGAGCGCAAGCTCAAGCAGCTGTGCGACATTCCGGTCTTTCACGACGACCAGCACGGCACGGCCATCATCACGCTCGCGGGCCTCACAAACGCGCTGCGCGTGGTCGGCAAGCGCCTCGAGGATGTGAAGATCGTCCTGTCCGGCGCGGGCGCGGCCGCCATTTCCATCAGCAAGCTGCTGCTGAGCGCGGGCGCGCGCGACGTGACGCTCTGTGATCGCGTGGGCGCGATCTATGCCGGCCGGCCGGAGAACATGAACTGGATCAAAACCGAGATGGCCGAGGTCACGAACCTCCGCCGCCAGGCCGGCACGCTGGCCGATGTCGTCCGCGGCGCGGACGTGTTCATCGGCGTGTCGCAGCCCGGCCTGCTGACCGGCGACATGGTGCGCACCATGCACCGCGACGCCATCGTTTTTGCCTGCGCCAACCCCACGCCGGAGATCTTCCCCGACGAGGCCAGGGCCGCGGGCGCGGCCGTCGTCAGCACCGGCCGCAGCGACTATCCGAACCAGATCAACAACGTGCTGGCCTTCCCGGGTATCTTTCGCGGCGCGTTCGACGTGCGCGCGTCCGATATCAACGAACCCATGAAGCTCGCCGCCGCGCACGCGCTCTCGGCGCTCATCACGCCCGAGGAGCTGTGCGCCGATTATATCATCCCCAAGGCCTTTGACCCGCGCGTCGGCCCGGCCGTGGCCGCGGCGGTCGCGCAGGCCGCGCGCGCGAGCGGCGTCGCGCGCATCTGATCTTGAATTTTTCCCCCGCAAAGGAGACATCCTATGGATTCCTATGAAAAATCCCTGCAGACGCTGGAGCTGCCGGCCGTGCTGGCGCTGCTGGCTGCGCAGGCCGTGAGCGAAACGGCCCGCACGCAGGCCATGGCCCTGCGTCCGAGCGGCGACCGCGCCGTGGTGGCGACCCGCCTCGGCGAGACGAGCGCCGCCGCATCGATGATGGTCGTCAAGGGCAGCCCGTCGTTTTCCGGTGTGAAGGACGTACGCGCGGCGCTGCAGCGCGCGGACATGGGCGGCGCGCTCAACACGCGCGAGCTGCTGGATATCGCGGGCGTGCTGCAGGCGGCGCGTTGCGTGCGCAGCTACGGCACCGGCGAGCGGCAGGACAAGACGAGCATCGACTACCTCTTCAGCGCCCTGCAGGCCAACCGCTTTCTGGAGGAGAAGATCTTCACCTCCATCACCGGCGAGGATGAGATCGCCGACAGCGCGTCGAGCGAGCTGGCGTCCATCCGCCGGCTGATCCGCGCCGCGAGCGCGCGCGTGCACGATGCGCTGCAGAAGATCATCTCCTCGCCGAGCTATGCCAAGGCGCTGCAGGAGCCGATCATCACCATGCGCTCCGAGCGCTATGTCGTGCCGGTCAAGGCCGAGCACAAGGGCGCCGTGCCCGGCCTCGTGCACGACGTGTCGGCCTCCGGCGCGACGCTGTTCATCGAGCCGATGGCCGCCGTGAAGGCGAACAACGAGCTGCGGGAGCTGCGCGCACGTGAAAAGACGGAGATCGAGCGCATCCTCGCCGAGCTCTCGGCCGAGTGCGCCGCGCACCGGGAGGACATCTCGAGCGACTTTGACGTGCTCGTGCGCCTCGACCTCATTTTTGCCAAGGCAAAGCTCGCCTACCAGCTCGACGCGATCGCGCCGGAGCTGACGGACAAGCACCTGCAGCTGCGCCGCGCGCGCCATCCGCTGCTGCCGAAGGACACCGCTGTGCCGATCGATGTTTCGCTCGGCGGCGAATTTGACACGCTCGTCATCACCGGCCCGAACACCGGCGGCAAGACCGTCACACTCAAGACCATCGGTCTGCTCGCGGCCATGACGCAGTGCGGCCTGCACATCCCGTGTGCCGACGGCAGCACCATGCCGGTGTTCCACGAGATCATGGCCGACATCGGCGATGAGCAGAGCATCGAGCAGTCGCTGTCCACGTTCTCGGCGCACATGACGAACACCGTGCGCATGCTCAAGGAGTGCGACGACCGGTCGCTGCTGCTGTTCGACGAGCTCGGCGCCGGCACGGACCCGGCCGAGGGCGCGGCGCTGGCCATCGCCATCATCGAGCACGCGCGCAAGTGCGGCGCGCTCATCGCCGCCACGACGCATTATACCGAGCTCAAGGTCTACGCCACGACGCAACCCGGCGTCATGAACGCCTCGTGTGAGTTTGACGTGGACTCCCTGCGCCCGACGTACCACCTGCTTATCGGCATCCCCGGCAAGTCCAACGCCTTTGCCATCTCCGAGCGGCTGGGTCTGCCGCAGGAGATCATCGACGACGCGCGCAGCCGCGTCAGCACCGAGAGCGCGAGCATGGAGGCCACCATCGAAAAGCTCGAGCAGGTGCGCCAGCTCATGGAGCGCGACCGTGCCGAGGCGGCGCGTCAGCTGCGCGAGGCGGAGGAAAACCGCCGCAAGTCCGAGCGCCTGAAGGCGGAGCTCTCCGTCCGGCTGGAAAAGGCGGACGAGAAGGCCCGCCGCGACGCCGAGCGCATCATCGGCGACGCGCGCCGCACGGCGGACGAGGTGATGCGCGAGCTCGACGAGCTGCGCAAAATGGAGAAAACGGACGCCGACCACCACCGCGCCAACGACGCGCGCGCCGCCCTGCGCCGCAAGCTGAACGTGGCCGAGGACGCGGCCGCCGCCGCGGCGCACCCGCAGCCCAGGGAGAAGAAAGTCTCCGCCCGCCCGGTGCGCGTGGGCGACACCGTGCAGCTGCGCAAGATGGGCGACATCAAGGCGACCGTCACGGCCATCTCCGCCGACCGGACGCTGACCCTGCGCGCGGGCATCATGAACGTGACGGCCAAGGAACAGGACGTGTACCTGCTCGAAAACGAGAAGCCCGAGGCGCAGAAGTTTGCCGCCGCGCACGCAGCCAGCCTGCGCAATGTGGCCGCCGAGTCGGAGATCGACCTGCGCGGCATGGACACGATGGAGGCCGTCGCCGCGACCGAGCGTTTCCTCGACAACGCCGTCATGGCCAAGCTCGAGAAGGTCACCATCATCCACGGCAAGGGCACCGGCGCGCTGCGCGCAGCCGTGCAGCAGTCGCTGCGCAAAAACAAGGCCGTCAAGTCCTACCGGCTCGGCCGTTACGGCGAGGGCGAGAGCGGCGTGACCGTTGTCGAACTGAAATAAAAACGGAAAAACCCGGCGAAAAAACGCTGTGCAAAGCAACAAAAAAACGAAAATCGGTTGACGATGCCGGGCGTTTTTGATAAGATGATACAAGCATAATAGTGCATAAGGAGTGGAGAAAATGATCACGAAAGAAGCAGTCATCAACAACCTGGAGGGACTCCATGCACGGCCCGCGGTCTTTTTTATCCAGAAGGCAAACGAGTTCAAGAGCAGCATCTGGATCGAGAAAGACGAGAGACGCGTTAACGCCAAGAGCCTTCTCGGCGTCCTGTCACTTGGCATCGTGAAGGGCTCGACGATCACCCTCGTGGCCGACGGTGCCGACGAGCAGGAAGCGATCGATACCCTGACCGCACTGATCAATTCCGATTTTTCCGAGTGATCCCAACAACATGAAACCGAAACAGGGGCGTGTCATCAGCACGCCCCTGTTTTCCTGACCGCAGATTTTTTTCGGCATCGCAGGAGCAGACTATGGAAAAACTCCGACCCGAGCAACTGCGCGAAAAGGCCAATATGCTCCCACTGCTGCCGGGCGTGTACATCATGCTCGACGAGCACGGCGAGGTCATCTATATCGGCAAGGCGAAAGCGCTCAAAAACCGCGTCACGAGCTATTTTCGCGGCGAGCACCTGCCGAAGGTGGCGGCCATGGTCGCGCACGTTGCGGATTTCAATGTCATCGTCGTGCAGTCCGAGTTCGAAGCGCTCGTGCTCGAAAACTCGCTCATCAAGCTGCACAAACCCAAATACAACATCCTACTCAAGGACGACAAGGGCTATCCCTTCGTGCGTCTGGACGTGACGCAGCCGTACCCGACGTTCTCGCTCGTCAATCATACGGAGAAGGACGGCGCGAAGTACTTCGGCCCCTACGGCGGCCGGAGCATGACGGCCGAGATCATCGACACTGTATGCAAGACGCTGCGCCTGCCGACGTGCACGCGCCGCTTTCCGCGCGACATCGGCCGCGCCCGCCCGTGCCTGAATTACCACATGGGCACCTGCGCGGGCTACTGCCTGAAGGACGTCACGCGCGCGGAGTACCTCAAGGCCATCCGCGAGGCAGAGATGATCCTCGACGGCCGCACGGCGGAGCTCACGGCCGAACTGACCGAGCAGATGCAGGCCGCGGCCGATGCGCTGCGGTTTGAATACGCGGCGTCGCTGCGCGACCGGCTGCGCGCCATCCAGGGCCTGCAGAACCACCAGCGCGTCATCGCCACGGCCTACTCCGACACGGACGCCGTCGGCTTTCAGCGCGGGGCCAAGTGCTGCTTTACCGTGCTGCACTTTACGGACGGCAACCTCACCGGCAAGGACAAGTCGTTTCTCGACGAGCCGATGGAGCCGGACGGCGAGGCGCTTGCCGCGCTCGTGCAGCAATATTATGAGGGGCGCGGCGCCTATCCGCGGCAGGTGCTGCTGCCGTGCGCGCTCGAGGGGCAGGAAGCGCTCGAGCGCCTGCTCACCGAGGCGGCGGGGCACAAGGTCGCGCTCGCCGTGCCGCAGCGCGGCGACAAGTGCCGCCTGACGGAGATGGCGGCGAACAACGCGCGCGAGGAGATCCTCATTGCGACGACCGCGGCACAGCGCAGCCTCAAAACGCTCGAATGGCTTCAGCGTGCGCTGGAGCTCGACGCGCCGCCCGAGCGCATCGAGGCATTTGACATCTCGAACCTCGGCGATACCGGCATCGTTGCCGGTATGACCGTGTTTCAGCACGGCCGGCCGCGCAAGTCGGACTACCGGAAGTTCCGCATCCGCACGACGGACGGGCAGAACGACTACGGCGCCATGCACGAGGCGGTCACGCGCCGCTTTCAGCACTATGTGGACGGCGATCCGGGCTTTTGCCCGCTGCCGGATCTGCTGCTCATCGACGGCGGCGCGGAGCACGCGACGGTCGCACAGACGGTGCTCGACGGCTTCGGCCTGACCGTGCCGGTGTTCGGCATGGTCAAGGACGACCGCCACCGCACGCGCGCGCTCATCACGCCCGGCGGGCATGAGATCGGCATTTCCGCCAACCCCGCGGTGTTTGCCTTCATCGGCACGATCCAGGAGGAGACGCACCGCTTTTCCATCGACTATCAGCGCCGGCTGCGGCGCGAGAGCCTCTCGTCCGAGCTCGATCAGATCCCCGGCGTGGGCGAGAAGCGGCGCAACGCGCTGCTCAAGGCGTTCCGCAGCACAAAGGCCATCCGCGCGGCTTCGTATGAGGAGCTGTGCGCGGCCGTTCCGGCGGGTGCTGCCCGCGCGGTCTACGACCACTATCACCCGAAAGGAGAACCGCCATGCGTGTGATCACAGGTACGGCCCGCGGCCGCAGGCTGCGCGAGCCGGAGGGAATGGCCACCCGTCCCACGACCGATAACGTCAAGGAATCCATGTTCAACCTCATCCAGTTCGACATCGAGGGCCGGCGCGTGCTCGACCTCTTTGCCGGCACGGGCCAGCTCGGCATCGAGGCGCTCAGCCGCGGCGCGCGCAGCGCCGTGTTCGTCGATGAGAGCCGCGCCGCCGTGCAGCTCGTGCGCGCCAATCTCGCACTCTGCCGCCTGCAGGGCGACGTGGTGCAGGGCGAGTCGCTCGGCTACCTGCGCACGTGCGGAAAATTTGACCTGATCTTCCTCGATCCGCCGTATGATACGGGATTGCTTGACAAAGCACTTGAAAATGTTGTACAGTTTGACATATTAGCTGAGGGTGGTATAATCGTGTGTGAGAGCCGCCGCGAAAAGGTGCTCCCGCAGCTTCGAGCGCCGTATCATCTGCTCACGGAGCGCAATTACGGCAAGATCAAGCTCACGCTCTACGGAAAGGGAATCCACGCATGAAAACAGCGATTTACCCCGGCAGCTTTGACCCCATTACCCTCGGCCACCTGAACATCATCCGCCGCGCGTCCGGCATTTTCGACCGCGTCGTCGTGTGCATCATGCCCAACGCCGGCAAGCTGCACCCCATGTTTACCCGCGAGGAGCGCGTGGCGCTCGCGCGCCGCGTCGTCAGCCGCTTCCCCAATGTGGAGGTGGACACGTTCGACGGCCTGCTCGCCGAATACGCCAAGACCTTCCCGGAGGGTGCGGTGATCGTCAAGGGCCTGCGCGCGAACACGGACTTTGAAAACGAGTTTCAGATGGCGCTCATCAACAAGAAGATCAATCCCGAGCTGGACACCATGTTCCTGACGGCCAGTCAGAAATATACGTTCCTCAGCTCGTCGGTCGTCAAGGAGCTCGCGGGCTACGGCGCGGATCTGACGCCGTTCGTCCCGTGCGAGATCATTGACGATGTGCACGAACGCGCGACGCGCGGCGAATAAACCCGTTTCAGATCGACTTTTTTACCGGCACTGCCGGAACACGCTTTGGGAGGAAACAAAATGGACAACGAAGTCATGGAACTCATTGACCAGCTTTATACCATGGTGTCGGAGGCATGGGGCGTGCCGCTCGGCAACGAAAAGTGCATCGTCGAGCGCGACCAGGTCCTCGAGATCCTCGATGAGATCAAGACCGCCATGCCGGTGGAGCTTTCCGAGGCAAAGCGTCTGGTCTCCGCCCGCGACGAATTCATCAACAACGCCAAGCGCGAGGCCGAAGGCATCCGCAATCAGGCGGAGGAGCGCGCCCGCGCGCTCGTGGACGATCAGGAGATCGTGCGCATCGCCAAGGCCCGCAGCAACGAAATGCTCGCCTCCACGCAGGCCAAGGCCGACGCGCTGCGCCGTGCCTCGAGCCAGTTCTGCGATGAGGCGCTGCGCCGCACGGAGGAGGCCATCTCCGCCGCGCTCGGCAGCGTGCAGCAGGCGCACGCCGCGTTCCAGAACGTTGCCGGCAGCACGGCTGCGCCCGCCGCTACCCCTGCAGCCAGACAGCCGGAGATCCGCTTCGAGGGCGAGGAAGCCCCCGAGGAGGAAGCCAACTGACCTGCCTTTTCCTGCACATCTGCACCGCCGCCGGTATGTCCGGCGGCGGTGGTGCGTTTTGCCGAAATTTTTCCCCGCCGGGCGCGCTTTGGACGCTTCCGGCGGGGACTTTTTCACGCTTCGGCGGCACATCTTGTGCGCCGTTTTCCTTTTTTCGGCGGGGAACGCAAATGCTTGTGGCCGGAAAAACCACAGTCGGATTGACAGAATTGTCGGAAATTGCAAGAAAAAGGCGGGAATTTCTCCTTGCAATTTTTCCATCCTGCCACTATAATGAGGATTGCACGTGGGGCGAAGTGGTTTAAAAAGCATCAAAAGCCCACGCATGGGGCGCGAAAGTGCACGATTTCGGAGAAGGGGGGATGCAGCATGACCGGTATCTATCAGCATACGCTTGACGCCAAAGGCCGTCTGTTCATCCCGGCCAAGCTCCGTGAAGAGCTGGGCGACACGTTCTATGTGACGGTCTCGCCCGAAAAGTGCCTGTCGGCCTACAGTCAGGAAAACTGGAAGGCGATCTCCGAGAAGGCGGCGGCCATGACCAATCTGCAGCAGCGCAAGGTGCGCCCGCTGTTCGCGTATGCGGCCCGCTGCGATCTCGACGGACAGGGACGTATCCTCCTGCCGCAGCACCTGCGTGAATTCGCCGGCCTGACCAAGAGCGTCACCGTGGTCGGCAGCAACAACCATGCGGAGTTCTGGGATAGCGCGCGCTGGGATGAGATCTGCCCGCTCGAGGCGCTGCCGGAGAACATCGCCGCCGTGATGGAGGAGCTGGATTTCTGATGGACGCCGGACATATCCCCGTGCTGCTGCACGAATGCATCGACAACCTGAACATCCGCCCCGACGGCATTTACGTGGACGGCACGCTCGGCATGGGCGGCCACTCCGAGCAGATCGCCGGCCGCCTGACGACCGGAACGCTCATCGGCATCGACCGCGACGAGACAGCGATCGCGCGCGCCGGCGCGCGGCTGGCCCCGTTCGGGGAGCGCGTGCAGCTCGTGCACGGCAACTTCCGCGACACGGCCGCCATTCTCGACCGCCTCGGCATCGACGCCGTGGACGGCATGCTCTTTGACCTCGGCGTTTCCTCGCCGCAGCTCGACGAGACGCAGCGCGGCTTTTCGTATATGCACGACGCGCCGCTCGATATGCGCATGGACGCGACCAGCGGCCTGAGCGCGTGGAACGTCGTCAACGAGTGGCCGGAGAATGAGCTCAAACGCATTTTGTATGAATACGGCGAGGAGCGCTATGCGCCTCGCATTGCCGGGGCGATCGTACGCGCCCGGGCGCAGCGGCCGATCTCGACCACGCTGGAGCTGGTCGATGTGATCCGCTCGGCCATGCCGGGCGCGGCGCTGCGCGAAAAGCAGCATCCCGCCAAGCGCAGCTTTCAGGCGATCCGCATCGCCGTGAACGACGAGCTGGCGGCGGTGCGCGAGATGATGGACACTGCGCCGGACAAGCTCCGCGTCGGCGGGCGGCTGTGCGTCATCAGCTTTCATTCCCTCGAGGACCGGATCGTCAAGACCGGCATCGCCCGGCGGGAGCACGGCTGCACCTGCCCGCGCGAGGCACCGGTGTGCACCTGCGGCTTTGTGCAGACGCTGCGCAGCGTCTCCCGCAAGCCGATCCTGCCCGGCGAGGAAGAACTGGAGTGTAACCCGCGCGCCCGCAGCGCGAAGCTGCGCGTTGCCGAGCGCGTCTGAGAAAGGAGCCGATCATGGCATCTCCTGCTTCGAAAAAACGCAATACCGTGCCCATGGACGGCAACGCGGCGTATGACCTGCACAGCACGGCTGCCGAAGAATACCGGTACAGTGCGCCGGTCGAGATGCCGCACGCTCCCCGGACGACGGAGGCCGTCGTCCCGGAGTCCGTTCCCACCCCCAAGCAGGCGATCGCCCCGCTGGCCGTGCTCGGCTTTGCCATTGCCGCCGTGCTGATCGTCGTGTCGCTGGTCGCGCGCGTGCAGCTCTCGCAGGCGTCGGCGGAGGTCTCGGCGCTGGAGGATCAGTATACCCAGCTGCAGGAGCAGCAAACGCGCCTGCGCATTGATTACGAGAGCGCGTTCAACCTCACGGAGATCGAGGATTACGCCATCCACGAGCTCGGCATGCAGAAGCCGCGCAGCGATCAGCTCTATTATATCAGCAGCGACGCCACGGACACGGCGGTGGTCCTTGACCAGAACGCGGCCGAACCGCTGAGCCTTGCCGACCGCCTCGGCGATTTCTTCTCTTCCATTTTGGAATATTTTCGATAAGCCAGCCTGTATGATAGTACTATCCCCGCAGGAACAAGGAGACAGACATGGCGAATGAAACTTCCGGGCGCCGGGATAACCGCGTGCCTTTTCGTGCAAGTACTAAAACACCGAATATCATGATGCTCCGCCGCACACGCTTCCTTTTGATTGTGTGCGGCATCCTTGCATTTGCTGTCCTTGGCATCAAGCTGTTCAATGTCATGATCGTACACCATGACGAGTACGAAAAAATGGCGATCGACCAACAGGTGCGCACGACGGAGATCACGGCCTCGCGCGGCGCGATCTACGATACGAACGGCAAGATCCTGGCCATGAACGCCTCGGTCGATACGATCTTCATCAGCCCGGCCGAGATCGTCAAGAACAAAGAAGATCCGCAGCTGATCGCACGCGAACTTTCCGAGATCCTCGACGTCGATTATGATAAGATCCTGGCCATGACGAAGAATACCGACCGCTGGTATGAGGTCGTCAAGCGCAAGGTCGAGCCGGAAGTGTCGGAAAAAGTGCGCGCGTTCAAGAAGGAGAACAACCTCACCGGCGTGAAGATCGAGCCGGACACGAAGCGCTATTACCCCTACGGCAATCTGGCCGCGCACGTCATCGGCTTCGTCGGGCAGGACAACAACGGCCTCTACGGCCTGGAGCAGCGCTATGACAGCTATCTGACCGGCAGCGCCGGGCGCATCATCCGCGCGACGGATAACCGCGGCACGGATATGCTCTTTGTCAACTACGAGGACTACTACGATGAGACAAAGGGCGACGACATGAACCTGACCATCGACGCCACGATCCAGTATTACCTCGAAAAGCACCTGCAGCAGGCGGTCGAGGATTATGACGTGCAAAATGGCGCCGCGGCCATCGCCATGGACCCCAACAGCGGCGCCATTCTCGGCATGGTCTCGCTCGGCAACTTTGACCTGAACGACTATCAGAAGGTCAGCGACAAGGATCAGGAGGCCATCGACGCCGAAACGGATCCCGACAAGAAGGCCGAGATGCTCTCCGCCGCGCAGACGAAGCAGTGGCGCAACAAGGCCCTGTCGGACACCTACGAGCCCGGCTCGACGTTCAAGATTATCACGCTGGCCATGGCGCTCGAAGAGGGCGTGGTCAATGAAAATTCGTCGTTTTACTGCGGCGGCAGCACGAACGTGCTCGGCCGTACCGATCCGCTCAAGTGCTGGAAAACGACCGGCCACGGCAGTCAGAACCTGACGCAGGCCATCCAGCACTCGTGCAACGTGGCGCTCGTGCAGATCGGCCAGCTCATCGGCGCGCGCACCTTCTACAAGTACGCCGAGGCGTTCGGCTTCCTGAACTTGACCAGCAACGTGGACAGCAACCTCACCGCCAAGACCGGCATCGACATGTCCGGCGAGAGCGGCAGCATCTGGTGGAGCCAGAACACGTTCTACGACCCGGAGAACCTCTCCCAGCTTGCGGCGGCCTCCTTCGGCCAGACGTTTACGATCACGCCGCTGCAGCTCATCACGGCAGTCAGCGCCTGCGTCAACGGCGGCTATCTCATGAAGCCGTACGTCGTCAAGAGCATCGTCAACAGCGACGGGGAAGCGGTCGTGTCCAATTCGCCGACCGTGGTGCGCCAGGTCGTGAGCGAGCAGACGAGCGCCACCGTGCGCCAGATCCTCGAGCAGGTCGTCGGCGACCCCGTCGACGGCACCGGCAAGAACGCCTACGTCGCCGGCTACCGCATCGGCGGCAAGACCGGCACGTCGGAAAAGGTCGCGCAGGACGCGGCCGGCGGCGCGAAGGAGTACATCGTCTCGTTCATCGGCTTTGCGCCGGCGGATGACCCGCAGATCGTCATCCTCGTGCTGCTCGACACGCCGAGCAACAGCACCGGCATCTATATCAGCGGCGGCCAGATGGCCGCGCCCGTCGTCGGCAAAATGATGGCGGACATCCTGCCGTACCTCGGCGTGGAGCCGTCGTACTCCGAGACGGAAAAGACGCATATGGATAAGACCGTACCGAACGTGACGGGCCTGTCCGTTGAGCAGGCGAAGGCCGCGCTCGCGGAGGTGGGCCTGCAGGCGCGCATCTACGGCGATGGCAGCACAATCACGGCGCAGCTTCCGGGCAGCGGCGCGGTCGTGGCCAACGGCAGCACCATTCTGCTCTATGCCGGCAAAGAGCCCTCGGCCGACAAGGAGACGATGCCGGATCTGTCCAATCTCAGCTATCAGACAGCCCGCGACCGCATGGCCGCACTGGGGCTGTATATCAAGACCAGCAGTTCGATCACGGATACCGCGGCGCAGGTCATCTCCGGCCAGAGCGTCGCCGCAGGCACCCAGATCGATCACGGTACGGTCGTGGAGGTCACGCTCGTGACCAGCGATTCGGGCATGCTGGGCCGATACTGACGAACAACGGAGGTACGTTTATGAAACTCAAGCGACTGCTGTCCGTTCTGGACGTGTGCGAATGCACCGCCGATCCGGAACTGGACATCCGGGATATCAGCTTTGACTCGCGCACCACGCAGCCCGGCGACCTGTTCGCCGCCGTCTGCGGGTATGAGTCCGACGGGCACCGGTTCATCGGCGCGGCCGCCGAGCGCGGTGCGGCCGTCGTGCTCTGCCAGCGAAAGCCAGAGGTCGAGATACCGTATATCCTCGTGGCCGACAGCCGCCTTGCGCTCTCGCGCATCTGCTGCGAATTTTTCGATAACCCGTCGCGTGAGCTGACCATGATCGGTGTGACCGGCACGAACGGCAAGACCACCGTCACCACGCTCATCAAGCACATGCTTGAGCAGTGCCTGCACACGAAGGTCGGTCTCATCGGCACGAACGCGAACGTCATCGGCGACGAGGTGCTGCACACCGAGCACACCACGCCCGACGCCTATGAGCTGCAAAAGCTCCTGCGCCGAATGGTCGACGCCGGCTGCACGCACGCGGTCATGGAGGTGTCGTCGCACTCGCTCGTGCTGCACCGCGTGGAGGGCATCCGCTTCCGGGTGGGCATCTTCACGAACCTGTCGCAGGACCATCTGGACTTTCACAAGACCATGGAGGCGTATGCCGCGGCCAAGGCGCAGCTGTTTGCGCAGAGTGACGTCGGCATCGTCAACGCGGACGACGATTGGGCGCACGTCATGCTCGAGCACGCCAAATGCCCGATGCACACCTATTCCGCCAAACGCAACGACGCCGACCTCGTGGCCAAGGACATCCGCCTGAGCGCGTCGGGCGTGCGCTTTGTCGCCATGCACGGCGATGCGATCGCGCGCATGCGCCTCGGCATCCCCGGCATGTTCTCGGTCTACAACGCGCTGAGCGTCATTGCCTGCGCCTGCGCGCTCGGCATTTCGCTCGACGACTGCGCCGCCGCGCTCGACACGGCAAAGCCCGTCAAGGGCCGCGCCGAGGTGCTCGAGACCGACGGGGATTACGCCATCCTCATCGACTACGCCGTCACGCCCGACGCCATCGACAACATCCTCACGACGGTGCGCGAGTTCGCACCCGCGCGGCTCGTGTTCCTCTTTGGCTGCGGCGGCGACCGCGACCGCGGCAAGCGTCCGAAGATGGGCCGCATCGCGGGCCAGAAGGCGGATTTCGTCATCGTCACGAGCGACAATCCGCGCACGGAAGACCCGGAGGCGATCATCGCCGATATCCTTCCCGGTCTCAAGGAGACGCACACGCCCTATGTCGTGCGGCCCGACCGGCGCGAGGCCATTGCCTACGCGATCGAGAATCACTGCCCCGGCGATGTCATCATCCTCTGCGGCAAGGGCCATGAGGATTACCAGATCATCGGCAAGACGAAAGTGCACATGGACGAGCGCGAGATCGTCGCCGAAATACTCGAGAAGAGGAAGAGAGAGAAATGACACTGAAGCTGATACTGGCGTTCGTCATCGCGTTTGCGGTGTCGGCCGTCGTCGGATTTTTCCTGGTCCCGTATCTCAGACGCATCAAGGCGGGCCAGAGCATCAAGGAAAACGGTCCTACGTGGCACATGTCCAAGCAGGGCACGCCCACCATGGGCGGGCTGATGTTCATCGCCGCGATCGCGGTCGTGTGCCTGTCGGTCGGCTTTGAGTGCATGGCCGAGGGCGAATACGGCCACCTGTTTTGTCTGGCGTTCGCGCTCGTGTTCGGCGCGATCGGTTTTCTGGACGACTATGAAAAGCTCAAGAAAAAGCAGAATCTCGGCCTGACGGCCGGCAAGAAGCTGCTGCTGCAGCTGGCGGCGGCCGTGGCGTTCATTTTCCTCATGCGCCGCTTCGGCTATGTCGCGCTCGACAGCCTGTACATCCCGTTCTGGAACAAGACGGTGCCGGTCTCCGAGCCGCTGTATGTCATCTTCGCGGCCTTCGTCATCGTCGGCACGGTCAACTCCGTGAACCTCACCGACGGTGTGGACGGCCTCGCCGCGAGCACGACGATGCCGGTGTGCATCTTCTTCGCCGTCATCTCCATGCTCTGGGGCGAGCGGTTTTTGTCCCTCGGCGTGTTTGCCTCCGGCCTTGCCGGCGGCCTGCTGGGCTTTTTGATCTATAACTTCCACCCGGCGAAGGTGTTCATGGGCGACACGGGTTCGCTCTTTCTCGGCGGCGCGGTCGCGGCGCTGGCCTTTGCCTACGACATGCCGCTCATCCTTGTGACGCTCGGCATCATGTACATCATCGAGGCGCTGTCGGATATCATCCAAGTCGGCTACTTCAAGCTCACGCACGGCAAGCGCGTGTTCAAAATGTCCCCGTTCCACCACCATCTCGAGATGGGCGGCTGGACGGGCCACAAGTGGAAGGAAACGCAGATTGTGGCGCTGTTTGCCAGCGTGACGGTGCTGTTTGCAGTTTTGTCGTTCATCGGCGTGTTCCACCGCTTCGGCGTGTGAGGCGCGCGCCGCGGTGCAGGGAGGTGCTTATATGAATATTTCCGATCTGAGACTTCCCGCGCGCCAGGCGAAAGCGTCCGCCGGGCCGAAGCGCGGCAGCTTTGACCTGCCGTTTTTCGTGCTCACGCTGCTGCTGCTGACGATCGGCGTCATCATGGTACTCTCGTCGAGCTTCGCTCGCGCGTATGCGCAGGGCAAGTCGCCGACGTATTACTTCGTGCGCCAGGCGGCCTTTGCCGTGGCCGGCGTTGTGGCCATGATCTTGCTGTCCAAAGTGCGCATGGCGACCTACCGCCGTCTGTCGCTGCTGGTGCTGGGCGTGAGCATCTTCCTGCTTGCCATCGTCTGGATCCCGCACATCGGCACTCGCGTCAACGGTGCGCGCCGTTGGCTGAGCCTCGGCTTCACGACGTTTCAGCCGTCGGAGATCGCAAAGATCGCGGTCGTGCTGTTTTTCTCCAGCATGATCTGCACCTATAAAGAGCAGATGCAGACGTTCCGCTACGGTGTCGTGCCGTTCATGGTCGTCACGGTCATCATCGTCGGCCTGCTGATGCTCGAGCCACATCTGTCGGCGTCCATCATCATCATGGCGCTTGCGATCGTGATGATGTTTGTCGGCGGCATCAAGCTCTCGTACCTGCTCGTCGGCATGGGCAGCGCGGGCGCGCTGCTGCTCATCGCAAGCAAATTCGTGCCCTATGTGCACAAGCGCATCGTGTCCTGGCGCGACCCGTTTGCCGATACGAGCGCGGCCGGCTATCAAATCGTGCAGTCGCTGTATTCCATCGGCTCGGGCGGCTTTCTCGGGCTCGGCCTCGGCCAGAGCCGGCAGAAGTACCTCTATCTGCCCGAGGAGCATAATGACTATATCTTTTCCATCGTCTGTGAGGAGCTCGGCTATGTCGGCGCCATTGCGATCCTGATCCTGTTTGCGCTGCTCATCTGCCGCGGCTACTGGATCGCCGCGCACTCGCCCGACCGCTACAGCTTCCTCGTCGGCATCGGCATCACGACGCTGCTGTCGATCCAGGTGTTTTTGAACATCGCAGTCGTCACGAACCTCATCCCCTGCACGGGCATCTCGCTGCCGTTTTTCAGCTACGGCGGCACGGCGCTGCTCATGCAGCTCGGGGAGATGGGCATCATCCTGAGCATCTCGCGCGACATTCCGACAAAAAAAGCGCGCTAGTTTCTGACTTTGAAGTGTATATCCGGCAGCCCGCGGCGGCCTTCGGCGCGGACTGCCCGATTTCCGTTTTTGATCCTGGGAGGCATTGCTATGAATTTTCTCTTTACCTGCGGCGGCACCGCAGGCCACATCAACCCCGCGCTCGCGGTCGCTGGCATCCTGCGCGACCGGATGCCCGACTGCGGCATCCTCTTCGTCGGCGCCAACGGCAAGATGGAGACCGACCTCGTCCCGCGCGCGGGCTACGACATCGTGACCATTGAGGTCACGAACATCCACCGCAGCCTCAAGCCGTCGGAGATCGCGTACAACTTCCGCTCGCTGCACAACGCGCGGCAGGCGACGAAGGACGCGCGCAAGATCATCGAGGACTTTCAGCCTGACGTCGCCATCGGCACCGGCGGCTATGTCTGCTACCCCGTGCTCAAGGCGGCGGCGCAGCTCGGTATCCCCACCGTCGTGCATGAATCCAACGCCGTGCCCGGCCTGACGACGAAGATGCTTGCCGGCGCGGTCGACCGCATCCTCGTCGGCTTCGAGGAGAGCAAGCAGCACTACAGCGAGCAGGAAAAGGTCGTCGTCACCGGCACGCCGGTGCGCGGCGCGTTCACGGCCTGCTCCAAGGCGGAGGCCAAGCGCCAGCTCGGGCTCGACCCGGACAGGCCGCTGGTCGTGTCGGTCTGGGGCTCGCTCGGCGCGTCGTACATGAACGAGGTCATGACGGCGTTCATCACGCGCGCCGCCGTCACGGACGCGCCGTTTGCGCTCATCCACTCGGCCGGGCGCAACGGCTATGAGAAGATGCACGCGGCCCTGCTCGAAAAGTGCCCGGCCGATCTCGCCGCGCACGGCATGGACGTGCGGCCGTATATTTATGACATGCCGCTCGTCATGGACGCGGCCGATCTCGTGCTCTGCCGCGCGGGCGCGTCCACGCTCGCGGAGCTCTCGTGCATCGGCAAGCCCGCGATCCTCATCCCGTCGCCGAACGTCACGAACAACCATCAGGAGCGCAACGCGCGCGTGCTCGAGCACGCCGGCGGGGCGAAGGTGCTGCTCGAGGGCGCGTTCACGGCGGACGATCTGTATAACCTCGTCAGCGACCTGCTCGCCGACCCCGCGCAGCTTGCGCAGATGGCGCAGAACATGAAATCCGCCGGCGTTGCCGACGCCGCCGAGCGCATTGCCGATCTGGTGCTGAAACTGGCCGACCGGCACGCAAAATGACAATCTCGCGTTTCTCTGCATAGGATGGCATGAATTTGCTGTGCGGAGGAAAGATTATGAGCATATGGCACATTTACGGCGGAAACAGAATGACCGGGAGCACCCAGGTGCAGGGCGCCAAGAATGCGGTGCTGCCGATCATGGCGGCATCCGTGCTCGCCGGCAGTGAGACGGTTCTGCACAACGTGCCCGACCTGAAGGACGTGACGATCACGCTGCGCATCCTGCGCCATCTCGGCTGCACGGCGGAGCGCGACGGGGACACGGTGCGCATTGATTCCCGCGGCATGAACCGCGACTTCATCCCGCACGATCTCATGCGGGAGCTGCGCTCCTCGGTCATTTTTCTCGGCGCGATCCTCACGCGCTTCGGAACGGCGAGCCTGTCCATGCCGGGCGGGTGCGAGCTCGGCCCGCGGCCGGTGAACCTGCACCTCGACGCGCTGCGCGCGCTCGGCGCGGAGGTCACGGAGCGCGGCGGAGACATCGTCTGCTGCGCGCACGATCTGAAGGGGCGGCGCATCCTGCTGCCGTTTCCGAGCGTCGGCGCGACGGAAAACGCCATGCTGGCCGCCTGCGCGGCGGCGGGGGAGACGGTCATCTGCAACGCCGCGCGCGAGCCGGAGATCCTCGACCTGCAGTGCTACCTGCGCAAGCTGGGCGCGCGCATTTCCGGCGCCGGCACGTCGACGGTCACGGTCAGCGGCTTCCGACCGCAGCCGTTTGTGGAGCACACGATCATGCCGGACCGCATCGTCGCGGCGACGATTTTGTGTGCCGGAGCCGCCTGCGGCGGCGATGTGGAGCTGCAGGGCGTAGATCCGGACCATTTTTTGACCGTTCTGGACTCGCTTTCCGAGGCTGGGTGTGCTATAATAAAAACGGCGTCCACCGTGCGCTTGACATCGACCGGGCGGCTCACCGCGCCGCGGCCGGTCGTCACGCAGCCGTATCCGGGCTTTCCCACGGATGCGCAGCCGCCGCTCATGGCTGCCTGCCTGAAGGCGAAGGGCACCACGGTGTTCACTGAAAACATCTTCACCAACCGTTATCGTCATGCCGAGGAGTTCCGGCGTCTGGGCGCAGCCGTCAGCATCGAGGGGCGCGTGGCCTATGTCACCGGCGTCGACCGGCTCACCGGCGCGCCGCTCACATCGAGCGACCTGCGCGGCGGCGCGGCCATGATCGTGGCCGGCCTCTCCGCCGAGGGCGAGACCGAGATCCTCGACAACGGCTATATCAACCGCGGCTACGACCGCTTCGATGCGTGCCTGTCGGCGCTTGGGGCCGATGTGCGCTGCGCGGCGCCGCGGTGAAAGGAATCACCTGTCTATGAAACAATCGAAGCAGCCCGGGCCGCGCCGCGCGCGCCGGCCCCGCCGCCCATCCGGCGGCCGGGGCAGGTCGCTGCTGCAGCCGCTGATCTTTCTGCTGATCTGCGCGGCGCTCGTCCTGGGCATGAGCGTATTTTTCCGTGTTGCAAAGATCGAGGTCGTGGGCAACTCCATCTACACGGCCGAGGAGGTCGTCGAGGCCTCCGGCATCGGCACGGGCGACAATCTGTTTTTCATCAACCGTTTCTCGGCTGCCAGCCGCATCTTCAGCAAGCTCCCGTATGTGGACAAAGCGAAGGTCACGCGCGCGCTGCCCAACCGCGTCACCATCACGATCCAGGAGAGCAGCGCCATGGCCTATGTTCAGGCGGATGGCGGTTACTGGGTTTTGGACCAGAACTGCAAGCTGCTCAAATCCGTCACGGAGAGCGAGCTGACCGGCCTTGCCCGGGTCGACGGCATTACGCCGGTCGAGCCGAAGGTCGGCGAGGTGCTCAACGCCGGTGAGGCCGATGCGCCGAAGGTCACGTATCTGGCGGCGATCCTCGGCCAACTGCTCACGCGCGACATGGCGTCCAAGGTCACGGTCATCGACCTGTCGGATGCGTCCAACCCCGGCTTCACCTATGACGGACGATTCACGGTGCGCCTCGGCGCGAATGAAAATGTCGAGTACAAATTCGGTATGCTGCAAAGCGCGGTCTCCCAGCTCACGGCCAGCGATGCCGGCACCATCGACCTGTCGATCGACAAACGCGCACATTTCAGCCCCGGCTGATTGTTCACAAAAAAAGATTGACCTGATAAGGAAAACGATATAAAATGGGAAAGAATAAGAACAAACAGAAGCGCAACCCGCCAAAAAACGGCTTCCAGAGCGCGCATGCGCCGGCCGCCGATACAAATAGAAACAACAGGGAGGAACCGAATATGTCCTTTGCTACCGAGTCCGGTCCGGAAAATGTCGTCACCATCAAGGTCGTTGGCGTCGGCGGGGCCGGCAACAACGTCGTAAACCGCATGGTTAAGTCCGGCACTCAGGGAATTGAGTACGTGGCTGTCAATACAGATAAGCAGGCTCTGGCCGTTTCGAGCGCGGATCAGAAGATCCAGATCGGCGAGAAGCTGACCCATGGTCAGGGCGCCGGCAGCGATCCTGACGTCGGCAAGCGCAGCGCCGAGGAGAGCCGCAACAACATCGCCAAGAGCCTGGAGAATGCGGACATGGTCTTCATCACCGCCGGCATGGGCGGCGGCACCGGCACGGGCGCAGCGCCCACGATCGCGGACATCGCCCGCGAGGCCGGCATCCTGACCGTCGGCGTCGTCACCAAGCCCTTCAAGTTCGAGGGCAAGCGCCGCATGGATCAGGCCATGGTCGGCATCAACGAGCTGCTGGGCAAGGTCGACTCCCTGCTCATCATCCCGAACGACCGGCTGAAGTTCGCCACCGACCAGAAGGTCACGCTGGCCAACGCCTTCGAGATCGCGGACGATGTCCTGCGTCAGGCCGTCGTGAGCATCTCGGACCTCATTAAGAACACCGGCTTCATCAACCTCGACTTTGCGGACGTCACCTGCGTCATGAAGGACGCCGGCTTCGCCCACATGGGCGTCGGCCGCGCCGCCGGCAAGGGCAAGGCGGAGGACGCCGCCCGCATGGCCGTGGCCAGCCCCCTCATGGAGACGTCCATCAACGGTGCGCGCGGCGTGCTCATCAACATCACTGGCTCTGAGGATATGGGCCTGGAGGATGTCGAGACGGCCGCAAACCTCGTTCAGGAGGCTGCGCACCCGGACGCCAACATCATCTTCGGTGCGAGCTTCGATCCCTCGCTCGACGACGAGATCCGCGTGTCCGTCATTGCCACCGGCTTCGACGAGCCGGGCAAGGCGCAGGCCGAGCAGGCTGCCGCCGCTCCGGCGCAGGCCCCCGCTGCCGGCCTCTACACGGCTGCGGCGACCGCTGCCAAGGCTGCTGCTCCGGCTGCGGCCCCGGCCGCTCCGGCGACGCCGGCTCCGGCTGCTGCCCCGGCTGCGGACGCTGCCGCGCCCGCGGAGGAAGATCCGTTCGACAGCATCTTCAAGATCTTCAATTCCAAGTAATTCGACATTTTTTGACCAAAACCGCCTTCGCTCCTGTGAAGGCGGTTTTTGCATTCCAACGGAGGAGGCAGCTGCTTGAAAAACTGGCGCATTACCCGCGTTCTGATGTCCATGACGGACACGTTTCTCGCCCGGCGCGTGACGCGCTCGGCGGCCGAGCTCGCCTACTGCATGGTCATGGCGCTGTTCCCGGCCATCATCTGCATATACGATCTGCTCGCACTCATCCTGCGCGACCCGGCCGCCGTGCTGCGCATCGTCGAGACGCTCGTGCTCCCGCGCGAGACGCAGGCGCTCGTATCGGACTTTCTGACTTACGTGTCCGGCAACACGAGCGAGGTCATGTTCTTTGCCGCGCTGCTGGTCATGATCACGAGCGCGTCGGCCGCTTTCCGCGCCATGGCCGCCATCGTCGGCGAGATCCACGGCGGCAAACGCTTCGGCATCGTGCGCAGCACGATCGTGAGCGTGGCCTTTTCCGTGGCGTTTCTGCTGGTGCTGTACCTGTGCATCCTGCTCATGCTGACCGGCAAGCACTTTCTGCTCTGGCTCGATGCGCTGCTGCCGCATGTGAGCATCGTCTGGTCATGGACATGGCTGCGGTTTTTGATCCTGTTTGCCATTCTGCTGATGATGATCCTGATCCTCTACCGGCTCACCACGCCGCGCCGGCCGCAGCACCGGGTGCTGCCGGGGGCGGTGTTTTCCGCCGTGGCGATCGTGTGCATGAGCATCCTGCTGTCGTGGCTGATCGGCAACAGCACAAAGTATTCCCTCGTGTACGGATCGCTCGCTTCGGCCGTGATCCTGCTGTTCTGGTTTCAGGCGTTCGGACTGCTGCTGATCCTTGGCGTGCTGCTCAACCATGCGCTTGAGGTGACTGCGGAACAAGAACCGTAGATGTGTCTGCTTCCTTAGAAAAGTTTGGAATCTTGCTTTACAAACCGACAATTTTCACGTATGATAATTGGTTAAGAAGAGTTTGTGAGCCGAAGACGGCTTTTGCGCCGAAAAATTGATCGAATTCAGATTTTTTTGCAATAAAATTCGTTTTCAGGCATTATTCTCATGTGGGGTAATTCTATGCAAAATGATGATATGCACAGCGCCGGTTCGTGCATGGCCAGCGGCCAGCCGCCGGATGATGCGCTCATACTGCGCATCGCGCAGGGGGATACTGCGGCACTGGAAGTGCTGTATCGCCAGACGTCCTCCTCCATTTACGGCTTCGCGCTGTCCATCCTTCGGGATCCTGTGGCGGCGGAGGACGTGATGCAGGACACGTTTGTGAGCGTGATGCAGTCGGCACCGGGCTATCAGCCGTCGGGCAAACCGATGGCGTGGCTGCTGACGATCGCGCGCAATCTGGCGTTGATGCGCCTGCGCAAGGCAGAAAGTAAGAACCTGTCCTTTGATGAGCTATTTCATGTGGAGGATACGCATGACGCTTATCAGACGACGGAAAACCATATGGTGCTTGAAAAAGTGCTGCATACGCTCACGGACGGCGAGCGGCAGATCGTGATGCTGCACGCGCTGTCCGGACTCAAGCACAGAGAAATTGCCGACCTGCTGGGTATCCCGCAGGCAACCGCTATTTCACGCTATAACCGCGCGCTGGCAAAGCTGCGCAATTCGATGGGAGGTGACGATCTTGACCGATAAGGAATTGCTGGAACGGCTGCGGGCTGAGGTCGCCGCCGTAACGCCGGATTGCTGGAGCGGCATCCTTGCGCGCGTCCAGTCTCCGGCGCAGCAGCCGGAGGAAGCGCCGGTCGTCCCGATGCCGGAGCGCAAGCGCCGCAGTGCCTGGCGGGGCTGGGTCGCCGCAGCGGCAGTGTTTTTCCTGGTCATCCTCGGTGGCGGGCTGTATGCTACGCAGGTGCCCGGCGGCGTCGCCACGCTTGATGCCAACCCCAGCATCGAGCTGACGGTCAATAAGCTCGGCCGCGTCCTGTCTGCCCGTGCGTGCAATCCGGATGCCCAGTTTGTGCTCGACGGTCTGGAGCTGCGCAACCAGTCCCTGCAGACGGCGGCGGACGCGATCGTCGCCAATATGCAGGCGAACGGCTATGTCTCGGCGGATGCGAATTCGATCCTTGTGACGGTCGAGGCCGGCAAGGGCGATGCGCGCTTGTGCGGCCGGCTGGCGGACGCTGTGGAAAGCGCCCAGACGGACTGCGGCATGGAGTCGGCGGTCCTTGCGCAGGTGCTCGAGGACGATCCTGCGCTGGAGGCGTATGCCTCTGCCGTGGGCGTCAGCGCCGGCAAGGCAATGCTGATCCGGCAGATCAGCGCCCAGGTGCAGGATCTGACCGGCAGCGAGCTGGTCGGCCTGCCGATCAATGATCTGAACATTCTGGCGGCGTCCAACCAGGTGGAGCTTTCCGGCATCGAATCCATCGGCGCTGCCAGCACTGGCGTATATGTTCCGTATGACAAGGCGCTGCAGGCGGCGCTTACGTGCTGCGGCCTGACTACGGATGACGTGACCAGGGCGAGTATGCGCTTTACGCTCATTGACGGCGAGATGGTCATGGAGTTCGTGCTCTCGGACGGCGAGCGGCACTATGTGTGCAGCGTCGATGCCGAAACGACTGAGGTCTGCCGCCTGACGGGCGATGAGCCGAAGCGGCCGGAAGAGACGGAGATCGTTCCGGTCTCGCCGGTGGTGCGGCCGAATTCGCCCGTGACGCCGGCACCGACTCCGATGCCCACCCCGATGCCGGCGCCGGCACCGGCACCGACACCGACACCGACGCCTGCCCCGACGCCTGCTCCGACGCCTGCCCCGACGCCGACGCCGCCCGTCGGCCCGGTCACGCAGGAGCAGGCGCTGAAGATCGCCATTGCGGCGGCCGGTATCTCGGAGAGCGACCTGGCCGCGTGGGATGTTCAGCTCGACGAGAGTGGTGCGCAGCCGGTCTACCGCGTGACACTTACGACGGTGTACTACTTCCACCCCCGCTACGTCGTGGCTGTCGATCAGCAGACCGGAACGGTGCTCTCGGTGGAACGGTCCGCATAATTCAAGCAACGAAAAGGACGCCCGGTCGGGCGTCCTTTTTTGCTGCGCGCAGATATGGCGCATCCCTCTGCCGGTGGGGCAGAGGGATGCATGACTTCAGTTCATGAATTTTTCGATCGCCTGATTCAGCTCGTCGATGGCCTGCTGGTCGCCGGTCTCCACAGCGTCGGCCAGACAGTGGTCGATGTGATCCTTCAGGATAATCTTTGCTGTGTTGTTGAGCGCCGAGCGCACGGCTGCGAGCTGGATGAGCACCTCGGCACAGTCGCGTCCGTCCTCTACCATGCGCTTGACCGACTCCAGATGGCCGATCGCGCGGGCCAGCCGGTTGATGACCGCCTTGGTCTGCGTGTGGGTGTGCGGGTGCGCGTGGGTGTGCCCCTCGCCGCCGTGGCAGTGGGTGATGACGTTGCCGTTCTCGTCCACGTGCGTGTGCACCATCGTGTTGGGATCCTGTTCCGCCATGGTGTATCATCTCCTGTCATTTCGCCGCAATTTTACCGTGTTTTGCGCCGCTTGTCAATGTGCACCTCAGTAACCGTCGGCCTGCAGCGCGGCGCGCAGCTTCTCGATGGCCTTTTTCTCGATGCGTGAGACGTATGACCGGCTGATGCCGCAGCGCTGCGCGGTCTCGCGCTGCGTCAGCGCCTCACCGCCGCCGATGGCATAGCGCAGGCGGATGATCTCCGCTTCACGCGCATCGAGCACTTCGCCGATGCAGCGCCGCAGCGCCCGGCTGACCTCGTCCGCCTGGAGGTGTTCGTCCATGTCGTCGTCCTCGGACAGGATGTCGATCAGCGACAGGTTGTTGCCGTCGCCGTCCGTGTCGAGCACGTCCGAGAGCAGCATTTCCGACGCATTCTTGCGCGTGCTGCGAAAATACATCAGAATCTCGTTTTCGGCGCACTTGCTGGCGTACGTCGCCAGACGCACGCCCTTGTCGGGCCGGTAGGTGTTGATGCCCTTGATGAGCCCGATCGTGCCGATCGAGATCAGGTCGTCCGTGTCGTCATAGTGCGTGTAGTATTTTTTGATGATGTGCGCCACCAGCCGCAGGTTGCGCTCAATGAGCACGTTGCGCGCCTCCAGATCGCCCTGCAGCCAGGCGTCGAGATATTTGCGCTCCTCGGCCTCGCTCAGCGGACGCGGGAACGAGCCGCCGGGCGTCAGGCGCAGCATCAGAAATGCACTGCTCATCATCAGCATCAGGGTACTGTACAGCATTTTCAGCCCTCCGTTTCTGCCTGTGGCCATTCTATTCGGCGGCTGCAAGTACACTTGCCTGCCACACAATTTTCCGGATGTGCGCAAATGTTACACAACAAAGCGTTGATTACTGAATAAAAAATGACGGTGCGACGAAGAAAATCATACGTTATACTTGACAAAATGCCCAAAAAGCGTTAATCTTTGAACAGAAGGCCATTCCGGATTGAAAAATGGCCGGTGTGCTCAAAATTGAAAGGAGAACATATCATGGATTACAAAACTCTGAGTGTGAAGACGTTTATCGAGGACATGAACGGCAAAGAGATCATGATGAAGACGGTTCCGTCCCTGACCAAGTATCCCCTGAAGCTCTTCTACAAGAAGACCGTCGGCGACATCGTCAATCTCGTTCGCAGCAAGAAGCTCGTTCCGGAAGATGCCATCCAGGCTTTCATCAAGGACGTCGAGGCGCTCTAAGTTATCTCATATGCAACAGATCCCCTGCCAGCCGGCAGGGGATCGTTTTTTGCCTGCATGGTTTACATAACTCTTATTTTTGCGCTGAAACGCAAAAAACCGGATTGACAATCCGTTCAACTTGTGGTACAAAGTAAGAAAAGTAATACGATTCTTACAGGAGGCGGATCGCATGGAATCCATGCAGGACAAATTCATGACCACGGTGCGCATCGGCCCAAAGGGGCAGATCGTGATCCCGAAGGAGGTGCGCGCGATGTTTGGGCTCGCGCCGGGGGACTCGCTCATCCTGCTGGCGGACCGCGAGCGCGGCATCGCGCTGCAGAGCAGCAGCTACTACGATTCGTTCGTGCGCGCGGTGTTCGATCAGGGCGCGCAGGCGGCCGCGCCGGATGTGCCCGAGGCCGAGACGAAGGTGTTCGCCTCCGCGCTGGAGCGGGAGTTGAAGAAGGGGAACGGCAAGTGAACATTCTGGAAGTGGAGGGCCTGTGCAAGACCTATCCGGCGTTTGCGCTGCGCGATGTGTCGTTCGCAGTCGAGCCGGGGACGATCATGGGCTTCATCGGCCGCAACGGCGCCGGCAAGAGCACGACCATCAAGTCCATGCTCAATCTCGTGCACCCGGACAGCGGCCGCGTGACCATGTTTGGCCAGGATTTTTACGCCAACGAGCCGGCCTGCAAGCAGCAGCTCGGCGTGGTGCTCGGCGGTGTGGATTTTTACCCGAATAAGAAGCTGCGCAGCATCACGAACGTGACGCGGACGTTTTACGACCGCTGGGACGAGGACAAATACCGGCACTATCTGCAGCTGTTCGCGCTCGACGAGACGAAGAAGGTCTCGCAGCTCTCGTCCGGCATGCGCGTGAAGTATATGCTCGCGCTTGCGCTCTCGCACGATGCGCGCCTGCTCATCCTTGACGAGCCGACGAGCGGACTCGACCCCGTGTCGCGCGACGAGCTCATGGAGCTGTTTCGCGGCGTGGTCAAAAGCGGCGAGCGCAGCATCCTGTTTTCGACGCATATCACGTCCGATCTCGAAAAGTGCGCCTCGCACATCACGATGATCAAGGACGGGCAGATCCTGTGCAGCGACACGCGCGACGGGTTTCTCGCGCGCTATCGCGCGCAGTTCGGCGACGGGCAGATGTCGCTCGAGGACATTCTTGTGCGCGTGGAAAGGAGAAGCTATGACAGCGAAGATTTTTTCTAAGGACCTGCGCCTTGCAGCGCACCCGATGATGTACGTGTTCGCGCTCTTCGGCGTCATGCTCATCATCCCGAACTATCCGTACACGGTCGTATTTTTCTACGGCCTGCTCGGCATTTTCTTCACGTTTCTCAACGGCCGCGAGAACAAGGACGTCTATTACTGCGCCGTGCTGCCGGTCACGAAGCGTGACCAGGTGCGCGCCCGCGCTTGGCTCGTCGTGGCGGTGGAGCTGGCTGAGCTTGTGATCGCGGTCCCGTTTGCGTTCCTCTCCGCGCGCATCAATCCCAACGGCACGAACCTCGCCGGCATCGACGCAAACGTCGCGCTCTTCGGCTGCGTGCTGCTGATCTACGGCGTGTTCAACGTTGTGTTCCTGCCCGCGTTTTATAAGACGGCCATCCGCGCCGGGCGAGCGTTTCTGCTCGCGGTCATCCCGATGACGGTGCTCATGGTGCTCGTCGAGGCGCTGTCCCATTTTCCGGTCGTCGGGCCGTATCTCGATGCGACCGACGCGGCCGGTCAGGTGCGGCAGCTGCCGGTACTGGCCGTGGGGCTGGCGGCGTTTGCGCTGCTGTCGTGGCTGGCATACCGGAAGGCGGCCAAAAACTACGAGCGGGTCGATCTGTGACGGGGGACTTGCCGGAACGCGAAAAATATGCTATCCTGAAAAGCAGCTCGTGTGAGCTGCTTTTCATTTTTTCGTCCGGGAGGGATCTGCATGAAGAACAAACGTCTCTGGCTGTCGGTGACACTGACGGTCCTGGTCGTCGTATGCGCCATGCTCATTCTCTCGCGTGTCAACGAGGCGCGCAGCAACGCCGCGCCCGCCGCGCCGACGGATCTTATTCTCCCGCCGGACATCCAGACGACGGCGCAGCCCGATACGAAGAAGTATGACGACCTGCCGGATGTGGATATTTCCTCCTGGGAGTATCTCATTGCGAGTCAGGCACATAATATCAGCGACTATGTTCCGGATGTGAGCAAGATCAGCGGCTCGCAGTCCACGTTTGATTCCCGCGCCGTCGACGCGCTCAATGCGCTGCTCAAAGCGGCCAGGGACGCCGGCTGGAATCCATACATCTACTGCGCCTACCGTCCGTACCTGACGCAGGAGCAGCAGTATGAGGATCAGGTCAGCGAGAATATGCGCAAGGGCGACACGCGCGACGAGGCTGAGACGGCCGCAGCGCGCGTGGCCGCGCCCCCCGGCACGAGCGACCATCAGACCGGCCTCGGCGCGGACATCGTTGACCAGTACTATTCCTCGCTGAGCGTGGACACGGTCAACGCGCGCTTTCTGACCTGGCTCGCCGACAACTGCGCGGACTACGGTTTCGTCATCCGCTACCCGTCGGACAAGGTCAGCATCACCGGGCGCAACGAGCCGTGGCACGTGCGCTATGTCGGCGACGCGGCGGCGCGGTTCATGACCGAGCACAACCTCTGCCTGGAGGAATTCGTGGCGTTGTACCAGTAAGTGTCCGGCGGCGCAAAAAAAGGCTTGCATTGTCCGGCGCGGGATGGTATGATATTGCCGTACGAAGGAAGCAGGATTTGACAGAGTGGGCACTCGCCCACTCTTTTTCTTGATGTCTTTCGAAGTGTCAGAAAATGGAATGGTGATCTATGAGTAAATTGACAGATGCCGTCCTGGCGCTGGCCGGGCCTGTGGCCGCGCAGCAGGGATGCGAGATCTGGGACGTGGAGTACGTCAAGGAAGCGGGCAGCCGCTACCTGCGCGTGTATATCGACAAGCCGGACGGCGTGTCGATCCAGGACTGCGAGGATTTCAGCCGTGCGCTCGATCCGATCCTCGACGAGGCCGACCCCATTCCCGACAGCTATATTTTCGAGGTGTCGTCCGCGGGAGCGGAGCGGCAGCTCAAGCGCCCGGGCGATTTTGAGCGCTTTCTCGGCGCGCAGGTCGAGGTGCGGCTCTACCAGCCGGTCGACGGCAGCAAGGTGCACATTGGCACGCTCGAGCAGTATGACAACGGCGACGTGACCGTCTCCGACGGCAAGACCCGCCGCGTCTTTCAAAAATCCGCCATCGCACAGGTGCGCCTGCACCTGACCATATAAGGAAAGGGAATTCGACCATGAACGCAGAATTTTTTGACGCAGTTGCAGATATCGAAAAAGAAAAAGGTATTCCGCGCGAATATATGTATGAGAAGATCCGTCAGGCCATGCTGACGGCGTTCCGCAAGGACACGCCCGATTGCGAGGACAACGTGGAGGTCATTCTCGACGAGGCGAAAAAGAAGATCGAGATGGTCGTCAAGAAGACGGTCGTCGCGCGCGTCATCGACCCGTATGTCGAGATCAGCGAGGAGGCGGCGCACCGCATCAGCAAGCGCGCCAAGATCGGCGACGTGGTCAGCGTCCCGGTCGAGACCAAGCAGTTCGGCCGCATCGCGGCGCAGGCTGCCAAGCAGGTCATCATTCAGGGCATCCGAGAGGCGGAGCGCGGCATGATCTACGAGGAGTTCAACTCCAAGGAGCACGAGATCCTCACCGGCGTCGTCAATAAGATCGACCCGCGCACCGGCTGCGCGTTTTTGAAGATCAGCTCCAACTCGGACTATACCGAGGCCATGCTTGCCCCGGCGGAGTGCATCCGCGGCGAGGTGCTGCATGAGGGCGACCGCATCAAGGTCTACGTGGTCGAGGTGCGCAACAGCACGCGCGGCCCGCAGGTGCTCATCAGCCGGACGCATCCGGGCCTGGTCAAGCGCCTGTTCGAGCTGGAAGTGCCGGAGATCTTTGACGGCACGGTCGAGATCAAGTCCATCGCCCGTGAGGCCGGCAGCCGCACGAAGATGGCCGTCTGGGCGGAAGATCCGGTCATCGACCCGATCGGCGCGTGCGTCGGCCCGAAGGGCGGCCGTGTCGCAAGTGTCGTCAACGAACTCGGCGGCGAGAAGATCGACATCGTCAAGTACAGCGAGGTGCCGGAGGAATTCATCGCGGCCGCACTGGCGCCGTCCGAGGTGCTGGAAGTGACCCTGCTCGACGAGGGCAAGAGCTGCCGCGTCATCGTGCCGGATAACCAGCTCTCGCTCGCCATCGGCAAGGAGGGGCAGAATGCCCGCCTGGCCGCGAAGCTCACCGGCTATAAGATCGACATCAAGCCGGAGAGCGAGGCATAAACCGAAAGGAGGCAGTCACCCATGCCCAAGTCCATTCCCCAGCGGCAGTGTGTCGGCTGCCGTGAAAAGAAGCCCAAACCGGAGCTGATCCGGGTGGCGCGCGCGCCCGACGGGGCCATCTCGCTCGATGCGCGCGGCAAGGCGGCGGGCCGCGGCGCGTATCTGTGCCCGAAGGCCGCATGCCTGAAAAAGGCGCAGAAGAACCGCGCGCTCGAGCGCGCGTTCGACGTGCCCATTCCGGCGGAGATCTATGAGCAGCTCGCAGCGGAACTGGAGGTGCTCGGCGACGGATAAAGCAGCCAACTATCTCGGCCTCATGCGCAAGGCCGGGCGCATCGCGCTCGGGGAGCATGACGCCGGAGCGGCGGCGCGTGCCGGCAAGGCGTGCCTGCTGCTGCTGGCGCAGGACGCATCGGACAATGCGCGCAAGCGCGCCGAGGGCTTTGCCCATGCGGCGCAGGCGCCGCTGCTGCGCCTGCCGTACACGAAGCAGGCGCTGTCCGACCGGCTCGGCAAGACCGGCTGCGCCATCGCGGCAGTCACCGATCCGGGCCTGGCGAAGGCCTTTGTGTCTGCGCTGGCGCAGGCAGATCCGGAGCAATACAGCAACACGGCGGCAGAGCTTGCCGCACAGACGAGAACAGACACGGGCACGGCGCCGACAGGCGGCGGGCGCAACGGCAAGAGGAGGAAACGAGTATGAGCGGATTGATTAAATACAGAGTGCATGAGGTGGCGAAGGATTTCGGCATGACCTCGAAGGAGATCACGCAGATCCTGACGGATTATGCCACCACTCCGAAAAATCATATGCAGGTGCTGGAGGACGACGAGCTCAACGACATCTTTGAGTATCTCACGCAGCACCATCAGGCGGCCAGCCTGGAGGAGCTCTACAAAGTGCCGGACCAGCCGAAGGCCAAGCCGCAGGCAGCCCCGGCCGCGCAGGGCGCTGCGCCCAAAGGCGAAGCCGCACCCGCAAAGCAGCCGCAGCAGGCTGCCCAGCCGCAGCAGCAGCACAAGCCGAAGAAGGACGACAAGCCGCACCAGCCGCGTCAGGTGGCCGAGCGCCGCGTCGTCGATACCCGCGGCGCGACGACGAACCTATCCAAGTACGACCAGCGTCTGGACGATCTCGTGCCCGAGCGCGCGCAGAATAAGCGCGGCGGCAAGCAGAAGATCCAGAACCGCAACCGTCAGCGTCCGCAGAATCCTGCCGCCGGCGCCAAGCGCCGCCAGGAGGAGCGCGACAAGATGCAGAAGCTGCAGCTGGAGATCGCAAAAAAGCAGCAGCTCAAGGTCCAGATCCCGGACACGATCTCCGTCGGCGAGCTCGCGTCCCGCATGAAGAAGACCGGCGCAGAAGTCGTGCGCCGTCTCGTGAAGATGGGCGTCATGGCGTCGCTGTCCGATACCATTGATTACGATACCGCCGCGCTCGTGGCCATGGAGCTCGGCTGCAAGGTCGAGCACGAGGTCATCGTGACGGTCGAAGAGCGCCTGATCGACGACCGCGAGGACAGCGAGGACGAACTCGTCCCGCGCGCCCCGGTCGTGGTGGTCATGGGCCACGTCGACCACGGCAAGACCAGCCTGCTCGACCGCATCCGCCGCACGAACGTCGCGGCCGGTGAGGCCGGCGGCATCACGCAGCACATCGGCGCTTACCGCGTCATGGTCAACGGCAAGCCTGTCACCTTCCTCGATACCCCGGGCCATGAGGCGTTCACGTCCATGCGTGCCCGCGGCGCCATGGTCACGGATATCGCCATCCTCGTCGTCGCGGCCGATGATGGCATCATGCCGCAGACGATCGAGTCGATCAACCACGCGAAGGCCGCCGGCATCCCGCTGGTCGTGGCCATCAACAAGATGGATGTCCACGGCGCGAACCCCGACCGCATCAAGCAGCAGCTCACGGAGTATGGTCTCGTGCCCGAAGAGTGGGGCGGCGAGACGATCGTCTGCCCGATTTCGGCCAAGACCGGCGAGGGCGTGGACAAACTGCTCGAAAACCTGGTCCTGCTCGCCGAAATTCTGGAGCTCAAGGCCAACCCCAACCGTGCCGCCCGCGGCACGGTCATCGAGGCCCGCATGGACAAGGGTCGCGGCCCGATCATGACCGTGCTCGTGCAAAACGGCACGCTCCATCAGGGTGACATCATCATCGCCGGCACGGCCGTCGGCCGTGTGCGCACGATGACCAACGATAAGGGTCAGCGCGTGACGAAGGCCGGCCCGTCCATCCCGGTCGAGATCGCCGGCATGTCCGAGGTGCCGAGCGCGGGCGACAAGTTCAACGCCGTCGCCGACGAGCGCATGGCGCGTGAGCTCGTCGAGGAGCGCAAGCAGCAGAAGAAGGATGCCGCCAACGCCGGCAGCAAGAAGGTCTCGCTCGACGACCTGTTCTCCCGCATCCAGCAGGGCGAGATGAAGGACTTCAACATCATCGTCAAGGCCGACGTGCAGGGCAGCGCCGAGGCTGTCAAGTCCTCGCTCGAGAAGCTCTCGAACGATGAAGTGCGCGTGCAGGTCATCCACTCAGGCGTCGGCGCCATCAACGAGTCCGACGTCATGCTCGCCGCCACGTCGAATGCGATCATCGTCGGCTTCAACGTCCGCCCGGACGCGGCCGCGCGCGACAACGCCGCCCGCAGCAATGTGGAGATCCGTATGTACCGCGTCATCTACGACTGCATCAACGAGATCGAGGCGGCCATGAAGGGCATGCTCGCCCCGAAGTTCCAGGAGCAGATCATCGGCCACGTCGAGATCCGCCAGACCTTCAAGGTCTCCAAGGTAGGCACCGTCTGCGGCGGCTACGTCACCGACGGCAAGATCGTGCGCAACAGCAAGGTCCGCGTCGTGCGCGACAACATCGTCGTGTTTGAGGGCGACCTCGCGTCCCTGCGCCGCTTCAAGGACGACGTCAAGGAAGTCGCCGCCGGTTATGAGTGCGGCCTGCAGGTCGATAAGTACAACGACGTCAAGGTCGGCGACGTGATCGAAGTGTATGTCATGGAGGAGATCAAGCAGTAAAAGGAGTTTCCTATGGCTTCCAACAAACTGGCAAGAACGAATGATGATATCCAGCGCGTGCTGGCAAACCTGCTCACCCAGGTCAAAGACCCCCGGGTGCAGCAGGGGATGATCAGCGTCACCCGCGTCGAGACGACGGGCGACCTGCGCTATTCAAAAGTCTGGCTTTCCGTGCTCGGCATGGAAAACGAGAAGGAATTCAAAAAGGGGCTGCGTTCGGCCTCCGGCTGGCTGCGCCATGAGCTGGGCACCGTGCTGGACCTGCGCTACACCCCGGAACTGGTGTTTGAGATCGACCACTCGATCGAGGAGGGCGCGCACATCAGCGCCATGATCGAGCATCTGCACGACAAGGACACCGGAAATGAGGCTTGAAGTATGAATGATCGGGAGTTTGCCGCGGCGCTGCGCGACCGCGACGCGATTCTGATCCTGTCGCACCTGCGCCCGGACGGAGACACGCTCGGGAGCGGTGCGGCGCTTTGCAGCGCACTGCGCCGCATGAGCAAGACGGCGTATCTATTCCCCAATCCGGAGACGACAGCACGCTATCTGCCGTATGTGGCGCAGTTTTTTGCGCCTGCGGATTTTGTGCCTGCGTGCGTGGTCGCGGTCGACATTGCGACGCCGAACCTGTTCCCGCAGGGCTTTTCCGGCGCGGTCGATCTGTGCATCGACCACCACCCGTCGAACGCGCTGTATGCCGGCGATACGCTCCTGCACGCGGAAAAGTCCGCCTGCGGCGAGGCGGTGCTCGATGTGATCGAGCTGCTGACCGGCAGCGTCACCGGGCAGGAGGCAAACCTCCTGTACATCGCCGTTACGACGGACACCGGCTGCTTCCAGTACGCGAACACGAACGCCGCCACTCTGCGCGTGGCGGCGCGGCTGCTGGAGCTCGGCGCCGATAACCGGAAGATCAGCATGGACTTTTTCCGCAAGATCTCCCGCGCGCGCATGGCGCTCGTGGGGCAGATCTACTCCGGCATGCGCTTTTTCCGCGGCGGTCAGGTCGCCATCGCGGTCGTCACGCGCGCGCTGATCGACAGCGTACACGCGACGGAGGATGACTGCGACGATATCGCCGGTCTGCCCGGCCGGGCGGAGGGCGTGGTCGTGAGCGTCACGATCCGCGAGCTGCTCGACGGCCGCAGCAAGATCTCCGTGCGCTCGAACCCCGAGGTGGATGCGTGCGCGATCTGCGCGGTCTACGGCGGCGGCGGCCACAAGATGGCCTCCGGCTGCACACTCGACTGCGGCACGGAGACGGCCGTGGAGAAAATCCTTGCAGCCATCGACCAGGTGTGGCCCGCATGAACGGGATCCTGCTGGTCGATAAGCCCGCGGACTGGACGAGCCACGACGTTGTGGCCAAGCTCCGCGGCGTGCTCGGCGAGCGGCGCATGGGCCATTCCGGCACGCTCGACCCGATGGCGACCGGCCTTCTGGTCGTGTTTGCCGGCCGCGCGACGCGCGCGGTGTCGTTCTCCGAAAATCACAGCAAGTGCTATGAGGCGCGCCTGCGCCTCGGCCTCACGACCGACACGCAGGACACGACCGGCACGGTGCTCAGCCGCTGTGACCGGCGCGTCACCCGCGCGGAACTGGAGGCGGCGCTGCCGCAGTTTCGCGGGGATATTCTGCAGACGCCGCCGATGTATTCGGCGCTCAAGGTCGACGGCAAAAAGCTCTATGAGATCGCCCGCCGCGGCGGCGAGGTCGCGCGCAAAACGCGCCCGATCACGATCGAAGAACTGACCGTGCTCGGCGAGGCGGACGGGGACTATGTTCTGCGCGTCCGCTGCTCGAAGGGCACCTACATCCGCACCCTCTGCCACGATATCGGCGCGGCGCTCGGCTGCGGCGGCGTGATGAGCGCCCTGCGCCGGACGGAAGTCGGCGGGTATCGCGTCGGGGATGCACACACGATGGACGCGCTGTGCGCGCTGCCGCGCGAGGCGGCGCAGCGCCTGCTCCTGCCGGTGGACAGCCTCTGGCCGGACGCACCGCGGATCACCGTCGATGCGCGCTCGGAGCGGCTTGCCCGCTGCGGCAATCCGTTTGCACTCGGCGTGCCGGACGGGACTTATCGCATCTATGCTGCGTCGGGGGAGTTTCTCCTGCTGGCGCAGGTCACGGACGGCATGGCCGTCACGATCAAAAGTTTTTTCGAGGTTTCTTGACGTATGGAAAACCAGAAACGGGTCATTGCCCTGGGCTTTTTTGACGGCATTCATATCGGCCACGCCGCGCTCATGCGCCGCACGGTCGCGCGCGCCGGGGAGATGGGCGCCATCCCCACGGTCATGAGTTTTGACGTGCACCCGGACACGCTCGTGCGCGGCACGGAAGTCCCGCTCATCAACAGCGCCCATGGCCGTGAGGAGCTTATCCGCCGCCTGTTCGGCATTGAGAGCGTGGTCTTTATCCACTTTGACCGCACGGTCATGCAGATGCCGTGGCAGACGTTCATCCAGACGCTCGTCGATGAGATGGACGCGGCGGCGTTCGTCGTCGGGCACGATTTCAGCTTCGGCTGGCGGGGCGAGGGCACGGCGGAAAAGCTCACCGCTTACTGCGCCGAGCACGGGCTCGGCTGCGACGTCATTCCCGCCGTCACGCTCGACGGCCGCGTCGTCAGCTCCACTTACATCCGCGAGCTGCTCGAAAACGGCGAGGTCGAGCGCGCCAACGCCTTCCTCGGCCATCCGCACACGCTGTCGGACACGGTGCACTACGGCTACCGCCTCGGCACAAAGATGGGCACGCCCACGATCAATATGCAGTTCCCGGACGGGGTGCTCGTGCCGCGCCACGGCGTGTATGCCGCGAAGGTGTATCTCGACGACGGCAGCGAGCATTATGCCGTCACGAATGTCGGCGTGCGGCCGACGGTCAGCGGCGGCCAGCGCGTGAGCGTCGAGAGCTTTATCCTCGACTACCACGGCAATCTCTACAACCGTCAGGTGCGGCTGGAGTTTTACAAGTTCCTGCGCCCGGAGCGGAAGTTCGACTCCGTCGATGCGCTCAAGGCCCGCATCCTCTACGATGCGAACACGACCCGCGCCTATTTCGAAGCGCAGACCCAGCACGCATAAGGACATACAAAACCCGCGGCCCCGGTACTCAGTACCGGGGCCGCGGGTTTGCGTTTTGGGTTATTGCGGGGCTGACTGCGCGGTCTTGGCCGGCCGGCGGCGGGATTTGCCGCGGCCGCGCTTGCGCGGCTGGGCCGCCTTGGCCTTGTAGTAGCTCTCCATGCTGTCCGTCGCCTGATAGGTCAGGCGCGTGGCGCTCCAGGTGCAGTCGTCCGCCTTGCGGAATTTCAGCCGCACGAGCAGCTTGCCGTCCGTCGGGCACTCGCCGAGCGCCATATAGCGCTGGTCGCCCTGGTTGACCCACTTGCTGTAGCGCACCTCGCCGCTGCACAGCGGGCAGCAGGGCGTGACGAACGCGGCGTCGCCGAAGAGCTCCGACTTCGTGGCATAGGACTCCGACGCGACGTGCTCGATCGGATCGGGGCCGTTATTCTCGCCGTGGTGCTCCTTTGGCAGCCGGGTCGTGAGCTTCTGCGCGGCGTCGTGGTAATCGGCCAGGCCCTTCTCCATGTTCAGGTGCGTGCACACGAGCGCAGTGTTGTACGCGTCGCCGAGTGCGTCGTGCGCGATGCGCGTCTGTTCGATGGCAAAGTGCTCCATCGCCGTGGCGAGCGATTTCTGGTTGCGGTCGCCGTCGGTCTGGAGGTTGTAGATGAGCTGGAGGTTGATCCAGCCGGCGATCCAGTCCCAGTCCAGATCGTGGATGATGATGTTCTGCTCGAGGATGCCCTGATCGTCGCAGCCCCAGGTGAGGAACGTCACATCGTCCCCGCACCAGGCGCGAAACTGCGCCAGCGCCTCCGGAAAGCTCACGCCGGCGGCCAGGCGCTCGCGGTCGAAGCCGGTGAGCTTTTTGACCTTGTAGTGCATACGCTTGAAGTACATGGGCTTGACATCGATCTGAAATTCTTCGCCGGGGGTCATGTCCTCGTTGAGCTTCACCGCGCCGATCTCGATGATCTCGCCGCGCAGGTGAATGGGCAGCTTGTTGAATACGGAGGATTTGGAACTCATCGCCTGATTCCATTCCAGATCCATCACGACATAATGCATGGCTCTTTCCGTCCTTTCCTGTAACATTAGGAGTATAGCACACAATGGCGCAACTTTCACGCCCTTTTTTCGGGAATTCTATATTTGAATGCAAGCGCATAGTGTGATATAATCAAACAATACCGTCCGTGGGCGGTACGATGAGAAAACGAAGGGGGTATTCCCAATGAAAATTGCAGTTCTTTGCGGCGGCCTGAGCCCCGAGCGCAACGTCTCGATCTCGAGCGGCACGAAAATTGCCGGCGCGCTCCAGGAGAGCGGCCACCAGGTCGTGCTGCTGGATATGTTTTTCGGTCTTGAGGACTATACCGGCGACATCGCCCATGTGTTTGACGATCCGCCGGCGCTCGGCGGCACGCGCATTGATGAGAGCGCGCCGGATCTGGAGGCCGTGCGCGCGCAGCGCAAGCTCCAGAGCCCGAGCCTGTTCGGCGAGCACGTGCTCGAGGTGTGCGCCATGGCGGATATCGTGTTTCTGGCCCTGCACGGCCGCACCGGCGAGGACGGCCGCGTGCAGGCGACGCTCGACCTGCTCGGCATCCCCTATACCGGCAGCGGCTACCTCGGCAGCGCCATCGCCATGGATAAGGACCTGACCAAGCGCGTCGTCGCACCGCTTGGCGTCAAGACCCCGGCGTGGATGCTCGTCGAGAGCGACGGCATGGACATCGACGCCGTCTGCGCGCAGGCGAAGCTGCCCTGCGTCGTCAAGCCCGACGACTCTGGCTCGAGCATCGGCGTGTCCATCGCCAATGACGAGGCCGAGCTGCGCGCTGCGCTGAAAGCAGCCGCCAACGAAGGCAGCCGCATCCTCATCGAGCAGTACATCTGCGGCCGCGAGGTGCAGATCGGCATCCTCGGCGACAAGGCCCTGCCCAGCATCGAGATCATCCCGGCCGAGGGCTTTTATGACTACCGCAACAAGTACCAGCCCGGCGCCGCCCGCGAGATCACCCCGGCCGAGATCCCGGCCGAGACCGAGCAGCGCCTGGCCGATGCCGCGCTCACGGTGTTCCACGCGCTGAACCTGTCGGCCTATTCCCGCGCGGACTTCATCCTCGACGCGGAAGGGGAGCTCTGGTTCCTCGAGATCAACACCCTGCCTGGCATGACGCCTACCAGCCTCGTGCCGCAGGAGGCCGCCGCCGTCGGCATCAGCTACAGCGAGCTGTGCGAGCAGATCATCGCCGACGCGCTGCACAAGTGAGCCGATGATGGGCTACTGCGTATCGGACATCGCCGCCATCACCGGCGGCGTGCTCTCGGGCGACGGGGCTGCGCTTGTGACCGGCGTCGTCATCGACAGCCGCGCCGTCACGCCCGGCGCGCTCTTTGCCGCCATCCCCGGCGAGCGGGTGGACGGGCACGACTACATTGGCAAGGCGTTCGACCTCGGCGCGGCCTGCTGCCTTGCGCAGCGCGTCCCGGCGGGGGAGACCCGCCCGGTCATCTGCGTGCCGGATACGGCCGCCGCGCTCGAGACGCTTGCGCGCGCCTACCGCGCCCGCTTTTCCATCCCGGTCCTCGGCGTGACCGGCAGCGTCGGCAAGACGACGGCCAAGGAAATGGTCGCCTCCGTGCTCTCGCAGCGCTGGAACACGCTGAAAACCGAAAAGAACTTCAACAATCAGCTCGGCGTGCCGCTCACGCTCTTCCGGCTCGAGCCGGAGCACGAGGCCGCGGTCGTCGAGATGGGCGTGTCGCACTTCGGCGACATGGCGCCGCTGGCCGCCATGGTGCAGCCGACGGCCATGCTCTTTACGATCATCGGCCACGCGCACCTGGAGTTTCTGCGCGACCGCCGCGGCGTCCTGCAGGAAAAGACCTCCGTGCTCGACACCATGCCGGACGATGCCGTCGCCTTCTGCAACGGGGACGACGACCTGCTGCGCGCCATGACCTGCCGCCAGCGCAAGGTGACGTTCGGCCTCTCGGCCGGGTGCGACGTGCGCGCGGTCGACGTGCGCGACCTCGGCGACGAGGGCAGCACCTGCACGATCATTGCGGGTACACGGCGCATCCCGGTGCGCATCTCGGCCTATGGGCAGCACATGGTCTATGCCGCGCTCGAGGGCGCGGCCGTCGGTATCGAATACGGCCTGACGGATGATGAGATCATCCGCGGCATCGCGGCCTATCAGCCGGTCGGCAGCCGCGCGCGCGTTGTGCGCACGGCGCGCTATACGGTCATTGACGACTGCTATAATGCCAATCCCGACTCCACGGCGGCGGCGCTGCGCTCCATGGCGACCTTGCCGGCCGGCCGCCGGGTGGCCGTCCTCGGCAACATGGGTGAGCTCGGCACGAACGCCGCGGCTCTGCACCGGGAGACCGGCGTCTGCGCGGCGAAAGCCGGCGTGTCGCTCGTCATCACCTGCGGGGAGCTGGCAAGGCAGATCGCTGCAGGTGCTGCCGCAGAGGATCCCGCCGTTGCGACCGCGTCGTTTGACACGCTCGATGCGCTGCTCCCGGCCTTGCCGGGCCTGCTGCAGCCGGGGGACTGCGTGCTCGTCAAAGCGTCGCACAGCATGCAGTTTGAGCGCATCGTTCAGGCGCTGACACAGGCGTAAAACTTCATGCATGCGTGCTGCACCACGAAAAAGTGCAAATGCCGGTGCATGAAGTCCTTGTGCATCCTTTCTGGTTGCCCCGCAGGGGCGAGGAAATGGCACATTTCTCATTTTGCTGTGCTTTTGCATAGCAAATACAGTGAATTTCCAGCCGGGCGAGGCATTGCTTCGCCCGGTATTTTCGTGTTTCGTCAATTCGTCAAAAACGTAACGTTAAAAATCAAACAGCTTTGTTAAAAAAGTAGAAATGCAAAAAAAGGCTTTTCAAATGGCAAAAATGGCGCTACAATACAGTTGACAAGAAAATAACAAAGCTCGACAGTGTTCGTTCCGATTCGCCGCAGCGGCTGTTGCCGCCTGTGTGGGAAGTGTGGAAAGCGGAACGCAAGAAGATAAAAAATAAAAACACGTTTGATTTCTTAAAGGAGGAATCTGTTATGGCAAAGACTAAGATCGCAGTTCTGTGGGGCCTGCTCATCGCAATGATGGTTGCCTGCGCGGGCATTTACGCCGCGCTCAAAGCGCGCGAGATGAACCCTTACATGGGCGGCTCCGGCACGTATGTGGAGACGGTGCAGCCAAATGGTGAAGCGTCCGCCGTCGTCGCGGACAATGTGGTCGCAGTCAATGACTGAGCGCTGACAGGCGCGTGATCCGCGCCTGTATACCGTATGAAAGCCGCCGGGTGAGGCAATGCCTCACCCGGCGTTTTTATAGTGCAGAGACCGGCGCCCC
>OFMQ01000089.1_pt1 | contig 70571 bp, 41 predicted proteins | sample 1541851 | NCBI WGS metagenome assembly OFMQ01 (sample SAMN04209227, study PRJEB22552) | human gut metagenome | biome: gut; material: feces | host: Homo sapiens | place: USA: Oklahoma | reverse complement strand
TCGGAGAAAATTTCTCCGGACAGTAGTGCTATTCATAATATGAAGAAAGAATTAGTTTTTAGTCTTTCCGCATTGGTTATGATGTTCTCGTTGCTGCTTGTTCCCTCCCACAGGGCGTATGCGGACGACAACAAGATAACCGTAACGGGAACAGTGGCGGACATCAAGGCCAATCCGCTGCAGGGAGTCGCTGTCTTAGTGAAAGGCACCACTATCGGTGTGGAGACAGACGCATCCGGAAGGTATAGTTTGACTTTCGCTGCCGGTGCAGAAGGCTCCGTCCTGGAATTCTCATCCATCGGCTACAAGCTGGTAGAGAAAACCTGTACGAAAAGCCAGGTATTGAACATCACACTGGAAGAGGATGTCCATTTCATCTCTACCGTGGTCGTCACCGGTTTCGCGAACATCAAGCAGGAGTCCTTCACCGGAAACTCCGTGACCATCAAGAACGATGAGTTGATGAAGGCTTCCAAGACCAATGTCCTCAAGGCCATACAGACCTTCGATCCTTCATTCAGAATAGTGGACAACAACCTGATGGGTTCGAACCCTAATGCCGTTCCGGAGATGTATATCCGAGGACAATCCGGCATGGGCAATTTCGACAAACTCGATGCAAGCGACCTTTCAAAGTCTAACCTGAAAGACAATCCGAACCTGCCGACCTTCATTATGGACGGATTCGAGATCAGCGCTACTACCCTTTATGACTTCGACCCGAACCGTATCGAGTCCATCACCATCCTCAAAGATGCTGCCGCTACCGCAATCTACGGTTCCAGGGCAGCCAACGGCGTGGTAGTCATCACCACAGTTACTCCTAAACCAGGTAAACTGAATGTCTCATACAACTTTACAGGTTCCGTAACAGCTCCTGACCTGAGCGACTACAATCTGCTCAATGCCGCTGAAAAACTGGAACTTGAGAGAATGGTAGGTTTCTATGACGTAGCCACCAGTGATGGTTACACCAGCGAATACACATTGAAGAAAGAGTATTACGAGAAACTTGCAAATGTGAAAGAAGGCGTGAACACTTACTGGATGGCGAAGCCGCTCAGGACAGTATTCAACCACAACCACAGTTTGTATATCGACGGCGGAAGCAACTCTCTCCGTTTCGGAATCGACATGAAGTATTCCAACCAGGATGGTGTAATGAAAGGTTCCAAGAGAGACAACATTGGTGCAGGAGCCTATATCCAGTACAACTACAAGTCTGTGAATATCAAGAACTATTTCTCATATACACAGACCAATTCCGCTGATTCTCCATACGGAAGCTTCTCCAAGTTCACTTCACAGCTTCCTTACGACAAATTCGCGGATGAGAACGGAAAGGTTCTCCAGACCCTGCGCTATTGGGGTTCCGGCACAGCCAGCAACAAGGAAAACCCTATGTACGAGGCGACATTGCACAACTTCCAGAAGCAGAAGAGAGAGGAACTCATGAACAACTTGTCCGTAAACTGGCATATCATTCCTTCACTGCTCTTCAAGGGACAGCTGAGCTTGACCAAGACAATCAGCAAGTCGGATACTTTCTACGACCCGCTTTCGAAGCAGTCCGGAAACATCTTCCCTCTTTCCAGCAGCAATATCTCTTCAGGTACATATAACATCAACAACAACGATGGCTATACGGTAGACCTGTCCACCACATTGTCTTACAACACAAGGTTGGGCAAGCACGCGATCAACGCACTCGCCGGATTCAACCTCAGGGAAGACAATTCGACATCCAACTATCTGACATACGTCGGATTCCCGTCAGGTATCCTGTCTTCACCGATGTACGCCAAGGAAGTATATCAGAAAGGAACATTCTATGAAGATACCAAGAGAATGCTCGGCGTGCTCGCATCTGTAAACTACGCTTACGACGACACATACCTCCTCGACGCTTCTTTCCGTCTTGACGGTTCTTCCGCATTCGGAACAGATCAGAGATTCGCTCCGTTCTGGTCAGGCGGTCTGGGTATCAATATCCACAAATACGGCTTCATGGAGGATGTCAGCTGGATCAACCGCTTGAAACTCAGAGGTTCTTTCGGTCAGACAGGTAAGGCAAACTTCCCTGCATACGATGCAAGGTCTTCTTACGTCATCCTTTCGGACGAATGGTACAAGACCGGTTATGGTGCAGTCCTCCAGGCACTCGGAAACACCCAGCTCAAATGGGAAACCACCAACACTACAGATGTCGGTCTGGAATTGGGCTTGTGGGATGACCTCGTATATGCAAGAGGTTCTTACTACAACAAGAGAACTGTGGACCTGATCACTTCAGTGACATTGCCGTCATCTGCCGGCTTCTCATCTTACAAGGACAATGTGGGTGAAATCTCCAACAAGGGATTCGAATTGGATTTGCGAATCAATCCTGTCAGGACCAGAGACTGGAACCTCGTCATGAACCTCAACCTGGCTCACAACAAGAACCGCATCGAGAAGATTTCCAACTCAATGAAGGCCTACAACGAGAAAGTCATCGCCATGTACCGTCAGAATCTGGCATACAACGATCCTGACAAGGCTATGCAGACAATGCCGTTCCTTCAGTATGTGGAGGGAGGTTCATTGAACTCCATCTATGGCGTAAGGTCATTGGGCATCAACCCTGTGGACGGAGAAGAGGTTTTCCTGAGCCGCACAGGCAACATTGTGAACAAATGGGATGCTTCCGACCAGGTCGTACTCGGCACTACCGAGCCTAAGGCACAGGGTTCTTTCGGATTCAACCTCACTTACAAGCAGTTCAGCCTCTATGCTTCCTTCATGTACGAGTTCGGAGCCCAGAGATACAACCAGACTCTTGTCGACAAGGTGGAGAACGTGAACGTATATGCATCCAACGTAGACAGAAGAGTTATGGAAGACAGATGGATGAAACCTGGCGATGTTGCGAAATACAAGAAAATCTCTACCGACAGGTCTATCACCAACTTCACGAAACCGACATCTCGTTTCGTGCAGGACTACAACGCACTTTCATTGAGTTCTGTCGAATTGGCATACGAAATGCCTAGAGACCTCTTGAAAAGAATACATTTCAGTACGATGAGATTTACAGTAGGTATGAATGACATATTCCACCTTCAGACAATCAAGATGGAGAGAGGTCTTTCTTATCCTTACGCGAGAACCGTGAATTTCTCTGTCAAGTTTACATTATAAAATATGAATCCAATGAAGAAAATATATAGCATATTCGCTGTACTGGCCCTGATGTCAACTTCATGCTCGTGGTTGGACATCACACCTGCGGACACTGTCGTAGAGGAAGAACTTTTCTCCGAAGCTGAAGGTTTCCACAACGCCATAAACGGCCTTTACAACTCAATGAGCGATTCCGAACTTTACGGAAGGGAATTGTCCTACGGCTTCGTAGAAGTTTTGTCCCAAAATTATGTGGACGGAGCAAAATCCGGCGTATATATCAAAGGCTTGTCAAATTACTCGGATTACTATCCGCTGCTGAAGTATGACTACACCAAAGAAAAGGTACAGAACAAAATCGAGAGCATTTGGAAAAAGGCCTATTTCACAATCGCCAACGCCAACAACATCATCAAGAACATCGACAACCTGACTCCCGGCGACTTCGAATACGGCCAGGAAGAGATGAATCTTATCAAAGGCGAGGCACTGGCAGTAAGGGCTTTGTTGCACTTCGACATGTTGAGACTTTTCGCTCCGGCACCGGCCGTAGCTGACGACAAGCCATACATTCCATACTTGGAGACCTTCCCTTATTATGGAGGTCAGGCAAATGAGAGCGTGGAGAACATCTTGACCAAGGTTGCAAGAGATTTGACAGAAGCGAAAGCCCTTATAACGACATTCGACACGCTCGACAAGACCAGACGCGCCAAGTTGAGCAGTTTCAGCAGATTCTCGCTATCCACAGGAGGAACCAATGCAGGAGCCTTCTACGAGTACAGAGGCTACAGAATCAACATAATGGCCGTTACCGGCCTGTTGGCAAGGGTCTACAGCTACTGGGGCAAGTATGACAAGGCATTCGAACTGGCTAATGAAGCAGCAGATTTCGTTTACGACGAGACAGAGAATTACAAAGCCCTGTCATATTCATCCGGTGTCCAGATGAAAAATGACAGAAAGTTCTCATCCGACCTCATGTTCTGTCTGTCAGATATCAACATGACCGAGAACTATGAGGTACACGCTACCGCTTCCTCAAATGATTACTTCAACCTGGACGCAAAGGTGGTTCAGTTCGAAGGTACACCTGAAGCGGACGCCGGAGACAACCGGTTGGTGTATCTTATGACGAAAAACACCAGTTTCGGTCAGACCGGATATGCGCCATTGAAATACATCAAACTGGATAACGGCAATGATAGAGCCAAAATGGTCGCAGACATGTTGCCGATTATACGTCTCAGCGAAATGCACTTCATCATGGCAGAAGCCAAAGCTAATGAAGGCAATTTCAGCGAAACAGATGGAGCTAATTATTACCTGAATCTCATAAGAGAAGGAAGGAACTGCAAAAAGATGAATTTGGGAATCACTGACATGGAATCTTTCAAGAAGCAATTGTTCATGGAAGTCCGCAAAGAGTATTGCAATGAAGGCCACACCTTCTATTATTTCAAGAAATACAATACCCTCCTCACCACCAAGATGATCCCTGAAAATTTCATTATTCCGATTCCACAATCAGAAAAAATCAATTAAACTTGCTACTATGAACAGAACAAAATTTTCAATGATAATATCCCTGGCGGCTGCTGCTTTCGCAATTGCACAAAGCTGCGCCAAACAGGAAGTGGAAGTATTCTCGGGTTCTGAAAGATATGTCTATTTCAAGCGCTATATCAAAGACAAAGATGGCAAGAGCGTGAGAGTAGATACCTCAATGATGTCATTTTCACATTACTATGGAGTAACCGAGTTTACGCAGGACTATTATTTGGGACTTGTCGGACAAGTACCGGAGAAAGACCTTACATATGAAGTACAGATAGTCGAAGACGGAACAACTGCTACACCGGACCAGTATTCTTTGCCTGAAAAGTTCGTATTCAGGAAAGGACAGTTGGAGGAGGTCTTTCCGATTAAAGTATACAAGAACAAAATTAAGGAAGGAGACGAAAAGGTCCTCAAGTTGCGCTTGGTGGACAGCCATGACTTGAAAGTCGCATTCAACAATCCGACGGACTCATATACTGATATCCAGTTCCGGTTCAACAACAAGATATCGAAACCTCTTTGGTGGGACAATACCATAACGGGTGCTTTCTTCGGAGCGTATTCCTATAAAAAATATGAAACGATAATCAAAGCCAATCCTGGCTTCACCACAATCGAAGGATTGTCAAGTGCCGAAATCAGGATGGTTGCCCTCAACGCCAAGGATTATATCGAGAAGAACGGTATCACAGAGGATGACGGACAGGTAATGGATATTCCTATATATTAATCACTAAAGTTTTGCAGACGGTATGAAAAAAATCAATATAATCTGTCTATTCCTTTCCGTGGCTATGGCTTCAGGCTGCTACAAGGACACCGGAAATTACGATTATACAGATATCAACAGAGTCGAAATCAAATTCGAAAAGAGTTTTTACAATGTCACTCAAGGAGACGTCCTGGAATTGACGCCTACATATCCGGATTTCGTGACGAACAATGCAGGCAATTATGAATTCAAATGGCTCCTGAATGATGAGACCAAGCCGGAGTGGAACACCATGACCTTCAAAAGCCAGATGAACGAAGCCATGGACCGCAATGATTTGGTCATTGAAGTGAAAGACAAGAAAACAGATGTTGTCTATATGAACAAGACTTCCGTGACCGTAACGGGAGTGTATACGAACGACGACTCATGGATGATATTGTCCGACGACGGAGGCAAGTCCAAACTGTCGTTCTTGTCCGTAACTGAACTTGTAGACCAGGATTCCGACAAGCAGCCGGAAGGCAGCGACCAGTATTACTACGAAAAAGAGCGTTTCATTCCAAATGTCTTCACAGGTGAACTGGGAAGCGGCCCGATAGCTCTCCAGGAGCATTGGAGGGAAGGTGTTGACTGGGGTGAAAACGTCATAGGCAATATATGTGTGTTCCAGAAAAGCGGTGCCGTGGATTTGGAAGGAAGCGGATTCACTAAAGAGATAGACATGAAAGATGCTTTCATGGGAAAGAACTATCCTGCTGCCAATACGGTTCTTTATCCCGGATCATTCCTCCAATTTACCGACGTGGTTTGCGACCAGGACGGCAAATTATACTCAAGGCTGAAACTTTCCTCTTCTGTCTATAATTCAGAATATTTCCTTCCGGTGCCATTGAAAGTCAGAGAAGAAAAAGAAGCTCTGGAACAGTGCCGGGTTTGCCGAGGCTATTATGCCCCTAACCGTATCGGCCATCAGGTAGTATACGATGGAAAGAACAAGAGACTTCTTTACCTTAAAGACGGCAGCGACGACTATTACACACCGACCGAAGGAGCAGCTTGTATAGTTCCTATAACGGTAGATAAAGATTTGACTACTGGGGACATCGTTCCACTCAATGATCACAGCGGATATGACTTGCTTCACATAAGCCAATGTGGATCTACAGGAGCAGGCTCAAGTTCCTACTATGGATTCTTCGAAGTTCTTAAAAAGATTGAAGACAACAAATTGTATATACAGAAGTTTGACCTGACAAAAAAATGGACAGACGATACACCAAAAATAACGTCCATCGAAAAGTTTAAACTTTCAGGGCTGCCTGAAACTCCGTCCGTATGCGCATTCCCGACATATAGCCCTACTGAATATGCTTTCTTCGCAGTCGGTCAGGACCTTTTCATGCTGGATCTCGTAAACAAGTCCGGAGCTGAACTTTATTATCACTTCGACAGTAAGATTACAGCTATGGATTACGGATCCGGTAGAAATGTGCATTTGGCAGTGGGACTGGAGGACGGAAGTTTCTTCGTTCTGGGCGCAGTTGCGGCAAAGAATATCAAAGATGAGCACAAACTTGTCTATCAGTCACCTGAGAAAGTAGGTAAGATTGTGGACATCAAATTCAAGAACAACAACATGTGGAACTACTAACGTTCCGCATCTCGAAGACAAGGGAGGCTTTTTGAGTCTCCCTCTTCTGCTGTCTTGAAGAGGGCAAAACAGGATAGAAACTTAAAAATAATAACTAACAACAGTATGGAAAAATCAATAGTTTCCGTAAAGAACTTATCACACCGGTACAGCGTCCAATGGGCTGTAAAGGATATAAGTTTCGAAATAAATGAGAAAGGGGTGACGGGGCTTCTCGGATCGAACGGTGCGGGAAAATCCACCACCATGAACATCATCTGCGGCGTTCTGAACCAGACGCAGGGAGATGTTTTCATCAATGGCGTAAATCTCCGTGAAGACCCGGTAGAAGCCAAGAAAAACATAGGTTTCCTGCCTCAGCAACCGCCTCTTTATACAGACCTGACAGTAGGAGAATACCTCAGGCATGCGGCTTTCCTCAGACTGGTAGAGCCTGACAAGGTTGACGAGGCTGTAGACTTGGCATTGGAAAAATGCTCCATTACTCATTTCAGAGACAGATTGATAAAGAATCTTTCCGGAGGTTACCAGCAGAGGGTCGGCATTGCCCAGGCCATCGTCCATAATCCCCAGTTCGTCGTTCTGGACGAGCCTACCAACGGATTGGACCCTAACCAGATCGTGGATATCCGTAATCTTATCAGGGACATTGCAAAGCATCATGCAGTCCTGCTGTCCACGCACATCCTTTCTGAGGTTCAGGCCATCTGCGACAACATCTACATGATCGAAAGCGGAAAACTTGTATTCTCCGGCACAATGGAAGAATTCGACAACTACGTCGCCCCTGAGAGCTTCATCGTGGAATTCGCAAACTCCCCTTCCAAGGAAGTTCTGGAAAACCTTACCGAGAACAACGGTATCGAAGCACTGGAAGACGGCAGCTACAGGATATTCCTGAAAGATGATATCTCCATTACTGAAAAATATATCCAGGAGAGTGTAAAGCAGAATTGGAATCTGAAAAATATTTATGTGGAAAGGGCTTCATTGAGCGAGATTTTCGCACAGCTGTCCGGTAAAGCAAAAAATAAGCAGTATGAGAAAGTTCAATAATTTCAATCAGACGATGAGAATAGCGAAAATCGAATTGAATACGATGTTCTATTCTCCTGTCGCATGGCTGTTGCTGCTTGTCTTTGCAGTACAGGTGGGTTATAGCTTCGTGTCGGTCCTCGGCGGAATATTGGATTCCATGGACCTCGGACGCGAAACGTGGAGCGTATCACAGCAAATCTTCGGAAAGTCGATGTCCAGCATCATGCCGGGCATCCAGAAGTACATCTATTTGTATATACCACTCGTGACAATGGGTCTCATGAGTAGAGAATACGCGAGCGGTTCCATCAAATTATTGTATTCTTCTCCTATCAAGAATTCATCCATCATTCTGGGAAAATTCTTGTCAATGGTCGTATACGGCGGAGTATTGATCGGAATTATCGTTCTCTTCTCTGTCTTTACCCACATTTTCACCCCACATTTCGACTATAAAATAGTGGTTGTGGCATTGTTGGGACTGTATCTGCTGATTCTGGCATATTCTGCAATCGGTATTTTCTTCTCATCACTCACCAAATACCAGGTAGTTGCAGCCATCGGCACATTGGCAGCGCTCGCTTTCCTTAACAACGTGAGCGATATCGGTCGTCAAAGTGATTTCATAAGGGATATCACATACTGGCTTGACCTTTCAGGAAAAACAAGAAGTTTCTTGAGCGGAATGTTCTCCAGCCAGGATTTCTTATACTTCATAATAGTCATCGCCCTGTTCCTGTCACTTTCCATCTTCAAGCTCAATACGGAAAAAAGCATAATGAGCATGAAGGAGAAAGTATTCAAATACTGTCTCATCATAGTCATCTGTCTGACATGCGGATATGTCACTACATTCCCTAAACTGAAATATTACTATGACGCCACCTACACCCAGAGCAATACACTCTGCAAGGAGAGTCAGGAGATAATGAAGAGCATAAAGGACAAGCTGACCATAACCACATACGTGAACCTGTTGGACGATTCCTTCTTCTGGTTCCATCCATATAACAAGAACTATGACAAGGAGCGACTGGAGAAGTATGTCAGATTCAAGCCTGACACAGAGCTGAAATATGTATACTACTATGCTCCTTGCGAGAACAAGTCATTGGAGGAACAGTATCCTGACATGACATGGGAAGAGAGGGCAGAGGAGCTGTGCAAGGTGCACAATGTGAATATGAAATTATTCCTCAACAAAGAGCAGATTGACGAGCTCATTGACCTGAAACCTGAAAAATACAGATGCCTGAGGGTCGTCGAAGACGAGCACGGGCACAAGGAAATAATGAGGCTGTTCAATGATAACCAGAAACTGCCGAACGAGGAGGAAATGTCCATCGTATTCAACAAGTTCGTATCGAAAAGCCCGATGGTAGCGTTTGTCGACGGATATGGTGCGAGAGCTCTTGACAACTATGGTGCGCGCGGATATTATCTGGTCGGCTATGACAAATGGTTCAGGCATTCTCTTTTCAACATGGGATTCGATGTGAAAAAACTCGACCTCGACAATGCCGCAGATTTCGAAGGTACTGATGTCCTGGTCATTACAGATATAAACGAACCGCTGTCGAAGACCGCATTGGACAACATCTACTCCTACATTGACAAAGGCGGAGACCTTTATATCCTGTCGAACTACAAACGTGGACAATATCTCGAACCGGTGGTCAATTATCTCGGCGTGAAGTACTACGGTGGCCTGGTAGTGCAGGAAAATCAGTATATCTCTCCTACATTCGTACCTGTAGACTTCACGGAAGCTGCTCTGGAAACGAGCCCGATATACAAGAGCGTGGCAGATTGGGATTACTGCGTCCTTATGCCGACTGCATTGGCAATCGATTACTCCGGCGCCAAGAATTTCGAGGTTAAGTCAATGCTCGAAACTACAGACAAAGCGTGGGTTGAATATGAAACTACCGACTTCGTGGATGGAGAATTCGTATGCAATGAAAAGGCCGGTGAAAAACAGGGAGTTTATTCTACCTTCGTGACTTTGAGCAGACAGATCAATGGTAAAGAACAGAAAATCGCCATTTCCGGTGATGCTGACTTTATATCTAATGAAGAGCTCAGCACAGAGCACTCAGGCATCAGTTCGTCCAACTATACGATGGTAAAGGGTCCATTCAGATGGTTCTCCGGGGACAAGTTCCCTATCGTAGCAGAGAGAGTTGAAACATTGGACCACAAGACCACCTTGCCTGTCGGCTTCTCCATGTGGCTGAAGATTATATTCCTGGGCGTTCTCCCATTGGGTCTGATGTTTACAGGTGTGACACTTATTGTAAGAAGACAAAGAAAATAAGAGATTATGGAACATAAGATAGTAGAAGTCAAGAACCTCTCCCATAGATATACGGTCAACTGGGCGATCAAGGATATCAACTTCGAAATAGAAAAGAATGGCGTTTTCGGGCTCTTGGGCTCGAATGGAGCAGGTAAGTCTACGACGATGAACATCATCTGCAATGTTTTGACACAGACCCAAGGTGACGTTTTCATCAATGGCATTGATTTGAGGAAAAATCCGATCGAGGCGAAGAAATTCATCGGATTCCTTCCGCAGAAAGCTCCGCTGCACGTGGAGATGACGGTGGAAGAATACCTGTATCATTGCGCAGACTTGAGGCTGATGCCGAAAGACAAGATTCAGGGAGCCGTGGAAAAAGTCATGGAGAAATGCCAGATCACTCATTTCCGTAATCGTCAGATTTCCAACCTTTCCGGTGGTTATCAGCAGAGAGTGGGTATAGCCCAGGCTATCATCCATGAACCTTTGTTCGTCATCCTGGACGAACCGACCAACGGCCTTGATCCTAACCAGATCATTGAAATCAGAGGTCTGATCAGGGAGATTGCGGAAGATAGGGCAGTGCTCATTTCCACACATATCCTTTCGGAAGTGCAGGCCATCTGCGACTATATCATGATGATTGAGCATGGCAACATGGTCTTCAAGGGAACGCTGGAGGAGTTCAACGCTTATATGGACCCGTCAGCTCTTACCACCATCATGCACAATGCACCGTCAGATGAAGAATTCATGAAGATTGAGGGCATCGAGAGAGTCGAGAGGCTTACACGTACCCGCATACGTCTTCATTTCGTCGGTGATGACAGCATAGTCAGCAGAGTGGTCAAGGCATCCTGCGAAAACGGCTGGCAGTTGAGAGAGATTTTCCTCGAGAAGGAATCATTGGACAAGGTATTTGCAAAATTGTCTGGTAAATCATTTAAATAGTATGAGATCTACATTAAGAATATTGAAAACAGAACTGAAAGTATTTTTCTACTCGCCTATCGCATGGCTTATACTTTTGGTTTTCGCGGTTCAGGTAGGAGCATCTTTCTGCGGATTGTATTCTGAGGCATTGAGATATCAGGAAATCGGTTATCCGGTATACGATGCCACAGCAAGGGTAATCAGCGGCATGAGGGGACTTTTCGTACAGATGTTGAACAACCTTTATCTGTACATTCCTCTTCTGACCATGGGACTGATGAGCCGTGAATACAGCACAGGCTCCATCAAACTTTTGTACTCTTCACCGGTTTCCAACACCCAGATCATCGTCGGAAAGTATCTTTCCACCATGGTTTATGGTCTGATTCTGGTATTCGTGATGTGCCTCCCTACCATCTTCGTGGGAATGTATGTGGAAAGTGCTGACATAATGATGATGGCCGTGGCCGCATTGGGCGTGTACCTGACCATCTGCGCATATTCAGCCATCGGTCTCTTCCTGTCGACCATTACTCAGTATCAGGTAGTTGCCGTCATCAGCACACTCATTGTCCTGGCAGTATTGAACTTCATCGGCAATGTCGGACAGGAATATGATTTCGTCCGCGACATCACTTTCTGGCTGTCCATTTCCGGACGTTCAAAAGTCTTCCTCGACGGTATGATCTGCACAAGGGAAGTCCTGTATTTCATCCTGGTAATTTTCCTTTTCCTTTCAATGTCAATCATCAAGCTGAGAGGCCAGAGACTGAAACTTCCTATGTGGAAGACAGCCCTCAACTATACAGTGGTGTTTGTCATCGTATTCGGTCTGGGAATCCTCAGTTCTCGACCTAAGTTCATCAAATACTATGATGCTACGCAGGCCAAGAGCAACACATTGACAGAATACAGCCAGGATGTAATGTCGAAGATCACTGACGGTCTTACCATTACGACCTATGCCAACGTTCTGGATGAAACATGGATTTACGCAGAGCCGCGCAACAAGAACCGCGACCTTACACGTTTCGAGAAATACCTGCGTTTCAAACCGGACATCAAGCAGAAATATGTCTATTACTACGGCAAATATTACAGCAACTACAGGTATGAAAGGGATGACTACAAGGATAAGACTCCTTACGAACTCGTTCATGCCATCTATCGCTGGAGCCGTCAGGACACTACCACCTACATGCCTCAGGAGCAGGTATGGGCAATGGATGACATCCGTGCAGAAGGCGGCAGACTTGTGCGCGTCCTCAGCAGAGACAACGGGCGCAAGGCTATCTTGAGAATTTATGATGACAGCCATATCCATCCTAGCGAGACGGAAATCACCGTAGCGATGAAGACATTGGTCGACAGACCTGCCGTTCCGGCATTCGTTACAGGCCATGGAGAAAGAAGCATGAATGACAATGGCGACAAAGGATACGGTCTGCTGGCCACGCATAGGGTAGGACGTAACTCACTTATCAATCAGGGATTTGCACCTAGGGAGATAAGTCTTGAGAAACCAGTTCCTATCGACGTGGACTTCCTGGTAATTTCCGATGTGAAGACTCCATATACAGAGCAGGAACTGGAAAACTACAAGAAATTCATCGACAGAGGCGGCAATGCTCTTATATTGGGTGAACCTCGCCGTCAGAAGAACATGAATCCTCTCATCGAGCCGCTCGGCCTGAAGTATGCGGACAACCTGCTGGTTTCTCCTGACGACCTGTATGCGGACGACCTGATTCTTGCCAACATCCGTACCAGCGAGGCGATGAGCCCTTCATTTGCGGCTCTTGGCGAACGCGGAATCAAGGCGACGATGTCATCTGCATGCGCTATCGAAAGAATGCCGCAGACCAATGGCTTCTATATTGACGACATTATGGTTACAGACGACAAGGGAGTCTGGATCGAGACCAAGACGCGTGATTTCGCCAATGAGAAATCTGTCCTGAATCCGGAAGCCGGAGAGGTGGAAAAGCAATACACCGTAGCATCCGTGGCTTCCAGAAATGTAAAGGGCAAGGATCAGATCATCATTGTAACAGGTGATTCCGACATGTTCTCGCCTAAGGAGCTCAACGCCAACAGAGCAGGTGTCGCTGCTGCCAACTTCAGCTATTTCAGAGAGTTCATGTACAGCATGACATTGGGCAAATACCCTATCAATATCGGTAGAGAGCCGGCTCCTGACAACAAGTACACAGCTTCTCACGAGGTATTGCCTTGGATGAATCTCATCTACAAATGGCTGATTCCTGCGATAATACTAATTTCAAGCTTAGTGGTTCTAATAAGAAGAAAAAGAAGATAATTATGAAAAAGTTTTTACTCCCCGTCTTGTTCATAGCCTTGGCATTGACAGGCTGTAACAGAGACAACAAGCAGATTCCTGCATCGGACAAGGTGCTGACCGGCAAGTTATCCAACGGGTTGACCTATTATGTGAGACATAATGAGGAGCCTAAGGACAGGGCCAGCTTCTACATCATCCAGAATGTCGGTGCAATTCTGGAGAACGATGACCAGAACGGTCTCGCCCACTTCCTGGAGCACATGGCATTCCAGGGAACCGATAATTTCCCTGACAAGGGAATCATCGAGACATTGCAGCGTCATGGTGTTTCTTTCGGAGGCAACATCAATGCCTACACTGCACAGAACGAGACGGTATATAACATCAGCGCCGTTCCTACTACTGATGTGACTTTGGTGGACACCTGCCTCATGGTACTCCATGACTGGTCACACTACCTGACATTGGACAAGGATGAGATTGACGCCGAAAGAGGAGTCATTTCAGAGGAGTGGAGAACCAGACGAAATCCTAGCTTCAGAATCGGTCTCCAGATCAATCCTGTCATTTACAAGGATTCCCAGTATGCGAAGCGCGATGTGATCGGTGACTACAACATCATCAACACATTCGAGCCGCAGACCCTCCGCGATTTCTATCACGACTGGTATCGTACTGACCTTCAAGCCATTGTGGTGGTAGGTGATGTAGATGCAGAGGCTACTGTGGAGAAAATCAAGACAATGTTCGAGCCTATCCCTGCCGTAGAAAATCCTAAGGAAAGAATCGAATGTGAAATCCCTGAGCATGACGAAATGTATTATGCCCTCGGTACTGACAAGGAAGCGACATCATCGAATGTTCAGATCCTGACCATCATCCCTAACAAGAGAACCGACAAGGACAAATTCTCCTACCTCAGGGAAGGCCTGCTCTCAAGTTTCTTCAATTCAATGATTGCCAACCGTCTGTCAGAAATCATGCAGCAGAGCAACCCTCCTTATCTCGGAGGTTCCATCAGCTACGGCGGATTGGTAAGGAACTATGCCGCATATTCCTGCTCGGCTACAGCGAAGCCTAACGAGGAAACGGAGGCATTGAAAACAATCCTGACCGAGAACGAGAGAGTTAAGAGATTCGGATTCTCGGACAGCGAGCTGGAAAGAGTGAAGGCAAACCTCCTTTCTGCAATGGAGACTTCATACAAACAGCGTGACAAGTTCAGAAACGAGTCATTCGTAAGCGACATCAAGGACAATTTCCTGCTGGGAGAGCCTCTGTTTGAGTACGAGGTTTACTATGACTACGTTACCAAGACCATCCCTAAGATTACCGTAAAGGAAATCATGGATTATGCACAGCCTTGGTTCACCAAGAAGAACCAGGTGGCAATCATTACCGGACCGGATGACGTTACGCATCTGACTGAAGATGAGGTCCGCGGCATCATCAGCGTAGTAGAGGGTGACAGTTCCATCCTTCCGTTCGAGGATGAGTTCATCGGACAGGATCTGGTCAATGAAGATGAACTGAAGGGTTCCAAGATCAAGGAAGTCGTACCGGTAGAACTCTTCGATGCAGAGGAGTGGATTCTCGAAAACGGCATCAAGGTCGTTTACAGAAAAGCCGATTACGAGAAGGAAAGCATCTCTCTGTATGCGCACAGCGACGGCGGAACCGCCCTCTATGATGTAAAAGATCTCCCTAACGCAGAGAATGCAGCGGTATTTACCAATGCTTACGGCGTAGGCGAATTCAACACCATCGCATTGAAAAAAGCCCTTGCCGGCAAGATGGTTTCATGCTCAACTTCCATAGGTTCTGACAACGAGGTGGTGACAGCAAGCTCTACTCCTCAGGATCTGGAGACAATGTTCCAGCTGCTGTATCTGCGCTTCACATCCCCACGTATGGACAAGGAGAAATTCGAGTCCATCCTGAACCAGAATCTTGCTACCGTGGACAAGCTCGCCAAGAACCCTAACAAGATTATCCAGGATTCCATCGACTTCATCACATCCAATTACAGCCCTCGTACACAGCCACTTAGCCGCAAGTACCTGGAGAGCCTCGACATGGAGAAGATGAACAAGATATACAAGGAGAGATTCGGCAACGCAGCTGACTTCACATTCTTCATCGTAGGTAATGTGGATGCCAAGGAACTGAAACCGCTTGTGGAGAAGTATCTCGGTTCTCTGCCGACATCAGAGGAGAGAGAAGAGTGGACAGACACTGGCGTAAGAGCTCCTAAGGGCATCGTGAAGAAGGTAATCCCAGTCAAGATGGAAACTCCTAAGTCTCTCGTGGTTACAAGCTTCCGCAAGGAAATGCCTTACAACCTGCACGACATGTATTGCAACAACGTGCTGAGGGGCATCCTTGACCTCCGCTACACCGAGAATATCCGTGAGAAGGAAGGCGGCACCTATGGAGTAAGCGTAAGCAGCGAAGCTTCCAAGAGACCTGAGCAGGTTTACACCATGACAATGACCTTCAACTGCGATCCTGACAAGGCTGAGCATCTCAAATCGCTTATCTACGCCGAAATCGAGAAGATCAAGAAGAGCGGTGTCACCGAAGAGGAAATCAGCAAGATCACCAAGAAGATGCTGAAGGACTTCGACCAGTCCAAGCCTCACAACTCATACTGGCTTTCAGTCATTACCACATATTATATCTATGATATAAACAACAATGACCCGAAAGATTTCGAGGATATCATCAAGAATATGACTCCTGCAGATATCCAGGACTTCGTGAACAGAATGTTCGACAATCCTGACAACCTGGATATCGTATTCACTCCCAAGAAGTAATACATAACTTAATATCTTTAAGGGTGGCCTCTGCGTGAGGTCACCCTTTTTATGCTTCCTGGGGTATGAAAACGAAGATGTCGCCCAAGAACTTGAGCGACACCTTGTAGATTCGTATCTGCGTCTTGGCGAGATTTCTCATCTGGCAGTACAACGCGATACCATAACTAAACACTACTAACTAACCATTATAATAACCAACCAATAATATTATTCACTTGACTCTTCATATCGCATTAATCGTGCCAAACTGATTTTTTTAGAAGAAACTAGTGTCGACATAATCTCTGCCCTCGAACCAAGCAATAATTTATCGGCATTACAAATATAGGTATTCCATTTTTGAAAACAAATAGCTAGGCGAAAAAAACTACGCATAGCTATGCATGCCGCCCAGAAAGAAGTTCACGCCGAAATAAGTCATGAGTACACTAAGGAAGGCCACGATGCAATACACATGGAAAAAAGTCGGTTTCCGGAAAGACTTCAGCGACGCCGAATGCAGCGGTGCCATGTAGACAAACATCGTTATCAACGCCCAGACCTCCTTCGGGTCCCAGCTCCAGTAACAGCCCCAGGAGACATTGGCCCAGACCGCACCCACAAATATTCCGACAGTCAGCAAAAAGACTGCAGGATAAAGCAATGTATGCGAAAGCGCCGCGAACGACTCTTCCCTTACGGCGTCACCTTTCCAATGCATGACAAGTCCCTGGACACCTATAAGCATCATCAGGGCAAACAATGCATACGAAAACATTATCACCATCACATGCACAGACAGAAGCGGTGACTGCAAAACCGGCATCAACGGCGTGATGCGTGGACTCCCGCTGCCTATCATTGCCACGAGCATTGCGAAAGACGCGAGCAGCGGGGCGAAGCCCATTATGATAGGGAACTTGTTGAGTACCAGCAGAGTGAACAGCAGAATCGACCAAGCGAGAAACTGCATTGTCTCGAACCCGCTGGAAAGCGGAACATGGCCGGAAACAATCCACCGCAGCGCCAGGAGGACGGTCAGGTGGACCAGCATTGTCCCGATGATTGCGTAGCCCGCAAGCCTGTCGCGGCCGTCGGCCATACCGAGCGAGAAGCATATCGCAAGAAGCAGCGACAATGTCAGATAAAGCATTACAGGCCAGCGCATAGAATTAAGGTAACCATATACGGTTTCGCAACGCAGACGCCATGCGGACGGCATCACTGCGGATGCGCGCAACCGCTGATAGTCCACGATTTTGTCAATGATCTGAAGCGCACGCGCATTGTCATTGCCCGCCTGGACGCTCTCCGTCAGATAATCCATTGACCTGCGCACGAAATTCCACTCCTTCTCCGGGAGCATCAGGTCAATGTCTTTCTGCCCCGGAGCCACCCATGTCATCTTTCCGTCCGGCGAGGTATATGGAAACATCCGGAGAAGTTCCCCGTTATAGAACATGCGGATGATATTGAATTTTTCATCGGCATCACGCAGATGTTTCACCATCGCCGCATCACCTTCCTTGTAGGCCTTCTCCAGAGGAGTCTTTAGTTTATAAACATTGAGACTGTTCCAGAAGTCATCGTACGAAGCCCATTTGCCGTTGATGCCCAGAACTTTGCGTGCAACCTTGTCCTTGATGAGAATCATCGGTTCCCGCTCCCAGTCCGATGGCCGGAAAGTCCAGCCGGCGAAGATCTGCATTGAACCGTATCCGTTCCACCCGGCCTTGCCGGAGAGCTTGGTGACGAAATCATTGGCCACGGTACTGACCGGGCACACGCGGCCGCCGTAAAGAACGGCGATGTTCCCGAATGCGTCGGCGACATCGTCGTCAACGGGGCGTGACGTCGCGCCTGCGGACAACGGAACGCACAGGAAGCTCAGGAATACGGCCAGCTTCATCGCATTGCCACCCAATGACTTACGACACCAGAACCTCAACTGCGAAGCCTTGGAACAGAGGACAAGAATCATCGAAATCAGCAGCAGCGCATAACCGGTATATGTCAATGCTATTCCCCACGGATCGTAAAGGACTCCCAGTCGGGTGCCCTTCATGTCATTGTCATATCCTGCCTGCGTGAACCTGCAGCCTCGGTACCGTCCGATATTGTTCATGGAAATGTCCAGCGGCGTGGAATCAGCCTCCACCTGTGAGACGTAATCCATAGGCGAGTCCGTCCCGGGATAATATTCCACTGAAAAATTCTTCAGCTCCAATTCAAATCCCAGTTCAGCCATCGTGCTATCCGATTTCATAAATTCGGCAACAGTCTCACCCTCACGGAGATGCACGCTCCCCCGCTCTGAAGTCAGAAACGTGGTGAATGCACCTGCCAGAATCACGAGGAACGACACATGCAGCAGAAAAACCGGGAGATGTTTCTGCATCCCGGATTTCAGGATGTATGCCGCGCCGGTTGCCGACAGCATTGCCCAGAGCAGGACGAACCACCACGTCCCGTAGACGTGTTCCGCCACGAACGGCGTTCCCTTCACATTTTCAACGCAAGTAGCCGTGGCCATCACTCCGACAAGGACAATGACCAGGGCTACTATGCTGTATTTCAAATACTTCACTTTAGATAGATTCACAGAAGAACACTACAGCATCACGCTGCTCCTTGGTAAGTTTTCTGAAGGCCTCGATGGAAGCACGCGCATCGCTCTTCGCATTGCCATGCCACATGATGGCCTCCAGGGTATTTCTCGCACGACAGTCATGAAGACGGTCCTCGGCACCGGTGCACAACTTGCTCAGGCCGCGGCCCCAGAGAGGAGTCGTACGGCACCAGCCTGTGCGGATGTCATTTTCCATGTGAAGGCGGTGCTGCACGAAATCAGTGTAAGGCCAGATGGTCTGCCCCGGATAACGCGGCATGTCTTTATCGGAAAACATCAGGTTAGGGTCCTGGATATGGTCCTCTCCCGTAGTCCATGACGGACGGTGGCATGCGTCGCAATGCAATTCGGAAAACAGACGTTTGCCTTCATTGAACTTGTCCGTACCGACATTGCGGGCCGCAGGCACTGCGAGTCCCCTGTGCCAGATCATCAGATTCTTGAACTGCCGGTCGGACATTTCCGGATCCTGGTTCTTGCCTGTCAGATAATTGTAGATATTTTGGGCGACATCTTCAGTGTGCCACTCCGGATGCTTCTTTTCCGGGTCAATCCGGTCGATATACTCCGGAAATTCCGCCTGCACCTCCTTGTCGTTCATCGCTGTCTTGGCATAGTATGTACCCGCCAGGTCGAGATAGTGGTAACGGCGGTCCGAACGGGTCACATTGGTGATGTTCCAGATGGCATTGGCACCGGCAGCATCCATGAGCGGACCGCGGGAAAGCGCATAAGTATAACGGCGGACATATTGGGTGCCGTTGCCCTGCACGGTATTCTTGTACATGCTCGTCCATTTCATCCCGGCCTGGTCCCAATAAGCGGGGTTCAGCGCGTCGGTCTTCCCGATGGAATTATAATATTCGCTCTCCTTTATCCACTGCTTCGTGATTTCTTCTTCCGGAATAGCATCCGTCAGACCGGTTCCATATATACCGATGGTGGATTCCAGCTTCACCCCGATTTCATCCGCTACCCTGTCGGCAGGAATCGTGACCATCTCACCGTTGCGTTTCACGACCACCGGCGCATAATACGCATCGGCAGAAATGGTGATTTCCGGATAGATGAGCTCATACTTTTCGCCATCAGGAAACTCGTTGCCCCACTCGTCCACATAGGTTTTCCACTCTATCGGCGATATGCCGGCCTCGTCAATCGGCGCCTTGAACGGCTTGGTAGCCATCGTCTGCGGCATACCGGCGACAGACATGATGTAAGACTCGGTCTGCTTGTCATAAATCACCAGCAGATAACCGTTTCCCATGTCGCTTGCGCGATAGCGCTCCTGACGTTTCCCGTGCCCGTAATTCGGGTGACAATACAAACAGCCGGAGCGCACGGCCAGAGGACCGAGACCCGTGAAGGCGCCATCCGAATTTTCATTGTAATCGCGCTCGAAAAGCGTCTCGCCATTCTGGAATTCCATCCCCATGCCGGCCTGTTCCACAGCCGGGGTAGGCTGCTGATACGCATAAGCATTGACCATCGTAGTCGTCCCCAAAAGCCCGCCGGCGTAATACTCCGCCGGATGTTCGCTGCTCGCGCCGGGACCCAGGTCAATGATCTTGTCAATGTCCTTGTCCGGCTCCTCGCCTTTGCATCCTGCGACGGCCAGGGCGATCATTGCCAATGTCAAATAGTTGTGTTTCATGATTTTAGCTTTTACCAAGTAATCTTTTTCAATGCCTCCACCAGTTTCAAGTCATTGTCGGCAAGCGCGCGATAAGTAGGCTTCACTGTCTTTTCGACGAATTGTTCGTTGACGCTCTTGAACTTGGCCTCGATGGTGGCATTGTTCGAATAGCTTTCGAGAATGTCATTGAGCTTGTCAAGAGATTCCTCCAGATCATCGAGCGCGGACATCGCAGTCTTTGCGCTGGCATCGCTGTAGCATTCTACGAAAGGCTTCTTCATCTTGCTGATGGCATCAAGAGCAGCCTCAAGCTTTGCCTGCACATTTTCGGCTGCTGCCTTCGTCTGCTGGAAGGTAAGGCAGACGCCTATCAGAGAAGCGGCATCCGGCGTCTTTCCGTTCTGGTCGAATCCACCGTAAAGTGCATGCTTGCAAGACATTATGTTGTCATAGAAGTCCTGGATTGAATTATGTGCATGAGGAGATTCTATATAGTTCACATCCGCTCCGGTAGCAGGGGCACCGATCTTGGAGTCACGGACCTCACCGATGATGCTGTTGGCTCCCGCGATAATCTGGCAGGTCGCAAGAGTGACGCTTGAATAGCGTGAACCGGCATTGCCCGCATTCTTGAAATCAGCGCCGTAATCGTCAGACTCGAATTCCACCTCGTCCAAAAGCGCCTTTTCAGCATCGGAAACCTCTCCGCCCCAAGCACTTACGAGTTTCAATGAGCTGAGGTAGAGGTCTTGTGCCGCTGTCTGGGCAAACCATACTTCATTGGCCGTCATATCAGCGATCTTTCGGGACTTTCCTTCACGGAAGATAAGGTATTCCACAGCATGGAAGCCCGTAAGGTTCTGACCTGTAGCGATATTGTTCGCCATGATGGCGGCATCGTCTTCATCCGTCGCAGGGCTGTATTTCTTCATATATTTGTCGAATTGCACACGGTCGAACGGCCATGTGTCGGTGTGCGGGTCCAGACCGTAATCGCCTGCAGGGCCGAAAAGGAATGCTTCCGACCATTCCCAGTCCTGACGTGCAGATCTCCAGTGTTCACCTGCTGTCGCAATCATCGCATCAGTTCCGTTCAGGTCAGGATTCACTGTTCCGGACTCCCCGTTGGAGTTCTTTTCGCAGCTCGCCAATGCCAGAACGGCAAAGGCGGCAATCATGAATTTCAATGTTTTCATCTTATTGTTCGTTAAATATTATTTTCTGTTGAACCAGCCGACGAAGGCTATGCCCAGGGAAACGGACGGTTCATCGTTATATTCTACAGCGAGATATCTTTTTGCATATTCGGCTTTGATGATAATCTGGGGTATCGGCATATAATTGATACCGAAGGCCATACGTCTTACATGGTCATAATCGTAAGCCACTTTCTTGTCTCCTGAGGCGTATGTGTTGTAATCCTCGTAACGTCCGAAAACGTAGAGTTTCTGTTCATCTTTGAGCCTGTTCACAAGTCCGAAGACATTGTATCCGACTTCACCGCCGAAGGAATATGCACTGGTACCTATCGGCGAATGTTTGGATGGGGAACCATCCTGCTGGGTGTGTTTCGGAAAGGCATTGCAGAAGGTGGTAATACGCTCTGCATCAGACAGATGAGCATAAGTAGCATTGCCCCGGGCTATAAGATTCCAGCGGTTCAGTTCGAAACCGAAACTGCCGATGGCGAGGGCTCCGTGACAGTCATCATAGGATGCGCTTGCCTTTCTCTCAGTATTTCTGAATGTATATCCGTAATAGCCGCTCAGGCTGAGTCTCAGCCCTTTAACGGAATAATTGTCAATTCTGGCCGCGCCGGCATATACGTTTCCGATTTTGTATTCGTAAGGGCTGGTGGCGCCGTAATGTGCGAAGCAGTCGTGGCCGAAGCGTTCAGCATCCAGACCTGAGGTGAAGATGGCCTCATACCTCCACTGCAGCAGCTTTCCCCAGAGAGAAAGACCTACCTGGTGCCATGTGTTCGGAAGGAATTTCGCCTCACCTTCAGTACGATAGACGGAGAAAAATTCATTGGGCAGATGGTACTGGTTTATTTCTCCGACAGGGATTATCAGTTCGCCAGCCTTGACATTGAACTTGCCGGCCCAGAAGGCCTTGTTCAGCCAGAATTGTTCCAATGCGACTTCGCCGCCTCTCTCTGTTTCCGCCTCATATTCACCGCTTTCGTCAGCGTCGATCTCGACTGCCGATTCGGTTCCGCCATGTTCGAATTCGATCTCCATTCCCATTGTCCAGCCCTTTCCGAAATCGTATCCGAGGTTCAATGTGACATGGGGAAGGTCGAAACGGCCATGCGATTTGTCGTTCTTATAGGTTTCCGGATCACGGTAACGGTTGAAATGCTGGCTGTAGAAATTTCGTGACATCACTGCCTCTCCATAACCGCCTATGGTAAGACGCCCGAGAGCATTGCTGATGCGGGATTCTTTTTTATCCGCTTCATTCTCAGCATTTTGCGCGCTCATAGCAATGCTTGCCGTCATCATCATTGCCACGGCAGCAATAATTTGTTTGTTCGCCATATATGTACTTTCGTGTTTTTCGGTTGCAAATTTATTGCGGGACGGCATGGCGGGCAATCCCAAAAAATTGGTAAATCTTCGGACGATTCTAATCATAAATGTGGATAAATCCATTGTCGTTACGATTGGAATTGATACCTTTGCACGCGAAATTATTAAGGTAAAAGAAAAAGCAGTATGACGATTATTTTTGCAACGGGCAATAGCTGTAAACTGCGTGAAGCATCAGAGATTCTAGGCGAGGGATTTGAGCTCGTTACCCCAGCCGACAAAGGTATCACGGAAGATATTCCGGAGACAGGCACGACTCTGCGTGCCAATTCATTACAGAAAGCACAATACATTTTCGACCACACCGGAGGAGCAGATTGCTTCGCTGATGACACCGGACTTGAGGTGGATATCCTCGGCGGCGCTCCAGGTGTATATTCCGCAAGATATGCCGGACCTTCGAAAAGTTTCGATGCCAATATGGACAAGCTTCTCAGCGAGATGGCTATTCACGAATACGAGGCATCAGTGGCGAGGGAATATGGCATCAGCACTCCTCACGCGACACGAAGGGCCAGGTTCAAGACTGTCATCACCCTGATTCTGAACGGGGAAAAGCATTATTTCGAGGGAACCATGGAAGGCCGCATCGGATATGGAAAAGTCGGGAACGGAGGGTTCGGATATGACCCGATTTTCATTGCCGACGAATATCCGGATGTAACGGTCGCGGAGCTCACTGACGAACAGAAGAATGCCATTTCTCATCGCGGCAAGGCATTGCGTGCGATGGCTGCATGGCTTCAGGAGCACGCCGGCAAGTAGACACCGCCATGGATGACAGCGCTATAATATTGAATTACACGAAGATACGTGACAACCTCATTGTCGTGCACGCATTGACCCGAGCCTACGGCCGGAAGAGTTTTCTGGTGAAGACGGGGGCGAAGGCGAAGATGGCGTATTACCTTCCGCTGAACATTCTGGAGCTTTCCATAACGGAAAATACGAAATCAGATTTATGGTATGCCAGTCCTCTGGCGGCAAAATATCCTCTTCTGGGAATACGGAACAATGTTTTCAAGAACACGATGTCCCTGTTCATGGCGGAGGTGGTTTACCGTACCATAAAGGACGGGGCGCAGGAAGACGGCCTTTTCGACTGGTGTGTCCGCCAGATATTGACTCTGGATGCGCTCCAGGCGGATTTCAGCAACTACCACATTTATTTCCTGCTGGAGTTCTGCATAGCCCTGGGTTTCCGCCCCGAGGCGACCGACATGATTCCGTTCACCGGTGAGTATCAGCCGTTTGTAGAGCAGTTCATGCGTTCGGATCTGCCTACGGCAATGCTTATTCCGTTGTCCGGCCGTGTCCGCAGCGAGATCGCCTCATCCATAATCCGCTACCTGGAGTTCCACACGGAGTCCACCATAAACATCCGCTCGCTCCAGGTTCTGCATGAATTGTTCGTATAATTTTCGGCCAGCCATTCCACGCCTGTTCCATTTTTTCCGGCGGCTGAAAGTGGCGTGTCGTGAGTGGAAAACGTTTTAATGCGCACGTCGCGAGGTAAAAACGCCATGTCGTGCGCAAATCAGGCGTTTTTGCGCACGACACAATTCTACAGCCCAAAGTACCTCTCAAAGAATGCCTGTTCCTGTGGTCCTCACCTGCCCGTCCCGGAAGCTGTTGTCAATGAAATTCTCGATAAGTGTATAACGTCCCCCGAGTCACATCTACCATGCATCGAAAATTGAGGCGACGATTCCGGGTTTTCCCCCCTGCCCCACGATTCCCTGGAGAAGCTTTCGGCAAACCGAACAAGTTGGCAGCCCAGTATTTAACTAATCAACAAGGTATCAACAAGTTACGAAGACTCTTGCATGCCAAGTCTCATGAAAAAACATGGAACTTGGCATGCGTCGATTGAGCATAAAGTGAAGTCATCTTATTGAGATACAACAGATTGAACGATTACCCGCAAGCATCCATGCCTGCCAAGTGGATCAGAAAACAACTGCCCTATTTCGGGCAGAAGGCACCTATCTGACGGATGGGCCAAGACCTTTTTTTGGCTTGAATTGTTCGTATAATTTAGTAACTTTACGAGAATATTAACATTGTAACTATGAAACATTCATTTGCAGCCGTCAAAACGGCATTGACCATGACTGTTATGGCGCTGGCGGGATTGCAGAGCTGTGCGCCGAAGGTTGATACTCAGGGACTTCCGCTGAGGGTCGTCTATGTGGCCGGCGAGGCATCTGACCGGACGATTGCCGCTGACGAGGACGGCATGTTCAACTTCAAGATTCCGGTGGGTTACATCCCGAAGGGCGGAGTCATCGAATTCGATGCGGCTGTGAATACGACCGCTTCCTGCAGCAAATATTATGTAGTGGAGTGCAAGTCGGGCAGCACCTGGTACAAGGGCGACATGTTCATGTGTTCCGGCCATCCGACCGGTGCGGGCGCCCATCCGTCCACGATCCTGCAGACATTCCGCCTGCCTGAGCCGGTGAAAGGCGAACTGGAGCTCCGTTTTCGTCCGACCGGCAAGGAGAAGGCCGATACCGCAGCCACGGATAGCGCTGTACCTCAGATGATTATGCCGAAGAGCTACTTGGCGGAATATGTGCAGTATCTCGGCAATGCGGTTCCGAAGGACACCCTGAACGTCCTCTGCGTCGGCAATTCCTTCACCTATTACTGGGGTTGCCCGGCAATGCTCAAGGAAATCGCATGGAACGAGGGGCATTATCTCCGCGTGAAATCGACGTTGAAGGGCGGCCAGACGTTTGGCGACCATCTCGCGCTCCCGGTTTCGCGCAATGTTGTCAATGCCGGCCGTTACGATTATGCGTTTTTCCAGGACCAGAGCCAGAGTCCGGCAAGATACGCTTCCGACACGACCCAGTTCGATTATGTCAATACGAATTTCCTGAAATTGACCGACAGGCTTCTTTCCCGCTCGCGCAATTGTCACGTGATTCTCGAAAGCACCTGGTCCTTCGAAAAGGATGATTTCGGCGGCTTCGGCAGCCACGCCGCGTTCGACAGCCTGATGACCATCGGCACATCAATGATGATCCGCAATGCGTCCAAGATATTCGGGGCCAATGATTTCGAGGTTTCTCCGATAGGCCGCGCCTTCAGCATTGTCCGCAACGAGAATCCCGGCATTGACCTCTACAGCGCCGACAGCAAACATCAGTCCGACTACGGTTCCTACCTGAAGGCCTGCGTAAATTACCTCATGATTTTCCGCAAGCCGTTCCAGTCCCAGCCGGCAGAGGGCGCCACTTCCTCAATAGATTGCGGCATTCCTCACGACCAGGCCGCCTATCTCCGCCAGGTAGCAGAGCGCGTGGTGCTCGGGGCGAGATAGTTTTGCACGCCTGCGTCATGGTGGGTCCTCCCCTGCTCAGGCACCCCCGGCGGGACGCGGCCACGGGGTGTTTTGTAACTTATTGGTAATCAGGTACCATTTTAAACATGGCGTGGAAACGCAGCCTTTTTTTGTCCACGTTTCCACGCTCCGTTTTATAACTCATTGTAAATCAGCACTTCCAGAAATAGGGCATGGCCGCGTCCCGACATGCGATTCCGGGGTAACCAAGCCGACGCTCACGATGACGGAAAAATCCCCTGAGATGATGCAGGTTATTACTGAATATTACTAAATTTACACTAGTGTTACACTTGAGACATTTATATAGTCATGAAGAAATTGTTATTATTGGTAATGGCCGCAGCACTTATTGTGATTTGCTCCGCTCAAGATTTGGAGTCAAGTCTCGAACTTACCGGCGACAAGAACAACGCGTCGACAAACGAAACGGCGAAAATTACAGATCGCCACAATTTTGTAGTCATCAGCGACCGGGATGTAGTCTGGCAGAAAGTCTACAACTCTGACGTTAAAACTATCCATGACCTCGAAGGGCTGTTTTTCGGGCACGGCTTCACCGACTGTCAAACATTGAATGATTCAACTCTTGTCTGCCGCTATGTCTGTCACGGAGGCATCCCATATAAGCGATACGGATACAGTCGAATGAAACTGCCGTTATCAGTGCTTTCAGTCAGGGATTTGGAAGCGCGTGTTGTCGCCCAACTGAAAAATGGCAAGTATCGCATCACTTTCGACAACATCTACACCTGCAACGGAAGTACCGGCATAAAGAACGGATACACGGATTTCTTCATCGAAAACATCACCGGCGAGCTCTACGACAAACGCCAGCTATCTATAGCCATGGAGGTTCTCGACAAACTATTCACCGAAGCCGTCGATTTCAGCCGCCAAGGCTACCTCTCCACCGATTTCTAAAAATGATTGCAAGTCGCTTTAAGACTATTTAATTTACGCCAGTGATAACAGCGTGGCCAAGATGATTAACTTTGACTTGATTGTTGTAATTTGCTTTAAGATTATTTAAATTTACGCCAGCGATAACAGTACTATGGGCGCGATGCTGCGCTTTAAGAAAGTTGTGATTTGCTTTCAGATTATTTAAATTTACGCCAGCGATAACAGTAGAGCAGAAAGCGAAACACCAAGATTATCAGTTGTGATTTGCTTTCAGATTATTTAAATTTACGCCAGCGATAACAGTTTGAACAAGGAAAGCCGAATCGTGACAAAGTTGTGATTTGCTTTCAGATTATTTAAATTTACGCCAGCGATAACAGTTCTATGCCCTCGACATTATATTCTTCTACGTTGTGATTTGCTTTCAGATTATTTAAATTTACGCCAGCGATAACAGTGCACCGGAAGCAACATTTACTCGCTGCTTAGTTGTGATTTGCTTTCAGATTATTTAAATTTACGCCAGCGATAACAGTATGAATAACATAATGTTATCCGCCATTACCGTTGTGATTTGCTTTCAGATTATTTAAATTTACGCCAGCGATAACAGTTTTTACAACGGATATTGATTATATGTTATTGTTGTGATTTGCTTTCAGATTATTTAAATTTACGCCAGCGATAACAGTAGATAGTCAGAAAAGGCATCATTTCGATTAGTTGTGATTTGCTTTCAGATTATTTAAATTTACGCCAGCGATAACAGTGCTTTGTTGTTTGTCCATGTCAGTAGACATGTTGTGATTTGCTTTCAGATTATTTAAATTTACGCCAGCGATAACAGTACTCACAAATGAAATGATAGTTATTGCCATGTTGTGATTTGCTTTCAGATTATTTAAATTTACGCCAGCGATAACAGTCACAGTAGTCGAAGAATCAACACCAGCAGAGTTGTGATTTGCTTTCAGATTATTTAAATTTACGCCAGCGATAACAGTATATACGCTATAGGAAGCTGGCACACAACAAGTTATACGACATTTTATCGCTAAAAAATCCGGAACATTTTTGTCCGGATTTTTTGTATTCTTCTCGATTTTAAATTTCTAATGCAGGACTTGAGACTAAAACAACTCCAACTGAATGTAAATATCTTCGCACTCCTTTGGCTTATGTTCAGAAAACAGCTCCATATTTCCGAACTGTTTATCTGTAATGCACAAAATTCCCACCTGTCCCAAATCAGGAAGAAATGATTTTACCCGATTGATATGAGCCTGTGCATTTTCAGAAGAAGGACAATGTCGCATATAGATTGAAAACTGGAACATGACGAACCCATCCTCTATCAGACGCTTCCTGAATAGAGCCGCATTCTTCCGTTCTTTCTTGGTGTCAGTAGGAAGATCGAAAAATACCAGCACCCACATGATTCTATATTCACTAAACCTATCCATACATATCAGGATAAGACAATTTTCGCAAGGTTCCAGCAAAACACTTCTGCAAGGAATTCACCGTCTGGCTCACCGCCAACATAAGAGGACGGCGAACCCCATCTATAACCACCTCAACAACAGGAATTTCCAATAACTTACGTTTTACACTCAAATCAAATTCCTCAGGGTTTTCTTCATTGACAATATCCACGACTAGTTTATCAACATAAGGCCGATACGGCTCCATCATATCATCTGCCAGACAATAAGCATCATATCTGTTGTGATGATGTATGCCCAATGTCGGAATAAGACCGGCACCTGCCAAAGCCCTTGCAACGACGGCTCTGACAATAGCATACCCATAGTTAAGCATAATATTCACTACATCATCACCTCCTCTGGTAAAGTACGGATTTCCCAAAAAGACTGTTTTCCAGTAATACGCCGCAGCGCGCCCCTCAACATTGTCCGGATCTCCGCTCCGCACCGCATTGACCCACAAAATCATATTCTTGGGATCTTCTCCTGTCGCATATTTCAAGACCGCCGCCTGATTACGTATCTTACTCTGAATCGTCTGTTGCCAAAGCTGTTTCTTGAGAGGCAATGATGCCTCCACCTGGCATGTATAACGCTCCGCCTGCAACTTATTCCCATAGAGCGACAACAGCAATCCGGTAGGGAGATGAGACTTGTCGCAAGTGATTACGGCACAATTATTTTCCAGCAATGCCGCCAGAGCTCCTTGTGTCACAACAATTTGCGGGCAATCAAGAACAACCAGTCCAATATCTTCAATCGGGATAGTTTTCACAACATCTTTTAAAACGCCCGCCTCATCGAAATTCGGCATATCCCCCTTTATCTCAGGCTTTCTAATAACAAGTTGCCTGAGACTCAACGACAGATACGCCGGATTTCCAAAGTATAAAGTGCGTCTAATCATTTTTCAATGACATTTCACCGAGAAGGCCGACGGCGACCTTGCGAGGATGTAATGTGAACAAGGCATTGAAACTCTTAATTCTATAAAATTTTTTCATTATCCTTGCTCCTGCCGAATCATCTAGCAATGTTTCATATTGACTTCTGAAATAATAATCTGAACGTGACAATCTTTGCACCCTATACAAATGCGCCCCAAGTGCCTTGTAATCCGCCTCCGCCATTGCATCCCTGAACTCGTCATCTTCCATGCCCAAGATAAACATTTCATTCTGCTGCAAGCTCATAACAAACGACCAACCAAGAGCAGGAAGCCCAGCCGCCAATTCTTCCGGAACATTCTTGTCAATGACAGCATCCCATACCTCATCCGGATTTCTGACAATCACCGGAATACCATATTTCTTGCGTTCCACCGCATCCCAGAATGTCACAACGCATTCGTGGAATTTTCCATCAGCATCTCTGTAAATTGCAATATGATGATTGTTGCCAGGCTTTACGAAGCCGATATCATTGCCTGCAACATCTTTTTTAACCGGAACGACCTGATCCAGTCCCGTGTAACACCTCACGGTCCTGACAGGAATCGTCTTGGCATCATCAGCATATAATGGTTCAGCAAAAGCCTTTTTGGGATCATTCCCATATTCGGAAAGCCGTTCAGAAACAACCTTCCGGATATGTTCGTCCACGATATATTCAACATCTTTTGGCTTCAATGCGGAAAGAGCATACTTCATTACATATTCCGCCTTGTAGCAAGTACCATATTCTAAAGGAATAGTCTTTTCAGCATCCAAATACAATGGTTCTTTCTTCAATGACGCACATGCTGCATTAACATCATTGTCACAAGCCATCAACCTGTCTTCAACCACCGCCCGAATTCCAGGTTTCACAATATCCTCCACACGTTCGAACAATTTCTTTACAGGCACATTCTTCTCAAGGGCAGATATCCGGCCATAAACGCTTTCCTCTGACAATGCTCCCCGAGGTATCAGCAAGCCGTCCTGTGCAAGGATACGTTTTCCTCCTCGATAAGTATATCTTTTCCCCGGAGTTGTAACCTTCTTGCCAGCTTTGAACGACACCAATATTCCGCCCACCTTATCACTTACTTCCTGCACACTGAAATGCGGCTGCGCCAATGTCCATTTGTCGAGCGACATTGCTTCGCCTGCAACAGCCGTCATCGAACTCAAATTATTCAGCCTCTGGATAACACTTTGTCGCGTACAAGCTATTGTCAATGCATCAATGGCATGATGCCTGTGGTCCAATCGTTTACTCCAGTCCTTAATGCGTTCTTCCGTATGGGTCTGACCGCGGTGTTCATAGGAGATCTCAGCCGTCATTCCTCCTTCCCGATACCTCGGCAAATCCAACGAGTGCAATATTTCATCATACCCCCAAATCCTGCGAAGATAAGATGTCACTTCACCACTTGAGCCATATACATTGTGACATACTTGTTTGAGAATTTCCATAGCTTTTCTAGAAATATATTGAGTCTGAACAAGTTGTCGTGATATAAAGTCTTTGGGGATTTTATCGGCAGGCGTGAGAAGCCGTGAGCGTTTGGTAAAACTGATCTTATGCTCACTGAAAGCAGTGTCCACACGACGCAGATAATCATTGAATGCATTTTCACCCTTACTCTTCATATAGTCATAGGCTGTTGAATTTCTCTTCTCCGCATTGCACTTCCTGCATGCGCAAACCTTATTGGAAAAAGAGTCATCGAAAAGCAATGCCTTAGGCACAACATGTTCAATTTCCACATCCAGACCATTGAGAAACTCCGTTGCTCCAACCGGCTGACCGCAATAGAAACACTTCTGGCCGGCCTCTTGCCATAGACGATATTTGAGAATCTTGTTTTTCGAAGGCGTTACGCCAAGTTCAATGATTTTTTCAGCAATTTCTTTGTTCTCTTTCTCCCTGTCGCGGATATTTTTAGCTGTGGCTGCCCGTCCTTCTTTGCTGAGTTTCAATTCTCTGGCCATTTCCACACGAATCTCGTCAACACCACCGAATTTTTCAATAACAGCATTGACAACATTGATCATCTGGTTAAGGATTTTCTCCACAACAGGCTGTCGTAGCTCATTTTTCTGAAGTTGCGGGATTCTTTGCAACAGTTCACGAGCTTCATTCTCGGATTTTGTCAGACTTCCGGAATGATTGACACCAATCACATCACAAGCTTCACTGTATTTGGCTCCATCCATGAGTGACGGCAACAGTTTCCTCATAAACTTGACCGACCTGCTGCCGTATCCCTGTTTTACGAAGTCGATTTTAGACAATTCAGCAAGCGAGGCTTCATCATTGATTCCGAATTGACTGGTCAACGCATGCCTCTGCGCATCCTTGTCATTTATAGAATATATGACATGCCACAGTTTGTACAATGGTTCATTTTCGCATTCAGGATCAATCTCACAGATGATTTCCCCGGTGTCTTTGTTTACGCCGTTTTCTTTCAATCTCAAATCAAACCTCAGCAAGTCTCTCTTCTTGGCATCATTAGCTTTCCCAAGAGCTTTGGATATTGCGACCTTTGTCGTATTGCCCGTAAAACCTTTGCTCAGCGCCTTGTCAACAGACCAGCCATCGCCTTTGCCGACACCCAGAATCTTATACAGAGCGGCAGACGTTATCTTTTCATTATTGTCCAGATACTCGAATATCTCCTTCTTCTGTTCCGGGCTTATATGAAGTTCATCGTTTTCTTTATTACGGATACTGAGGTTATTGATTTCCTCCCAAATCTTACAAACCTGAAATATCGGAGAAGATTTGGGCGCCACCTTAGGGCCGGATATCACCAATTTTCCGGAAGCGTCCAACACCGGTCTATGTCCCTCGTCCAAGAAACTTCTAGTCATAAACTCACATCGCGACACAAGATGTTTGCAAGATTTGAGATTTCTCTGATAAAAGATAATTTCGTTTCGAAACTCATTAATATTGGCTTCACTCAACTCCTCAGGATAAAAGACTTTTTGACAATCCATTATCCTGTCGAACTCGGCCACATAGGCATCACGCGGGAACACCTGTTCTTTGATGCGATAATTGTAGAATGCGCCCTTGTCGGTTACGACCTCGCTTTCTTTTAACTTTTTTACAAAATGCTGACCAATCGTAACGCCTTCTTCCCTAATTTCCTGAAAACGCTTGTTGATAGCCTGCACATACTCCCTCTGTTCTTTATCTGCCGAATCATCACTTCTAGAATGCCGATAACCACGTTTCTGATTGATGTGATACAGAACTCGTCCAATTTCCGGCAAAGTGAGTTTTTCGCCAGGAGTTGCCGCCCTGGCTCTTAGTGTCCATAGGTCAAGAACAGGCAATTTTATCAAATGCTCATCCGGAAGCATTTTCAATTTCCTCAACTTATCAATAAGAGCCTGACGCCTCATCTGATATCTGTCATATCCCTTTCTGGCAGTCCGCTTTTGTGTACGTTTCTGATTCTTCGATGCAGCATTGCCGGATGTAAATTCAGAAGATTCGTCGGGAGACAATGATATTATCCTGCTGCCGAGACCTAATATAGCAATTGGTTTATTGTCTTTATCCGCATTGATGAGACTCCATCCGATAGAGCCTACGCCTAGATCGAGGCCTAAAATTTTTTTCATGCCGGTTATTGTTTGTTTAGTTTATTAATACTATCTTCGCACCAATCTGAAGCAAATCACAATAAGGATTATTCCGTTGTGAAAACATCTAAGGTGGAGAAGGACATCCTTCTTCGCCTTCTTTTTTATTGGTTTATCACAAATATAACAATATTATCCTAATTATAGACACACGAAGACGAGTACCGAAAATTTGAATATCAATTATGTATCAGCAGACATTCAAAAATGTCACAGTTTTTATTGAAACACATAAAAATCATAAATTAATTCAATTAACAGCCTATATTTCCTAGGTCAAGCAAATCGCTTTTGCTAAATTTACACAAAAAACCACCTGAGAAATGACTATTGATTTTTACCATGTTTGCTCTTCCGGAACGTATGAGACACTCATGTTCAGAAGCGACACCGATTTTGTAAGAGGAGTAAATGACATTCTCGTGTGTTCATTGAAATATGACATTGAGATATATGCCTATTGCCTGATGAACAACCACTTCCATTTTCTTCTACGAGGAGAATACCTCGACGTGAAAAGATTTGCCAAGGCATATCTCCAGAGAAGGCTTGCGGCAATTAAAAAGGTCTATTCGGAGATCAAACATTCCGAAGACATTGACTTGAGCATCAAGCATATAGCTGACACCGACTACTTGCGCGGCGTATGCGGGTACATTTTGAGGAATCCAATGGCTGCCGGCATGAATGTAATCCCCACGGCATACCTATGGTCATCCGCAAGCATGTATTTCAATGATAATCATTGTCTTCCGTCAGGAAGGAAGCTGTCATCGCTGAGCATCCGCATGCAACGTGAACTTTTTTCCTCGAAAGTCCTTATGCCTCAGGACCTTGTTCTTGACGACAATAACTTGGTCTTCCCCGGACAATATGTCAAAGTTCATGAAATGGAACAGTATTTCAACAATCCGAGACAGTTTTCCTTCTACCTTTCCAAGAACAATGATGTCGAATATGAAACCGATTCCGGAATCCTGAAATCAGTGAAGTTCAGGGATGATGAGTTATACCAGTCTCTGGAGGGAATCTGCATCAACCGGTTCAGCAGCAGTTACAAGAGCTTGTCCATCGAAAGGAGGTGTATCGCAGCAGCCGATCTGGTCAAAAAGTATCGTCTGACCACCTCCAGGGCAGCACGGATCAGTTCATTGCCCCCGGATCTCCTGTCAGGAATACTAGGCAGGTATCCCCGGAAACAATAATCCGGCGCGTGGCGACTACTTTGGACGAGGATCACCATGCCACATGCTCGATGGATGTCACGGCGGGACGCGGCCACGGGGCGTTTTGTAACTCATTGATAATCAGATGGCATTTTAACAAGAGCGTGGAAACGCAGCCAAAAATAGTCCACGTTTCCACGCCTCATTTTATAACTCATTGATAGTCAACGCTCCCGAAAATCGACCGTGGCCGCGTCCCGACAGTCGCTTAAAGACCTCCCGACAGTCGCTTACGAGCATTCCGACAGACCTTCCGACGAGCATCCGGACAGGGACAGGGCATGGCTAGTTGGCAGATGGCGTGGTGGCAGACTTGGCGAGAAGGAGGGTGTTTTCACAGGCCTACCACATGGAATGCCAAGCATGGGCGCTTCGTGGTAAGCCATCAAGCCGCGCCATCCGCGCCATTCAAGCCATCTAAGCCATCACGCCACGCCATCCAAGCCAGCGCCACGCCATCCCCACCAGCTACTCCATCAACTTCTTGTACTTGAACCTCTTAGGCTCCTCGTCGCCCAGACGCTTCTTCTTGTTCTCCTCGTACTCTGAATAAGTACCCTCGAAGAAATAAACCTGGGAATCACCCTCGAACGCAAGGATATGTGTGGCGATACGGTCCAGGAACCAGCGGTCGTGGGAAATCACCACGGCACAGCCGGCGAAATTCTCGAGACCCTCCTCCAGGGCACGTATAGTGTTGACATCCACGTCATTGGTAGGCTCGTCGAGCAGGAGGACATTGCCCTCATCCTTGAGCGTGAGCGCCAGATGCAGCCTGTTTCTTTCACCACCTGAAAGAACCCCGCAAAGCTTCTCCTGGTCGGAACCGGTGAAATTGAAACGCGACACGTATGCACGCGCATTTACATCCCTCTTGCCCAGCCTGATCCAGTCCGAACCGTCCGCAATCGTCTGGAATACAGTCTTGTCCGGATCAATGCTCTTGTGCTGCTGGTCCACGTAAGCCAGCTTCACGGTCTCGCCGATAGTAATGTCGCCGCTGTCCGGCTGCTCCAGACCCATTATGAGACGGAACAATGTCGTCTTTCCGGCGCCGTTAGGACCGATTACACCGACGATACCGGCAGGCGGAAGAACGAACGAAAGATGCTCGAACAGCAACTTGTCGCCGTATGCCTTCGAAACATCATTGAAAAGAATGACCTTGTTGCCGAGCTTCGGACCATCCGGAATGTAGATTTCGAGATTCGCCTCCTTCTCCTTGCCGTCCTGGCTGGCGAGCTTCTCATACGCGCCGAGTCTGGCCTTCGACTTCGCGTGACGGGCCTTCGGAGCCATTCTGACCCACTCCAGTTCTCGTTCCAATGTCTTTCTGCGCTTGCTTTCCTGTTTCTCTTCCATCTCCAGACGCTTGGTCTTCTGCTCCAGCCATGAAGAATAATTGCCCTTCCAAGGAATGCCCTCACCTCTGTCAAGCTCCAGAATCCAGCCCGCCACGTCATCGAGGAAGTAACGGTCATGGGTCACGGCGATTACGGTACCCTTATACTGCTGAAGATGAGCCTCCAGCCACTGGATACTCTCCGTGTCGAGGTGGTTGGTCGGCTCGTCGAGGAGAAGCACGTCAGGCTGCTGGAGAAGCAGACGGCAAAGCGCCACCCTACGCCTTTCACCACCGCTCAATGTGGCAATCTTCGCATCGGAAGGCGGACACTGGAGCGCGTCCATCGCCCTTTCCAGCTTCGAATCGATTTCCCAGCCGCCGCAATGCTCTATTTTCTCGGTGAGTTCGCCCTGTCTCTCAATGAGTTTGTTCATCTCGTCATCACTCATCGGCTCACAGAACTTCATGTTCACTTCCTCATACTCCTTGAGCACGTCCATAATCTCCTGAACGCCCTCCTGAACCACCTCCAGGACCGTTTTCTCCGGATCCATCTGAGGCTCCTGCTCCAGGTAGCCGACGCTGTACCCCGGGGCCCAGACGACCTCTCCCTGATAGCTCTGCTCGACTCCGGCAATGATTTTCATCAATGTCGATTTGCCGGAACCGTTCAGACCGATGATACCGATCTTTGCTCCGTAAAAGAATGATAGACAGATGTCTTTAAGTATAATTCGATTGCTCGATGGGAGGACCTTTCCTACCCTGTTCATGGAAAAGATGATCTTCTCGTCTGCCATTTCGGATATATCTTATATGAAGCACGCGAGTACGGCTCCCTGCCGTGCCGGGTTAATAAAAATTGTCAATGCCGTAGTCCGCAAAGATACGAAGGAAATCGCGATTTATTCCTATATTTGTCGGTTCAATGAAGTTGATTATGGAGCAGAAAAAGAAGAAATTATATCCGATGAAGTTCCGTCCTGTGGCAGAACGCGCCGAATGGGGCGGAAACTGGTTCATCGGCAAGATGGGAAAAACATATACTGAACAGGTCGAGGCCGGATTGTCCGGAGCAGGGAAGAAGAAATATGTCGAGATGCCGTTGACCAAGACGGACAAGATAGGGGAGAGCTGGGAACTTGCCGATCTGGGATTCCGTGACTCCGAAGTCGTGGGAGGCTGGCTGGAAGGCAGCACGATCAGCGAAATCCTGGAAACATACCTCGAAGACATTGTCGGAGAAAACTCCTACGCCCGTTTCGGACGCCAATTCCCGCTGATGGTCAAGCTTCTGGACGTCGAAGGCAGGACGCCGCTCATGGTATGTCCCGACGATGAGATCGCAGCGCAGCGTTACGACACCCTCGGCAAGGTGAAACTCTGGCATGTGCTTGATGCTGAGCCCGGTTCGAAGCTTTACATGGGCCTCCGTGAGGAAATCTCCGCGACGGAACTATATGAAAGGTGCCACAACGGGACGCTGGAGGAAGTGCTCAACGTGGTGACTCCGCACAAAGGAGATTCATACCTCATTCCATCCGGTCTCATGCACGCGGCAGCCGGCGGTGTGGTTATTGCCGAAATCGCCGAATCATCCGACCTGGACTTCAAGATTTACAACTGGGGAGATGCCGTCATGACAAGTGCCGCATCTTTCACTTGTGACCCTTCCGGCGCCGGGCGCGATGCCTCCAAAAAGAGCACACACCGCAACCTGATGGATGACGTAATGTCTGATACTGAGGAACTTTCACTCGAAGCGGCCTTCGATTTCGTGAATCTGGGCGGGTACGACACGGCATTGACAATCCCTGCCGGCGGGCACTCCGACAAGGTGCATGACCTCCACGTGAAATCCGCTGCCGCTCCGGACGCCTCCGCTGACAAGGTGACGGACAAACTCGTGTCAATCAGGGAGTTCACCGTGACGAAAATCGCGCTGAAAGACGCCCTGCACATCGACACCGGCACCTCCGACGCCTTCCTCATATACGTTTGTACCTCCGGTTCAGCCGCCGTCCAGATTCAGAAACAGGACTCCGGAATCGACAAATATGATGTCAATGCCGGTGAACTTCTCCTGATACCGGCCGAGCTAACCGACTTCTTCATCGTCCCACAGGACAGGGATACCGTCCTTCTCGAAGCCACTATCGAGCCATACGAGGAAGAAGACGGGTATATCGACCCGTCCGTCGAGGCCAAACTCCCGGAAGACGACGCCGATGACCGTTTTGTCAATGATGGCGGCACGAAAGCCTCAGTCGAGGATTTGCTCCGTGCAAATATGAAAAAGCCGTTGAACTGATTATGGAGATGGAAGAAGTAAGAATCGACAAATATTTATGGGCAATCCGGGCCTTCAAGACCAGAAGCGAGGCGACCGAAGCATGCAAGGGTAACCGCGTGAAAATCAATGGTTCCGATGCGAAGCCCTCCAAGATGATCCGTATCGGCGACAGCATCGAGGTGCGCAAGGCCGCCATACATTTCACCTATAAGGTCATTGGTCTGATAGAAAATCGTGTAGGGGCGCAGCTGGTGCCCCAATACGCGGAAAACCTTACGCCGCAGTCCGAATTGGATAAGATGAAAGCTCCGGTGGAGACATTCTTCGTCAAGCGCGACCGTGGTGCCGGACGACCTACCAAGAAAGACCGCCGCACCATCGACGCCATGTGGGGCGAGATTGATTTCAATGCCGAATTGCCGGACGACCCGCCGGGATATGAAGACATTGACCTGTAATGGCTGAAAATAAACCCCGGCTCTTTGGTTGAATCGAGTCGGGGTTAAATATGTTTTTCGTAAATGCGAAACGGCAAAGATTTTATTTCAAATATTTCTTCGCCTGCTCTGCGATCAATTCCGCATCATCGAAATAATTGATACGCATTGCATTGCGGACCTCATCCAAAGTCTTGGCGGCAGTTTCGCGAGCCTTCTCGGTGCCCTTCTTCAAGATATTGAACACCTCTGGGATATCCTGCTCGAACTCATGACGCCTTGCGCGGATCGGATCGAGTCTCTTGTTAAGGACGCTGTTCAGGAACTTCTTGCAGGTTCCATCACCGATGCCGCCCTTCACATACTGCTCCTTGAGCTCTTCCAAGCTGTGGAACTCTGGCCAGAACTCTGCGAAATCCTCAAGTGAACTGAATGCGTCAATGTATGTAAATACGGCATTGCCTTCCAAATGGCCCGGTTCGTCCTGGCTCATACGAGGCTCGCCGTTGCACATCTTCTTCACCTTCTTCCATACGGTAGCCGCATCATCGCTCAAGTAAATGCAGTTGCCGAGAGATTTGCTCATCTTGGCCTTGCCGTCAGTTCCCGGGAGTCTCATACATACGCAGTTCTGTGGAAGCAGGATTTCAGGCTCCACAAGCACCTCACCGTAAATGCTGTTGAACTTGCGGACGATTTCGCGGGTCTGTTCAAGCATCGGCTCCTGGTCCTCGCCGGCCGGCACGATTGTGCCCTTGAATGCGGTAATGTCCGCAGCCTGGCTGACAGGGTAGCAAAGGAATCCTGCAGGAAGCGAATTCTCGAACTCCCTCATCTGGATTTCGGACTTCACAGTAGGATTTCTCTGAAGCCTGGCCACCGTCACGAGATTCAGGTAATAGAATGTCAGCTCGGTAAGCTCAGGAATCATGGACTGTATGAACAATGTGCATTTGTTCGGGTCGATGCCGCATGAGAGGTAGTCCAATGCCACCTCGATGATGTTCTGACGTACCTTCTCCGGGTTGTCATAATTGTCCGTAAGTGCCTGTGCGTCAGCGATAAATACGAACATCTTGTCGTAATCGCCAGCGTTTTGAAGTTCGACTCTGCGTCTCAATGAACCGACGTAGTGTCCCAGATGCAACTTGCCTGTCGGCCTGTCGCCTGTCAAAATGACTTTTTCCATATCGTAATATCTTTATATTCCAATGTTTTTGTGCGTCTCCTGACTTCGGAGCCAAGCAATCCTCAAAGGTACTAATTTATCACGAATAAACCGCCGCTTTCCTCATGATTCGCCTCTCACGAGCATCCCGTCCTTTCCAAGTTCGACTCTCATCTTCCCTCACCGCGCCAGTCCCGATACACTGGGCGTGGAGCGTAACCACATGGCTATCAAATGATTAACCATTTTCAGAGTTTGCATATCGATAACTCTAAAAATGGTTAACTAGCTATAGCATAATGCTTTACGCACCACGCCAAATGTCACGGTCGCTCTATTTCTTGAAGAATCTGTTGTAAAGACCGAGGAATCCTGCTCCGTGGCGGGCCTCATCCTTCGCCATCTCGTGGACGGTATCGTGGATTGCATCGTAGTTGAGCTGCTTTGCCTTGGTAGCGATGGCGAGCTTGCCCTCGCATGCACCAGCCTCAGCCTCAATGCGTTTCTCGAGATTGGTCTTGGTATCCCATACTACATCACCGAGAAGCTCTGCGAATTTCGCAGCATGCTCGGCCTCTTCGAAAGCATATCTCTTGAAAGCCTCTGCGATTTCAGGATAGCCCTCACGCTCTGCCTGACGGCTCATTGCCAGATACATGCCGACCTCGGTGCACTCTCCCATGAAGTTGGCCTCCAAGCCTTCGTGAATCTCAGGGTCGCAACCTTTGGCAACGCCTACTACATGTTCACAGGCCCAACTTTTCTGGCCTTCTTCCTTTATCTCGACGAATTTGTCAGCCTTTGCATGGCATACAGGGCACTCTGCCGGTGGATTCTCACCTTCGTAAACGTAACCGCATACGAGACATCTGAATTTCTTTTTCATAATATTTCTCCTTTTAAATTGTTGTATACTAATATTTCCGTTATTCTAATTTAGAAAAATTCTAAATCCAATAGCAAAGTTAGCAATCTTTCTTCAATATGCAAGCCTTACTGCGAAATTTTTAACAATAATCGTCCGAAACTCTTGATTGTCAAAGACAAGAAGTTATGCATAATTTTGATTTGGTGCAAATTAAATGCAGAAAGGACGATGAAAAGAGCTTGTCTTGTCCATCGTCCTTTTGTAGTCTTTAGGGCTGTGGTGCCGTTTTATCTTCTTGTTGTTCTCTTGTAGAGTTTTTGTGCCGCGGCAGTTTCGGAGCTGGCTATAGTAGTGCTTTTTGTAAGCTTTTCCGTGAGGTCCGGTGCAGGAAGTTCCTTTCCTTCTGCCACATCCTTTCTTACGAGATAGTACAACTCGTTTGGAATGCCCCCGCGTGTTCCGTTATAATAGTACTTTGCATCTCCGGGGTTGTATTCACCAACAGTGTCAAATCCGCAAATCCAGAGACCTCTCATATAAACGGCAAGACCTTCGTATTTGAAACTGTTTCCGAAAATCTTGATTACTGATTTGTTGCCATTTGCGATGAATCCTCTGAAGGCCTTGTTCCATCCTTCACCTCCGCCTTGTTTAGAGAGTTGTTCATAACCGCGGTCGTAAGGGGCGAAATCACGGGCTTTGTTTTCTGAGTCCAAGAGCGTGAGCCAAGCGGTGTAGTGCCAGTTGACATCGTTTTCAAATTCGATGGTCTGTGGTACGGAGATGGAGAAATGTTCATATCTATTCTGGTCAGCCTTTTCGAAATCGAGCACTATCGGCTTGAGGAACTTGTTTTCGCTTCCTCCCCAACCGTAGAGATTGAAGCTTTTTCCCTGCTTCTTTGCGGAAATACTCACATTGAAAGTTTTCGGCTCTTTCAGTTCCCATCCTTTTTGGGCAGAAAAATCTGTCCTGTCATAAGGCATCAGAACCCATTCTCCGAGGTAGTCGTCGTAAGTGCAGGGATGGCTGACTCTGTCCTCGAAATTCTCTCCGTAGAATGGATAACTGAGGGAGATTTTTGAAACTAAGTTTATTTTGTCTCCCAAACGCTCAAGCACACCCGCTGTGAACATAAAGTGGTTGCTGCCGGTAAACTGGAAAACGCTCTCGGCCTCTCCCTTGACGATATAGCCTTTGTCCACGAGAGTTTCCCAAGTTTCTCCGGCTTTGAGGGCGTCTGAAATTTCCTGTTCCATCCAAAGGTCGGCGTCAATCCTGTCAGCGTACGAAACTGCTCCAATCCAATACCAGAGAGTCTCGTCGGACGGAGTCACTTTTGCGACATAGTCGACGTGGCCGGTGTTACGGTTGAATATTTCGTAGGGTTTTATTTCGAACTTTGCTTTCGACTCTTCGGTTGTCACCTCTTCCATAAACCAGTTTTTGGAAGCTTTTCCGTTGGGCGTCACAGCAGCGACTCTTACGGTGTATTTTGTTTTCGGGCGGAGTGCATCCACAGAGAATGAAGGTTCTTCGACATTCTCTTTATAGACGTTAACGTTGCTTCCACCGGAGATGTAGGTGAGCTCGCATCTGTATTCCGATGCTCCTTCCACCGGCTCCCATTTTGCGGAAATGGAGGCCGTGCCCTGTTCAATGGTCACTTCCGGAGCCGGGAGAGCCGTTGTCGAAGGTTTGTTGTCCTCCCGGTCAGAGGGCGTCTCTTTGTCGCAGGCGGCAAATGCCAGAATGCCTGCGGCACACAGTAATATATTACGTATTTTCATTGTGCTTTTCTAAAAAGTCTTTGCCAAATCTGTGGCAACTTATTAAACTTTGTTGTGACTGCCACTTTCTCAGAAAGAGGCCATCGCACGCACCATATGCTTGACTCTCTTGTCGAGGTCGGAAGGTGTGTCTATACTTTTCCCCGTCCCCATATCGAACGCGAAGACTATGCTCGGGCCGTTTTCACTGGACGACCAGTAGACTTTGTCTTCCATCGCGTCCCCTCCGTTGTCAGTGAGACATTTGTTGAAGAAGTCTTTGCGCTGTTGTTCTTCGGACGAACCGGAAGCAGTTTCCGGACCTGTTTTCGGAGACCTTATGGAGTTCAACGAGCCTGTGCCGCCTTCCGTGTCGTTTGTCTCGTGCCCGGTGTAGGCACTATAAAGTTTAGCGAGTTCGTTCATTGACGGCAAAAACCAATTCTTCAACGCTCCGACGTTATCCTTCGTAGCCTCGACGAATGCAGGATAGTATTCTTTCCAGTCCTGAAGTTTCTGGACACATGAGGTATTGTAGGCACCGCTTCCTGGAAGGGAGCCCATTGCCTCTTCCACTTTGTAGGACCAGACTTCTTCGCACTGATTGAGAGATACAAGGAGACCGTGTTCGCCCGTTTCGTCCACACTCACGACAATCCCCTTGACAAAGCCCTTTGTGTAAAGGTCACCCACCTTGTAGGCCGGTGCCGGGGGCTCCGGAGGGGTCGGTTCGGGACCGGGAGCCGGGTCAGCGTTTTTGCTGCAGGCGGCAAAGAGCGCGGCTGCAGCAAAAACAGCTAAGAAATATTTTAAGTATGTCGTTTTCATACAATGAGCTATAAACTCCGGACCTACCTTACCGGGATTATTTCGAGTTTGTCAATATTGACAGTTTGAGCAATACCGGTATTTGAACTGCCTTCTTCTCTTGAGGTATGTGTCACTTTGCTGACGTGTGTCGAAATACCCTCTTTGTCGACTCCTATGAAATAAACAAAGAATGTTTTGCCGCGTTCCACTGAGAGAGGGGCGCTTGCCGTTCCATACATTCCCACCGGCTCTTTCTTGAGAAGTTCTTCAATCTCTGCTCCTGTCTTTTCCGCCCATTTGTCATTTTCAATGAAGGATTTGCAGTAAACTCCCTGGACTTGACTGAATGGTTCGCCTGTGGCGGCTACGGTGTAGTTGGTCTGGTTCGGGTAGTTCTTTTCATGCATCCACGCTTTCATACCGACATCCAGACGAATCTGACTCTGAATGTCTTCAATTGTCTTGAACTCAGAAGTATAAGCCTTGGTGGTGTAGCTTCCGTCTGCCTTGAGTCCGATGACATAGGCGACATATTCGGTGCCCGGAGCAAGACCGTCCCAAGTGATTGATACTCCGACTCCGACGTCGCTGAGAAGGGCTCTTGAAAGGAATTCCTTTCTGTCCATTTGGGCATTTGGCATTTTGTCGTTCCACGCCTTGAGACTGGCGTCGATAAACTCGTCGCAGTCTCTTTTGAGAACAATCTGGAAGCTGGCCTCAGAAGGAACAATTGGAGCCACTTCTCCGCCGGTTTCTCCTCCTTCGGAGCCTTCGCCTGTGCTTCCGCTTTCAGAACCTCCACCTGAGTTTCCACCGTTAGCTTCTTCTTCCTTGGTGGCGAGTTCAATCAGTCGTGCCTTGCTGATGTAGTTGAGTATATAAGTCTGCCCTGAAGCGGCGTCGTTTCCGGAAACGGAGACTTTGGCTTCGGTCTTAGTAATATTGTAGGTTTTTACGCTATAGACAGCATTGGTCGGTGTGGCCTCCAAAGTCTTCACAGGATCTTTCTTAACATTGAGTTTGTCCCCGGTCTTTGGAAGACCGTCAGGAGTGCAGGCTATGAGGAAGAGTGTGTAGTCTTCGTTCGGAATCAAATCGCTGAATTGTAATTTACCACGTCCGGTAACGAGATCTGCCAGAAAGCTACCCTTCCTTGCGGCGAGAAGTTCATTCACGCACTGCTCATCGCTGAGTCCTTCGAAATAGCAGTCGCGCTCAAGAATGGCAGCGTAAACTTCGTCGTATGCCGGATAGACGGTGACGTCGTATTGTATGTCAGTCACCTTTTTGTCACTCAAAATCCAGTTATTCCTTTCGGTTTCGCCGGTACTTACCATCTTGACGGTAGGTTCTGTCGTGAAACTTCCGTCGTTTGCGATTCCGATTACGAATACAGGGTATTCCATTTCAGGGAGGAGTCTGTTTGCGACATCCGAAAGGGCTGTATCGTACATTGTCTCGCCGCTGACTGTAATATAGCTGATGAACTGAGCCATAGTCATCGCGTTGAATTCGTCGTTCTCGGTCTTGAGCGCTTCGAGATAATCCTTTACGTAAGCCGGGATGTTGTCCGGGTTGCTGCCGCAGAACTTCTCATAGATGTCAGGAAGCATCACGTCACCATAGTAGAAGATGTCAGGGTCGTTACAGTCGAACTTGACCTTGAACCAAGTGCTTCCCTTTTCGACTTCTGTTATACTGAATACCGCGTCCTTTTTCAAGGTCGCTATTTTTGTCTTGAATTCAAAGGTTTCCGGTTTGGTGGTCGGCTCGTTTTTACAGCTTACGCCGAACACAAAGAAGAGGTAGTCGGTCTGCGGGTCGAGGGCGCGGAACTGATAGTTCTGCATTCCGGTGAGCAAAGCTTGCGACAGAAATTCCTCAACATTGAGATTCTTTTTCCCTGCCATCTCTTCGAACCATTTGATGTAGGCTTCCTGAAGAGTCTCTGCGTCACTATTATAGAGGGATGTGAAATCCTTCTTGCTGACGACTCCGAAGTAATACGGCTCTTCGTTGTCCGCCGGAGTTATTCTCACGCTGATGGACCCCTGTGTGAGCGCCGTTGTTTCGACGTTGAAGTTTGTTTCTGTCGGAGTGTTCGGCTCTCCTGGATCGACAGGCCCTTTTTTACAGCCGAAAAGCAGCACTGCTGAAGCAATGCAGATTGCTGAAATAATACGTTTCATGTTTACGAACCACTTATAATGTTAACACTGTTTCGGTGTCGTTATGATAGGAAGACTGAACGTCTCGAGTTTAATGCACGCAAAAGTATAAGTTAATGCGCGAAAATGCAAGATTTCGGAAAGATTTGTCACTCTCGCCCCGAAATTATATCTTCACCATCAAAAAATCCGTGTAGTATTTATTGTTCACCGAATAGCCGGAATAGCTTCCGTCGGAGAAGAGCATAAATTTGTAGCCGTTGATGATGATTTCAGTTTCCCCTTCCTCAAATGTGCGGTCCATCGCACGCCAATAGATATTGCCGTCGCTGCCGAAACCGAATTCGAGCGCCATTTTAGGATCCCAAATTGCAGTGTAGAGGTTGGAAACGAAACCGAAGACCACATTCATATAGTTGTATACGCCAAGATTTTGGGTGTATAGCCTGATGCAGTTTTCCTCCGGAACAAAAGTTCCCACAAGTGCCGGGGAATATCCCTTCGAATTGCACAAGCCCTTGACAGACACGGTGTTTTCTCCAGTCTTGACGATATCCACACGGAAGGCTTCTCTCGTCGACTGATTGTCATCATCGTAGGAAGTGGCACTCATCAGATAGGCACCCACAAAGTCGTCGATGGTCTTGGCTTCGAACTTGTCTGCGTGGGAGTTGAGTCTTACGGAAGCATCAGCATAGACTACATCGCCGTATTGGTTCTTCGCCTCCATAATAAACTTATACTCAGCACCTTCAGCGGCATTCTGATAATAGAGTTTGAGTCCGGCTTCGCTGTTTGCTTCAGCAAGATTCTCTTCGGTGAGAGAAGAACTTAGCTTGCTGTAGATGAGTTCAAGGTCGTAATTCTCGAGATAGTAGTCGAGAACATCTTTGTTCATCATCACCACCCTGACAGAAGAGACATTTTTGGTCTTGAGTTTCCATTCGAGAGTCGCGTACGGGTCGGCATCGGACGGGCGTAGTTCGCAGCTGAGAATCTGAGGAAGAATCGTTCCGTCTTTATCGTAGGTAAAACGGACTGCCACAGCCTCGCCCGGAGTGCCCTTTTCGTCGAAAGGAACCGCGACGAGAGTGTTTGAAACGCTCTCCGGAGTCCAGACCTGAGTTTGCTCTGAGAAAGTTCTGACATCCTCGGCAGTTCCGAGGCAAATCTCCTTATAGACTTCCTTAATCTTCGCTTCGTCTTCGCTGATATCGCCTGCAACCACCTTGGCACGGCAGGATTTGGCAAAGGCGTTATAGTCGAAATGGAATTCGCCCGCGCCCTTGTACTCCACTTCAATGATAGGGTCGCTGTCGTGGTCTCCCGCAAAGACAATGCGCTCCTCACCCATTCCGAAGTAACCGGTCTCGACATAGTAGATGACATTGACTGTGAATGTCTGCCCGCCGTCCCAAGTGCAAGGGAACTTGTTGTACATTCCGTCGTCTCCCACATACTGCGCGAGGTCCGCGACATAGACATACTGTCCTTCGGAGTCCATATAATAGCCTGTTGACTGTCCCGGCACCACAACCTTCCTGCTGTTCCAGTCGACCTTGAACATAAAGTTGGCTCCCGCAGCCCAGTCGACAAGGCGGAAGATGTTATCCGTTCCCGTGGCAACCTCAACAGGGATTTCGGTCTGAACACCGTCGTAGAGGTAGCCTCCGAAATAGTAAGTGGCAAGTTGCTGAATTTCCTCCCCGCTTTCAGTCTTTCTCATATAAGGTTCCCACTCAAGGGCGAAAGACGCGCTGAGTTTCAGGAAGTCACTGTACTGGCTGATGTATGCAGGGTCCTTGCCAAGTTCCGCATCCCTTCCGATAATCGCCAGGTTTACATCAATCGTTGAGCCCAGCACAACAGAACTAAGGTCCACACGCACAGGCACATCCACGCTATACTGTCCGTCAGGAATCACCACCGTGTCACGGAGTGAAAACATATCCGCATCCTTTCCTTGTTTCTGGAGCACCACGCGGTAGGTCCCCTTGTTTCCCTGCCTTGCCAGAGTCACTGCAATCACCCCCTCTTTCGTGTCTTTCGGAAACTCCTTCGCCATACTGCTCTGGATGAAATGGATTTCCCGGTTGTCGTCACTGTTGGACGAAGCAATCACGCCGAGCTGTTCCTGACTGCAGGAGCAAAGTGCAGCGAGAGCGAGTGAGGATAAAACTATTGTTCTAAATATTCTTTTCATTTTTTTATTCATTTACCGAGTATTACGAGTCCCATTAGGAGAATTTCTCCTCAGTCAAGCCCGCTATATAGGGTTCTGGTCCTCCTCATTGAGGTTAGGATTATTGCTGATTTCGTCCTGAGGAATCGTGAGCACCCAGTCGTAATTGTCCGGGTTGCGGAGATTTTTACGGTTGGACATCGTGATGCACTCGTCCGCAAAACCATCGTCCTTCTTCCTGTCAATTCCCTGTCCCAGACGCCTGATGTCAATCAGTCGGCCGAATTCGCCCCAAAGTTCAATCCTTTTCTCTATAAGGATCTCCTCAAGAAGGGAGCCGGTCCAAGAATTCGTCGTGGAACCGAGCAGTGTGCCGCTACGTCCGGACGCGTCGTAGCCCGGGCATCGTAGCGACATCACATCCGTGAGATAGCCCCGCGCCTTGACATCGTCTCCGAGCCTGAGGGCAGCCTCCGCAGCATCGAAATACATTTCCTCCACCCTCATATAGATGTAGTCTCCAAGCCAGGCCGCCACATTTGTGAAACGAAACTTCTTCGAAATATATGGAGATTCCTTGTTTTCAGGATCCCACCATCCGCGACGTATATCATTGGCAGCCATCTGCTTATAAAGCGAAGAGCTTATGAGTTTCGGAGAAGCCTTCGCATAGTCGCCGTTTTCGTTGTCCATATGCGAGAAGAAACTTGCATATCCTCCAGCCTGCTCTGTGGTCTCGATGGCGGCGCCCCACATAACATTGGATGCTGAGATGTCGTTCATTCCCCCCATAAGTTCGGACTCGCCGCCAATCTTGAATTCCTCGGATTCGATGACAAGTTCCGCATATTTGAGAGCAGTCTTCCAATCCCCCGATGCAAGGGCCACACGGGTCTTGAGAGCACGCGCGACATTAAGTTTGATGTGGGATTTGTTGCCGGCAAGAGTTGATTTTTCTCCTTTTTCGAGCAGTTCAATCGCAGCGTCGAGGTCGTCGTTGATTCTTTTGTAAACGACTTCGAGGGTTTCGCGTTTTTTGCCGATGAAGTTCTTGTCTGTAGGCTCCGTGTAGACCGGCACGCAAGGGTCCTGCCACCTGTATTTGTCCTGAATGGCGCAGTACGGCGCCCTCGCAAACCAGTTCGCAAGGTTGAAATAGGCCAATCCCCTTATGGCATAGGCACTTCCAAGCACATAACTGCGGTCTGCCGTTGTTCCCGCCATAGTCTCCGATGCCGAAAGGACGGTGTTCACATTGGAAATCCAAGTATAGTTAGCATACCAGACGTCGTAGGGACGGAAGGAATCGGACATATAGAAAGACTTTACATTGTAACAGTGGTCATACCAGAACCATCCGTTTCCCATACTCTGCATAATGAAATCGTCTCCCATACATTCGTGGGCGATGTTGTATGCCGAGATTCCGAAGCACTGGTGGGCGTTTCCGCCTGTTGACCAGCCGGCAGTCCACATCGACCGGTAGACTCCGTCAATGATGGATACGGCACTCGAGGCATTCTTCAAAAGGTCGTCTCCCGAACCCGAATCCGTCGGTGCGAACTCAAGTTCACAGGAAACGGCGCAAAGTGCCGCTGTCAATATAGTGATGAATTTTCTTTTCATTTTCATACCTTCTAAAAGTTAATGTCCAAACCGAGTGCGAAAACCTTCGATGGCGAATAGCTGTAGGAAACGGTTCCCATAAAATTTGCTTGCGGGTCCATACCGTCAAGATGGCTGAACAGGGCGATGTTGTCGGCCGTGAAGAACAGACGGAACGTCTTGATTTTTGCCTTTGAACTGATGGAAGTCGGCAGTGTGTATCCGACAGTTATGTTCTTGATAGCAAAATAGGAAGCGTCAATCAGAGATTCACCGACAGAGGAGTAGTTTCCTCCGATTTCGACCATAGGGACGTCAGTGATGTCCCCGCTTTTCCTCCAACGGCGAAGTTTGTTTTTGTGCCAGTTGTTTCCGGCATACATCACATTCATCGCTCCGTCGTAGAGTCCGTCCATAATCTTTCCGCCGACCGAATATGTCGTGAGGAATGAAATGTCGAAGTTCTTGAAAATCGTAAAGTTGGAAGCAAAACTTCCGGAAAACAGAGCCTGACGGCTGCCATAGTAATATTTGCTCAGAGAAGCGAGTCCGACGTCGTCGGTCACATATTCGTCGCATTTTTCCGTTGTCAACGAACCGCTCTTTTCGTCGACCACGTAGCGGTAGTAGGCGTAATAGAGCTGTTTTCCGGTCTGAGGGGACACTCCGGCGGATTTGGACATATAGAATGTATATATCGGCTTCCCTACCTCGATGACCATATTGCCGAGGTTAATCACATCCTGGGACGAAGTGATTGCGGTGACTTTGTTCCTGTTGAAAGAGAACATAGCTGTGGCGTCCCAATGGAAATTCTTGCGTTCGAAGATGACACCGCGGAAGGTCGCCTCAAGTCCCTGGTTGGTCATCGCTCCGACATTGTCGTCAAATCCGGTGAATCCCGAAGAAATTGCAAGCGGATTGTTAAGAAGCATATCTCTTGTGTGGCGGTTGTAGTACTCGATGGTCGTGGAAAGGCGCCCTCCGAACATCGAAGCCTCGATACCGGTGTTGAGGTTGCCGTTCTTCTCCCAAGTCACGAGTCTGTTTTCGATTGAAGTCGCAGCCGCTCCAGGACGGGTTCCGTTGGACCAGCTGTAGTCGAAAAGACCCTGCCAGGCATAGTAGGAACCGAGATTGTCGTTACCCTGCACACCATAGGAAATCTTCGCGGTGAGGTTGTTCAGCCAAGAGGATGTCGCTGACATAAAGTCTTCGTTTGTGACTCTCCACGACGCTCCCACAGACCAGAAGTTACCCCAACGGTTGTCTTTGTAGAACCTTGAGGAACCGTCGGTACGCCAGGATGCGTCGAAGTAGTATTTGTCGGCATAGCCGTAGTTTGCTCTTGCGAGGACGGATTCGATTGCATAATCATTTGAATATGACGTGTTTGCAACCGTGGTCACCGCAGAACCGAGTTCGTCGATGCCGGCAATGATGCCGCTTTTTGTGGCACCCGCATAGTTGTGGTTGTAGCGGTAGTATTCGTGTCCGGCGAGAAGGTTGATGGAGTGGTCTCCGAAAGTCCTTTGCCAAGTGATGAGTTCGTTGAGAGTGTAACTCAGTGTCCTGGTGTTGGTCTTCGAAACCGAACCGCCTTGTTTTGCCGCATTTCCGTGGTACTTGTCGCTGACCGAAGTTGCACCATAGTCGGTGAAGTCCAGACCGAAGTTCACCGTAAAATCTAGCCCGTAGAGCGGGGAGGTTTTCCTGGTGGTCCCGAACTTTGCGAAAGTTCTGGCGGAAAGGGAATTACGTTTAAAATATGCCTTATTGTTGAAAAGCTCCGCCTTAGAGTTGAAGCCCTGTGCTGTCACACGGTTTGCGTAGCCGTTATCGTCAATCGAACCGTATTCGTACTGGAGCTTTCCGTTTTCATCAAGCACATTGTTTCCGGCCATATCCTTGAGATAGACAGGGTAGATTGGAGCCATAAATTGAGCGGTGTACCAGACATTGGAAACCTGTGAGCCGCTGGCGTTCTGGAAGTTGGACACGGAGTGCGCGAGATTCGCGCTCATTCCGAGTTTGAACCAGTCGTTCGCCTGCACATCGCCGCTGATACGGCCGGTGAAGCGGTCGAAGTCGGTGTTGCGCAGGGTTCCGTTTTCCTTGTAGTAACCCATTGAGTAGAGGTAGCTTGTCTTCTCTGTTCCGCCGCTCACAGAAAGGATATGTTCGGTCCTGAAAGCCTTGTTGTTGCTGATTTCGTCCATCCAGTTCTCATCCCAGGCAGCCTTTGCGTCGTCTTTGATTTTGCCGGTGCTGCGGTCGATGAGGTTTTCCCAAGTATAGTTCTTATAAGGGTTGTAGTACTCCGGATTCTTCAGACCGCCGATGGTCTCGCCCAGATGCTCGGCAGCATAGTTTGCCGCTCCCTCATCGTCCAGGGCTCCGTTTTCTGCATAACGGACAGAGTTGCGGAGAGCCTCGTAGGTGAGTTCCACATAGTCCGACATCCCCACAAGGTCGTAGCGGGGAAGTGCGCGGGAAGCGATTCCGAAATTGCCCTTGTAGTTGATGTTCACCCTGTCTGCGTTACCTTTCTTTGTGGTGATGACAATCACGCCATTTGCACCCCTCGCTCCGTATAGAGCACCTGCAGAAGCATCTTTAAGGACAGTCATTGTCTCTATGTCGGCAGGGTTGATGGAACTGATGGCTCCGTCGTAAGGCACTCCATCCACAACGTAAAGCGGTGATGAAGAAGCATTTACAGAACCGATTCCTCGCACCATAATCGCAGAACCCTCTCCAGGCTGTCCACCACCCGAAGTGACAGTGACACCGGCAACCGTTCCCTCGAAAGATTTGGTGAGATGACCCACCGGACGCTTGCCCAGTTCCTCACCCTTCACCACGCTGGCAGAACCGGTGAAGGACTCCTTCTTCGCGGTACCGTAGGCCACGACAATCACATCGTCAAGCGTGACCGACTCATCCTGCAGGACGAAATCAATCACGGTTTTGCTGTCGACCGGACGCTCACTCTCCGCATATCCGAGATTGGAAGCAGTCAGAACCGCATCCACCGGCACTTGGTTCAAGACATAATTTCCGTCAAAATCGGTGACGGTTCCGTTTGTGGTGCCTTTCACAAAAACACCCGCGCTCATCACCGGCATACCGTCCTTGTCAACGACACGACCGGTGACCGTAATCTTCTGCTGTGCAAGAGCCGTAAAACTCAACAGAAGGGACAACACGATGATATATAATGATTTATTCTTCATATTTCTCTCTCTTTAGAATACATCCCCCACAACCGGACTATAGACATCAATCATCTCCGGAGTATTGAACTCAACTCTTGCACGAGGCCTGCCGAAGACGGCCTTTGTACCTTCCTCAGCCTTGCCGGTCTTTGCTGTAGCAAATCTTGTGACAGAATCGCCGGCGCTCTCTGTGAAAGTGGCGAGCAGGAAATAATTGGTCTCAGGTTTGAGAGGAGCGCCATCCTTACCGAAAGAAAGTGAAAGCGAACCTTTCATATTGATGATTTCCAATTCCGCCTCGGTGCAGTCAACACCCTTGCTTGCAACCACTTCCGCAGCCTTGTCGGTGGAGACTCCGCTGAGTTCCGAACTCTCGCAGAAATAATACTTCAAGCCTTTAAGTTTCATAGCCATCGGAGCAACCACCGGCTTATTGTCAAACTCCAAGACGCCGACAAGCACATTCTTGTCCGATGCATCGACTCCGAGAGTCACTTGCATCCAGTCGTAGTAGTCTGCAGAGGACTTGGTGGCGAGAGAATTGACCACGAAGGTCTTCTCTCCGGAGGCATTTTCCGCCAATGTTCCGAGTGTGTAGGATGTTGACGGTGAAAGAGGGTATTTTGCGGTGAGACCCTTCTCAGAATTGATGTGCCCGAGTGTCGCCTCGTCATCGTAGAGCTTGCCCTTTTCCTCGACATAAGCCTTGAAAAGTTCCGGGTCACTCCTGAAGTAAAGCTGATAGGATGTGGTTGAAGTCAGGATTTCCTTCACACTTGTCACGTCCTTGCCGAGCCACTTGACCCAGAGGCAGTTGGATGCGTTGTACTGCCCGAGAATTGCGTGAAAGAGACTCTGTTTGAACCAGTCCGCACCTTCAATCGGAGGGATTGGCGCAGTGCCCTCGGGAAGTGTCTTGGTCTTGTACTTATACAGTGGCGTGGTCGCCTGTCCGTCCGTGTTCACGCCGAAAGCCACAATGTAGTATGAAGTCTCCGAATAGAGCGGACTCTCGATATAACTAGAAGTTCCGTTCTTCGCATATTGGGAAATTCCCGTTGCAACGCTTACACCGCTATCCTTGAGAACTTGCAGATATGCAGCGAGATAGCGGTCACGGATTTCTTCGTCAGTGTAGCGCTCGAAATAGCTTGCCGGAATTCCGAAATAGATGTAGAGGAAATCCGGGAGCGCATAGACGTTGAACTTCGAATAGTCGGAACCGGTCTCTACGTGGGCCATTATAATCTGAGGAATATCTTCCGACTCCGGACGTGTCGTGAGACGGAGTTCCGCAGTCTGAGAGTCATTGATGTATTTGTCGTCAGAATGAGCCGTGAGTTTGAATACATATTCCGTTGCTCCTTCGAGTCCGCTGATTTCAACAGAATTGGAAGAGGTTTTTCCGCTGTATTTGTCGATACTGTAGGAATATGAGCTTGCCCCGTAGACTGAGTTCCAACGGATTATGGTTTTTGATTTGTATGCGGCCACCAGCACCGGCTCGGGAGAGGCAAGTTCGCTGTAATCTTCCGTAACGACACGGATGTTCACGAATTTGGAATCCGTGTGGTCACCGTTGTTGCCCGCATTCGCCTTCACTGAAAAAGAATATGACTGCTTTGGCTCCAATTTGTCGAAAACGAGACTGTTGTCGCGGGTTTTCGTTTCCTCCGAACCATTGAATATATATGTATAGGAGCCGGCATCAGTCACGACATCCCAAGAGACTTTGAAGGATGTGCAGGAAATGTCGCTGACAACCACCTTCGGCTCCGGAAGCGGACCGGAAAGCACATCCGGTTCAGCCTGCTCTTTCACACATCCAAACGGGAGGGCTGCAAAGAGGGCTGCGAGTATAATTGTTTTTATAATAGGCTTTCTCATCATCTGACAGTAATTTCAAATTTCTTATAAAGCGCACATCCGTCCGATAGCGTCACCACAGACTTTCCTGCTGATTTCCCGCTGAGAATGAGTTTTTCCCCATCGAGTGAAACAGCGACAACCTTCTCATCAGAAACGCTGTATGAAACCACCTGCAATGACGGGAAATACTCCCCAAGTTCAATGGAGGCAGTCTCCCCAACTGCGAGGACACAATCCGGCATATCGGAAAGGAAGTCCATATATTTCAAAAGGTTCCATGTGTCGAGTTTGCCGACTCCCATCTTTCCCACATAGGCAGGGGCAAGATAAGAGTTAATCGGAGCAGCCGAACTCAAAAGCGCAGAGCGGAGCTTGTCCGGGGTGAGCCCCATCCTTTTGTCCTTTCCGTAATAGTATGAAACAGCAAGGGCGCAGGCTCCGCTCACGTGAGGGCAGGCCATTGAGGTTCCCTGCATATAACCATAGTCGGACTGTCCGTCTTCACCGACAAGTGTGCTGTAGATACCGCCATATTTGCTGTCGACCGAAACGTCTCCACCCGGAGCGGAAATGTCAATCCAACTACCATAGTTTGAGTAGATTGCGGTTGTGCCGATATAGGAGTATGCGGCAACGCTGACAACGCTCTTGTCTGCGGCAGGGTAGCTGTCATATCCCACTGCCTCGTTTCCGGCCGCGAAGATGATGAGGCCGCCCTTCATCGGACCTGTCTGGTTGCCGTTTTCGTCCACACCGGCATATTTGATGAAATAGTCCATCGCACGCCTGAGCGCTCCGTAGGTTCCTCTTGTCCAGTTGTTCCAGCTGAGTTTTGTTGCATATCCCCAGCTGTTCTGGCAAATCACCGCGCCGTTGTCCGCAGCATATTTCATTGCTCTCACTGTTCCCGCGAGTCCGGCTCCGGACTCGCCGCTCTCACCGCTGCTCAGACATTGGAGTGACATTATCTTCACTCCGTCTCCCTTGCCGGATCCTCCTGCGATGCCGTTCACGCCGATGCCGTTGTTGTTGACCGCAGCGATGGTGCCTGCCACGTGTGTACCGTGGGACTGCTTGGCGGAGGTGACGATTTCTCCTTTATTGTCGTTGTAATTGTATCCGTAAACGTCGTCGATATATCCGTTCCCGTCGTCATCGATTCCATTGCCGGGAATCTCTCCCGGGTTCACCCACATATTGGCGGCAAGGTCTTCGTGGTCATATTTCACGCCTTGGTCAATCACCGCAACAATCACGTCTGGATTTCCCGTCTCCTTGGTCCAAGCCTGCCAGACATTTGCGTCTGCACCGACAAGGCTGCTGTTTCCAAAGACAGAGCCGCTGTTGTTATAGTGCCACTGCCTTTGCCGGGCATCTTCACTCTCATTGAAAGGGAAGGTTGCCGGACGTGTTACCATAGACTTGGTCCGGTTCAACGGCTGGGGGACAGCCGAATAAGGCGCGAGCGGGTCTTCGTCACAAGAGCGTATTTCCATCGGGCATTCGATACATTCCACTGTGGCACAGCGACGGAGCTGACGCACTAATGCGGAAGTCTCAAGGGATTTGTCGAAACTTGCCACATACCAGCGGTCAAGCCCCTCTTCCCGGGTTCTTTGCTCGAATTTGCCACATTCCGGGAAAAGCCTTTCGAGACGGAACGTCCCGTTCGCCCCGAGAACTTCGGCAATTTCGCCGGTTCCCGCAGTAGCATCAGCAATGTTTCCCGTAGATTTTGTTGAGACAGGTTTCACCTGAATCAGGAGTTCTCCCCTCACTGCAGTGCCAATGCCCTCGTTAATGACAATAGCCCCTCCGGTTTCGGGTGCATCCTCCTCCGCATTCTGCTTTGAACAGGAGGCCGTCACGGCCAAGACTGCCAATAGAAACGGATAAATCGTTCTTCTGGATACTGAGTTCATAAAAATATCAATAAGTAAATTCAATGTATTTCACTTCAGTAGTAAGTCCGCCGTCTTTTTCGCTGTCGCGGTATCCCACTGCATAGGCAACATATTTTTCCCCTTTGACCATCTCCTCGTCTTGCGAGAGGTCGATGATATGGGTTCCGGTGTAAGACTTATAATAACCCAGTTTCTTGGAATAGAGAATATACTGATGAGCCGCGAAATCAGGGTTGTCGAGTTCTTCCCACGCGCTGAGTTTCATATAGTCACAGATATATGTATCGTTTGAACCGCTTGCTTTGACTGTGACATAAGAACCATTTTGGACGATGGAAAGCATCATCGGAGACGGAGACGCCGAAGCCGAAGTGAAAGGCAGGAGGTCAATGTCCCCGCTGTAGCTGAAAGTTCCGTCAGATGGGTTGAAACTCAGGTCGAATGCCGTGAGATAGAAATCCGTGCGGTCATAAAGATACGGCCGCTGCTCGGTCGGGAGTGTGTTTGTATCTACTGATCCGGAGGAGAGATAAAGGGCCGGAGACTGACCGTTCATTGCGGCCATATCCTTCACCTGCTTTATTCTGGACTCGATGTAGGTTTTTGCCGTTTCCTTGTCATATTCAGCCTTTCTCACCACAGCATAGACATAAGTCTTTGCCGCATCCACAGGTTTCACCTGAATACGGCAGGTGGATGTCGTTATGTCGCTCACAGTGAGATGGAAATTCTTGAACACCTGTTCTCCGCCCGCAGAACCGCTCTGGATTACACGCAAACGAAGAGATTCCGTGCCTTCGCAGGCAAGTTGAATCTCCCCGATACGGTCTTTCCCGCTCTCATTTCTTGCGACGGAGAAACAAAACTCCGAAGAATAGACATCCTTGATTCTTATCCAATCGCTTGCACTTGTCACAGAAGCGGTCCTGCCCTCTTTCGGCCCGTCGATTCTGTATTTCTGCCAAAAGTCGCCGCCGTTCAAACCGACTTTGACCACCTTTGCGCCCAAGACAAAAGACGAATCATGCGCTGTGGGCTGCTCATGCGACTCGCAAGAAACGGCTGTCGCAAGGACCGCCAAAGCGAGAGCGGGTATTGCAAGAAAACGAAATTTCATATATTGTACGTTTCGTATGTTGACTTCTATTATATTTTTCTTAATGCCTCGCGGCATTGCTGCCGTAACGGCCATTAAGGCTTTATGTAAGTAAACTCCAACCACGCGATTTCGGATATTCTGGAGTTGTTGTAGAGGAATGCAAATGCCACATAATTCGAGCCGTCAACTATGTCCGTATACTGCGAAACGGGCAATCCTCTGTAACCATCGGTGACATTATACAAATTCAGGTCATACCCCATACTTTCCACAAATTTGCTGACAAGTCCACGTGGAGACTTGCAATCCGCCAAAGATTCGGCAGTTGCAAGACCGATCCCGAATTGTCCGGAAGCAAGTTCTGTCGGCTGGATGCCCACGATGCCTTTTTCCGGGTCGTAGCTGATGACAAAAGCCCCTGAAGATGGCGGGATGTCAGCGGTTCTGAATTTTTTAGTCGAAACTCTTCCGCTGTATCCCCAACCCGGAGTGAGGTCGAATGCCAGGAAGTAATAGTCGGTCGAAGGAGCCAGACTCACCTGAGTTGTAGAACGATAGCCTTTGTAGAGGTAATTCTTCAAATTGAATTTGAAGCCGTTCTTTTCCTCGAATTTTTCGGCATAAGCTTTCATATCAGCAACAGTGGATGCCACAAACTCAGCCGGCGTCGGGAAACGGTCAAACTCCGTAGTCGGGAAGAATCCGTAATAGTAGTACGAGTCCTCAATGTTCGGAGCCACAGTGAAGTTCACGGTGGATTCCGTAATCTCGGTCACATCCAGAGAAAAGGACATCTGGTTGTTGACGATATAATCTGGATTTGCCTTCTGAAGGATGGACAGCGACACGGTCTTCGCTCCCTTGAGTTTGAAAAAGACTTTTCCCGTGCGGGAAGAAGCCGAATCGTTCTCCTTCACATTCACTCTGACCTGCAGGATGTCGGCACCACTTGTCGCATCCGCAGCATCGGGCGACCCGGTTTCTGCAAGTGCCGAAGTCTTGGCCCCTCCCTCAGAGTTTTCCGTAGCCTGCTCAATCCAGTCGCAGTCGAATTCCAGAGTGAGCGCAGCCCCATCCTGTGCATCGCTGAGCTTACAGGAAAGATCCACTTCTCCCCCGGAGGCATCTACTTGAACCACCTTGGGGCTGACAATGGAAATGATGTCCGCCTGCCCTTCGCCGGAGTCCGAGACCGGTTCGCAAGCGGAAATTGTGACCACAGTCAAAACTGTGGCCACAATTGTCCTTAAAAAATTTTCAATAGAGTTTAATTTCATCTAAACGAATATTATTCAGCAATGTAGGTAAGTTCGATGCTCTTTATTCTGGTTACCTTATTGACTGTAAGCTGGAACCAAATCTGTGACTCATCCTCATTGGTGAATGTATTGGTGAAATATGGATCATTACTTTCATACTTGCCACCGTTGAGAAATGCCCAGACGCTTCCATCAGCTGAAGTCTTGACAGCGAGGTCGGTCCACATATTCGGAGATGCCGATGTCTTGCAGGTAGCGACAACACATACATCCTCAATGAATCCGACAGAAGAAGTTGTTGTGACTGCGCTGTTGTTTTGGATTGCGAAATTTTCACTTGTGACCTTATTGCAACCAAGGCCTGTGAAAGACAACTGGACATCTGTTGTTTTTCCGGAGTCATCAGTAGCGACTGCCTGGAACGAAGCTGTCAACGGGTCATATTCATGAGTTAACTCAGCTCCACCTTCTTTTGCCTTTGCAATTGCAGCCGCAACCTGCGCAGGACCGACAGTCAACTTGTACTCAACAGCGGTTGCGCTCGCCTGCACAACTGTGACTGTCTCAGAAACGTCAGTCAAACCTTTTACAGTCACGGTTATGACACCGCTTCTCTTGCTTCCCGCATTCTCAGCGACATTGAATCTAAGCTTGCCGTCAGTGTATGCCGCTCCGGTAATCCAGCTTGCAGCATCCTCCGCAACCTTAACCGTAGGCTCTCCCTTGGCAGCAAAAATGCCGCAAGAGATTTCATTTTCCGAAGCAGTCTTGGCAACCTTCAGGGTCGTCTCTCCCAAAACGATTTCAGCATCAGGATTGATGGTGATGCTTCCAACGTATGGACGGGCATCTTCAGGTGAGAGATTATCAGCTTTAACAACCAGGACACCGGCGCGACCTGCCTCAGGGACGTCAAAGAAAAAGTCCTTTCCATCCACATTTGTGTTTGTCCCCTCAACTGTAACCTTACCAATCTGAGTCTGCTTGCCTTCAAGTTCAGAATAAACTGTGAAATCGCCAGTGGCAGATGGGGTGTAAACACCACAGTTGAGTTTGATTTGTGTCATTCCGCTGAAAGAAGCTTCAGAAGAGAGCAATGCGGCGCCGCCCATAAGTGTCTTTGAAGTGAGCCCCTGGACATATTTTCCGCTATCGGAATAATAAGATGGAAAGTTCGAATTGCTTTCGCCAGGATAAACATAATCAACAAAGAAGTTCATCTTCTTCTTGCCTGTGCCCCAAGCCCTAATCGGATTGGATGAAGAAGATATACAATCACTGTATTTGAAAACGCCGGTTGTCCAGGTTTCACCCTCTGCAAGAGCAATGTCGTGACTGATGGCTGCGTCATCGGCAACTTTACCATAATTTACTGTAGGTTCGGTGATTACGCCTCTTGTAACTATGAGTTCAGAGCGCTTGAACACAAAATCGGCCTTTGCTGTGCTGACAGTAATCTCGACATCGTAGGTCCCCGGATTTGCAACAAACCAAGCCTTGTAGTTTGCAACTGTGGTTTTTCCGTCGCCCTTGAGTGTGATGCAATCCTTAGGATTTGAAGCTTTCAAATCTCCCAATTCATCAACTTCAGCTGTCACATTCACATAGAAAGTTCCGGCAATATCCTTCTTTGTGCCCACTGCCTTGATGGAAACAGACTTCACCGCAAGGTCTTTGTACTGCTCCGGAATCCCTGCAAAACTGAGTTTTCCGAATCCGAAAAGATGGGCAAACTCAATTTTTTCGTTAGGACGAGCCAAAGAGTACTCTTGGAATTGAGAATTGTATGTGTGTTCTGCAGTTGAAATTATAGATGGTTTTGCGAGCAGCGCATCCGCCTTTCCTAGCCAAGTTTCCTGAGTGGCTCCATCCTGAGTTTCGGGAAGTTTGATTGTCCACTTGGTCAAATCGTCTGACGAGCCACTTGCATTTGTTGAAGGGAAAAGTCCATAAACAATATACTTATCCTCAAAATTAGCTTCTGTTATGTTGTAGAAATTTCCCTTGAAAGTAGGTTCCGCAGCCTCAGGATCCACCAGATTAAACAGCGCGTAGTTGGTATTCGCAGCGTATCCAGCCGAGGACGCAACCTTAACAGCCTGAGTCGGAGATGAAGTTTTGGCAATCGCAGCATAAAAGGCGTCACCTTTGTCGAATTTGATGTGATCGGCTCCGTCAAAATGAACCTTCGTAAGTTCCTCTGCCACAGGAAGTGTCACTGAAATGCTCCGAGTGCCGGCTGTCTGAGGAACAATCTCTTGCTTTGCGCAGCCGACAAATGCCAAAAGCGCGGCTGCAATATATGTTATCTTTTTCATTGTCTGTAGTCTTTAAGTTAATTACCACCCTCAAGTTAATTACCACTCTTCGTATTCATTGCCATCCTTGATAATCACTCCGCCGAATGTGCCGTAGTGTTCCTGTTTGATGGTGATGTACTGTGCGGAATATTTACCGTCACTGTTGCGGACTGCCTTGAGAAGAACATATCCTGTCGGTACAGTGGCGCCAATCTGCAACGTGACTGTCTTTGCTTTTTCATCAAGAACGGCAGTGATGTTCTCTGTTTCCATAATAACCTTTACAGTCTCATCCCCTCCGGTGATAGTGTAGGAGAAAACAGGCTTGGTATTAGGTTCTACCTTCACAAGATGACTTTCAACCTTGATTGCGAACTCCAGGTATTTTGCAATTTTGACAACGCTTTCGCCTAAAGTGAAGACATACTCAGTCTCAGTCTCGGTCATTTCCAAAGTCGGAGCAACTGTCCCTGTTACAGGCACATCCGTCCAAGTTTCGCCGTCAAAAGAAACCTTCCAGGCTCCGTCCTCAATCTTGAACTGAGGAGTTTTGCCATCCACGCCGTCCTTTCCTGTCACAGGCACATTGGCGTCACCGTTTTTGATGAGTTCACCATTGACTGTCCAGCAAAAAACGCCATCCACTTCCTTAAATCCGATTACAGGAGCAACTGCGTCCTGACCGTTTTGCCCATCCTTTCCGTTGATACCATTTGTAATCTCAGCTTTAGTTCCATCACTGAAATTTATAGTATAGCCGTTCTCTGTCTTGACAACAGATTTGACTGTAACCGTCGTCGCAGCTGCAGTTAGCAATTGCTCAATGGATTTCACATTGTCTTTCACCTGAGCCTCAAGGGCATCAACTTTCTTTTCAAGGTTCCCTACTCTGTCTTCGAGATCCTTGGTGCAGGAGCCGCAGAACACCGCCGCCACGGCTGCAATTGTGAATAAAGCTTTTTTCATATCATTATGAATTAAATAATAACTTAGAATGCGAGAATAGGATGGCAAGTAAAGTCGCAACTGAACCACTCAGGTGTCATATATATGCAATCATTGTCTCCAAATTCAATTGTGCAGCAACTTTCTCCTCTTTGGCAACAAGTGCTTGACATAAGCCGGCAGGTATTGCCCAACGTACTCATTTCCGTGACGACCAAATCATCTTTCTGTTCGGCCGGAACTTTTGCCCAACGGGCATTGATCACATCCATCACATTGTATCCGATATACACTTGACCATATTGGTAAGTAGGCTTATCCTTGTAATCTCCCATAGGGAAATCGTATGTTCTAAAAGTAGCTAACTTTTCTGCGACTCCGGGGCCTCCGAGATTCGCAACGAAATCCCAAACCTGACCGATGCTCGGAATAAACCATCCCGATGTATTGGCAGGGGCAGCAGGTGAAAAATCGGTATGTACAAAATCGAAAGCGGGGACTCGTGTCATTCTGCCGGAGAATTTGCTGACTACGCTTTGGTTATCCTCATAACCATTCAAGTTGGCATACCAGGAAGAACCCAAAATGCAACTACTCAGAAAATCAATTTCACCATCATCCATAGCATATAATGTGGTATTCTTTTTAGGACCGTGTGCAGATTTTAGACAAAATACAAGACCATGGTTATACCCTGCCTCTGTTTCCGACTTAGAGAAACGTTTCGGATCTGTCTGAAAAACGATTCCAATGACCGTTTTCCCTTCTATCGGAGCCGGTATTTCTTCTGCCCATTCAACCTGAGTTCCGTCAGAATTGATGGAAACAAGTCCGCCGTCGCTCCAAGTTCCGTCAGAATAGAAATAGTCACCGATTTTCGGAGGGTCAAGCGGGGGAACTAAAGCTTTCACTGTCACATCGCAAGATGCCACAAGCGGCTGACCACCGGCTCCAAGTTCAATCTTCGCATAAACCTTCGCTTTCCCGGCAGACTTTCCCGTGATATATGCTGACAAGGTGGTGCCGTCAATATAGATTGCCTCACAAGAGAGAATCTCCGGGTCAGAAACCGACCACTCGCTAATGGTCTTGTAGGTGACTTCTTTCGGAAGGATTGTCGCGTCAAGACGGAAACTTTCCTTTTCACTGATTTCTTTTTCAGTCACTTGCTGATTCTCAAACCACAATGTGACAGACTCGGCCGGAATCGCTGTCACCGCCACTTTGCAGGATGCGCTCTTTCCGTCGAATGAAACCGAAACAAGAGCTTCTCCCGTTTTGTGGGCGGTCACAACTCCATTGTCCACAGTCGCCACTTCCTCATTGTCGCTTTTCCAGATGAGAACCGGGTTTGTGACATTCTCTGGGGTGAGTTTAGGGCTGAGAGTCGCTGTTTCGAAGACTTTGAGTGAAAGAGTCTCTTTGTCGAGGGCTATTCTCTCCAGTCTGATTGGCGCGACTGTGATTACACATTCCGGAGTATCTGTGAGATCATCGTGGAATGCATAGATTGTGGTGGTGCTGAGTTCGCGGGAAGTGAGATGGAGCATCACGCCTTCCTCGCAAGGAGTCTGTCCGTCCAGCGAAACCACAGTCTCCTCCGCTACCTGGAACGTCACTTCACCCGCACGATTCGCCGGAGAAATGTTCACAAGAAGGTCAATCGAGCCTCCTATTGGAATTGAAACTTCGCTTTGTGAAAATTCGACGCTGAGTTTATCCGCTCCTTCGTCATCGTTCCCTTTCTGAGCCTTATCGCAGGCCGAAAGTAAAAGAAAGGTGGGCAGAACGACCCCCACCAGGACTCTTCTGATGTTCATTGCACTTAACCTTAACCACTAAATTCACTTAATCTTAACCACTAAATTGGAGAGTCAAAGATAGTTTTTAGGAAAAATAAAAACAAGAGTTTTTTTTGTTTTTTCAAGCCGATAAAGCCTAATATCAATGAGTTACAAAATAGAATAATTCAAATACGACTGTTTTCCAAAACACATTTTAAGCATTTCGAGCCCCGGCAGTTACAAATGTGAAGCATCGCAGCCCTTTTCACTCAAAAACAAAAATTTGGGCATTCATGCACGGATTTTTAGCGGCAAGGGAGATTTCCGGGAGTTTTTAACAATAATCGTCCCGAACTCTTGATAACGCCTCTCAAGAACCGTATATTTGTAACACATAACCATGTTGTTCTTATGACCCCATTTCTAAGGCAAGTTGCCCGGCATTACTACGATGCCGCCGATAATATCAGCAAGCTTTGTTTCATCTTCCCCAACAGGCGTTCCATGGTGTTTTTCAACAAATGGATTGCCGGATGCGTTAAAGATGCACCTCATCCGAAGCCCGTCATTGCCCCGGCAGCATTGACGATGAACGAATTTTTCTATCGCGTCAGCGGTGCGGCTGCGACCGACAGGGTGAACCTCCTTCTGGAACTGTACTATTGTTATAAAGCATTGAACAGCAAGGCAGAGCCTTTGGACGATTTCATATTCTGGGGCGACGTGATATTGAGCGATTTCGACGATACGGACAAATATCTCGCCGACCCGAAACGTCTTTATACCAATGTCGCGGACTTCAAGGAAATCCAGGACACCTATTCTTATCTGTCGCCGGAACAGCTCGAAGCGATACAGCATTTCATAAGCCATTTCCGGAAAGGCGGCAAGCTTACCGTCAATCTGGATGCCGAAAACCCCGATGTGAAGGAACGCTTCCTGATGATTTGGAATCTGCTTTATCCGCTCTACCGGAACTTCAACAAGACATTGGAAGAGAAGGGGATGGCGTATGAAGGCATGGCATATAGGGAATTTGCGGAAAGGCTGAAAACGGAAAGCGCCGTCGATATCCTTGCCGACAGCTTCCGTGACACGGAAAAGTTCGTGTTCGTGGGACTCAACGCATTGAACGAATGCGAGAAAACGGCGATGCGCAAGATGCGTGATGCCGGGATCGCGGAGTTCTGCTGGGACTTTTCTTCGGCAATGCTGCGCGACCCTATGAACCGCTCCTCGATGTTCATGTCGCAGAATGTCATTGAATTTCCGCAGGCCTTCACATTGGATGACGGACCGTCCGACAAGGCGGCATTGGCCGAAGGCCCGGCAATTCATGTCCTGAGTGTGCCGTCGGCGGTGGGACAGGCGAAATATCTGCCTGAAATATTGCAGGAAATCGCTGCGGAAAAGACCGGCGGAAACCTCTCCGGAGTCGGAAACCTGGACGTGCCCGGCGCCGATACGGCCATTGTGCTCCCTGACGAGGGCCTCCTGATACCGCTCCTGAACACGATACCGTCGGAAATCGGCAATGTGAATGTCACGATGGGCTACCCGATGTCGGGCAGCGAGGTCTATGCGCTCATGAACAATGTAGCCGCCCTCCAGCTCCATATCCGCAAGACCAAATCCGGCTGGTCATTCTACCACAAGCAGGTCTGGTCGATTTTCTCATCCGGTCTGCTCAATGCGGTTCTGGATGACGAAGCCAGGGAACGGATTGCGAAAATCAAAGCCGAGGCGCGGTACTATATTCCGCAGTCAGACCTCTCCGGAATCTGGCCTTTCGACTTGATATTCAAGCCTGTAATCGCAGATCCCAAGGCAGCTGACGCCGGACAGATACGCAATTTCTGCTCATATCAGCTGGAACTCCTCAGTGAAATCGGAGCGAAGATTTCCGGCATGGAAGGCATGGCCCTGGAGACACATTTCGCCAAGCAGTACTACCTCTCCGTCAACCGTCTGAAATCGCAGGCCCTGACCATTCTTCCGATGACGTATGTCCGTCTGTTGCAGCAGCTTATAGGCGGCATCTCAGTTCCTTTCAAGGGAGAGCCGCTGAAGGGTCTCCAGATCATGGGCCCTCTCGAAACCAGGTCGATGGACTTTACGAACCTCATTGTCCTGTCATGCAACGAAGGCGTCTTTCCGCGCAGGAGCGTGAGTTTGTCTTTCATCCCGCCTGAACTCCGGAAAGGCTTCGGGCTCCCGACATACGAAAACCAGGATGCGGTCTGGGCATACTATTTCTTCCGCATGATCCAACGTGCTGAAAATGTGTGGCTTCTGTACGATTCCCGCACCGACGGCCTGAAATCCGGCGAGGAAAGCCGCTATATAAAACAGCTGACTTTCCAATACAAGTACGCGAAGATGAACCGCGAAGTCGTGAAATACCACATCGAGATGCCGTCCGACGAAACCGCCATCGAAAAGACCGCCGAGGACCTCGACCGTATCAGGACAATGACCTATTCTGTGTCATCGCTCCAGCGTTATCTCGCCTGTCCGGCGCAATTCTACTACGGCTCGGTGAAGAAGCTTCAGCCGGAGTCAGAAGTCTCAGAATCAATGGATTCCAGCATGGTCGGCTCCGTGTACCACGACACGATGTACGCCCTGTATCTCGGCGGCGTCGCCCTTGATCCCGAGTTCGATATGGACAGGAAAAATGTTCAGGCCAATGTCCGTGAACCGTTGAAGGAAATCACGCGCGAATACATTGACAGGCTGATTGCGGAAAAGGACAGCATCATCAGGCCGAAAGTCCGCGCGCTCATCCGCAGACAGCTCAATGCCGAAGAGGTGGCGGGACGTAACCTGGTGCTGGAGAACGTCATAAACCAATACGTCCTGAAGACATTGGAAAAGGACATTGAACTGATGCGGATAAAGAAGGTCGACAGATTTCAGATCCGTGGGCTGGAGCTGGAGAAATGGTGGACGTTCGAAGGCTTCAAGTTCGTGGGCTACATCGACAGGATGGACAGCTTCGAGCCCGGAGTGGTGCGTATCGTCGATTACAAGACCGGAAAGGTCGAGGACGAAGACATCAATATAAATAAGGAAAATGCCCCTGCGATAGCGGAAACCCTTTTCGGCGTGGATGTGAAAAACCGCCCTTCCAAGGCGCTCCAGCTGTTCCTCTACGACCGTTACGTGGAAAAGGATGTCCGTGACGAGGCTGTGGAAAATGTGATTTATCCGGTGCCCAAGTTGTTCAATTCCGCTATTTTGTCTTCTTCGGAATGCAAGGAATTCGATGACTTGGTAACGGGGAAACTGAAAGAACTTTTCAGGGAATTGTCTGCCCCGGAGGTCGGATTCCGCAGGACTACCGACACGGCAATCTGCGGATGGTGTGATTTCAGGAAAATTTGCGGAAGATAGGAGATAGGACATGATCAAGATACTTAAAGCATCGGCAGGCTCCGGAAAGACGTTCAGCCTGGCAAAAGAATATATCAGCCTTCTGCTCGGAAGCGGTGACCCTTACGCTTACCGCCACATCCTGGCAGTGACGTTTACCAACAAGGCGACGGACGAGATGAAGCAGCGTATCCTGAAAGAACTGGATGTGCTGGCCTCCGACCCGGCCGCGTCCAATTATATTGATGACATTGTTGCCGGCTCCGGAAAAAGCACCGGGGAAATATCAGCATTGTCCCGCAAGCTCCTCTTCAATGTGCTGAACGATTACAGTGCGTTCTCTGTCAGCACGATAGACCACTTCTTCCAGCGGACATTGAAAGCGTTCTCTCGCGAAATCGGGCAGTTCGCGTCCTATCAGGTCGAACTGGACAAGAATTCATTGGTCACGGAAAGCGTGGACAGGATCCTCGATGCCCTCACGGAAGACAACGGCGCCCTTCTGTCCTGGCTGACCGAAAGCGTGAGCGAGCAGCTCCTCAAGAACGGAAAATTCTCATTGGACAAGGAACTGTACGAGACGGCGATAGCGATGAAGAGCGAAGAACATCGCGAACTCGTTGAAAGATACGGCATTGACGAAGACAAAGCGTGCTCGAAAAGCGTGTTGGCGGGATTGAAGAAAGGCTGTGCCGCCATTGTCAATGATTTCCAGACGGAGGTCCGCGACGCCGCCAAAGCGGTCAAGGCCGCCATGGGGAATGTCAATGCTGATGACTTCAACGGCAAATTCATGAAAGCCGTGGACGGTTATGCGGACAAGCCTGATGGTGAACCTGTTACGCGTCCTACCGATGCCTTCATGAGGAAAGCCGCCGACAAGGAACTCTGGTTCGCGAAGACCAAGGCTGCGTCACTTTTGCCGCTGGTGGACGGGAAACTGGACGCGCCGCTGGATAAGTTCATATCGCTTTTCGGATGGCGATATAAGGAATACCGCACGGCGCAAATCCTTCAGGCCCAGATATATTCGCTCGGTCTCAGCCGGGAAATCAATGATTCGTTCAATGACTTGAAACGGGAAAAGAACGTGCTCAGCCTTGACGACTCGAACACCATATTGAAAGGCATCATTGACGGTAGCGATACGCCTTTCATCTATGAGAAAATCGGGGTGCGTTACGACCACTTCCTTCTGGACGAGTTTCAGGATACCTCCAATATCCAGTGGGAAAATTTCCGTCCGTTGATTGCGGACAGTGATGCCGCCGGCAACGGAAATCTTATCGTGGGTGACGTGAAACAGAGCATATACAGGTGGCGCAATTCCGATTGGAACCTGTTGAATGCCAAGCTGAAGGCGCAGTTCCCTCAGGCGGTGGAAAAGCCGCTGGATTCGAACTGGCGAAGCGTGCGCAATGTCGTGGAGTTCAACAACGGATTCTACCGCTATGCCGCCGGATGTCTGGATGCCATGACCGGCGATGACACCGTCTCCGGAATCTATGCTGACGTGGCGCAGAAAGTGAAGGCGAAAGATCCGGCCTCCGGCAATGTCGATGTGCTTTTCTGTGACAAGGATGCCGATTCCGATACCCAGCTGCATGCCGTAATCCGGGAAGTGCGCAGGCTGAAAGGAACCGGAGCACGTAATTCCGATATCGGCATTCTCGTGAGAACCAACGGTATAGGCGGTCTCATCGCTGCCGAACTCATGCGTAATGACATCCCCGTCATTTCCGACGATTCGCTGGACGTGAAATCATCCCCGGCAGTCAGACGCCTGGCAGCATTGCTCTCGTACGCGAACAATCCCGCCGACAGCCTGAACTCGTATCTTGCAATGTCCTTGGGCATTGAACCGCCTTCGGAATATCATTCGCTGGTGGACCTTTGCGAGTATTTCATCCGTGAAATGAAGGAGGGACTTGAAACAGGATTTGAAGGCGAGAAGCCTTATCTTCAGGCGTTTATGGATGTCGTCCAGGACTGGTCGCAGGTGTATGGCAATTCCTTGCAGGATTTCATCACATATTGGGACGCCGCGAATCCCAAGATCAGTTCGCCGGACGATGCCGATGCCGTGCGTATCATCACGATACATAAGTCCAAGGGGCTTGCATTCCCTTATGTGATATTCCCTTATGCAGACAAGATTCCGTTGTACAGGAATGACGTGCACTGGTGCCGTCCGCAAGTGGAGGGGAGCGCGCTTGAGCCTGTCGCATCCGGCATTTATCGCGTGAATCTTTCTGCTGACATCGACGATTCGTTGTTCTCGGATAGCTACAGGGCGGAATGGATGATGCAGATGGTGGATGCCCTGAATTTGTTCTACGTGACCACGACCCGTGCCGAGAAGGGCATGACGATCATTTCGGAATTGCCGGCCAAGACGTGCTGCAGTTCTGTGGCGGAGGGGGCGTCGTACAAATTCTCGAAGATGTCGCAGATATTATATTGGTATACGCATCTGCCTTCTTCCGGCGGATTCATGAAGGAAATTGCACCTGGAGAGGAAGGCGAGGAACTGCATTATTTCGAGCAGCGTTTCCGCATGGGCGTGCCTTATGAGTTCAAGCATGATAATCAGGAAGATACGGCTCCGGAAATCGAAAACACCCCGTATCAGTCATTCCCGATGAACCCAGAAGAGGGAAAAGCCCGCTTGAAATTCAGTACCGAGGCGGCCGACTTCTTCTCTCCGGAAGGCCGGACCGGAATCGAGGCGTCAGGCAGGCTGAAAGGCATTGTCCTTCATGATATCCTGTCCAAGATCGCCGTTCCGGAGGATTTGGACAAGGCATTGGAAGACAGCTTCGGAGACGGCAGCATTGACGAAGAAGAAAAGGCTGAGATAGGGTCGATGCTGGCGGATCGGATTGCTTCGGCGAAGTCGCGCGGGTGGTTTCCTGACAGCAGGGAGGCTGTTTTCAATGAGACTTCGATAATCGATGCCGACGGCGAGGTCTACAGGCCCGACCGCGTGATTGTTGACGGTGGCAAGGTGACGGTGGTGGATTACAAATTCGGCCATCATCTGAAGAAATATGAGAAACAGATATCGAAATATGCCGAATTGTACCGTGCAATGGGGTATGAGGACGTTTCTGCATCGCTTTGGTATGTCGCTGAAGATGAAGTGGTGACCGTTATCTCCGACTGAGGATTGAAGTCGGATGAGCGCATATGGTTCAGTACGCTCTGACAGAAAGTCTTGCCCTATGGATATGAAAAAGGGGCTGACCCAAAAGGTCAGCTTCTTTGTTTATAAGGATAGTATCTGAATGTGA
>OFMQ01000082.1_pt1 | contig 72599 bp, 64 predicted proteins | sample 1541851 | NCBI WGS metagenome assembly OFMQ01 (sample SAMN04209227, study PRJEB22552) | human gut metagenome | biome: gut; material: feces | host: Homo sapiens | place: USA: Oklahoma | reverse complement strand
TGATGCTATGATCATGAAATATATCACTTTGGTTCCTCCTTTGCATATGTTAAATTATACCTCGCGAAAAAAGGAATGAACAGCTTTGCCACAAACAAAACCTTTTCTGTCCGTCCGCAGTCTTTCACACACTTACCATACAAATAGTGGTGAAACACCGGCATTAAGAGACATTCATTTTGACCTTTTCCCTGGTGAATTTGCAGCAATTGTAGGCCCATCCGGCTGTGGAAAATCTACAACACTTAGATTGATTGCAGGACTGGAAGATATTACAGATGGAGAACTCTGGATCGACGAAGAGCTCTGCAACTATCTGGAACCAAAGGAAAGAGAGATGTCAATGGTTTTTCAGAATTATGCTTTATATCCAAACATGACTGTTTATGGAAATATTGCTTACTCACTGAAAATCCGTAAGGTTCCGAAAAAAGAAATTGATCAAAGAGTCAGAGAAGTAGCAAGAATCCTTGAGATTGAATCTCTGCTTGACAGAAAACCGGCGGCATTATCCGGCGGGCAAAAGCAGCGTGTTGCGATTGGCGCGGCAATCATAAGACAGCCAAAAGCATTTCTTATGGATGAACCACTTTCCAACTTGGATGCTAAACTTCGTGGACAGATGCGTATCGAGATTTCCAAACTTCATCAGAGACTTGGTACAACAATCATCTATGTAACACATGACCAGACAGAAGCTATGACACTGGGAACCAGAATCGTAGTTATGAACGCAGGTATCGTTCAGCAGGTAGATACACCACAGACTCTGTACGATCATCCATGCAACCAGTTCGTAGCCGGATTCATCGGATCACCACAGATGAACTTTGTTGACGCTACATGTAAAGTTGTCGGAGATAAAGTATACTTAGTAGCAGGACCTTCAGAGATCGAACTTCCACCGGCAAAAGCTAAGAAGCTGATCGAAGGTGGATATGCAGGAAAGACAGTTGTTCTCGGAATCCGTCCGGAAGATGTACATGATGAGCAGATGTTCATCGAAACTTCTCCTAATACAGTGATCGAAGCTAAGATCCGTGTATATGAGATGCTTGGTGCAGAAGTATTCTTATACTTTGACTATGAAGGATCAAGCATGACAGCAAGAGTTGATCCTAGAACAACAGCAAGAACAGGTGACCATGTGAAATTTGCTCTGGATGCTGAGAAGATTCACGTATTTGATAAAGAGACACAGGTTACAATCACTAACTAGCCTGTAATTACAGATAGGAATAAAGACCGCGGTAATCGTGGGGAACAGATGAATATAAGAGGGGCCGGGCGTGAGACAGCGTCCGGTCTTTTGCATTTTTTATGCAGACAATAAAATTTTACTTTGTTAAAGCGTTATTATCTGTTATAATGTATTCGTAATGCAGTTCGTTAGCGTGTTAAAATGTATACAAGTATGCAAGAGGACACAAAGAACAGTATTGCGGACAGGAAATGGAGGACAATGAGTGTTATCAAATCAGATATTACACAAAACAGCGCAGGATATCAGGGAGATCACCGGATTTGACTGTGCAATATGGGATATGCAGGGACTTTGTCTTGTAAGGACGAATGAGAATCTGACAGAGTATGAGCTTCAGATTCAGGATTTCCGTGATGATGAAGAAGAGCCGGATGAGATGATCCTGGATGAGATGGGAATGTTCCGCATCTATGAGGACAGTGATCCGACTTATATACTGATGCTGAAGGGAAATGCAGATGGTATGGAACTGGCGGGGCGCATGGGAGCAAGCCAGCTTAGGAATCTTCTTTATGCATACAAAGAACGGATGGATAAGAACCGGTTCATTCAGAATCTGCTTCTGGATAACCTGCTTCTGGTCGATATCTATAATCAGGCAAAGAAGATGAAGATTCCGGCAGAAATTAAGAGGGTTGTATTTGTAATCGAACCGAAGAATGAAGGAGACATTCTGGTACAGGAAACCCTGAAAGGTCTGTATGCGACGGGAACGAAGGATTTCGTAACCGCAATTGATGAAAAACATATCATTCTGGTAAAATCACTGCAGTCGACCGATGACTATCCGCAGGTAGAACAGATCGCCAAAGAGCTGGTCACAACACTGAACATGGAAGCTATGGTAAGTGTAAGAGCAGCATATGGAACAATTGTAGAGGAGTTAAAGGATGTATCCAGATCATATAAGGAAGCAGATATGGCACTGGAGGTTGGAAGAGTATTCTATGTAGAGAAGAAAATTCTTGCATACAATGAACTTGGGATCGGGCGTCTGATCCATCAGCTTCCGGCATCACTCTGTGAGATGTTCCTGAATGAAGTGTTCGAAGATGGCAAAGCAGATATTTTCGAAGAAGAAGAACTGACGACGGTATATACATTTTTTGATAATAATCTGAATATATCAGAGACGGCAAGGCGCCTGTATGTGCATAGAAATACACTGGTGTACCGTCTGGAGAAGATTCAGAAGAAGACTGGACTGGATGTTCGTGTATTTGATGATGCACTGACATTCAAGATTGCTATGATGGTAGCGGATCATATGAAATATATGAAACAGTAATTTTGTTAGAAAGTGTCTGAATTCAGACATTTCAATATATTTATAACACGATAGTAGGAGGACAAAACATGCTGAAATTATATGACAAGGGAGTCTATTTACTGAATGGAACAGAGATTGTGGAAGAAAAAGAAGCAGTTGCTGCAAAGACAGGTAAAGATGTGACTCCACAGGAAGCTGCAAAGAATACGATGGCATATAACATTCTGGCAGCGCATAATACCTCAGGAAATATGAATCGTCTGCAGATTAAGTTCGATAAGCTGACGTCCCATGACATTACATTTGTCGGAATTATTCAGACGGCCAGAGCATCCGGACTTGAAAAATTCCCGATTCCTTATGTACTTACGAACTGTCATAACTCACTTTGTGCGGTTGGAGGAACCATCAACGAAGATGACCACATGTTTGGTCTTACCTGCGCGAAGAAATACGGTGGAGTCTATGTACCGCCTCATCAGGCAGTCATCCATCAATTTGCTCGTGAGATGTTAGCCGGCGGCGGCAAGATGATCTTAGGATCAGACAGCCACACCCGTTACGGAGCACTCGGAACCATGGCTATGGGAGAAGGCGGACCGGAGCTTGTAAAACAGCTTCTGAATAAGACTTATGATATCAAGATGCCGGGCATAGTCGGAATCTACTTAGACGGCGAACCAATGAAAGGTGTCGGACCACAGGACGTAGCACTTGCGATCATCGGTGCAACATTTGGAAATGGCTATGTTAACAATAAAGTAATGGAATTCGTAGGACCTGGTGTAAGCAAATTAAGCGCTGACTTCCGTATCGGTATCGATGTTATGACAACCGAGACCACCTGTCTGTCATCTATCTGGAAGACCGACGACAAGATCAAAGAATTTTACGACATTCACGGAAGAAGCGAAGATTATAAAGAGCTGAATCCTGGAGCTGTTGCTTACTATGACGGTATGGTATATGTGAACTTAAGCGAGATCAAGCCAATGATCGCAATGCCGTTCCATCCGTCTAATGTGTACACGATTGACGAAGTAAGAACGAACTTAAAAGACATCCTTCACGATGTAGAGCAGAAAGCTCTCGTAAGCCTGGACGGAGCAGTTAATTATTCTCTGCAGGATAAGATTGTGAACGGACAGTTATATGTGGATCAGGGAATCATCGCAGGATGTGCCGGTGGTGGATTTGAAAATATCTGTGCTGCAGCAGACATTATCAAAGGACATTACATTGGTTCTGATGAATTTACATTCAGCGTATATCCGGCAAGTACACCGATTTACATGGAACTTGTAAAGAACGGTGCAGTTGCTGACCTTATGGAAGCGGGAACGATCGTGAAGACAGCATTCTGCGGACCTTGCTTCGGTGCCGGAGATACACCTGCCAATAATGCGTTCTCCATCCGTCACTCAACCAGAAACTTCCCGAACCGTGAAGGCTCTAAGCTTCAGAGCGGACAGATCGCATCCGTTGCACTTATGGATGCACGTTCCATCGCAGCAACAGCAGCAAATAAGGGATTCCTTACACCTGCAACTGACATGGATGTGGAATACAAAGGACAGAAATATCACTTTGACAAAAATATTTACGCAAACCGTGTCTTCGACAGCCACGGCGTAGCAGATCCATCTGTAGAGATCAAATTTGGACCGAACATCAAAGACTGGCCGGCAATGGCAGCACTTCCGGAGAACTTACTCCTGAAAGTAGTATCCGAGATCCACGATCCGGTTACAACAACAGACGAATTGATTCCGTCAGGAGAGACATCTTCTTATAGATCAAATCCTCTGGGACTTGCAGAATTTGCATTATCCAGAAAAGACCCTGCTTATGTAGGCCGTGCAAAAGAAGTGCAGAAAGCCGAGAAAGCAATCGAGGCAGGACAGTGTCCGTTAGAAGTATTAGACGAACTGAAACCAGTTATGGCAAAAGTACGCAAGACGTATCCGGAAGCAGGAGAAGGCAACCTTGGAATCGGAAGCACGATCTTCGCAGTAAAACCGGGAGACGGTTCCGCAAGAGAACAGGCAGCATCCTGCCAGAAGGTACTCGGCGGCTGGGCAAATATTGCGAACGAATACGCAACCAAGAGATACCGTTCGAACCTGATCAACTGGGGTATGCTTCCATTTATTACAGAGGAAGATCATGAGAACTTAAGCTTCAAGAACGGTGATTATATCTTCGTGCCGGAGATCAGAAAAGCAATCGAGGATAAGAGTGCTGAAATTAAGGCGTATGTGGTTGGAGATACTTTGAAAGAGATCACTCTGAAGCTCGGTGATATGACGGATGCGGAGAGAGAGATTATCTTAAAAGGATGCCTGATCAATTATTATAGAGGATAGAGAATAAGGTAGATAGAGAATAAGAAAGACAGAAAATAAGACAGATAGAAACACTCCGGGAGGTCTGATAGACAGCCCGGAAAGTTTTGATTTTTCAAAAGTCCATTATGTATTTACGACAGTGTCGATTACCAAGGAGATTCCTGTACCAATCGTAGAAGTCGGAATGTTCCTGGGACAGGACGATGTACAGATCTGGTGCAGAAAGAAGCGGCCGGTGAAGACGCGAAGATGAGTCTCATCCTTGCACATGCAGAAGACCAGATGATGAGTACGGAAGTATTCAAGGTTTTGGCAGAAGAAATGATCGAACTTTATAAAAAAGTGAACAAATAAATTAGAATTATTTTAATAACCCTTTTTCTCTCCAATATAAACAAATAAAAACTCTTCAGAATTCTGAGACATGAAAGATTTGTCGGGATTTTGAGGAGTTTTTTGACGTCATAATAAAATAGGTAGATGAAAAATAAAATTAAATTTACTATATACAACCTGAGTGCCTTATGCTAGAATATATCCAAGCATTATATTTCTATATTTTCTAAAGCAGAAAAACTGTTTCTATATTCAAGCGAAATACATATCAGAGATTTTCAATGCTTAAGATTCACAACATATTAAAATGAGCGGGAGGATTTCTGAAAAAGTATAGATCCTCCTGAACTGCAAGTGGAGGATAATGGATGGAAGAAAACAAAAGAGAACGATGGAAAAAAGCAGTGTTACCGGAAGGAGACACAAAGATGGGATTTTATCTTAACAGTAGAGCACCATATGTTTTGTACGAAGGGGAGACGAAGTCACGATATTTTATTGATAAGACATTGATGCTGGAAAAAATATTTGGATTTATAGAAGAGGAAGTAGACGGGCTATATGAGAAGTATCTTGCGGATACGGTGAATCCGAATGGGAAATTATTGGACAAATTCTGGTCCATATGATGAGATCTAAAGGTTGATGATACAGCAGAATCAGCAGTGCGTCAGATCAAAGAAAAGGGTTATGCGTTACGTTTTCAGGGAAAACTGGGTGATGACGAAATATACACGGGTGACATTCTGGCAATTGGAATCGGTTATTGGAAGGACTCAAAGGAACATGAATGTAAGATAGAAAAACTTTCAATTTAGTGCAACAGAATCTGGAGTAAAAGACTCTTATATATGTAGATGATAGAGAAAAGAAAGAAAAACCATGAAAACTCATATCTGAGGGAGGACACGATATGAAATGCAGTATAAAGAAATTCTCGGAAATGTACGAGACTGTCTACCGTGATCTGTACCGTTACGCACTGTGCCTGATGAAGAATCCGCAGGAAGCCGAAGATGCGGTGAGTGAGGCGGTTATCACAGCATACGAGAACATACATAAATTAAAAAAAGAAGAAGCATTCAAAAGCTGGATATTTACAATTCTTACGAATAAATGTAAGAAGAGATTGAAGAAAGCGTTAAAAGAAACACCGGGAAGAGAAGAAGAACTTCCGGAACAAGCGACAGCACCGGATTATGATCTTGCAATCGATGTTAAGAAAGCATTCTTTGTGCTGTCGGAAGAGGAACAGATATTAGTTGGATTATCCGTATTTGGCGGGTATTGCAGTCAGGAGATCGGTGAGATGATGAGGCTGAATCCGAACACGGTACGGTCGAAGCGGAGCCGGGCACTTAAGAAGATGGAATGTGTGCTGGGCAGTTACGGCAAAGATGAGAAGGAAAGAAGGGAGTGAGAAGGTATGAAGCGCGAGAATGAACATAAAGAATATTGTGAACAGGACATCGTAGATCAGATTTCAAGAATGTCAGAAGATACAGAAGTCCCGGATAGTCTGAGATCGGAGAATATAGATAAATTATTGGAAAAGAAAAAACAGAAGAAACATTTCCGTCCGTATCAAATCGGGCTTGTAGCGGCGGCCTGCGTGGCAGTTGTGGCGGGAACTGTAGTGTGGCAGTATGGAAGGATACATGAAGGAGCGATAAATTCTCCGGATGTGTCAGGTGGCAATGCAGGCTGCAGTGCAGGAAATAGTAATACAGTAAAGAAGATCAGCGACAGTAAGAAGATCAGGACAGCCCAAAGTTATGACGAAATCTATAAATATATCAAACGTTCACAAGATAACTCCGGCATTGCAATGTATGCAAGAAATGTAAATGAAACAGCAGCCGTAGAGGATTCGGTTTCAACAGGAAGATCAACGGCGTCTTCAACGGAAACGGCCTCGGCAGATACCGGTGTGGCAACAGCAGATGGCAGTTATTCACAGACCAATGTACGACAGTCCGGTGTAGATGAAGGAGATATTGCCAAAACAGACGGGACTTATCTATATGTGCGGGAAGATAATGGCCGGACCATCGATATTGTAGACGTAGGAAACAGCGGAACGAATATAGAAAAATACAGCGAGATTACGCTTGGAAAAGAATACACAATACAGGAGTTTTATGTAAATACAGATCAAAAGAAACTGGTGGCTGTATGTCAGAAAGAATGTGCAGATAAAAGTAACAAAAAGCAGACGAACACAGATACCTGGAATCAGACTAAAACAGCGGCGGTCACTTATGACATCCGTGATATTAAAAAGCCGGTAAAAGAAGGCGAGGTAACACAGAGTGGTACTTACAATTCGTCTCGTATGGCAGACGGATATCTGTATCTGTTCAGTGAATACTATACAGGTGGCGACGTGGTCAAAGATAAACCGGTCACCTATGTGCCTCTGGTGAATGGCAAAGAGATGAGCCAGACCAGTATCTGTCTGCCGCCGGTGAATTGTGGAACAATGTATGAAGTGATCAGTTCCATGGACATCAGCAAACCGGATAAAACAGTGGATAATAAGGCAATTCTCTCCGAAGGCGGTCAAATGTATGTAAGTGGAAAAAATATCTACTATTATGAATCAGAATGGCAGCAGGATAATCAGACTGTGACGACACTTCGCAAGATTTCTTATAGAAAGGGCAAGCTAAAGGCCGTAGCTCAGGGAAAAGTAAAAGGATATCTGAATGATACATTTTCACTGGATGAATATAAAGGGAACTTAAGATTATTTACAACCAATGATGATGAAAATCTGGTAACAATCTTAGATAAGAAATTGGATAAGATCAGTTCTATCGAGAATCTGGCAAAAGGGGAATCCATCTATTCTGCAAGATTCATGAAAGAGGCAGGATATTTCGTGACATATGAGCAGGTAGACCCGCTGTTCAGCGTGGATCTATCCAATCCGGAGAAACCAAAGATCCTCGGCAAATTAAAAATTCCGGGATTTTCAGAATATCTGCATTTCTATGGAGAAGATAAATTACTTGGAATCGGCATGTCAACCGATGAAGAATCAGGGGTGTCGGAAGGTGTAAAAATCACCATGTTCGATATTACCGACAGAACGGATGTAAAAGAAGAATCAACCCTTGTATTGGATGATCTGTATGGAACAAATGCAGCATACGATTACAAATCTGTTCTGGCCGATCAGCAGAAAAATAGGATCGGGTTCTCCGGCTATAGCCAGAATGGGGAAACGTACTGCCTGCTGACTTATAATGGAAAAGAGAAAAAGTTTGAAACAATCCTGAAAGAAGAGATTAGTGGAAATACTTCGCAAGGTATCCGGGGGATTTATATAGAAGATACATTATACGTGATCAGTGGAAATATTATCGAGGCTTATGATATGGATACCGGCAAGAAAACGGGAGATATTATATTGTAAAACCGGAAGTTTTATAGTCGAGGTTCCAGAATGGAAAATAAAACACACAATACCGAAACAGAAGGAATCATATAATCGGTATTGTGTGTTTTTTAGATACCAAAGTATGCAAGAGAAGCTGCCAGTGGCAAGTTCTGTAGATGTAACTGTTACTGCATATGACTCAGACGGCTGCGAAGCACAGGTCCGACAATGATCGCAATGATAATCTTCACTGCGTCACCGGCAAGATAAGGGATAACTCCGACAGAAAGTGCTGCAACAAAGGACATTTTTAACTGAATTGCAAGCCACTCTGTACCGAAGATATAAGTGATCGCCATACCGATGAGCATACCGACAACGGCCAGGATTCTGTTCTTTGGAAATTTGTCAACGAACAGTCCTGCGATCAGTGCGAGGAAGATAAAACCAATCAGATATCCGCCGGTAGGACCTGCAAGCTTACCTAATCCACCGGTGAAACCAGAGAATACAGGAAGACCGACAAGGCCAAGTAACAGATATACGATATAGCTGATCGTTGCATCTTTAAATCCAAGTACATAGATACTGATCATGATCACCAGGTTGGTAAGACTGATCGGTACCGGACTGACAGGGATCGGAATCGCCATAGGAGCGAAGATACAGGTGATCGCAGTCATCAGGGCGATCAGAACCAGTTTACGGGTGGAGAGTCTTTTCGTTGTTGTGCTGTTTGCTGTGTTATTCATAGTAGTAATTGTCTGCCGGCTGGCAGAACTCCTTTCCTTTAGATTCATATCAAAATATAAAAGCAGTATAAAATGAAATGTGCAAAATGTCAACTATGTGTTTGGTGCGGTTAACAATTGAAAAGGTGATATGTTGACAAATATGGTTACAGAGAAACTGTATAGTATTGTGCAAACATTAAAATAAATATATAGAAATCAGACAATTTAACGTAAAAAATAAAATAATGAAAAATAAAAGAAAATAATCGCAAAAAGTATTGACAAAACAAAATGCGGATGATATTATGTAATCAATCCAAAGGAAATCCGAAATAAACAAAAAGGACTCCTGACGAGAAAGGGAATCTTGAAAATTCTATAGCATATATTTTATAAGAGAATTTTTATTATCAGAGTTTCGATTCATTTAGAAATCTAAAATGCATATATAGGTATAAAGTATTTGGTAATGCATCGAATATTAGATATCGTAAAGTATATTGTAAAGATAGAGAATGGATGAAGTAAGATTATAAAATGATATCACGGGGATATAGGAATAATCTTAATGAAAGAGACAAGGTAATAAATATCATTTATATCTTATGTGTATAAAGAATGAAAAAAGTTTATAAGGATAAAAAATATTTCATATGTCGGTGAGATATGTTGATTGGAAATTTATGAAAAGGAGGCTTAATCCAATGGACACAGTAGAATCATCGAATCAATATGTTAGTGGTATGACAGTTAAAAATTCCCATAGAGTAAGCCTTTATAATAATAGATAAAAAGGCCGGTAGAGGAGATTCAGATAATAATAAAAATAAACGGAGAAAATAAAACCGGATAATAAAAATAAAAAAACTGTAAACATATTGAACATAATACCATATATTTAAATATATTATTAAAATGTGTAAAGAAACATGAATAGTAGATTTGAATGAACATGTAGGACAATGAGTAAAAGATCATTGAAATACATAAAAAGGCGTCAGGGAATAAAATAATAATTAATTCTCCGAAACAAATGAAAAGTATATGATAAAATTGAATATGTAACAGCCATCATAATAAAAAGAATTATGATGGCTGTTTTTTTATCGCCATGCGTTCGTAAGGAGCTGCCAGTGGCAGGTTTTCGGTATTGCCATGCATTCGGAAGAAGCTGCCGACAATAAATTATAAACTTTTGTAACTTTTGTAATATTTTTTTAACATATTTAACCGGATATTTTGACAATAGACAGGTCATATGATAAACTTATATAAGTAAAATTGTAGGGAAATACGCTTTTTTAAAATAAATATTTGAGGTGAGAAATATTGGATAAATATGAATATAGGGTAAAGACCGAGCAGATGCTTGATCATCTGGAAAAAAAGGAATACCAGAAAGCAATGGATATAGCTGAAAGTATAGACTGGCGAAGAGTAAAGAACGCTTCTATGCTTAATACGGTAAGTGAGATTTATGAATATAACGGAGAATTTAAGAAAGGGAGAGATATCTTATTCCTGGCATTTGACAGAGCACCGGGAAGCCGTAAAATCGTATATCGATTAGGTACATTGGCATTAAAGATTAAGGATATCAGAGAAGCGACAGACTGTTATGAAGAGTTTGTTAAGCTGGCGCCAAAAGACCCGAATCAATATATCCTGAAGTATAAGATCCTGAGAACTCAGGGAGCAGCACTTTCGGATCAGATTGCGGCGTTGGAAGAATTTAAAAAAGCGGAATATATTGAAAAATGGGCATATGAACTTGCCAAGTTATATGATGAGGCGGGAATGACTGCGGAATGTCTGGAAGAATGTGATGACCTGATTCTTTGGTTCAGCGAAGGAAAGTATGTATACCTGGCGATGGAACTTAAGATGAAGTATAAGCCACTGACGCCGCTTCAGCAGGAAAAATATGACAGCCGTCCGGGAGCAGTAAAGAAGCAGCCGGAACCTGTAAAACAGACGGAGTCAACATTGGAAGAAGTTGACGATGAGAATGAATATGATGAAGGTTCTGAGGAAGAGGTACAGGAAAGTACGGTGCAGAGAATAGATGATGCACAAGTACAGGAGATTCCGCCGGAGCCGGTTCCGATGCAGGAAGAGTTTGAAATACCGGAGGAAGCCGCACAGGCAGATGTCGTACCGGAGGAAGTTGTACCGGAAGCAACTGCAGCAGTGGAAGAGACTCCGATGTATAGGGAAGAAGAACCGGAAGCATCTGTTGAGACACCTGAAGAGCATACATCAGCAATCAAACAGGTAGTTACGGGGGCCACATTAGAAGAAGCTCTGGCACAGGGTGTTGCTGTTGCAAGCGGTATTAATATTGAAGAAGAAGCAATGAAAGAGCGCGAGGATGAAATCTTGGCAAACGGTCAGATGATGATCGATGATATCCTTCAGAAATGGGAAGCAAAACAGAAAGATCATGAAGAGGCGATTGCAAAGCAGAAAGCCAAAGATGAGGAGCGTCTCCAGAAGGAAAGAGAACAGGCAAGAATCCGTCAGGAAGAAGAGCGCAAAGAAGTAGAAAGAAAAGCAGCTGAAGCAGAGGCCAGAAGAAAAGCTGAAGAAGAGGCAGCAAGAAAAGCAGCTGAGGAAGAAGCCAGAAGAAAAGCCGAAGAAGAGGCCAGAAGAAAAGCTGAAGAAGAGGCAGCAAGAAAAGCAGCCGAGGAAGAAGCCAGAAGAAAAGCCGAGGAAGAGGCAGCAAAAAAAGCAGCCGAAGAAGAGGCCAGAAGAAAGGCTGAAGAAGAAGCAGCAAGAAAAGCAGCTGAGGAAGAAGCCAGAAGAAAAGCTGAGGAAGAGGCAGCAAGAAAAGCAGCCGAAGAAGAGGCCAGAAGAAAGGCTGAAGAAGAAGCAAGAAGAGCAGCCGAAGAAGAGGCCAGAAGAAAGGCCGAGGAAGAGGCAGCAAGAAAAGCTGAGGAAGAGGCAGCCGACGAGAAAGAATCTGAAAGAAATACACAGAGAATACCGGATGACATTGTCCGTCTGATGGAAGAGATGGAGAGTGAAAATGAAGATTCCGAAGATGAGATTTATGAGGAAGAACTTGAAGACGGTCCGGGAATGGATGAAGATTTCATAGAAGGAATCGAAGATGAGCTTGCCGGACTGGATATGAACGGAAGCAGTTTCGAGGAAGGTGATTTTGACGAAGCCGACTTTGAGGAAGAGGATCTTGAAGGGGAAGACTTTGACGAAGGCGACTTTGAGGAAGAAGATCTTGAAGGAGAAGACTTTGACGAAGGCGACTTTGAGGAAGAAGATTTCGACGAGGAAGACTTTGACGAAGCTGACTTTGAGGAAGAAGATCTTGACGAGGAAGAACTTGAAGAGGCCGATTTTGACGAAGACGATGATGAAGACGACTTTGAAGACATAGATGATGAAGAAACCGATTTTGACGAAGGCGACTTTGAAGAAGATATGGACGAAGAGGATTTCGACGAAGAAGAGATCGACGATGACGAAGAGCTTGATTTTGGCGAAGACCTTGAAGGGGAAGATTTTGACGAAGCTGACTTTGAGGAAGAGGATCTTGATGAAGGAGACTTTGACGAAGGCGACTTCGAGGAAGAAGATTTTGACGAAGAAGAGATCGAAGATGAGGATGACACAGAAGAATTAGAGATTGAAGAGCCATCCGAAGAAGAGATCCAGGCAAGAATTAAAAAGTCAAAAGGTGGAGTTCCATTTGATACCGGATTCGTTGTAACAGGAAGATATGATCTGAGTGCAACGAGTGAAATCGGATTAAAGGCAGGACTTACGGAAGAACAGAAGAAGTTATTCTCATATTTCGTTCCGGTAAGAGGAATGAGTGAACAGATCGTAGAGGTTCTTGATAATGACAGACGTGCCCAGAGAGAGGGTACTTCCAAGACAGGAAACCTTCTGGTAATCGGAAGAAAAGGATCTGGTAAAACAGTTCTTGCGGTTGATATCGTAAAAGCAATCCAGAAACAGAGAAATCTGAAACAGGGTAAAGTAGCGATCGTTACAGGTGAGTCTTTGAATAAGAAAGAACTTACGAATATCATCCAGAAGCTTCGTGGAGGAGCAATCATCATTGAACATGCTGGCAAGCTGAATTCAAGAACGGTAAAAGAACTTAATTATCTGATGGAAAAGAAGACAGGTGAATTACTTTTCGTACTGGAAGATCAGAGAAAACCTCTGGAGCGTCTGATGACAGCTAATCCGGAATTCAAGAAGAAATTCAGTTCGAAACTGGAACTTCCGGTATTCATTAATGATGAGCTGGTAACATTCGGTCAGACATATGCGAAAGAGAATGGATATAAACTGGATGAGATGGGAATCCTTGCACTGTACAGCCGTATCGATGTAATGCAAAGAGAAGACCATGCAGTATCTGTTGCAGAAGTTAAAGAGATCATGGATGAAGCAATTGCTCATTCACAGAAAGCAAATGTAAAACACCTTGCACGAAGAGTATTTGGTAAGGGAACAGATGATTCTGACAGAATTATTCTGAAAGAAGAAGATTTTAAAATTTAAGTCAGATTTTGGAAGAGTTTTGACAAACTAAACTGTCAAAACTCTTTCTTTTTGCCCTTTTGTAAAGTATAATGTTGTTATAAATATGCAACAGAATGCGAGGGGTAATTATGGCTGAAAAAAAGAAGAAACCGTATGAAATAGGCGAGCTGGATCAATACCTTTTCGGACAGGGAAATCATTACGAGATTTATAAGAAGCTGGGTGCACATCTGGTACAGGACGGAAAACAAAAAGGTGTGTATTTTGCGGTATGGGCACCGCATGCACAGGCAGTTTCGGTAGTCGGAGAGTTCAATGAATGGGATACAGAGGCGAACCCGATGAAGAGAGAAGAACCTCTGGGAATCTATACCTGTTTTATACCTGGTGTGAAGAAAAATCAGATGTATAAGTATTGTATTGAGACTTATTCGGGAGAACAGATATTTAAGGCAGATCCATATGCCAATTATGCGGAATTAAGACCTGGAACAGCATCCAGAGTTACAGATATCGAGAATATAAAATGGACGGATACAGAATGGATGACCCACAGAAAGACCTGGAATCATAAGCATAAGCCGATGTCTGTCTATGAGGCACATATTGGTTCCTGGATGCGCCATCCGGGACGGGAAGATGAAGGTTTCTATACATATAGAGAGTTTGCCAGAGCAATTACCAAATATATTAAAGAAATGGGTTATACACATGTGGAGCTGATGGGGATCGCGGAGCATCCGTTTGACGGTTCCTGGGGATATCAGGTGACTGGTTATTATGCACCGACATCCCGGTATGGAACACCGGAAGATTTCGCATGGATGATCAATTATCTGCATAGAAATAAGATCGGTATCATTCTGGACTGGGTACCGGCCCATTTCCCGAAGGATGCACATGGACTTGCTGATTTTGACGGAACTGCGACGTATGAATATGCAGATCCAAGACTTGGAGAACATCCGGACTGGGGAACAAAAGTGTTTGACTTTGGAAAAAATGAAGTCCGCAATTTCCTGATCTCCAATGCATTGTTCTGGATTGAAAAATTCCATATAGACGGACTTCGTGTAGATGCTGTTGCGTCTATGTTATATCTGGATTATGGACGGAAAGATGGCGAATGGGTGGCGAATAAGTATGGTGAGAATAAGAACCTTGAAGTGATTGATTTCTTCAAACATTTGAACTCTGTTGTTCTTGGAAGAAATCCGGGAGCACTCATGATCGCAGAAGAATCTACAGCATGGCCGAAGGTTACCGGTGATGTGGAAGAAGGCGGTTTAGGTTTCAGCCTAAAGTGGAATATGGGATGGATGCACGATTTCACGGAATATATGAAGCTGGATCCATATTTCCGTAAGGATAATCATCATCTGATGACATTTGCCATGAGTTATGCATACAGTGAGAATTATATCTTGGTATTGTCGCATGATGAAGTGGTACATCTTAAGTGTTCGATGCTTAATAAGATGCCGGGACTGGGATTTGATAAATATGCTAACCTTAAAGCTGGTTATGCATTCATGATGGGACACGCCGGTAAGAAGCTTCTTTTCATGGGGCAGGAATTCGCACAGCTTCGTGAATGGAGCGAGGAAAGAGAACTTGACTGGTTCCTGTTGGCTGAGCCGGAGCATCAGCAGATGAAAGAGTGGGTAAAAGCGTTGCTTCATCTGTATAAGAGTCATAAGGCGATGTATGAGATGGATCAGAGCTGGGAAGGATTTGAATGGATCAATGCGGATGATGGATACAGAAGTATCTATAGTTTCATGAGACATTCCAAAGGTGCAAAGAAGAATCTGTTGTTCGTCTGCAACTTTACGCCGATGGCAAGAGATGATTACAGAGTCGGAGTTCCGAGAAAGAAACAGTATAAGTTGATTCTGAACAGTGATGAGGAAAAATACGGCGGAACCGGAGAGGTAAGGAAGAAGATCTATAAGGCTGAGGCAAAAGAATGTGATGGAAGACCGTATTCATTTGCTTATAAGCTGCCGCCTTACGGAGTTGCTGTATTTGAATTTTAAGAGGAGTAATTTTAGGATTATTTAAATTTTGGAATAGAGAGATTTTAATTTGAATGAAGTAAAATAAAAAACGCCGGGAAGTTTTTTTAAGCTTCCCGGTGTTTTTATACCAAAGTGTGCAAGAAAAGCTGCCAGTGGCAGGTTTGCTGTATTGTCATTATAATTCGTTTGTTACTATAATTACCTGCTAATGCTTATGTCTAGTTGGCAGAGCCGTTAGCTGTGGAATCAGACGTATCAGAGTTGGAAGAATCTGATTCGCTGCTGCCTGGTAAGCTGCTCTGAGTATCGGACTGATCATCGGCACTGTTATTCAGTGAAGAATCATCAGCAGAGTTGTCTGTTGTGCCGGCATCTGAAGAATCTGCATCACTGTTCAGAGAATCATTCTGTGTGTCGTCAGACTGATCATCATCAGTGTCTTTGCTGTTCTCTGTATTGGCATCGTTTTTGCTCTTATCTGAATTGTCTTTTTTAGAATCGCTTCCGCCGAACAGATCCTTGAAGAATTTCTTGATCTTGCCCCAGAATCCGCTGTCATCGCTGTTGTCATCCGAACTGCTGTCGGAAGAATTATTTGCGCTGTCGGAAGTGTTCGAAGAAGAGTTGTCGGAAGAATCCAGTGTGCTGTTACTTACGACATCATCGCCGAGTGCACTGTCATCCGTATTGTTGATGATTCCGCCATCAGAGCTGTCACTGCCGCCGAAGATTCCTTTGATGGAATTCCAGAGGTTGGAGAAGAATCCCTCGCTCTTTCCGTCGATGTTGTTCAGTGTATTCTTCAGTGCTTTGACATCATAGTCATACTGGGAAATGTTCTTTAACAGTTCAGTGATCTTGTCGATCTGTTCCTGTGTCAGAGTGACATCGTTATTCTTGGCAGCATCTTCCACTGCATCCTGAATATCGTTTTCATCTTTTAAGCCGTCTTCAATAACGCTTTCTTTGGCATCATTCATGACATCTTCGGCTTTGTCCTGTCCGATATCATTTGCCAGATCTCCTGTTGTGACAAGTTCGTCGGTTGCGGCAGCCTTCTGATCTTCGTTCAGAGTTGTTCCGGTGGCTTTCTCATAAGCCATCATGATTCCTGTCAGTGCGCCTGTTCCGGATACTTCGATCGGAGAAGCAGCGATAACGTTACAGTTCTCAACACCGGATGTAAGAAGTGTACTGGAGATCATAGAACTTGTAACATAAGTTAAGTTGGAAACCTTTACTTGGATTCCGCCGCTTGTGGTCGGCTCTACATATGAACAGCTGTAGGTACGGGTACCGATCTGTTCTTCCGGAGCGACCCCCTCGAGATATTTTCTTTCATCTGCATTGGTAACTTCGATGACATCTGCTTTGTCAGAAGAGGTACCAAAGTACTCATACATGGAATTCTTCTGTGAATCTGACAGGTTGGCTCCAAGTGTTACAACTTTAGATGAATCTGCCTTTACGACCAATGGTGCCGCAGTAGAACCAAGTACAACTGCCATGGCAACTGGTAATGCTCTTTTTAAATTTTTCATAATGCGTGGTGTGTTCACCATGCCCCCTTTTTATTAAATATATTTATCCCTGTTACTTCTTAAATATAGCATAAAAAACTATGTTTTCCTAGGAAATATAAATTAACTATTTCTAAAGATTTTCTGTAGACGTGCGTCAAAATCGTTCTGTGATATCATCCCCTGCATGACAGCGATCAGTTCCTGGTCTTTGAAAAAGAGAAATGTCGGAAGAAGATCTGTCTGATACTCAGCTGCGAGAAGTCCGGATTCTGTGGTCTCTACTTCAAAAAAGCGAATGCTGCCGGAATATTTTTTCTGATATTTTTTTTCGAGATCTTCTATAATGGGACGCATCATTGCACATTTTCCACACCAGACGGCGTAGAACATGACTACGGCAAACACGGGATGGTCCGTGCTTTCACCCGCCGGTGCATCGGAAGAAAGCTGCCAGTGACAGGCCCTGAAGCTTTCAAAGTTTTGTGTCGTCAGATGTAACATAAGCTTCCACCCTTTCACAGGATTACAGGAGCATAAGATATGCTCTCTATTAATATATGAAAGGAAAGGGAAGAGGTTCCTTTATCTGCGTTTTGCGATCAGTTTGCAGATCGGATTGCCCATGGAAGAGAATTTTGCTTCATATTCGGTCATAATATTTCCCTGATTCATTTTACTGTCATTATGAAGATCATAGGAAAGCTGATCCAGAACGAACAGTTCGGAAGTCTTAAGTTCTTCTACGGAAAAGTCGAAGAGCGGACGGTTGTCTGTCTTGAATTCTACGGTTCCGTCTGCAGTCAGGACTTTGTCATAAAGCTTGAAAAATTCGTTGGATGTCAGTCTTCTTCTTGCATGGCGGGCCTTTGGCCATGGATCGGAGAAGTTCAGGTAGATACGGGATACTTCCGCCGGGGCGAATACCGTCGGCAGGTCATTTGCATCCATACAGATGAATCGGATGTTGGCAGGAGCTTTTCCTTCGGCTTCCAGTTCCTGGAATTTCTCAACGGCACGTAATAAGACGCTGGAATAGCGTTCGATGCCGACGTAGTTGATCTGTGGGTTTTCGGCTGCGAGAGTCAGAAGAAACTGACCTTTTCCCATACCGATCTCGATGTGCAGCGGTCGTTCATTTTGGAACTCCTGATTCCAGTGTCCGCATAAGCTTTCCGGATTCTTAACAACTTCTTTGCAGGCTTCGAGAACGCTCTCTGCACGTGGTATATTTCTAAGACGCATATGTGTGTTCCTCCTTATAATCAATGGATTTGCAAGGATTTTCTGACATTTTGCAAATCGTTCTTAGTTTAGCGTCTGTGCAGGAAAAAGTCAATGGAAGTGGAAATTGTCAGAAGAATTGAGAAAAATAATACAATATATACAAAATGATAGTGGTAATTTTAGAAAATAGGTGTATTATTATAACATGGATAAAAAAGTAACAATTATTCGTTGTGAAATGTGCAAAAAGGAGGGCGGCTTATGAACTCTGTTATTGAGAAATTGGCTGAAGTGGAAGAAACGGCGGAGGCGATCGTAGAGCATGCCAGACAGCAGAAAAGTGAAATTGAAAAACAGATACAGGAAGAAAGGAATCAATTTGACCGGGACCTGGAAGAAGAGACACAGAAAAAACTGGAGAAGATAAAAGCAAAGTCGCAGCAGGAAGTAGAGAAAGTTCTGGACCGGGAACGGAAGAAGGACCAGAAGGCGATTGATGATCTGAAGAGGGAATACGAAGAAAATCATGACATTTATGCAGAGGAAATCGTAAGACATATGATCGAGGTGTAGCGTATGGGAAATGTGATGGCTTACAGCGGGATCACGACAAAGGTACGTGCGATGTCGGCGAAGCTTCTGAAAGAGAAAGATTATGATACGATCGCAGGTCTTGGTACAGTGACAGAAGCAATCGAATATCTGAAAGACAAGACGGCGTATGCACCATATGTGGAGCGGATGGATGTTTCCTTATATCATAGGGGAAATGTGGAGAAGATCCTGTATCAGTCGTTGTTCGATGATTATTCGAGGATTTTCCGGTTTGCCGGGATGGAGCAGAAGACGTTCTTAAAATTATACTGGAAACGGTATGAAGTCGATCTGATCAACTACTGTTTGAGGATCGTGTTCAATCATTATGAGAAACCATTTGATCTGGAATACAAGAAAGAGTTTTTTGACAGATATTCACAAATTTCCATAGACCGGTTGATAACTTCGAAAAATATCGACGAGCTTGTAGATAACTTACGGGATACGGAATATTATGGTGCGCTTGCCAGAATCAGAGATTCCGGAGCGGGAACGCTGTTTGATTATGATCTGGCATTGGATCTGTATTATTTTTCTACGATGTGGAAAAAGGGAAAACGGGTTCTGAAAGGACATGAGCAGAAGATATTCTTAAAGGACTATGGAATGAAGATCGATCTTCTGAATCTTCAGTGGATCTACCGTGCGAAGAAGTATTATCATATGCTTCCGCCGGATATCTATTCGATGACGATCCCGATCCACTATCGGATAAAAGTAGAAGAATTCAAGACACTGGTGGAGACGCCGACACTGGAACAGTTTGAAGCAGAAGTGGAAAAGACGTACTATGCAGGAAAATATAATTATATGCAGACGGATAAAACACTGGAACAGATGTACCGCGACTGCCTGCGGAAGTTGTACCTGACTGATAAAAGGAATGATCCGTATTCGATCGCGATCGTCAATACGTATCTGTTCCTGAAAGAAGAAGAAATCTATAAACTAACGACAGCCCTTGAGTGTATCCGTTACGGTTTGACGAAGGGAGAGACATTAGGATACTTAGGAGGTGTGAATCAATGATTGTTAAGATGAAGTTCTTAAGCATCAGCGGACCGAAGAATGATATCGACCGTGTCTGCGAGGTGTATCTGTCGAAATACGAGATGCAGCTTGAGAATGCGGCGGCAGAGCTTAAGACGACCGACAACCTGCAGCCTTTTGTGGAAGTCAATCCATACAAAGAGCCGCTTGCGAAGGTAGAACAGTTCAGCGCACTGTTAGCGGATGAAGACCGGAGGATCGATGTATCGATGAATCAGGAGGATATGCTGAACCTGATCCGGGATGTCAATCATGACTATCTGGATCTGCTGGAGAAGAAAGAGTTAACGAAGAAACAGGTAGATGAATACAAAGAAAAGCTTCTGATCATGGAGCCGTTCCGGACACTGGAACTGGATATGCAGAAATCATTAAAGTATAAATATATGAAAGTCCGGTTCGGACGGGTAGATGTGAATTATTACAAACGTCTGGAAAAATATTTATTTGATGATCTGAATGCGGTATTTATCGAAGGTACGAGGAATGAAAATTATGTATACGGATGTTATTTCGTATCGAATGCGGATTCCAGTAAGGTGGATTCGGTATTCAATTCCTTACATTTTGAAAGGATTGCAATTCCATCCGAATACATAGGAACGCCGGCACAGGCCTGTGAAGAGCTTGAAAAAGAAATTGAAGAAAAACAGAAAGAGATTGCTGGGATTAAAAAACAGATCAGTGAGCTGATGGCAAAGAATGCCGCAAAGCTCCGAGGTGCGAAGAAGCGTCTGGAAGAACTGGCTACGAACTTTGATGTCCGCAAGCTGGCGGCAAGGATCGAAGAGGGAGATAATAAAGAAGACTATTACATCCTGTGCGGATGGATGGGCGAAGATGATGTGAACAAATTCCTGGTGGAATCGAAGAATGATGATAAGGTATTCGTTGTTGTAGAAGAAGACAAGGAGAAATTCTTCGGAGAGCCGCCGACGAAGCTTAAGAATCCAAGGTTCTTCAAGCCGTTCGAGATGTTCATACGGATGTACGGGCTTCCGGCAAATGATGAGATGGATCCGACGATGTTCGTGGCACTGACGTATACATTTATCTTTGGTGCGATGTTCGGGGATGTCGGCCAGGGCTTATGCCTGTTTGTATTCGGCGGGCTTTTGTACCTGATTAAGAAGATCAACCTGGCTGGGATCATATCCATTGCGGGACTGTTCTCAACATTCTTTGGATTCATGTTCGGAAGTATCTTCGGATTCGAAGATGTGATACAGGCACACTGGTTAAGGCCGGTGGATGCGATGACGAACCTGCCGTTTATCGGACAGCTCAACACAGTATTTGTGGTTGCCATTGCATTTGGCATGGGACTGAATATCCTGGTGATGATCTTTAACGTGATCAATTCGATCAAGAGTCATGATGTGGAAAATATGTTATTTTCCCATAATGGAATCGCGGGACTGGTGTTCTACGGATTCCTGGTGCTGACGATCGTGCTTTACATGACGGGACATAAGGTTCCGGGCAATATCCTGATGGTGATCTTCCTGGGAGTCCCGGTGATCTTGTTCGTATTCAAGGAACCGCTGGGAAATCTGGTGACAAAGCAGCATAAGAAGATGGAAGAGGGCAAGGTAATGTTCTTCGTGCAGGCGTTCTTCGAACTGTTCGAGACGATGCTGAGCTATTTCTCCAATACCATTTCTTATGTGCGTATCGGTGCATTTGCCGTCAGCCATGCGGCGATGATGGAGGTTGTGCTGATGTTATCCGGCGCAAGTGCGGGACACACGAACTGGATCGTGTTCGTGCTTGGAAATGTGCTGGTGTGCGGACTGGAAGGTCTGGTCGTCGGTATCCAGGTACTGCGTCTGGAATATTATGAGATGTTCAGCAGGTTCTATAAGGGAACCGGACGGGAGTTCAAGCCGTTTCACAGCCAGAGTGACGAAAAGTAAAGAAACGATTTAAGTGATTTTGTGATCCAGAGGATAAATCGCCATGCGTTCGAAAGAAGCTGCCAGTGGCAGGTTCTGTAGAGGAAAAATAATAAGACAGAATTCAGAGATATATTTACAGGAGGACAAAAATATGAGCCTGACAGTTAGATTATTGTTAATTGCAACATTGTTACTTAGCATTGTAATTCCATTCGGATATTTCCTGATCGGACAGAGGACGAAGAAGCGTTATAAAAGAGCCATCGGCACGAATGTATTTTTCTTCTTTAGTACTGTCCTGATCGCGGGAATCATGCTCTTTGCGGGAGATCCGGTACAGGCAGCAGAAGCAGCCGGCAATACGGCATCGAACGCAACCGGATTCGGATACCTGGCAGCAGCACTTTCAACCGGTCTTTCCTGCGTCGGTGGTGGTATCGCCGTTGCAAGTGCAGCAAGTGCGGCTCTTGGGGCAATCAGCGAGGATTCCAGTGCACTTGGTAAGTCACTGATCTTCGTAGGTCTTGCAGAAGGTGTGTGTCTGTACGGACTGATCATCTCCTTCATGATCTTAGGTAAATTGTAAGATGAAGATGTATCTGATCAGTGATAATATCGATACTCTGACAGGAATGCGTCTCGCAGGGGTAGACGGAATCGTGGTACATGAAAGAGAAGAACTCCGGTGTGCGATCGAGAATGCCATGGAGGATAAGGATGTAGGTGTGATTCTGCTGACGGAGAAATTCGGAAGAGAATTCCCGGACCTGATAGACGAGATCAAGCTGGAGCGGACGATGCCGCTTCTGATCGAGATTCCTGACAGACACGGGACCGGACGTAAGAAAGATTTTATCACGTCGTATGTAAATGAAGCGATAGGGTTGAAATTATAGACAGGAAGAAGGTGGCACATTTGACAAACGAAGAGAAGATCACGCATATCCGGACGGCGGCGATGGAAGAAGCAAGAGCGGAGGCGAATGCGATCGTAAAGCAGCATGAGGATGCGCTTCGAAGTGTGTTCGAACAGCATCAGATCGAAGCCAGACGGCAGTCGGAGACGAGAGTGCGTGCAGAGAGTGTGACTGCGAAACAGCAGCTGAACATGGCAATGTCAAAGGCGCAGCTTGAATTAAAACGTGAGATGGGAAAGACGCAGACAGAACTTAAGACGGAACTGTTCGAAGAAGTGCAGTTAAAGCTTCTGGCGTTCATGAGAACGGAAGAGTATAAAGAAGTTCTGATCCGTTATATAGAGAAAGCAGCACAGTTTGCATCGGGGATGGCGATGACGATCTATATCAATCCGTCTGATGCAGACAAGAAGACATATCTGGAAGAACGTACGGGAATGACGCTGACGATCAGCAAAGTGGATTTTATCGGCGGGGTGCGTGCGGTTGTGCCTGAGAAGAATGTCCTGGTGGACTATGCATTCAAAGGTGCACTGGAGAATGAATACCAGAAATTCCAGTTCCGGGGAGGTGTAAAGGGTGAGTAGCGGAAAGACAGAAAAGATATATGGCATCAACGGCCCGGTCATTTACCTGAAAGGGAAGACGGATTTTAAGATGTCGGAAATGGTCCATGTGGGAGAAGAAAAGCTGGTTGGCGAAGTCATTTCCCTGGATAAGGACCGGACGACGGTACAGGTGTATGAGGAGACTTCCGGACTGCATCCGGGAGAACTTGTGGAAGGTACGGGAGCGGCAGTGTCGGTTACGCTGGCACCCGGCATCCTGAATAATATCTTTGACGGTATTGAGAGACCGCTGGAGCGGATCGCTGACAAGGGCGGGGCATTTATCACCCGTGGTGTCAGTGTGGACGCACTGGACCGTCAGAAACTCTGGGAGACGCATATCACAGTGGCTGAAGGCGATATGGTACAGGGTGGAACGATCATTGCGGAAGTGCCGGAGACGCGGGCTATCGTGCACAAATGCATGGTTCCGCCGGGAGTAGAAGGGACTGTTGTATCGGTGGTTCCGGATGGTGAATATACAATTGATGAGACACTGGTTACGATTGAACTGTTCAATGGAGAAAAACGAGAACTTTCGATGACACAGCACTGGCCGATCCGTGTACCGAGACCGGTGAACCGGAGATTCCCGGCAAGTGTGCCGCTGGTAACAGGACAGCGAATTCTGGATACGATGTTCCCGATTGCAAAAGGTGGAACGGCTGCGATCCCGGGAGGATTCGGAACGGGTAAGACGATGACCCAGCATCAGATCGCAAAATGGTCGGATGCGGATATTATCATATATATCGGATGCGGCGAGCGTGGAAATGAGATGACACAGGTTCTGGAAGAGTTTTCGGAGCTGGTCGATCCGAAATCGGGCAATCCATTGATGGACAGAACGACGCTGATCGCCAATACATCGAACATGCCGGTAGCTGCCCGTGAGGCGTCCATTTATACCGGACTGACACTGGCGGAATATTACCGTGACATGGGGTATGATGTGGCGATCATGGCGGATTCGACATCCAGATGGGCAGAGGCACTGCGAGAGCTTTCGGGACGACTGGAAGAGATGCCGGCGGAGGAAGGATTCCCGGCGTATCTGGCATCGAGACTGTCGGCATTCTATGAAAGAGCCGGCATGATGCAGACGTTAAATGGTGCGACAGGATCGGTCTCTATCATCGGAGCGGTATCTCCGCAGGGAGGAGATTTCTCTGAACCGGTTACGCAGAATACGAAGCGTTTCGTGCGCTGTTTCTGGGGACTGGACAAATCACTGGCGTATGCGAGACATTTCCCTGCGATCCACTGGCTGACAAGTTACAGTGAATACCTGAACGACTTAAGCGGCTGGTATTCGGATCATGTATCGCCGAAATTCGTTGATTACCGGAACCGTCTGATGGCGATCCTGAACCAGGAGAGCAGCCTGATGGAGATCGTAAAACTGATCGGCGGGGATGTGCTTCCGGATGACCAGAAGCTGATCCTGGAGATTGCGAAGGTGATTCGTCTGGGATTCCTGCAGCAGAATGCGTTTCATAAGGATGATACGTGTGTATCACTTGAGAAGCAGTTCAAGATGATGGATGTTATTCTGTATCTGTATAAGACGAGCCGGAAACTGGTGGCGATGGGGATGCCGATGTCGGTGCTGAAGGCAGAAGGTATATTTGAGAAGGTCATTGCGATCAAGTATGATGTGCCGAATGACAATCTGCAGTTACTGGATCTGTATAAACTGGATATTGATGACTTTTATAACCGCGTCATCGAGAAAAATGCGTAAAGGGAGGGACGTAAGATGGCAATAGAATATCTTGGACTGAGCAGCATTAATGGCCCTCTCGTCGTACTGGAAGGCGTGGAAAATGCATTTTACGATGAGATCGTGGAATTTATTGTAGATCATGATACGAGGAAAATGGGACGTATCGTGGAGCTGGATGAAGATAAGGCCGTGATCCAGGTATTTGAAGGAACGGAAAATATGTCGCTGGATAATACCCACACGAGGCTTACGGGACATCCGATGGAAGTTGCCGTGTCAGAGGAAATGCTGGGCCGTACATTTAACGGGATCGGGGAAGCAATCGATGGACTTGGACCGATCACAGATGCTGAGAAGCGGGATGTAAACGGACTTCCGCTGAATCCGGTCAGACGGGAATACCCGAGAAACTATATCCGTACCGGAATCTCGGCAATTGACGGACTGACGACACTGATCCGCGGGCAGAAGCTTCCGATATTCTCAGGAAACGGACTTCCGCATGATCAGCTTGCGGCACAGATCGTCAAGCAGGCTTCGCTTGGTGACAATTCGGATGAACAGTTCGCAGTTGTATTCGGAGCAATGGGTGTGAAGCACGATGTGGCGGAATTCTTCCGTAAGACATTCGAGGAAAGCGGTGTGGCAGATCATGTGTGTATGTTCTTGAACCTGGCGAATGACCCGGTGGTGGAGCGTCTGATCACGCCGAAGGTAGCACTGACGGTAGCAGAGTATCTGGCATTTGAGAAAAATATGCATATTTTGGTTATCCTGACGGATATGACTTCTTTTGCGGAAGCCATGCGTGAAGTGTCTTCTTCCCGTGGCGAGATTCCGTCAAGAAAAGGATATCCGGGATATTTATACAGTGAACTGGCAACGATCTATGAACGTGCCGGTATTGTGGACGGGGCAAATGGTTCCGTAACACAGCTTCCGATCCTGACCATGCCGAATGATGATATTACACATCCGATCCCGGACCTTACCGGATATATCACAGAAGGACAGATCGTACTGGACCGTAATCTTCACGGTCAGGCAGTCTATCCGCCGATCAGTATCCTGCCATCGCTTTCGCGTCTGATGAAGGACGGCATCGGAAAAGGATACACGAGAGAAGATCATCAGGATCTTGCAAACCAGTTATTCTCCGCTTATGCGAAGGTCGGAGAGGCGAGAAACCTTGCTTCCGTTATTGGCGAGGATGAATTGTCGCCGATTGACAAGCAGTATCTGAAGTTCGGTGAAGAATTTGAAAAACGTTATATCGGGCAGGGACCGACGGAGAACCGTACGATGATGGAGACTTTGGATCTTGGATGGGAACTGCTTGGACTTCTGCCGAAGGAAGAACTGGACCGTATTGATACGAAGCTGATTGAGAAGTACTGGAAGGATACGCGGGATACGCTGGAGACAGAAGAGTAGGAGGGATGCATATGGATCCGAGAGAATTTCCTACCAAGGGAAATCTGATGCTTGCGAAGAATTCTCTGATGCTTGCGCGTCAGGGGTATGACTTGATGGATAAAAAGCGGAATATTCTTCTGAAAGAGCTGATGGGACTGATCGATGAGGCAAAAGATATTCAGGAAGAGATCGATGCGACATTTACAAAAGCATACGCCTGCCTGCAGCGTGCCAATATCGAACACGGGATCAGTAAAGTCCAGGAACTGGCATTTACTGTTCCAATCGAGGATTCTCTGAAGATGCAGACCAGAAGCATCATGGGAACGGAGATCCCGCACATCAAGTATGATGCGAAGCAGAATGATCTGACGTATTCGTTCAGCACGACACATGAGTCGGTGGATATTGCAAGAGAAGCTTTCCGGGAAGTGAAGGAACTTACGATCAAGTTGGCTGAGGTGGAGAACTCGGCGTACCGTCTGGCCGCAAATATCAAGAAGACACAGAAGCGGGCGAATGCGCTTAAGAATATTACGATACCGATGTATACGAATCTGGTGCATACGATCAGTAATGCGCTGGAGGAGAAGGAAAGAGAAGAATTTACACGGTTGAAGGTGATAAAGAGGATGAAAATGTAGAAAAAATGTAAAATAGGCCGGTAGATTTCTGAAAATCTCCCGGCTTATTTTAACGACAAATTTTGCAGAGTAATTCCAGTTATCCCCAACAAAAGAGGGGTTATCCACGGGAAACTGTGGATAACTCCTCTTTTGTCTGATAATTCCGCCGCATTAACCGACATAGAATGACAATGATTATAATGAACGGGATTTTTCTGTACTTACATTGATGCATTCAATTACAGCACCACGCATACCATTGCAGGGGTGTTAGGAAGAAGTCTTAAAATTCTAGGTGTGCCATCGATCATATTCTGGAGTCTCTCGACAGTGACACCGGCTACGATGGACATCAAAGCTTTTCCATCCGGGGCTTTTTGGCACTGTGACAGAGCTTCTGGTGCATTTTGTGGTTTTACGGCAAGAAGAATGATCTCGCTTTTTTTGTGACCATAGTTATAACCTCCTTGGGGGATAAATTGTTATAGTTTTTTGTTTGGGACGGAGAATTTATAAAAATCCTCCGTCTCCTTATGAACAGAAGCTTTAAGGAGTCAGCTTATGAAGCTCCCACGCTTTCTCAATACTTCCCGGTGTTTCCATCAATAATTTCGTACCTTCTGCCATACATCTTGCAACATAGAGCATACCTTTCTGTCCGATAGTCATACCGGCCTGTTTGGCAGCAGCCCAGTGATGAAGCGGGGTGCCTTTACACATCGTAGCGGCACTTAAGGTGATCAGCGGAACCGTGTGGCTGACCTGTGAAGCATCTGTGCCGATAGCGATCGGAACCGGCTCGTCTTCAAGCGGTTCCAGGCCGGAGAATAGTGTCCCGTCATTGATGAGCCCGGCTTCTTCTGTAATCTGCTTTGCGAAATCCAGTTCTTCCGGTGTATAAGTCGGTGTCGGGACTTGGGTCATGGCATCGTAATATAATTCTGTCAGTACCCGGTTAACTTTCATCTCACTGCAGCTTGCAACCAGTTCGATATCGACGGTGGTGTCTGTCATAAGAGCGGCACCTCTTGCGCAGTTGTCTACACGTTCGCTTGCATCTTCGGTGCGGGAACGTAAGTAGGAGCGGATGAAATAATTTGTCTTCGTGATATCCGGAACAACATTTGCCGGAAGGCCGTTATCAATGTAGGCATAATGCATACGGACATCTCCCGGTACGTGTTCACGGAGATAATTGACGCCTACATTCATGAGCTCGGCGGCATCCAGGGCACTGCGGCCTTTTTCCGGTGCTTTGGCAGCATGGGAACTAAGTCCGTGGAATGTGTAGTTCTTAATGTCCTGTGCCTGCCAGATATCGTTGCTGACACGGTTGCGGTCGAATGGATGCCAGGTAATAGCAACATCGAGGTCATTAAAGACTCCCTGATCGTTCATCACGATCTTGCCGGACATGATCTCTTCGGCCGGGCAGCCGTAGACGCGGATCGTTCCGGCAGCATCGGTTGCTTCCATATCGGCTTTTAATGCGCAGGCCGCTGCGGCAACAGCAGTTCCAAGCAGGTTGTGTCCGCAGGCGTGTCCGACACCTGCCAGAGCATCGTACTCAGCCAGGAATCCAAGGAGTGGTTTTCCACTTCCCCAGACTGCGGTAAATGAGGTGTCGATACCGGCTGTTTTCCATGTTATTTTAAATCCCTGGCTTTCCAGATAATCTGCCAGGCATTTGGAAGAAAGTGTCTCCTGATATGCAAGTTCCGGGTGATGGAAAATGTAATCGGCAGTATGTACAAGTTCTTCCTGATGATCGTCGAGCCAGCTGGCAATAATATTGTCAGGTGTATGTTCGGTTGTTAGTTTATTCAAAATATAGATACCTCCTCATAGAATCGGGTGTTTATCTATCATTTTAGCATAGAAAAACAGGATGTAAATAGATTTCATAGTTTTCTCATATGAAAAGTAAAAAATAATGTCAATAAGCAGCAAATTCTATTCAACCGGATAAAGACCGTTCAGTACATCCAGATATTCCTGTCCAAATGTATCTACATAATCAGCAAGCGCAAGTTTAACTGCCTCTTCCCCTTTTTCACCAAGATTCAGGATCAGAGCCTGACTGACGGTATATTTTAAATGTGCTGTGTGGAAATTAAAATCTTTCATACAGGAAGTCCCAAGTTTGGCCTTTTTCTCAGCCAATTCTTTTACCTCTTCCTGCGAGAGCGGGTGTCCCCAGTCGAATTCGCAACGCTTGCCGCCCCAGCTCATAGATGTGGCAGTCGGTGTACAGACGAAGTCGGAACGGAAACCCTGGTAAACGGCATTATCTACATTGACGCAATAATATTTCCCATATTCGGTAATGTTATGCTTTTTCCATGCTTCACACCATGCACATTTTGCAATGTAAGTCTGAAGTGTCGGTTCGGTGCGAAGCGTTCCGAAGTCCATTTGTCCGGCGTAATCTGGTTTCCATTCACCGTATGCCTGATTGGTCATGGTAGTCAGTTCATCACCGTGTGCGAGTGCATTTGCCGCCATGCGGGCACCCCGCTCATTTCCATAGGTAGTCATTCCGGCAAGGATTGCGTCTTTTCCGGCTTCACCGCATAATTCAATTGCATGTTTGGCGAGAAATGCGAACATCATGGCGTGATGTTCGATTTTGCAGCTGACAGGACAGACTTTATTTTCATTTTCACTCATATTAAAAACTCCTTTCGACATTTGTAAGTGATAATCTATTTATTACAATACTACATTGTAGTGAAAAAGTCTCAAGAAAAGGCTTGATAAAAAGGAAAAAAGCGGTATGATAGTAAAAAAGAAAAAGCAATTACTTAAAAGTGAGAATAAAGTTGAAAATTAAAGAGGAAAAAAGTATGAGCAGGAAAAAGTTAAAAAATAGAAGACGAAAAGATCGTGCACAGAGAAAGATTCTGATTGCAGCAGTCTGCATAGCAGCAGTGATCATAGGTGTGGGAATCGGCGGGCATGTTATAAAAAAGAATGCCGGTAAAACGATGACAACGGCCGAGACGGAAAGTAAAAAGGCAGTATCAAAGAAAAAAGCAACTGCAAAAAAACTTACGATCAATGAGAATGAAACTGATGCATCCAATAAAGAAAATCAAGGCCAAAAAGATCAGGCAGATGACAGAAGTGAATTTGCAGTTCAACCAGGAAGAAAAGTGGGTACAACAGAACAATCGGATGAAAAAGTTGTCTATCTGACGTTGGATGACGGACCGTCTAAGAATACGCAGGCGGTGCTGGACATTTTGGATAAATACAATGCGAAAGCAACGTTTTTTGTTACAGGAGCCATGCCGGAATATAAAGATATGATCAAAAAGGCTTATGATAAGGGACATACGATCGGAATGCATACATATTCTCATGATTACGCAAAGGTGTATGCATCTGTTGATGCATATTTTCAGGATCTTGACCAGATTGGACAGCTTGTAAAAGAAGAGATCGGCTATGTTCCGTGTTTTATCAGATTTCCGGGAGGATCTTCGAATACCATATCTGCAAGTTACACGAAGGGAATTATGACAACGCTTACGCAGGAGGTTCAGGCAAGAGGATATCAATATTATGACTGGAATGGAAGTTCGGGAGACGGGGCCGTGAGAACAACGGAACAGCTTGTGGATCAGGCAACCAGTTTCCATGACAATAATATCATCCTGCTGTCACATGATTCCGAGACAAAAGATACAACTGTGGAAGCGCTGCCGAAAATTATTGAATATTATCAGTCACAGGGATATGTGTTCAAAGCATTGGATCTTAACAGCTATGTTGCACATCATGGTGTGAATAATTAATTATATATGTAGGGAAATGCGTTGATGGTTGTTGTACTTATGCTGAATAGAATAACGGAAGATCTGGCGGAAAACATGTAAATACAAAGAAGAAAAATGATGTTATCAACCAGAGTGAGACTACAAAGCCAGGTTCTGTCTCGTGAGGAGAACGGGTCTTGCCGGAAATATATTCAGACATTCCAAATGAAAATATTACACTGGAATAAAAAAGCAGGATGTCTAAGATCAGGAAATTCCGGCCGAGAATCCCGGAATATGTGTAAAAAACAGAAACAGTAAAAAACATTCCGAGAAGCACACCCAGATACCGACAGTAAAAGAACGGTAAAACAACCGGATGCAGAGACAGATATTCCCATATGCTTACGAATAAAAAAGGAAAATATAAAAGTTTCAAATGTTCCCACACGGATTCATTAACCGGGCAGAAAAGTGCAACGATTGGAGACTGCCCGGATAAAAAATACAGGAAATGATTCAGTGTTCCGAGAAAGGCAGCGACCAGGACAAAATGCAGAGCTGTGCCTTGAATGCAGGAGATAATCTCTGTGCAGACAGTATGAAAGATTTTTTTGAAATTGGTTGTAACATAATGGATAATATGGCTCATAAATTCAACCCCCATATCAATATATGAGAAAAATAAAAAAATATGAAAAAAAGTAAAAAAAGTACTTGCATTTTTAAAAACCTTATTATATAATAAGTCTTGTCGTTACGGAGAACGTAACACAGACAACCAAAGATGCGCGATTAGCTCAGTTGGTAGAGCACCTGACTCTTAATCAGGGTGTCCAGGGTTCGAACCCCTGATCGCGCACTATTAAATCACTGTTTTTGCAGACTGCGAGCTGCGGGGATGGTGATTTTTTTGTTGCTTATTTCCGGGAAAACTGAGGTCAATAATTTCTGATTGAACTTCGGATAAGTCTTGAGCCGGAAATACGTTCGTGTTAGTATAATCATAATTTACAATAGAAGAAAAGAGTGAGAAGATGAGCAGTCATACACTGGAAGGAAAGAAAAAGACACAAAATGGCGTGAAGCGGCTGATGTTCACGGTGCTTTCGATATTATTGGAAGTGGTGTTCCTGGTTGGAATATTTAAGGGACTGAATGAATATGCAGTAGTTATAGATAATATGACCAGAATATTTGCCGTCATACTGGTTCTGAAAATATATGGAAGAAATGAGACTTCCTCGATGAAGACACCGTGGATCATCCTGATCCTGACACTGCCGATTCTTGGAGTGGCACTCTATTTTCTGATCGGTCTGAACGGCGGAACCTGGAAGATGCGGATGCGCTACAAAAAGATTGATGAGAAGCTTCTGCCTCTTTTGCCGGAGAACAAAGAAGTATTGCAATGTCTGAATGCATCAGATCCGAAAGCGGGAAATGTTTCCAATTATATAGAAAGAAATGCGTGTTATCCGGTGTATCAGAATACGGATGTGATTTATTTTGATGAAGCGGTCAAAGGACTGGAGGCGCAGCTTGCTGATCTTGCGAAGGCGGAGCAATTCATTTTCATGGAATATCATGCAATTGAGGATGAATATGCATGGAGCAGGATCCAGACGGTTCTGGAGGAACGGGTGAAGGCAGGTGTAGAGGTTCGGGTGTTCTATGATGACATGGGATCGATCGGATTCGTCAATTTGAGTTTTGCAAGAAAACTGGAAGCAAAAGGGATTGCCTGCCGGGTATTCAATCCACTGCTTCCGGGACTTAATATGTTCCTGAATAACCGTGATCACAGAAAGATTACGGTGGTTGACGGAAAGGTTGGGTACACAGGCGGTTATAACCTGGCAAATGAGTATTTTAACTATACACATCCATACGGAGAATGGAAGGATACGGGAATCCGTCTGGAAGGGGATGCGGTGGCTTCGCTTACGGCAGCATTTCTGGAGATGTGGGAATCGTCCGGGAAGACCCCGGCCGGTGTGGACGTTCTGGATATAGAGGCGCAGAAAAAATATCTGGTACAGCATCCGTATCAGGCGCAGCAGACGGGATATATCCAGCCGTATGCAGATTGTCCGTTAGATGGGATCCAGGTTGGAGAGGATGTCTATATCAGTATCGTCAATAAAGCGGACAGATACTGCTGGTTCATGACGCCGTATCTGATCATCACGGATGAGATGACACATGCCCTTTCGCTGGCGGCCAAGCGCGGTGTGGATGTGCGGATCATCACGCCGGGAATCCCGGATAAGAAACTGATCTACAGTATCACCAGGTCGTTCTATCACAATCTGGTACAGGATGGTGTAAGGATCTATGAGTGGACACCGGGGTTCTGTCATGCCAAGATGAGCGTGGCGGATGACTGCATGGCGACTTGCGGCACGATCAATCTGGATTACCGGAGCCTTTATCATCATTTTGAAAATGGATGTTTTATGGCGGACTGTGATGCAGTACTGGACATCCGACGGGATATGGAGCAGACTTTTGAGCAGTGCAGGGAAGTGACGGAGAAGTATAAGTCCGGCCGAAGTGCGACTCTGCGGCTGGGACAGTTGTTCCTGCGATTGTTTGCGGAGCTGTTGTAGGAAAGAAGAAGGTAAAGGGACTGGGAATGCAGGTTTGCATTTCTGGTTCTTTTTATTCTTACATATTGACATATATCGAGATGCGATATATAATAAAACCAAGAAGAAAGTAAATTTTTTTACACTCAACTATCGAAAGTCGATATATAATGAAAGCAAATATAAGAAAGGAGCAATCGCTATGAAAGTAAACAAAAATATGGTCTCAGGAAATACCGCAATGTTAATTCTCAAATTGATCTCAGAAAAGGATATGTACGGATATGAAATGATCGATACACTCTCAAAGAGATCGGACAATGTATTCGAATTAAAGGTAGGAACATTGTATCCGCTGCTTCACAGCATGGTACAGTCCGGATATTTGGAAAGTTATAACCAGGAGGCGAACGGGAAACTCAGAAAGTATTACCGGATCACACCTAATGGAAAGAAATATCTGGAGAAAATGATCGAAGAATGGAATGCTTATGCCAATGCAGTTACGAGCATGATCCAGTATTCCGTATAGCACAGGTAAGGCAGTGAAGGTGGTAGAAAAGGAGGGTGTTAGATATGAAGGAAAGAGAATATCTGAAAGAACTTGGGAAGAAGATTACCGATTCATCTGTAAGAAAAGAGATTGTAAATGAATATGAAGCGCATATAGAAGACTGCAAAGCCGCATTAATGGAATCAGGGATGACGGAAGTTGAAGCAGAGGAAGAAGCAGTCCGCCAGATGGGCGATCCGCAGGAAGCAGGTGAAGCAATGGATAAGATCTATCATAAAGTGTTTGATTCCAATATGTTTCTGTGGATGCTGGCACTGGGATGTATACCGATTGTATGTGTGTGCATTTCTTATCTTATCGCAAGAGATCCGAACGCATTTTTATGGGTGTGGAATGAGGCGCTCGGACTGAATAAAATCCCGGCAGTTATACACCGGAATATCGGAATCGGATTTGCTGTCTATGGAATCGGATTGAGCATCTGGGAGAAATACACGGGCAAAGCTTTATTCTATGCAGTCGGAAGAGACTGGGGGTAGGGATGTTACGTTGCAAACAGCGGGCTGGTACTTTTTATCTCGGCATTATGTTTTGCTCCGAGCTTCCCGGTGAAGGGATATGCAGGAATCCTCTGCTGTGTATTGATCGCATGTCTGCTGAATATGGTACTGAGAGGATTTATGAATCTTTTGCAGAGCAGAAGAGAGACCAGACTTTTATGGGAGATTGGAACGGCAGATACCAGAATCAACTGGAAGGGAAAAGGATATCTGTGTGGACATCATATGAAAGTAAGAGTACAGGGATCTGAGAAAGGAACGGAGATCCCGGCAGGAGCACCGGTGATGGTTGTCGGAATGGAGGGATTTAAGCCGGTGGTGGCGCAGGTATAAAGAGAGAGACGTTAGATCTTGGATAGTAAGCGTATATGAAGAGAGACGTTAGATCTCGGATAATAAGCGTGTATGAAAAATGAGAGGCAAAAGTTATGAATAAGACGGAAAAGCGAATGAAGATATTCACGCTGATCATGCAGGTGATCATCCAGGCAGTGCTATTATTTCCGTGGATGAACATGGGGACATGGAAATGCAATGTGCCGGGATATCTGATAAAATTGGCTGCTTCGGGCGATGGGATGAGTTACATAAAGAAAAGTCTGAAGCCTTTGGGAGTACTGGACGGTGCAGATGAACAGATGATGGTTCAGATACTGATGCTGTTCATCTGTGAACTGGTAATGGTACTGGTAATCCAGGTGATAGGAATTGTGAATCTGATACTGGCTTTAAGCAATCACCATAAACTGCTTCTGGATATCATGTCACTGATCGCAGGATGTATGATATCATTTCTTGGGGCAGATGGGGCAGTATTTTCAGATCCGCTGTCACAGGTGTATCCATTTTTACTGGTAGTGCTTCTGGTGATCAATTTGATCGGTGCGAAGCTGATTGATTCGTGGCAGGAAGAGAAAAAGATACAGGAAGAAGTTAAAGCCAGAGAGAAAAATTACAAAGAAGAAAAGAAAAAGCATCTGGAATTTTCGGGGAAGTATCCGAAAGGATTCTATACGGCCCTGTGGAAGAATTTTAAAAGTTCAAAAAGAGATTTTATTGTTTACGTAAGTATGAACCTGCTTCCGGCGACGCTGATATTTTCCGGAGTCGGAATGGCACAGATGCTGGCACCATTCAATAAAGAAGGAAATATACTGACGGGGCATGGAATCACGGCAATTCTGCTGGAATTCCTGATCGTGAGTCTGATCGCATCGCTGATGCTGATGATCACGAATCTGTTGTCATATTTCAGAAAACGGATGAGAAATTACAGTATATTTTCTACTCTGGGAATGCGGAAGTCTACACTTTATGAAGTGCTTGGGGCAGAGATTGTGGCTGGAATTCTGGGAATGCTGATCGGGGGAGCCTGCATCGGAAGTGTGATCCTGTGTATCATCCGCAGAATCTTCATGGCAAGATCCGGAGTGGGAGCACAGCCGGCGAAGATTACAGGATTCACATATTTGATCGCAAGTCTTATCCTGATCGGAATATCCGGGATTGGACTGATGATCCTGCGGGATTTCTTCCTGTACAGGGAACTAAAAAAAATGCAGCTGGGCGATGTGGAAAAGGAGAAGATGCCGGAAAAACGGATCGGTCTGTGGCTTACAATTGGCCTGGTCATTGTGGTATTTGGAATCGTGAATTTCGGAATGCGGAAGAATGCCGAAGGGTTACGGATACTTTTATTTATCTTCCTGGGCATTTATCTGGCGGAAAAGTTTGGATTTGGATTGTTCCTGAAAGTGCGGAAGCATAAAAAGAGTTATTATGCAAAGTTGATCCCATATAATTCATTTTATTACCGTTTCAAGAGTACATTCCGTTATGTGTACGTGATCAGTCTTATACCGGTACTGATATTGTTCTTATTTGGAAAAGATATGATTTCAGCGAAGATCGCGCAAAAGCCGGAAGGACTGTTCCCGTATGATTTTGTATGTATGGCAACGGAAGCGGATGAGACATTCTGGAAACAGCTGCAGGAAAAATATGACGTGAAATTCCAGGAGTATCCGATGGTACGCGTGACGAATGTGGATAATTCGGAAAAGCTGGATGATGCCAGAGCAGTGATCATGCCGCAGGGACAGCATATAGGCATCTCGGAGACGACGTATAAAGAACTGAATAAGGCACTTGGAAAGAAAAGTGAAAAAATGAATCTATCTGCTGACGGAAAGGAAATCTATATTATTTACCAACAGGATAAGAGTACGAAGGCACATCCACTGGATTACCTGAATTCGAGAAAAGAGCCGTACCTGCACATCGGACAGCCGATAGAATCTTATGGATTTCTTGATCGGGAAAAAATTTATCCGACACGAACCGTAAAGGGTGAAAAGACGGATATTCTGACAGGTGCATTCCGGCAGGGAAGTGAGGAGAATCTGGTCGTATTTTCGGATGAATATTTTGAAAAGGTTCAGGACGACTGGAAGAAATATAATTGGATCACCGGAGATCTGGTTGAGGAGGGTGAAGCAGAAGAAGGAGTGACGATCCATCACTGGCCGACAAAGCTTGTCCTTTTGAATGTGAAAAATGCAGATTATCAGAAGATAGAAAAAGAGCTCCTGGCTTTTCGGAAGGTACATAAAGAGGATGAAAGATTTGACAAGGATGTATTATCCTGCTATTCCAAACGTACAACGATGGAACAGATTGAAAGCGAACGCTTTATGACAACGGTAGTAGATATATTTATCATGGGAGCATTTCTGCTGGGAAGCGTTCTGGTCATTTACTTGAAATATGAATCTGAGATGACGGACAAGAAGAAGCGGAATCATTTCTTAACCTGTATTGGAATGAGCTCGAAAGAAAGAGAAAAGCTGATCCGGACAGAGACGGGAATCTTTTTCTGGATCCCGGCAGTAGTTGCGGTTGTTATGGTGCCGGTGTTAACCGGGGAGATATGGAACATGCGGGAATATACGAAGGCTGACTGTGTACATTATCTGCGATATCTGTTGATCCTTGCAGTTATATATCTTGTAGTGCAGGGCATCGGTGTAAAGGTGATTGAGCAGTATACAATAAGAAAGGTAGAAGGAAAGCATGAAAGAAATATTAAAGGTAAATAACCTGATCAAGAAATTTCCAAAAGCCGGTGGGGAGATTGATGATGCGGATGCGATTTCGGTACTGAAAGGCATTAACTTTGATGTAGAACAGGGAGAGTACGTCGGAATTATGGGAAAATCCGGCTGTGGAAAGACAACACTTCTGAAGATCCTGGGATTTATGGATCAGCAGACGGACGGAGATGTGATCTTTGACGGTGTGAATACGAATGAGCTGTGGAAAGAAGAACTTACGGATATCAGACGTAGAAAGATCGGATTTGTATTTCAGGATTTTAATCTGATGGACAGCCTTTCGGTAAAAGAAAATATCATGCTTCCGGTATTGCTGGATAAAAAGGAACAGAAAGAATGTGAAGAGAAAGCGGAAGCATTGGAAAAGCAGTTTGGGATTGAACATCTTCAGGAAAAGAATCCTTATGAACTGTCCGGCGGTGAGCGGCAGAGAGTGGCAATCTGCAGGGCGCTGATCAATGATCCGAGTATCATATTTGCAGATGAGCCGACGGGAAACCTCGACTCAAAATCCGGAAAAGTTGTTGCGGAGGAATTCCGGAAAATCAATGAGGAGTTAGGGAAGACCCTTCTGATGGTAACGCATGATCCACAGATGGCAAGCCGGTGTAAGAGAGTGATATTTCTGAAAGACGGATATGTGATGAATGATGTGAGAAAAGAGGGCACGGAAGAAGAATTTTACAGAACGATCATTGGGGAGATGGAGAAGTTTTAAGATGAGATAATATATAGATGGTGATATGGGTTATGCGGCGGAAGATAATTCTGCCGCTTTTTTTACGAAAATTAATCTTGTAATCATATGAACAATATGCTATTCTGAATGCACTTCAAAGAGTGACTTCTACAAACTCTTAAGTATTTCTAAGCCAAAAGGCATCAAGTTTCGACCGTTTCACACCTAAAAATGTCTGAAACATATTTCCGACTTGAGAGAACACGAAAATTTTATAATCTATTCAGGAGGACGTGCCTATGACAAACAAACTTCAACAGTATTTCCCGATGATTCGGACAAGGGAGGAGGTGTTGAATGAGATTGAAAGTAAAAGCAGATTAAAAAATTTATTTTATGAGTGGACAGAGGAAAATCAAAATGAATTTCTGGATTTTTGTACCGGAGTGAAAGGTATAAAAATCATGTATGATTTCATGATAAAAGAAATTCTGAATCCGGAGAATACACCGGAGAGAGTAAATGAATTACTCACGTTACTTCTCGGACAAAGAGTGAGAATTGTAGACGTATTACCAAATGACGGAACAAGATTAGCAGATGAATCTACGTTTCTTATTACAGATATGGTAGTACAACTGGAAGATGGAAGTATTGCGAATCTGGAAATTCAGAAAATCGGATACTATTTTCCGGGAGAAAGAAGTGCCTGTTACTCAGCAGATCTGTTGCTTCGGCAGTATAAGAGAGTGAGAGGAATCAAAGGAAAACGATTCTCTTACAGAGATATCAAGCAGGTGTATACGATCGTGTTATTTGAAAAAAGTCCAACAGAATTCCAGAAATTTTCCAATAATTATATCCATCGTTTTATGCAAAAATCTGATACAGGAGTAAATATAAATTTATTACAAGAATATCTGTTCATACCTCTTGACATATTCAAAAAGAATCAGCAAAATGAAAATAGAAGTGTAAAAATAGAAAACCGGCTGGAAGCATGGCTTGCATTTTTCTGCATGGATGATCCGGAGACGATTATAGATATTATAGAGAAATATCCGGATTTTAAAGAAATGTATGAACAGGCTTATGATGTCTGCCGGAATATCGAAGAGGTGATGCAGATGTTTTCGAAAGAATTGCTGGAATTAGATCGGAATACAGTAAAGCTGATGATTGATGATATGCAGAAGGAGATAGACTGCCAGAGAGAGCAGTTGAGTCAGAAGGATAAGGAGATGTTAGAAATGAGGAAAGAAATACAACGATTACAGCAGCTATTGGATAAAAAATAGCATGAAAAATGTCAAAAGAATTGTTTTAGATACTTATAAAAATAACTAGTCAGTTGAAAGAGGTGATGTAGATGTTTTCGGAAGAATTGTTAGAATTAGATCGAAATACAGTAGAATTCATGATTGAAGATATGCGGAGGCAGATAGAAGAGAAAGATGAGCAGATAAAACAACTAGATGAGCAGATAAAACAGAAAGATGAGCAGTCAAGACAACTGGATGAACAGATAAGACAACGGAATAAACAAATAAAAGAAAGTGATAAGCAAATAAGACAACTGGAGGAACAGATAAAAGAAAGCGATAGGCAGATAGGACAGTTGGATGAACAGATAAAAGAAAGCGATAGGCAGATAAGACAGTTGGATGAACAGATAAAACAATCAGAACAAGAAATACAAAAAATGGAGGAAGCAAAAGAGTAATACATAGCCTGGCTGTCTCAGGAACGTGAAACAGCCAGACCGCTTACCTCAAAGCATGTAATCCAGGGATATTCCATATAATTGATGCTGATATCCCCGGTTACAGTAACCCCATCAGGCAGATAATAGACATTACCGAGAGGACTGGCCACGCAGACATACCCCTGTGCGAGCATGTCCTCTTTTTCTTTATCGGTAAATCCTACCGATATCTCCAGACGCGGAGGGGCACATCAACTGGTGATTGTTTCGATGGAAAGTATGATGTTGCGGAATCCGCGTTTATTCATATAGGTAATAGCATTGTCGTTCAGGTGTACCATATGTTCAATTCCTTTCATAATTTAATAATATTACAGCAGTAATTGTAAAACAAAGTCCACAGATGGAAAGAATACCTGGTGTTTCGGCATAGAGTACCGCTCCGAATAACATGGCGGCGGCAGGTTCGCTGGAAGCGAGAATCGATGCCTTGCCGGCCTCCATATAGCGCATGGATAAAGAATATAGTGCATAAGGCAGGACGGATGATACCAGCGCATGAATAATTAGGATAAAAAAGGTGGTCCTTTGCCCTGAGACAATCATACTGCTTAAAGAGTGTATATTACTGAAAGGCAGCATTGTCATGCCGGAAAAGAGTGTGCCGTAAAAAGTAATCGTCAGGAAATGATATCCTTTTTGTGTGACTTTTTTGCTTATGATTCCATATACAGCATAGAAAAAGCTTGCAAGAATTCCGCAGAGAATTCCTGTTATGCTCCAGGAAAGTCCATTGCTTTCCAGTACTCCGCTGACCAGCACACAGCCAATGAGGGCGAGCGTTACACAGATCAGTTTGTGTCTGGTTACTGGTTCATGAAAGAAGACAGCAGCCAGGAACAGAACAAAGACCGGAGACATGGCAAGTAATACGGCAGAAAGCGCAAGAGATCCTTTCGTAACGGAAATATTATAAAAGACACTGAGGGCAGTCATGCCGATCATGCCGCTTCCGATAAAAAGCCAGAAGTCACGCCGGTGTACATAAAATAAATGTCGGTTATAGAATAGAATCCATATGCCGGTGATCAGAGCTGCAAGCAGCATCCGGAAACTAATAATGGAAAAGTTGTCGAGACCATCGTGTTCCAGTGTACGGACAAAGATTCCGGCAGCACCCCAGCAGATGCCGGAGATGAATGGCAGCAGCCAGGCGTATTTGGTAAGTTTCTGATTCATAAGTACCCAATCCTTTGTAAATATAATAAATTAAGTATATCACAAAAACGGACATTGTTATGAGAACATGTCCGTTTTGTGCATTTTTATGAATCACTATAATCGATTGGAATTATCTTTCAAATGAATATATTCTGCTACAGACCGGTCAAAAGTCTTGATATGCTGGAACAGCCAGTCTACAACATTGCACTTTACCTGTTCGATAAACTGATCATCAGGCCCTTCATTTTCATTCAGATAATCGTATAATTCCTGAATAGATGTTTTGAATTCTTCATGCTTTGCATGGTGACCGGAAAACTCCGGGTAAGATACCTTTTTCTGAAGTTCCTCTTCTTCCTGAAAATGAAAATTTGTATATTCATCAAGGTAATCTAACATTTTGATTGCTTTGATCTTACTGTCACCGGATTCGCATGCTGCAACGAACTGCCGGATACGGTCGATCAGTTCCTGATGCTGGGAATCGATGGTCTTGTTGCCTGTAATTAAGTTATCATCAAATGTAATATTCATAGAGAAACCTCCTGTCTTTGATACGCATTGAATCCTCGTCCCGCATAGTCTATAATGAATCGTAGAAAATGTTTATCAGCAGAGAAAAGGATTGGATTATGAAGTTACAACAGTTACAGATATTTCAGAACCTGACAGAAGAAGAACTGGAAAAAAGTCTTGTCTGTTCACAGGCTGTAGTAAAGAAATATCCGAAAGGTACCTATATTTTCCGCCAGGGTGATGCACCGTTAAAATTATATTTCATATTGGAAGGAATGGTTGAGCTTGGCAGTATCAACCTGAATGGCAAGATTACCCGAAGCAGTTATGTTACGGTGGGTGAGGAGTTTGGCGAAGTAGAACTATTTCTGCGCCAGTCTGCTTACTCCGGTTATGCAAAAGCAAAAAGTGAAGTGTCGGTTCTGGAGGTTTCACAGAATTTCTTTGGCGGAAGATGCGAAAGAAATTGTGTACATCACAGTAAGGTTGTGTTCAATATGCTTCAGCTTTTTGCGGAAAAAGCAGAGAAACATAACCGTCAGATAGAAGTTCTTACCAGTGGGAATCTGCGTCAGCGTGTAGCGGCGTACCTGTTGGAAAACTGTGATCCGGACTACCGGGTTCGTCTGCATATGAACAGGGAAGATCTGGCAGTATATCTGAATACTACAAGACCATCTCTGTCGCGTATGCTGCTTACTTTACAGGATAAAGGTATCATCCGTCTTGTAGGCCGTAAGGTAATTGAGATCACGGATTATGAAAGGCTGCAGGAAGAAGAGTAATCAATAGTAATTAATCTTCTGCAACAAATACCTCTTTTCCTAATCCACAGATTGGACATACCCAGTCATCCGGAATATCTTCAAAGGCTGTGCCCGGTGCGATTCCGTTATCCGGGTCTCCTACAGCTGGGTCATATTCGTAGCCACATGGTTCACATACATATTTTTTCATAGATTAAAATCTCCTTTTTATTAAAACTTAGTTGGTGTTAACTGGTGTTGTACAACTTATGTTGTGATTAGAGTATATAGCTTTTATAGAAAATGGTTTGTAACAAATGTTACGAAACAACAAAAAATGATAATTTGTTATATGGATTAAGATTGACAGAGATTAATTTTATAAATGAAGAAATATCGGCACAACAACTTCATATTATCAGTATCTTTGAATGCAAAAATCAATACAGGGAATGCGTCTTAAGTATTCTTAACTATGTGCCACACTTTACCCGTCACAAAATTAAAAATGCAACAGATTTCGTAAAAAAATATCACCAAAATTTAGACCACATTTCAAACATTTATTTTAACAAAATTACCTCTTTCATTTTCGCCTGTTATAGAGTATCATATTACTTGCACAATATCTTGTGCGGAAATGATGTTAAAAAAACAATATTTAGTAGTATTTGAGGGTGAGCACATACTACATCGGCAATAAAAACAAGAGAGGGATAAACATGAACGCAGAAATAAAGACGAACGTAATTAAGAGAAACGGCGAAGAGGTAGCCTTCGACCTGGAGAAGATCATTAATGCGATCAAAGGTGCAAACAAGGACGTCGACAAACTGCATCGGATGAATGAATATCAGATTATGGCAGTGGCGGACAACGTTGCAAAGAAAATTGAGGAATCCACTCATGCTGTCAATGTAGAAGATATACAGGATATGGTAGAGACCGGAATTATGGAACTGCGCGGCTATGAAGTCGCACAGAAATATGTGCGCTATCGTTATAAAAGAGAACTGATGAGAAAGACGAATACAACAGATAACGGAATTCTTGCACTTCTGGATCATATGAATGAAGAGGTGAATCAGGAGAACTCTAACAAGAATCCTGTGATCAACTCTACACAGCGTGATTATATGGCCGGAGAAGTAAGTAAGGACTTGTCAAAACGTGTTCTTCTTCCGGAAGAGGTTGTACGTGCGCATGAAGCGGGAATCATTCATTTCCATGATTCCGACTATTTCGCACAGAAAGAGCATAACTGTGACCTGATCAATCTTCAGGATATGCTTCAGAACGGAACGGTTATCAGTGAGACCATGATTGAAAAGCCGCACAGCTTCTTTACAGCATGTAATGTAACGACACAGATTGTTGCCCAGGTAGCAAGTAACCAGTACGGTGGACAGTCATTTACACTGGCACATCTGGCACCGTTTGTCGATATCAGCCGTAAGAAGATCCGCAGAAATGTAATCGCAGAGCGTGAAGAATGCGGAGAAGCTTTAGATGAGACAATTATCAATAAGGTGACAGAGCGCCGTTTAAGAGAAGAAGTAAAGAGTGGTATCCAGACAATTCAGTATCAGCTTATCACATTAATGACATGTAACGGTCAGGCACCATTTGTGACGATGTTCATGTATCTGGATGAGGTAGAAGAAGGCAGAACCCGTGATGACCTGGCTATGATCATTGAAGAAGTGATGATTCAGAGAATGCAGGGAGTAAAGAATGAAAAAGGTGTATGGATCACACCGGCATTCCCGAAACTGATCTATGTACTGGATGAGGATAATATTACAGAAGATTCCAAATATTGGCATCTGACAGAACTGGCAGCAAAATGTACCGCAAAACGTATGGTACCGGACTACATCTCTGCCAAGATTATGAAAGAGATGAAGAATGGAGAAGTATATCCTTGTATGGGATGCCGTTCGTTCCTGACGGTAGAAGACAGCCAGAGAAATCCGGACGGAAGCCATAAGTTCTATGGACGTTTTAACCAGGGAGTTGTAACGATCAACTTAGTTGATGTTGCATGTTCATCAGAAGGAGATATGGAGAAATTCTGGAAGATCCTGGATGAGCGTTTGGAATTATGTCACAGAGCACTGAGATGCAGACATGAACGTCTCCTGGGAACGGTTTCCGATGTTGCTCCGATTCTGTGGCAGAACGGTGCACTTGCAAGACTGAAGAAGGGTGAGACGATCGATAAATTATTATTTAATGGTTACTCCACTATTTCGCTTGGATATGCAGGACTTTATGAGATGTGTGTACGTATGCTTGGCAAATCACATACCGATCCCGCAGCAAGACCATTTGCAATGCAGGTAATGCAGAAGTTAAATGATAAATGTGAAGAGTGGAAAAAAGCAGAGAATATCAGCTATTCTGTATACGGAACACCGATGGAATCTACCACATACAAATTTGCAAAATGTCTGCAGAAGCGTTTTGGAATCATCAAGGGTGTAACAGATAAGAATTATATTACGAACAGCTATCATGTACATGTATCAGAGAAGATTGATGCATTCAAGAAACTGAAATTCGAAGCCGATTTCCAGAAGCTTTCACCGGGTGGAGCAATCAGTTACATCGAAGTACCGAATATGCAGAACAATATTCCGGCAGTACTTTCTGTTATGCAGTATATTTACAATAACATTATGTATGCAGAGCTGAATACAAAGAGTGATTACTGTGAATGCTGTGGATATGACGGAGAGATCCAGATTAAAGAAGATGAGAATGGAAAGCTGATCTGGGAATGCCCGAACTGTGGTAATCAGGATCAGGATAAGTTATTTGTGGCAAGAAGAACCTGTGGATATATCGGAACACAGTTCTGGAATCAAGGACGTACGCAGGAGATTAAGGACAGGGTATTGCATTTGTAAAACTGCAAGATATAAAGACAGTAAAAAGGCCTTTTAAGAAGTGAGAAAGCTTTTTGAAAGGCCTTTTTATATTGTATAAAGATAGCTTTTCAAAAGGACATGCGTTATAATAAAAAAATATGGGGAAAAGAAAATGTCGACAGGAGGATTAAAAAATGACAAAAGATAATGAAAAGTATCAGGCATATGTTCAGATTTTAAATGAAGAGCTGATTCCTGCAATGGGGTGTACGGAACCGATCGCGCTGGCTTATGCGGCTGCAAAGGCAAGAGAAGTACTGGGATGTCTGCCGGACAGAGTCTGTATCGGAGCAAGCGGAAGTATCATTAAGAATGTAAAGAGTGTAATTGTGCCGAATACAAATCATTTAAAAGGAATACCGGCGGCAGCAGCAGCGGGGATTGTTGCAGGAAACGCAGAAAAAGAACTGGAAGTTATCTCCGGGGTAACAGAAGAAGAGACAAAAGAAATCGCAGAATTTCTTGAACATACAGAGATTACGGTAGAACATATCAATAACGGATGTGTATTTGATATTATTGTGGAGGTATTTCACGGGGAAGATAAGGCAAAAGTAAGAATTGCCAACTATCATACGAATATTGTAAGAATAGAAAAGAATGGAGAGATCCTGCTTAATGTACCGGTCGCAGGAGAAAGCGAAGAAGGACTGACAGACAGAAGTCTTCTGGATATGAAATCTATCTGGGATTTTGCAAATACAGTGGACATAGAAGATATCCGGGAAGTGATCGGACGTCAGATAGAATATAATTCTGCAATTGCGGATGAAGGATTGAAAGGAAATTACGGAGCAAACATCGGAAGTGTTCTTCTGGATACTTATGGAAACGATGTACGTACCAGAGCAAAAGCACGTGCGGCGGCAGGTTCCGATGCGCGTATGAACGGATGTGAGCTTCCGGTTGTGATCAATGCGGGAAGCGGTAATCAGGGAATGACCTGTTCTCTTCCGGTTCTGGAATATGCAGATGAATTACAATCCGGAGAGGAAAAGACATACCGCGCACTGGTCCTTTCGAATCTGGTCGCAATCCACCAGAAGACGGGAATCGGGCGACTGTCGGCATATTGTGGTGCAGTAAGTGCGGGTGCGGCAGCCGGAGCCGGAATAGCATATCTTTGTGGCGGTGGTTATGAAGAAGTGATCCATACAGTGGTAAATGCTCTGGCAATTGTATCCGGTATGGTATGTGATGGTGCAAAAGCATCCTGTGCTGCAAAAATCGCTTCATCTGTAGATGCCGGGATTCTTGGATATAATATGTATTTAAGAGGGCAGCAGTTCTATGCCGGTGACGGAATCGTTACAAAAGGAGTAGAGGCAACGATCCAGAATATTGGTCGTCTCGGAAAAGATGGTATGAAAGAGACTAATGAAGAGATCATTAAGATGATGATCAGTGACTAGGGAGAGTATACAGATTATGAATTACGGAAATATCAAAGAGTGTGATATTGCAGACGGACCCGGCGTAAGAGTCAGTTTGTTCGTATCAGGCTGCAGACATCACTGCAAAGGCTGCTTTAATGAAGAGACATGGGATTTCGGATTCGGCCAGCACTATACAGAAGAGACAGAAGCAGAAATATTAAGATTGCTGGGGGCTGGTTTTGTCCAGGGGTTTACGCTTCTGGGTGGTGAACCGTTCGAACCGGAGAACCAGGTGGAACTGGTAAAGCTCCTTAAGAAGATAAGAGAAACTTATCCGCAGAAAGATATCTGGTGTTACAGTGGGTATCTTTTTGACCGTGATATGGTTCCGGGAGGATGTGTCCATACAGATGTGACAGAGGAGATGCTGTCGTATATTGATGTACTGGTAGACGGAGAATTCAAGGAAGAATTAAAAGATGTAACACTGGTGTTCAGAGGAAGCCAGAATCAGAGAATCATTGATGTACAGGAAAGCCGGAATCAGGGAACAGTTGTGCTTAAAGATTTTTAACAAAATATAGAAATCTACAGGACCTGCCACTGGCAGCCTCATTACGGATGCTTTGGCCGCTGGCAGGTCCTCTTGCATACTTGGGTATAAAAAGGGCAGGAGATTATTTCTCCTGCCAGATGCGTAACATCTTGATGATCTTTTCTTTTGCTGTTACAGAAAAACCACGGAATACATTCAGCATCTCATCATTTAACTGATGCTCTTTCTCATCCAGAGGAGGAATATCTCTTCCGGCATCCAGAATAGTATCCACGGATACGTTGCAGAGCTTAGAGTAATAAAGAAGAACTCTTAAATTAAGCTTTGCTCGATTGTTTTCGACATTACTGACGAAAGGAACAGTACAGTTCAGATCTTTGGCAACCTGTTCCTGAGTGATTCCACGCTCACTCCTTAATTGTTTCATTTTTAATCCCACTTTTGAAAAATCCACTTCGTTCATTGCAAGGCTCCTTTTAATATGTAATGTATAACGAATTTATATAAGTATATATTATTATAAATCTTGGCAATAATCAATACAGAAAAATTTACTTTTTGAATTAAAGATAGTATAATTAAACCAACTTATACAAAAGACAGGATGATAAGACAGAAAAAAGGAGGCAAAATTATGTTAACATGTATTTATGTAGTCGAGAAGATTGATGGTGATTACGCAGAACTCAGACGTGTCGATGCACTTAAGCATGATCCGGAAGAAACCAAGACGGTGGCAAGAGCATTGTTGCCGGGAGATATCATGGAAGGAAATAAGCTTTTATATGAGAATCTGCAGTACCGGATCATCGTCGATTAAAAGAATAAAATACCAAAGAGAACAGATATATCAATTTTGAATGATGATACATATAAAATTGAGATACAAAATTAAATAACGAAAAAAGGAGTGTAACGGCTAAAAAAAGTTGTTACACTCCTTTTTTGTTGCTATGTGTTCAAAAGAAGTGGCAGGTAGCAGGTTTTCTATACTATAGGTGCATAAAGAGCCGCTATTTACGGAGAATGCAATATACAATTAATATAAAATGTCGTTTTTTGGAGATGAGACAATGAGGACATTTTATCAAGAAGAAAATTGAAGAAAAATATCGTTTTGTAGAAAAAGACGGGAAATGAAAAATAAAAATTGTGCATTTTCCTTGTGAAAAAAAGGACGAAGATTGGAACTACCATTTTGACGTGGAAATTTGATGAGAAAAACGGAAAAATTAAAATAAATAAAAGTAAAAATACACAAAAAAATAATAAAAAATTAAGCAAAATGACCATTAGACAAAATGATTGACATTTTCAAAAAATGGCTGTAAACTAGCAAAAAAATTATGAAGGAAGGGGATAGTACGGAAAAGCTTGTTGAAAGCCTTGTTAAAGAACTTAACTGTGAAACCGTATTTACGATCCCGGTATTTGGAGGAATCGCTGTTGACGAAGGTGTTGTTGTAACTTGGATCATCATGGCGGTTCTTACTATTCTCAGTATAGTATTCGTAAGGAATCTAAGTATAGAGAAACCGGGAAAGGTACAGCTTATGCTGGAATCAGTGATCGGCTGGGCACAGGATTTCTTTGAAGGTATTATAGGAAAAGAAAACAAGGGCTATATTCCATATCTGATGACGGTTGCACTTTATCTGGCAATATCAAATGTCATCGGACTGTTAGGATTCAAGCCTCCGACAAAGGACATGAACGTAACAATCGCACTTGCCGTTATGAGTATGTTCGTGATCGAGTGGTCCGGTATCCATAGAAATGGTCTGGTTCACTGGTGCAAACATTTTGCAAAGCCAGTGCCGATCGTAGCACCAATCATGATACTGGAGATCGTGATCCGTCCGCTGTCGCTTTGTATGCGACTGTTTGGTAATATGTTAGGCGGATTTGTAGTCATGGAACTGATCAAAGAGGTCGTTCCGTTAATCGTGCCGATACCGTTTAGTTTTTATTTTGATATATTTGACGGATTATTACAGGCATATGTATTCGTATTCTTAACTGCATTATTTATGACAGAAGAGATGGAATAAGACGAATCAGACATTTACAACATTTAGTATAAGAAAACTTAAGACAAGAAAAGGAGAACAAATTATGAGTGGAACAATTATCGCAATTGGAGCAGGTATCGCAGTACTTACAGGTATCGGAGCCGGTGTTGGTATCGGAATCGCAACAAGCAAAGCAGTAGATGCTATCGCAAGACAGCCGGAAGCAGACGGAAAGATCAGAACTTCCCTGATCCTTGGTTGTGCACTTGCAGAGGCAACCGCTATTTACGGTTTCATTATCGCACTTCTGATCGTCCTTCTTTTGAAATAATGTTTGCTGACGATAACAGATTAAAAGAAGGGAAAGGCAGGTAGAGATATATGCTGAGAATAGATTTTAATCTGGTACTGACGATCATCAACCTGATCGTTCTGTATCTGATTCTCAGAAAATTCCTGTTTCGCCCGGTCATGGACATTATGGAAAAGCGGGAAAAGATGATTGCAGACGGAATCAGCCACGCGAATGAAGAGCAGGACAAAGCCCATGCTCTGAAGAAACAGTATGAAGATGCACTGAATGGAGCAAAAGAAGAATCCACAAAGATGATCGAACAGGCGAAACTGGATGCAAAACAGGAATACAACCAGATCCTGAACGAGGCTAACGAAAAGGCAGACAAGGTTATGAAGACAGCAAGAGAAAGCCTGAATCAGGAAAGAGAACAGGCCTTTGATGATATGAAGGCACAGGTTGCAGGGCTGGCAATGGATGCTGCGAAGAAGATATTACTTGAGAATGCTGACAACATAAGCGGCGTGAATGCATATGACCAGTTTTTGAAAGATGCAGGTGATTCCCATGACAGCGAAGAATAGAAAAGAAGCAGAGCCGGTATTCTGCCAGGTGGCAGCCCTCCGGTATGCGAAAGTTCTGAATGAACTTGGTATTTCGAAAGAAGCTGTCCTGGAGGCAGGGAATATTTTCGAAAAATCACAGGAATTGAAAGCAGCACTGGTTAATCCAGTGATCACAAAAGAGACAAAACACAATATCATTGATAAAGTATTTTCAGAAGAAATGAGAACATTTCTGAAGGTTGTCTGCGATCATGAAAAGATGACGATCGCAGAACAGATCTTTGCGGCATACGAAGAATTACAGAATCAGGCAGCAGGAGTTAAGACAGTCTATCTTCGTTATACAGCGCTTCCAAGTGAAGAACAAAAGAAACAGATGGGTGACTTTATCAAGAAGAAATACGGTGCCGGAGACATCAAATGGGTTATGGCAGAAGACAAGGCACTGATCGGCGGATTCATCCTGCAGGTTGACGGAAAAGAATATGACTACAGTGTGCAGGGCCGTCTGAACCGCTTAGAGCGGAAATTAACGAATTAACATGGAGGTGAAGGAATTGAGTGCAATCAGCTCAGATGAAATTATCTCTATATTAAAAGAAGAGATAAAGAATTATGATGTAATAAGCAGAGATCAGGAAGTTGGTACCGTTATCTCTGCTGGTGATGGAATCGCCTCCGTATACGGAATCGACCACGCAATGTATGGCGAGATCGTCACATTGGAGACTGGTCTTAAGGGTATGGTACAGGATATCAAGGAAAATGAGATCAGCTGTATCCTGTTCGGAGATGATTCAGAGATCAAACAGGGCACAAAAGTGTGCCGTACAGGTAAAAAAGCAGGTATTCCGGTAGGTGAAGGCTATATCGGAAGAATCGTAGATGCTCTTGGAGCACCAATCGACGGAAAAGGTGAGATCAAAGCCGACGGATATCGTCCGGTAGAGAATGAGGCACCGGGAATCGTTGACCGTAAGTCGGTAAGCGTTCCGCTTGAGACAGGTATCCTTTCAATCGATTCCATGTTCCCAATCGGACGTGGACAGAGAGAGTTGATCATCGGTGACAGACAGACAGGTAAGACATCCATTGCAACCGATACGATCATCAACCAGAAGGGAAAAGATGTCATCTGTATCTATGTAGCCATCGGACAGAAAGCATCAACCGTAGCAAGACTTGTAAATGACTTAAAAGCACATGATGCACTGGATTACACCACGGTATTCTGCTCAACAGCCAGTGAGTGTGCACCGCTTCAGTATATCGTACCTTATTCAGCAACAGCACTTGCAGAGTATTTCATGTATCAGGGAAAAGATGTATTGATCGTATATGATGATCTTTCCAAACATGCGGTAGCATACCGTGCAATTTCTCTGTTACTTGGACGTTCACCTGGACGTGAAGCTTATCCTGGTGACGTATTCTACTTACATTCAAGACTGCTCGAGCGAAGCAGCCGCTTAAGTGAAGAAGCAGGCGGAGGTTCTATCACAGCACTTCCGATCATTGAGACACAGGCAGGAGATGTATCTGCATACATTCCTACGAATGTTATCTCTATCACAGACGGACAGATCTTCTTAGAGAGTGACCTGTTCAATGCCGGTATGCGTCCGGCCGTTAACGTTGGTCTTTCTGTATCCCGTGTAGGTGGAGCTGCACAGACAAAGGCTATGAAGAAAGCCAGTGGTAGTGTTCGTATCGACCTGGCACAGGCACGAGAGATGGAATCATTTACCCAGTTCAGTTCAGACCTTGACGAGGCAACAAAGAATCAGCTGAAATACGGAAGTTGTCTGACAGAACTTTTGAAACAGCCTCTGGGACGTCCGTTAAGTCTTCATGAGCAGGTTATCACACTTTGTGTCGCTACTAATAAACTGATGCTTGATATTGACACAAAGAAGATCAAAGAATTCCAGATGGATATGCTTGCATTCTTCGACAGAGAACATAAAGAAATCGGCAAAGCGATCGATGAGAAGAAAGTTCTGGATGATGAACTGAAAGAGCAGATTCTTGCAGCAGCAAAGGAATTCAAGGAAAGAAGATAAGCGGGTGTAGCTATGGCAAATGCAAAAGAGATTAAGGAAAGAATGGCCAGCATCGAAGAGACGAGAAAGATAACAAATGCCATGTATCTGATCTCTTCTTCGAAGATGAAACAGGCCAAGAAAAAGCTTGCTGACACAGAACCTTTCTTCTATGCCATGCAGGCAGAGATCGCCAGAATTTTGCGGCATGTGCCGGATATGCACAGCCAGTTCTTTGATGGTCGTGAGAGTATCCCGGCTGAGGAAAGAAAGATTGGCTATATCGTTGTCACCGCAGATAAAGGACTTGCAGGAGCATATAATCATAACGTGATCAAGACAACGGAAGAACTGTTAAAAAAACCGGGAAAACACAAATTATTCGTACTTGGAGAAGCCGGAAGACAGTACTTTGCCAAGAGGGAAGGAATTGAGATGGATACCCAGTTCCGTTATACCGTCCAGAATCCGACATTACACAGATCGAGAGTCATTTCTTCGGAAATGGTAGAACAGTTTAGAAATGGAGATTTGGACGAGATTCACATCATATACACACGTATGATCAATGCTATGACAGCGGAGACTGAGGAACAGAAGCTCCTTCCTATGAAGAAGACGACCTTCCTTCCGGAAGATATGCCGGCTCTTGTCGGAACCGGACTGTATCAGGAAGATATGGTATTCTGGCCATCTACACACAGTGTGATGGCGAACATTGTTCCGAACTACATCAACGGTATCGTATATGGATGCCTGGTAGAGGCCTACTGCAGTGAGCATAATGCCAGAATGCAGGCAATGCAGAATGCAACAGACAGTGCAACAGATATGCTGAACGAATTAAATATTACTTACAACCGTGTCCGCCAGGCAGACATCACACAGGAATTGACAGAGATCATCGGCGGAGCCAATGCGCAGAAACGGAAGTAAGATACAAAGTTCGCAAATGGCGGAACTGTATACAGAACAAATAATAACCACGAAATAATAAAAAAGAAAGTGGGCAGCAGTAATATGACAAAAGGAAGAATCGTACAGGTCATGGGACCTGTCGTAGACGTAGAATTTAATAGTAGAGAAGAACTTCCATTTATCAAAGATGCCCTGGAAGTAGACAATGGCGGAAAACGTTGCGTCATGGAAGTAGCCCAGCACGTAGGTAACAACATCGCACGTTGTATCATGCTGGCTTCCAGTGAAGGTCTGCAGAAGGGAATGGAAGTTACCGCTACCGGAGCTGGTATCAAAGTGCCGGTAGGTGAGAAGACTCTGGGACGTCTGTTCAATGTACTTGGAGAGACGATCGATAACGGAGAACCAATTAAAGACAGCGAAGAATGGGTTATCCACAGAAAAGCACCAAGCTTTGAAGAGCAGAGCCCTGCTGTCGAAGTATTAGAGACAGGAATCAAGGTCATCGACCTTCTGACACCTTACGCAAAAGGTGGTAAGATCGGTCTGTTCGGTGGTGCCGGTGTAGGTAAGACCGTACTGATCCAGGAGCTGATCCATAACATCGCAACAGAACATGGTGGATATTCCATCTTCACCGGTGTCGGAGAGCGTTCCCGTGAAGGTAATGACTTATGGACAGAAATGAGAGAATCAGGCGTACTTGATAAGACAGCCTTGGTATTCGGACAGATGAATGAGCCGCCTGGATCTCGTATGCGTGTCGCTGAGACAGGACTTACAATGGCAGAATATTTCCGTGATGTAGAGCATCAGAACGTGCTTCTCTTCATCGACAATATCTTCCGTTTCGTACAGGCAGGTTCCGAAGTATCCGCACTTCTCGGACGTATGCCGTCAGCCGTAGGTTATCAGCCGACACTGGCAAATGAAATGGGTGCACTTCAGGAACGTATCGCTTCTACAAAGAACGGATCTGTAACATCAGTTCAGGCCGTATATGTACCAGCCGATGACTTAACTGACCCGGCTCCTGCAACAACATTCTCACATCTGGATGCGACAACCGTACTTTCCAGAAAGATCGTTGAGCAGGGTATCTACCCAGCCGTAGATCCACTGGATTCTACATCCCGTATCCTGGAGCCTGCAGTTGTAGGTGAGGAGCACTACCAGGTAGCACGTAAGGTACAGGAGATCCTGCAGAAGTACAAAGAGTTACAGGACATCATCGCAATCCTCGGTATGGAAGAATTATCCGAAGAGGATAAGATGACAGTAGCCCGTGCAAGAAAGATCCAGAAATTCCTGTCACAGCCATTCTCAGTAGCTGAGACATTTACCGGTGTTCCTGGAAAATATGTTCCACTGAAAGAAACTGTTCGTGGATTCAAAGCGATCATCGACGGTGAGATGGATGAATATCCGGAAAATGCATTCTTCAATGTAGGTACGATTGAAGACGTGATCGCTAAGGCGAAGGCAGAAGGAGTGGCTTAGTATGAGCACATTTTCATTGAAAATTATATCTACGGATAAGGTCTTCTACGATGGTAAATGTGAGTATCTGGTCATCCCGACGATCGACGGGGAGAAAGGTATTCTGGCTCATCATGAGAACATGGTCATCGCAGTGGAGATCGGAGAACTGCGTTTCCGCAAGCCTGACGGTGAGTGGGTAACAGCGGTTGTATCCAAGGGATTTGCAGAGATCGTGAATAACCGTGCTTCTGTACTGGTTAATACGGCAGAGCGTCCGGAAGACATCGATGTGAAGCGTGCAGAGGAAGCAAAGGAACGTGCCGAAGAACAGCTTCGTCAGAAGCAGAGCATTCAGGAGTATTATCTGTCACAGGCTTCTATGGCCCGTGCCATGACACGACTGAAAGCGTCCAGAAACAGACGCGGGGATATTTAGAATCGCAAAAAAACGAACTATTTTCGTAAATAAAATTATATAAGTAATGAAGAAGTTCTTCTATAATTAGTGTATAATAGTCATTAGCTGTTTACATATTATAGGAGGACTTTTTTTATGAGTGAAACAGGGAATGGAAGAAAAAACTGGACAAGAGTTGTCGCGGCGGTAGGACTTATATTTCTGGCAGTTGCCATCGCACTTCTGATCGGACTCCTTTTTGGTATTGTTCAGGGATTCCTGGTATCTTATCTTGAAATCCAGCCATTCATCGTATCACTTGCAGGTATGTTCTTTGGACGTGGTATGACATCAATCATCAGTACTGATATGATTTCTATCAAAAATAAGACATTCCTTGCATGGGCTAATTATAAGATTTATCTCCCAATCGGATCATACAGCCGTCGTGGAAAATTCATTCCGGCATACATATATCCGACTGTTATCATCGCAATACTGATCTTTATTGTCGTTCTGGACGGACTGCTTGCAGGATGCGGCGGATTCCTCTTCTGCTTAAACAGCTGTTCCGGATTCGTAGAGCAGGCCAAAGGTCTTGAAATGGATGCGATCTCAGCTTCCGTTATCGGTGTTACACTGTTAAGCGGTGGTGTAGGAACACCATTTGGTACAGTCTTTGGTGTATTGATCAAAGGAACGATCTCAAGTCTTATCACCACACAGGGAACACTTTCCAGCTGGTGGGTACGTATCGCACTTTCCGCATTACTGTGCTTCTTCATTGTATTGCGTGCGTTATCTTGTATGACGTCTGTAACTTGCAGGTGTCTCTTCGTATTTTTCCTGAAATAATTTGTAGAAATATCCCTTGTTATGATATCCTACCGAATCGGCAATCTCTTCGATACTCTTGTCAGTCGACACAAGCAGATGTTCCGCACGTTCCAGCCGGATCTGCTGGACATAAGCGGAATAGGTAAGTCCGGTCTTTCGTTTGATCAGGCGGTTGAAGTAATCCTCCTGATAGTGGAATTCATCCACCAGATCCTGGATGGTGATATCTCTGAAATGTGCCCGGATATAGTCCGAAATCTCTTCGAATACGATCCAGTTCATCGTCTGCTTCTGCTCTTTGGAAAGAGAAAAATCATACTGTGTACTTAAGATCCGGAAGATTCGGAATAACAGACCTTTTGTAATATATCTGGAACCACTGTCCGGCGAATAAGATTCTTTCAAAAGCAACAAAAGACTGTCGTCCAGAGATTCGCTTGCCCCGTCGGATGGTCGGAAATGCAGAAATTGCTGGACATCCTTTTGCTTTAACAATGCAGACTGCAGAAAGGAAAGAATCTTCTGCGGGGTACTGTTCTCATTCATGATCTCCGTAAACATATCGTTGGCAATTCCGATAAAAAGCACGACCCCAGACTGGTCTGTCAGGTAGTCCTGGTGCAGACAGTTTTTGTCGATCAGGCAGAGATCACCTTTCTGAAAGACTACATCTTTATTCAATATCCGTTGGTGAAATTCTCCTTCCACAACATAGGAAAGTTCCAGATAATCATGCGTGTGAAGCTGTGTATATTTCCCTTCCGAATAGGAATAATGATAGCAGAAATTCTCCGGAGACGGCATCATCGTTGCATACAGGTTACCGGGAGAATCGAAGTTCCAGCATAATAAGAAGCTGCGGTCCTGACCGAGTAACGGATACGTCTTGACTTCCTGAACGGATTTGGAATATTCCGGACAGACAAGTCTTGCGCCTAATTTATGGTTTTCCGGAAGAAGCCGTGTATCGGGTCCTGTGATCCGGCGGCAAAAATCGGATAAATTCATATAAAATACCTCCTTGGATTCTCCTTAGATTATATCATAACGGAGGTCGGAATAGGTAACTATTTTCCCAAAAGTGCAGAGTTAAGAAATTGAGAAAACAAGTCCATATTTTTATAATAGAGACATAATGAAGCTGTAAATGAAACAGAAAATTTGAGCGAAAAGGAGTAATTAAACATGTTAAAAACAAAGAATTATCAGTTTTGGTTCTGCACAGGATCACAGGATCTTTATGGAGATGAGTGTCTTGCACACGTAGCAGAGCATTCAAAGATTATCGTAGATGCATTGAACAAATCAGGAAACCTTCCATATGAAGTAGTATGGAAACCAACCATGATCACAAACGAAGTAATCAGAAAGACATTCAACGAAGCTAACACAGACGAGAACTGTGCCGGTGTTATCACATGGATGCATACATTCTCTCCTGCAAAATCATGGATCTTAGGATTACAGGAATACAGAAAACCATTACTTCACTTACATACACAGTTCAACCGTGAAATCCCATACGACACAATCGACATGGACTTCATGAACGAGAACCAGGCAGCACATGGTGACAGAGAGTACGGACACATCTTCAGCCGTCTGAACATGGAACGCAAAGTTGTTGCAGGATACTGGGAAGACGAAGACGTTCAGAAACAGATCGGATCATGGATGCGTACAGCAGTAGGTGTTGTAGAAAGCAGCCACGTCAGAGTTATGCGTGTAGCTGACAACATGAGAAACGTAGCCGTAACAGAAGGCGACAAAGTAGAAGCTCAGATCAAATTCGGATGGGAAGTAGATGCTTATCCTGTAAATGAAGTTGTAGAAGCTGTTAATGCAGTATCTCAGGCTGATATCGACACATTAGTAGAAGAATACTATGACAAATATGACATCCTTCTTGAAGGAAGAGATGAGAAAGAATTCCGTGAGCATGTAGCAGTACAGGCTGGAATCGAACTTGGATTTGAAAGATTCCTGGATGAGAATAACTATCAGGCAGTTGTAACACACTTCGGAGATCTTGGCGGACTGAAACAGCTCCCAGGACTTGCAATGCAGAGACTGATGGAAAAAGGATACGGATTCGGAGCAGAAGGTGACTGGAAGACAGCTGCTATGGTTCGTGTTATGAAGATCATGACTCAGGGAATGAAGGACGCTAAGGGAACTTCATTCATGGAAGATTACACATACAACCTTGTATCAGGTAAAGAAGGCGTTCTGGAATCTCACATGCTGGAAGTTTGCCCGACAATCGCAGATGGCAAGATCAGCATCAAAGAGCAGCCACTTAGCATGGGTAATAGAGAAGATCCTGCAAGACTTGTATTCACATCTAAGACAGGTCCGGCTATCGCAACATCTCTGATCGACCTTGGTGACAGATTCCGTCTGATCATCAACGATGTAGACTGCAAGAAGACAGAGAAACCAATGCCAAAACTTCCAGTAGCAACAGCATTCTGGACACCACAGCCGAACTTAAAGGTTGGAACAGAAGCATGGATCCTGGCAGGAGGAGCTCACCACACAGCATTCTCTTATGATTTAACAGCAGAGCAGATGGGTGACTGGGCAGCATGCATGGGAATCGAAGCTGTATACATTGATAAGGATACAACAATCAGACAGTTCAAGAATGAACTCCTGTGGAACAGCGTTGCATACCGCAAATAATCAAATAAAGAATTACGGGTAAAAGATTATATTTGCAGGGGATATCGAAATAGATATTTCCCTGCAAAAATAGTATAATGGAGATATTAAGAAAACTTAAAATATAATGTTTAGGAGGAAGCGTACAATGAGCAATGTAAAAGAGATCATTGAAAGCGGAAAAGCATATCTTGGAATCGAATTCGGTTCTACAAGAATTAAAGCAGTACTGATCGATGAGGAGCACAATCCGATCGCATCCGGAAGCCATACATGGGAGAACCGTTATGAGAACGGACTGTGGACATACTCTCTGGACGATATCTGGGCAGGTCTTCAGGACAGCTACCGCGATATGGCAGAAAATGTACAGAAAGAATACGGAGTAACGATCAAGAAACTGGGAGCGATCGGATTCAGTGCCATGATGCACGGATATATGGCATTTGACAAAGAAGGAAAGCTTCTTGCACCATTCCAGACATGGAGAAACAGCAATACAGGAAAAGCTTCCGAAGTGCTGGTAGATCTGTTCCAGTATAATATTCCGCTGAGATGGAGTATCGCACATCTGTATCAGTGCATTCTGGATAAAGAAGATCATGTAAAAGATATCGCATTCACGACAACACTTGCAGGATATATCCACTGGCAGATGACAGGTGAGAAGGTTCTTGGTGTAGGAGATGCATCCGGAATGTTCCCAATCGACATGAATACAAAAGACTATGATGAAGAAATGATCCAGAAGTTCGATAAACTCATCGAAGGTGAGAACTATCCATGGAAAATAAAAGAGATTCTTCCTAAAGTTCTGGTAGCAGGAGACGCAGCCGGTATCCTGACAGAAGAAGGAGCAAAGAAACTTGACCCTACAGGTAATCTGGAAGCCGGAATCCCGCTTTGTCCTCCGGAAGGAGATGCAGGAACAGGTATGGTAGCTACAAACAGCGTAGCACAGCGTACAAGCAACATTTCCGCTGGTACTTCATTCTTCTCTATGGTTGTCCTTGAGAAACCTCTGAAAGACTTACATACAGAGATCGACATGGTTACAACACCTGACGGAAGTCTGGTTGCCATGGTACATTCCAATAACGGAACAACAGATCTGAATGCATGGGTAAATCTGTTCAAAGAATTCGCTGATTCTATCGGAGCAGACGTAGACATGAATCAGATGTATGGAACACTTTACAATAAAGCACTGGAAGGCGATGCTGACTGTGGTGGAATCCTTTCTTATGGTAACTACGCAGGCGAGCCTATCACAAATGTAGAAAAAGGACGCCCAATGGTAGTCAGAACACCAGAGACAAAATTCAATCTGGCTAACTTCATGAGATCTCACCTGTACACAGCACTTGGTGTTATCAAAGTCGGAATGGATATCTTAACAAAAGACGAAGGTGTTGAGATTGATACCGTTCTTGGACATGGCGGACTCTTCAAGACAAAAGGTGTCGGACAGAAGATCCTTGCAGATGCGATCAACACACCTGTAGTAGTTATGGAGACAGCAGGCGAAGGCGGACCATGGGGAATGGCTATCCTTGCTGAGTACATGGTAAAACGTGAAGAAGGCGAGAAGCTGGAAGACTACCTGAAGAATAAAGTATTCGGAAGCGATGCCGGAAGCAGAATCGATCCGGATCCGGAAGGCGTAGCTGGATACGAAGCATTTATGGAGACATACAAGAAAGGTCTTGACGTAGAGCGCAGAGCTTGTGCAGATCTGTAAGAAATATTATATGAAAGCAGAGGGGGCATAGGTTATGTCCCCGTATCTGCATATTCTTATATACAAGGGGAAAATGTTGATAACAGCTTTTCCGCAGTAACAGAAATATAAAGGAGATAGAAAGAGATGCTGGAAGAATTAAAAAAAGAAGTATATGAAGCAAACATGCTTCTTCCAAAATATGGCCTGGTAACATTCACATGGGGAAATGTAAGCGGAATCGACCGTGAAAAAGGTCTTTTCGTAATCAAACCAAGTGGAGTAGATTATGACAAATTAACACCGGAAGATATGGTAGTTGTAGACCTTCAGGGTAATAAAGTAGAGGGAGACTTAAATCCATCTTCTGATACAGCAACACATGTAGAGCTGTATAACAGATTCCCGAACATTGGTGGTGTTGTACATACACATTCTCCTTGGGCAACAAGCTGGGCTCAGGCAGGAAGAGGAATCCCTTGCTACGGAACTACACATGCAGATTACCTGTACGGAACAGTACCATGTGTAAGAAATCTTACAAAAGAAGAAATCGATGAAGCTTATGAGAAAAATACAGGTGTCCTGATCGCAGACAGATTCGATGAAGATGATCTGGACTATGTTGCAACACCTGCAGTACTCTGCAAGAACCATGGACCATTCACATGGGGCAAAGATGCTCACGAAGCAGTTCACAACGCAGTAGTATTAGAGGAAGTTGCCAAGATGGCAGCAAGATGCGAAATGATCAACCCAGACGTTAAACCTGCACCACAGGAATTACAGGATAAGCATTACTATAGAAAACATGGAGCAAATGCTTATTATGGACAGCCGGGGAAATAAATTTGGTTGACATTTAATTCATTAGGCTGGTGGATATCCGGACCGGGAGACCAATCGTGTTAAAAAATTAAATAAAAAAAGGACTGCATTATTTGGGAGGAATGCAGTCCTGAGGAAAAAGTTATGAAAAAGATTTAAAGTGTTGTTTTTTCGAACAATTTATAGTATAGAGTGCAATTGTGATGAAAGTGTGATGAAAAGACGAACGAATTGTTAATAATTGTGAAGTGACTACAAGAGACACTGCCAGTGATGACAGTGTCTCTTGTAGTCATTTGGTTCTATACTGTTGTGAACAGGTCGATAGACTGTCCTGTCATAACTGTCGGTGAATCTGCCAGCAGGTAGATGATTGCTTTTGCAACATCTTTTGAGCTTCCCATCGGGCAGCCGTCCTGTCCTACAGAGTGGTTGTAGACTCTCTGCCCCGGTGTGTCCACGATTCCAGGAGATACGGCATTGCATTTGATTCCGTATTCTTTGGTCTGGATAGCAGTTGTCTTGGTCATGGTTACGATACCGCCTTTTGCAACAGCGTATGCACCCATCTGAGATGCAATACGACCCATTCTTGAAGATACATTTACGATATCTCCTTTTCCTTGTTTTATCATTACAGGTACAACATTTTTAGTTACAAGGAATGGGATTCTCAAGTTTGTTTTGATGATCTGATCCCACTGTTCTTCTGACCATTCCCAGATCTTAATTGCCTGATGTTCGATATTTTTGTAGATCTCTTTTGGGTATCCGCCTGCATTGTTAACGAGAATATCAATTCTTCCGTATTTATCAACAACAGTTTTGACCATGTCGGCAACCTGTTCTCCGTCTGTAAGGTCTCTGGAAAGTGAGATTGCTGTTCCGCCGGCATCTTCGATCATTTTTACTGTTTCATCAAGATCAGACTGTGTTCTTGCTACTGTTACGACAGTGGCACCTTCAGCAGCGATAGCAAGTGCTGCGTCACGTCCGATTCCTTTTCCTGATCCTGTTACAATTGCGATTTTTCCTTCTAATTTACCCATGATATATATCCTCCAAAATTACATTCATTATTTTCTGATTACGAAGTGCCATATAAGGCCGGTTCGTAGAATTGTTGTTATTTATACAAGCCTTGCTGTTTCAACAAAGAACTGAATGTCTGTAGCTTCGATGTAGCTGTCACCGATTTCATGAAGTAGTATGACGTTGAGATTACCGTTCAGATTCTTCTTATCTAAGGCAATCGCTTCGGTTAATGTCCCAAGAGTGAGACCGCATTCAAAAGGAAGTCCGTAGGTCTTTAAAACCTTCTGGATACGTTCTGCAGTTCCTTTTGGTGTTAATCCTTTTTCTTCGGCAATCCTGGTGATCTGATACATGCCGATGGCAACGGCTTCGCCATGACTTTCCCGCTGATAATGGAAATGTTGTTCAATGGTGTGAGCCAGTGTATGTCCGAAATTCAGTAACATACGCTCACCTGTGTCAAACTGATCATTTTCTACAACCATTCGTTTGATATCTACACAGCGTGTGATGATGGCAGGCAGTTCTTCTTTTAAATCTTCAAAAGAACTGTGTGATTCCAAGGTACTAAATAAATCCGCATCTTTGATGCAGCCGTATTTGATAACTTCTCCCATACCATCGTTGATAAATCGTTCCTTCAGCGTGTTAAGTACCAGTGGATCGATTAGCACCAGTGAAGGCTGATAGAATGCGCCGACCAGATTCTTGCCTTCCGGAAGGTCTACTGCGACTTTTCCACCGACAGAAGAATCAACCTGCGCCAACAGTGAAGTTGGGATCTGTACCAGTCTTACACCTCTTAGATAACTGGAAGCGGCAAATCCTGCAAGATCACCGATGACACCGCCGCCAAGAGCGATGACCAGATCACTACGGGAAATCTTTGCCTCCAGCATTGCCTTGTAGACAGTCGGAAGTGTCTGGAAATCCTTGGTTGATTCACCGTGAGGAAGTACCAGATGGTGACATTCGTAAGTGAAGTCCAATGTATGGATCAGCCGGTCACCATATAACGGAAATACATTGTCATCGGAAATGATCATAATGCGTTTTCCGTGGTAGATCTTTCGGATGTAATCTCCGGCCTGGGATAATATGTTATTTTCAATATAGATAGGATAACTGTCTTTTCCCAGATTAACTGTAAGTTTCATAATATATACTCCTGTAAGGTTTTTGTCTGAACCGCCATGCGTTCGTAAGGAACTGCCAGTGGCAGGTTATCTGCATTAGATCGTCTTGCCGACAACACCTGCAATCTGTGAAACCTTTTTGATCAATTCGTCGTATTTCTTAGGTTTTAATGACTGAGCTCCGTCGCAGAGTGCGGATTCCGGATCATTGTGTACTTCTATAATCAGTCCGTCGGCTCCTGCTGCTACAGCGGCCATTGCCATAGAATCTACTAACCACCATTTGCCGCCCGCATGACTTGGGTCAACGATGATCGGAAGATGTGTCAGTTTACGAAGTACCGGGATACTCTGAAGATCCAGAGTATTTCTTGTATAGCTTTCGAAAGTACGGATTCCGCGTTCGCAGAGGATGACATTTTCATTACCGGATGCCATGATGTATTCTGCTGACATGATCCATTCTTCGTAAGTTGCGTTCAGACCTCTCTTTAAAAGGATTGGACGGTCAAGTTGTCCTAATTCTTTTAACAGATCGAAGTTCTGCATGTTACGTGCACCGATCTGGATAAGATCTACTTTCTCGTTAAAGATATCGAGGTATTTGTCTGACATCAGTTCGGTTACGATCGGAAGTCCTGTTGCTTCTTTTACAGCTGTTAAGATGTCGAGTCCTTCCAGTCCGAGCCCCTGGAATGAATAAGGACTTGTTCTTGGCTTGAATGCACCTCCGCGGAGTAAGTTGGCTCCGGAAACTTTTGCAGCCTGGGCGATTTCAAGTACCTGTTCGTAAGATTCTACGGAACAAGGACCGGCGATCATTGCCAGGTTGTCGCCGCCAACTTTTACACCGGATACATCGATGATGGAATCTTCCGGATGGAATGCACGGTTGGCTAATTTGTATGGCTCCTGTACATGCATAACTTTATCGACTGCAGAATCAATTTCGAATAATTTGGAATCGACTTTGGCTGTGTCACCGATACAACCGATAACTGTCATCTCTTCGCCCTGTACAACGTGTGTGTTAAGTCCTCTCTTTTTGACCATGTTCTCGACACGAGAAACATCATCTTTTGTAGTGCGTGGTTTTAATACGATAATCATAATAAATATCCTCCAACATGTATGATAATTGTGCCTGTGTGATATTTCTTTTCCCGTGTGAGTCTAGCATAGTCGCACTGTAAAATATTCGCACTGCAAAACTTTAATTACTTAAAGTGTAAAACTAATGATATATTAACGCAAAGGGATTTGATTGTCAACACTTTTATTCGATAAATTCTTTCATTTTTAAAAAAGTGTGTTAGACTAAAATTGTATAGTAAAAAAGGAGTGGGAAAATGGTAAGTGTTTGGGCAGCAGATATTACACCATTACTAATAGAAGAGACGTATCAGGCATATTATGATAAAGTGCCTGAGTGGAGAAAAGATAAAGCGGATAAACTTAAAAATGTGGATGACAAAGCAAGGAGTGTCGGTGCCTGGATATTGTGGGAAAAGATGAAGAAGGCTCTGAGACTTCCGGAATCGGCAGTTTTCAATCTGTCACATTCGGGAAAATATGTATTGTGTGCCTGTAGTGACCATGAAGATGTTCAGACAGGCTGTGATGTGGAGATGAAGGGAAAGCTGCGGATGCCGGTGGCAGAACGGTATTTTTGCCGGGAAGAATGTGAGATCATCCGCAATGGGAAGGATGAAAAAGAACAGGCGGAGTGGTTTTACCGCTTCTGGGTATTAAAAGAAAGCTTTATGAAAGCAACCAGAAGAGGAATGGGCCTGGACATGCGCACATATGAATTTGCCTGGGGACAGGACGGCATACCATATCTGAAAAAGCAGCCTGAGGAATATCCGGAGAAATATCTGTGCAGGGAGTACGAACTGGAGCAGGGGTACGCAAGGGTCGCGGTAATTACGACAGATAATGAGATCGAGGGGAGATTACACGAAGTCAGACTTGCTTAATAAAGGGGTGTATGAACATGAAACAGTTAATGACAAAATGGGCAGACAATATAAATGAAAAGAATGTACTAGGGGAGTACCCAAGACCGCTCATGCGCAGAAAAAGCTATGTAAATCTGAACGGAATATGGAAATATGCAATAAGAGAAACAAAAGGATTTCCAAAGAAAATGGATGGGGATATCCTGGTTCCGTTTTCGCCGGAAGCTGTATTGTCGGGGGTAAACAGACAGTTAAAACCAGAAGAATATCTATGGTATAAGAGAAGGCTTCCGGATGAAGTAAAGCCGGAGAAGGGAAGCAGATGGATCCTTCATTTTGGAGCGGTAGATCAGTGTGCGGTCGTATATATAAATGGAAAGAAACAGGGAAAGCATGTGGGAGGCTATCTTCCATTTTCATATGATATTACGGAAGCATTAAAAGAAGAAAAGAATCTGTTGACCGTAAAAGTAAGAGATTATTCGGAGACTTGTTATTATAGCAGAGGAAAACAGAAACTTAAAAACGGTGGGATGTTCTATACGGCACAGAGTGGAATCTGGCAGACCGTATGGATTGAAAAAGTTCCAGAGTGTTATATCGGACATCTTAAGATCACACCTCTTTATGACCAGTCTTCTATAATGATCCAGATGGAAGAAGAACATGGCATAAAAGATATTGATTACGAAGTTACGATAACGGCAAGAAAGATGTGGCCGGTGAAAGCATCCGGAAAGACGGGAAAGCCGTGTGTGATCATGATACCACATATGAGAAGCTGGAGTCCGGAAGATCCATTTCTGTATGATCTTCATGTGAGGATGGGAGAGGATTCAGTAGAAAGTTACTTTGCCATGCGTAAGGTAGAAGTTAAAAATGACAAAGAGGGAATACCGAGGATATTTTTGAACAATGAGCCGTATTTTGAAAAGGGAGTACTGGATCAGGGATATTGGCCGGATGGTCTATACACACCGCCGTGTGATGAAGCGATGATCTATGATATCCAGAAGATGAAGGACCTGGGGTTCAATATGATCCGCAAGCATATTAAGATAGAACCGCAGAGATGGTATTATCACTGCGACCGTATCGGTATGCTGGTCTGGCAGGATATGGTGAACGGAGGACGGGATTATAAGAGCTGGTATGTAACGTATATGGCGACAGCCATGGAGGGAATGCATATCCGGGCAAAAGATACCAGGATTCATCTGATGGGACGTCAGGATCCGGCCGGGCAGAGACAGTTTGAAAAAGAGATGAAGGAGACGGTTCGATTGCTTTATAATCATCCATCCATTGTTACATGGGTTATTTTTAATGAAGGATGGGGACAGTTTCAGACGAAGAAGATGACAGATATAGTAAGGGCAGAAGATCCTTACAGGCTGACAGATTCTGCGAGTGGCTGGTTTGATCAGGGGTGCGGGGATATACGAAGCATCCATGATTATTTCTTCCCTTTGCATGTAACACCGGAAAAGAGGGTAACGGCACTTACTGAGTTTGGCGGGTATTCGCTGCAGATCCCGAAGCACAGTATGTACGAGAAAAAGGTCTACGGTTATAAAAAGTTCAAGAGAAAAAGAGAACTTACGGCGGGCTATGAGAAATTGATAAAAAAGCTCATTATTCCGAATATCAGCCGTGGATTAAGTGCAACTGTTTACACACAATTATCGGATATAGAAGAAGAGGTAAATGGAATCATTTCTTATGATAGAAAAATAGTCAAAATGGATGAAAAGACCGTTAAAAAACTGAATGAAAAACTTCATTTTTAGCCTTTATTTTCGGGGAAATGTAACGTAAGCAGAGTTGACGTGTTTTCTGTGATTTGTTAGAATATAAAAGGGAAAAATAAAGATTTATCAAGATAGAAAAATGTTTACAAAACCATAAAAAAGCACACGAGGAGAGTATGGGAGAGTAAGAATAATAAGGAGGAAAAGAATGTTGGAATTAACGTTTGGAGAACAGGTCAAGATCATTCTGAGTCGTAAAGGGATGACGATCAAAGAACTTGCAGAGAAGATAGAAAAACAGACAGGAAAGAAGATGTCGCGTCAGAATCTGACCCAGCGTCTTGGCAGAGATAATTTCCAGGAGCAGGATATGCGAATGATCGCAAAGATTCTTGAGTGTCCGTTTTATCTGGATATATTAGAAGAACATGAGGAGCATGAAGAGAAGCCTTCAAAGGCCCAGAAAATTACAGAGCCTGAAAAGAAGAAAACATCTGCCAAAGCAGAAGAAAGAGATATTACGATAGGTGAGCTTGTAGATATTCATAAAGAATTAGATGCAATAGAAAAGAAGAAAAAGAAGAAGTCTAAAAAGGTTGTAGAGCCAGATCCGGAATATGTTCAGGAAACAATATTTGATTTTGTAAGAGAGAAAGAAGCGACAGCAGAACCTGCCACAGAAATAGAAGATCAGGAAGAAGAGATACAGGAGCCGGTGGAAGAAACCGGAAGTTCGGAAGCTGTGACACCGGAAGCAGAAGAGTCGGTGACTGTAAGTGAAGAAGAACCTGCAGCGAGTGTAGAGGAGTATGCTGAGAAACCTGTATATGAAGACGAGCCGGTGTATGAGTCAGAATCGGAATATGCAGAAGAACCAGTGTATGAGTCAGAATCGGAATATGCAGAAGAACCGGTGTATGAAGCAGAGCCAGAATATGCAGAAGAGCCGGTGTATGAAGCAGAGCCAGAATATGCAGAAGAACCGGTGTATGAAGCAGAGCCAGAATACGCAGAAGAATCGGCGTATGAAGCAGAGCCAGAGTATGCAGAAGAACCAGTGTATGAAGCAGAGCCGGAATATGCAGAAGAACCAGCCTATGAAAGTGAGCTGGAATATACAGAGGAGCCGGCTTATGAGTCGGAACCGAAATATACAGAGGAGCCAGCTCATGAGTCAGAACCGGAAGTAGAAGAGCCAGAGGAACCGGAAAAACCGGAGCCGAAGAAAGTTGAACCGGAGAAGAAAGCGCATGGATGGAGAGCGCTCTTCGGAATACGTAAAAAGCATGAAGAAGAATCAGCGCATGAAGAACCGGCAAAAGAAGAAAAGCCGGAAATCCAGTATCATGAGTTTGATTATTCGGGAGACGGTGAGTCAGAGAAACTTGCAGAAGAATTTATGCCGGAGGAACCGGAACAGGAGGAAACATATGCAGCAGCTGATGAGACCTCCGGTTATGAGAATAACGGATATCAGAGCCGGTATGCGCAGGAAAATGAAGAAGACTTATTCACATCTGATGAAGAGGATCTCAGTAAAGGTGAACTTAATCCTTACACAGGACATGAATATGAATCAAACAGCGTAAGAATGCATCCGAAGAGAATCGGCTATGTACAGGTATATGACAGAGGAAAACATCAGTGGACAGATATGACGGAGTGGGCATTCCTTGGATATCAGGAACGTAAAAAGGCACTTCTCGGAAAAGATTATGAGCCGCCGATCTATCTGGATTAGTGTTGAATGAACATAGAAAGAAAATGTTATGAATAAGGTGTTCAGCCGGATCTCCGGCTGGACACTTTTTGTACAAGGGGATGCAAGAGAAGCTGCCGCCTACAGGAACTTCCGGTGGCAAATTTTGTAGATTAAAATATGAAGGAGGAGCAGAAAATGGAATGGACAAGGCTTTTATCAACAAAACGTCAAAGACAGAACAGATACAAGAGTCAAAAATATGGTGATGCAGACCTTAGAAGTGAATTCGAAAAAGATTATCACAGAATCATCGGCAGTGCGTCATTTAGGCGACTTCAGGATAAGACACAGGTATTTCCACTGGATAAAAGTGATTTTATCCGTACGAGACTGACCCATTCCATGGAAGTCTCTTCGCTGGCAAAATCTCTGGGTCAGAATATAGGAGAAAGCATATTGGTACACAAGAAAGATTCCAGTTTCACTGTACAGATGAAAGAGGATATCTGCAATATTCTTCAGTGTGCAGGACTGATTCATGATATCGGCAATCCACCGTTTGGTCATTATGGAGAAGCGGCGATCAGGGAATGGTTTGAAAGAAATCTTCCGCTTCTGACATATCATGGAACGTCACTTGAGGAGCTGCTCGAACCTCAGATGAGGGAGGATTTTTATCATTTTGAAGGAAATGCACAGGCACTTAGGCTGGTCAGCAAATTACATTTTCTGGTAGATGAAAATGGAATGAATCTGACGTATGCGCTTTTGAATACAATTATAAAATATCCGGTAGCATCTACAAAGATCCATCCGGAATCAGGAGATATCAGAGAGAAGAAGATGGGCTATTATTATGCAGACCGGGAACTGTTCGAGGATATTGTATCAGAGACGGGTGCGGGAAATCACAGACATCCACTTACCTTTATACTTGAGGCAGCAGATGATATTGCATATAAGACCGCAGATATTGAAGATGCATTTGTAAAAAGATTTCTTACATATCATAGTCTCAGAGATGAACTCAGAAAACTACAGAACAGGGAGAAAAAGTATGCAGACCCAGAAGAGAAAGATCAGAACTGGTTCTGCCCGGCAGATAAACTGGTAGAATTATACGACCGTGCAAAGAAGAACGGGGTAGATGATCCCGGTGATTATGCAGTGAAGAACTGGATCGTAAAAGCACAGGGATTTTTGATTGGCTGCGCAACTTCCGGATTTACTTCTCATTATGAAGAGATTATGGAAGGCACGTATAAAAAAGATCTGTTTGCAGGTACTTTGGCTGAAGGATTGGTAAAACTGCTTGGAGAGATAGCGTGCAAATGTGTATTTAAAACAGAGACGATCTATCGTATGGAAGTGAAAGAGGCAGTGATGCTGGATAATCTGCTGGACAGGTTTGTCGGTGCAGCAATAAAATATGATGATCCAACGCAGAAACTGAACTCAATAGAAGAAAGACTGATTTCATTTATTTCCAATAATTATAAAAAAGCATATCGTTATCATGCAGAAGAAAAATCAGAGGTTTATCGTCTTTATCTGAGACTTCTGCTAGTTACGGATTATATCTGTGGTATGACAGACAGCTATGCGAAGAGGCTGTATCAGGAATTGAATGCGATTATGGCATAAAAGAAAATATTTCAGAATAGATTGTGATAAATAGCCGGAAACAGGAGAGGATATTTTGAGACGGTTTATTCGATATCTGTATGAATACGAACAAGAGAAAAAGATGCGGAATGTAGGCTTCGTAAAAGTAGAACAGGATGTGGATCAGTGCGTGATCCATGTGCACGGAAAAGGATTCCGGATGGAAGAAAATGCGCAGGGACTTAGGGCGTATCTGTTCTGGAATACAGAAGATAAATGTATTGGAATCCCGCAGGGAGTGACAGAGGTTCCCGGCCCGGCGGTGAACTGGCAGCTATGCTATACACCGGAGGATGTCGGTAAGAAAGAAAATTATAATCTTGTCAACGGAATTATATTAAAGGACGTAAATGGACACTGGTATGCGGCAGTCTGGAATGACGATGTAGTAAACGTCTGCAGGATGGAAATGTGGAAGATGGAAGAAGATTCCGTGCAGGGTGAAGAACCGGAATGTAAGAAGGGATTAGCGCAGGACGAAGAACCGGAATGTAAGAAGGGATTAGCGCAGGACGGAGAAACTGAATGTAAGAAGGAAACCTTGCAGGATGAAGAATCAGAGAGTGGGAAACTTGAAGATGATTTGGAAAAAGAGGCCTGCCTGGGGGGTAAAGTCCGCAAGATCCAGCGTAAAGATATGGTGTGTCTTCCGAGGTGTGAATGGAGACATGCAAATAATAGTTTTTTGATCCACGGGTATTATAATTATCACCATCTGATATTGACAGTCCGTGATGACCGGTTAAAATTAGGAGTACCGGGAGTGTATCATCCGCAGGAAGAAAAAGCCGCAGAAAGCTTTGGATTTCCGGAATTCATTCCTGCAGAAGAGCTGGATCTTAAGCTTACAGATGAAGAGAAGAATGACAGAGAGAAGTTCGGATACTGGTGCAGGGATATAAGAGGATCACATGACTGTGTAGAACCACAGAAGAGATAGAAAACAGGAAAATAGACGGAGAATGAATATGCAAAGCACAGATGAAAAATATATGAAAGAAGCGATCAAACAGGCAAAGAAAGCATATGCGATCGGTGAGGTGCCGATCGGATGTGTGATCGTATATCAGGATAAGATCATTGGGAGAGGATATAACCGCAGAACAATTGATAATAATACCCTGGCGCATGCAGAACTGATCGCGATCAAAAAAGCAAGCAAGAAGATGAATGACTGGAGACTGGAGGATTGTACGATGTATGTAACTCTGGAACCATGCCAGATGTGTTCCGGTGCGATCGTACAGTCCCGGATGACACGGGTAGTAGTCGGATGTATGAATCCGAAAGCCGGCTGTGCAGGCTCTATCTTAAATCTTCTGGATATGCCTGAATTTAATCATCAGGTAGAATTGACGACAGGAGTGATGGAAGAAGAATGCAGTCAGATGATGAAATCATTTTTTAAAGAATTGAGAGAAGCAAGGAAGAAGAAAAAGCAGCTGGAAAAAGAACAGACCGGGGAAATATAAAAGACAGGTGATCATATGAATGAAAAGACAGTAGGAATGCTTGCAAAGTTTACAGGTGTGTCTGTACATACAATAAAATATTATGAGAAGATTGGTCTTCTGAGTTCTACGAGAAGAGAACATTCGAATTACAGGTCTTACGATATAAGGGCATGCACGGATATTTACGAATGTATGAAGTATAAGAATCTTGGGTTCGCATTGAAAGAGGTCGGGAATCTGATAAAGGAAGCAGATTCAGAAGCGATAGATAATCTGTTGAAAAAAAGATTAGAGGAAATAGATGCTTCACTGTCAGAATTGCAGGAATTAAAAAAACGTGTGAGAGACTGTAATTAATTCTGTGTAAACTCTAAAAGAGCTATATATCCTCTTGGATTG
>OFMQ01000071.1_pt1 | contig 77338 bp, 65 predicted proteins | sample 1541851 | NCBI WGS metagenome assembly OFMQ01 (sample SAMN04209227, study PRJEB22552) | human gut metagenome | biome: gut; material: feces | host: Homo sapiens | place: USA: Oklahoma | reverse complement strand
GTTTTAAAATGTATCAGCAATAAAAAAACAAGCCGTATTTCTACGACTTGTCTTGGTGCAGGTGACGGGACTTGAACCCACACGACCTTGCGATCACTAGCACCTGAAGCTAGCGCGTCTGCCAATTCCGCCACACCTGCGTATTTAATAGTTGACAACTTTAGAATGGGCGCTGTCTGCCTGCGGAACAAGTTCCGCTTCCACGAAATCGAAGATTTCGTGCTGTGGAACAAGTTCCGCTTACACCAAATCAAAGATTTGGCGCAATTCCGCCACACCTGCATATTTAATGCGTTGCCAAATAGTCAACGTTGATATTATATCATAGCGGAGCTTCAAAGTCAAGTGTTTTTTGAAAATTTCTTCACCTTCCGCATTATCGGAAAGTTCTGATTCTGATATGGCTGTCTTTAATGCTATTGATTTTCAAATCTTCTATGAATAAAAATAAAGGACACCCGAAAATCGAATGTCCTTTACACTGGTGCGGGAAATGGGACTTGAACCCACACGCCAATACTGACACAAGCACCTCAAGCTTGCCTGTCTGCCGATTCCAGCATCCCCGCAAATCAGCTTGTTTATTATATCAGATAATTTTGCATTTGTCAAGCACAAAAATTTACATTTTCGCTTTTTATTTTACGCTGTCGCTTTTACGGCGTTTTATTTACCTGCGGTAACTGTCGCAATCAATGTTACACTACCGAAACATCTATCTTCAGCTCGCCGTTTTCGTCCTCGTACCAGGTTTCCCACGCAAAATACTTATCCCAGCAATCGCACTCGCTGAAATCCATATATTCCGCATTGAACTCCTCCGCTTCTTCCGCCGGCACAAGCCAGCCGCTGCAATCACTCGCAATCAGCCCATTCTTCACCTGCTCGTGACCCTCTTTGCAATCAAGGAAAAACACGCTTCCCTTTTTTGCGGCAGCCTGCTGAATCATTTCAATGAATTTAGTAAATCCGAGCGGCTCTCTCGTTCTTAGTCCTGTTATCATAAATACACCTTGCCTTTATCTCTTGATAGTACAATAAATTATATCACCATACCGCCGCAAAGTCAAACCTACCCTCGCCTTATTATTTGCTTGATGCCGAATATATTTGTTTTTAAAAACGGCGATTATAATAGTCCCGACAGATAAAAGCCGTCCACTTACCAAAAACGGCTCGTGAACGGCTCTTTGCTGTAAGCCCGTTACATCTGGAGCGATTCTATTACCGCCCCTACAGCTTTTATCGCTTTGCCTGTTGCCTTCTTGACATTCTGCGTCTTGTTTGAGGTCATAGCCTTTGTTGCGGCAAAAGCGATGCCGCCTGCCACCATTGCGGTAGCGGCACATATCATATTATTGGAAGTTTTCTTGCTCATTTTTCCGTTTCCTTTCATGACCGCCTTTTTCGGCTCGATAATATAATGTGCCGCCGTTAAAAAATTATAGCTTGATAAATCTGACATCAGAATTTGCCTTATTATCCTCTTTGTGTATCAAAAATAAAGTGAGCTATATAAAATTTACATCTCGACAATATGATAATTTTGTGCTAAAATAAATGTATGTGTAAAAAAGAAAGGTCGTTTTTTAATGTCACAGCATAAAATAATAGCGGCTATCCATGACCTCTCCGGCTATGGAAGATGTTCGCTTTCCGTTATATTGCCTGTTATCTCTGCTATGGGGATACAGGTCTGTCCGGTGCCGACCGCCGTTATGTCAACTCACACCGGCGGCTTTACCGATATTGCTATGGAGGATCTTACGGATCATATTTCAGCCTGCTATAACCACTACGAAAAACTGCATCTGAAGTTTGATGCGATCTACAGCGGTTTTCTCTCATCTCCGAAACAGGTCGATTGCTGTCTTGAATTCCTTCACGGAAACCCCGACTCACTTAAAGTAGTGGATCCGGTAATGGGCGACAACGGAAAGCCTTACAGCACTTACACTCCCGAGCTTATCCGCAGGATGAAGGAGCTTGTTGATGCCGCAGATGTTATAACCCCTAATCTCACCGAAACGTGTATGCTTCTCGGCGAGGAATGTCCTCCCGTAATGTCGGTGGCACAGGCACGCTCGTGGCTTGCCCGCCTCAGCGACAAGCCCGGAATAGTAGTAATAAAGGGAGTACCTTTGATAGACGATGACGGCCAGAAGCTCTCTAACGTAGGCTTCGACAGGGAAAGCGGCAGCTTCTGGCGTATCGACTGGGATCATATTCCCGTACATTACCCCGGCACAGGCGACATCTTCACATCAGTGCTTACCGCATCGTTGCTGAAGGGCGAAAGCCTGCCTATTGCCCTTAACCGTGCAACCACGTTCACGGAAATTGCCGTTAAAACCACCTACAGCTACGGCACCGAGCCAAGACTTGGCGTGCTGTTTGAGGATTGTCTTAGCTGGCTTATGACTAATACGGTACTGTGCGACTACCGCAAGCTCTGATAATATCCGATATTGCTTTTTACCGCTTTGCCGCATTGCAAAGCGGTTTTGCAATTTCCGTTCAAAAAAATCAAAAAATTGTCGAAAAAGGGTTGACAAACGTTTGACTTTGTGATAGAATATTATCTGTTGTCACGGCACAGCAAAAACTGATGAAGACGAGAGTAAAAAAATCAAAAAAATTTTAAAAAACTCTTGACAAGCGGTTTTCGATATGATATAATATAACACGTCGGTTGGCAAGAAACAAATTAACAAGCTGGTGTAGCTCAGTTGGTAGAGCAGCTGATTTGTAATCAGCAGGTCGGGGGTTCGAGTCCGTCCACCAGCTCCAATTTTTTCTTTAACTTAATATGGGAGTGTTCCCGAGTGGCCAAAGGGGGCAGACTGTAAATCTGTTGCGTTTCGCTTCGGTGGTCCGAATCCACCCGCTCCCACCAAACCCGTAAGATTTTCTTACGGGTTTATTTTTATATATAATTTACCCCTTGCCTGTCTTGAGAGGCAAGGGGTATTGTCAAAAATCAGTTTTCAAGATATTTCAGGAAGTCGTCAAAAATCGCTCTGTAGACCTGCTCGTTTATATGTAAGCCTTGCTCCAATCAGCCTAAAAAGCGGAAAATGTCAAAATATACGGTTTATTATATCCTAAACCTCATAAAAGTGCAAATTTCTCCTTGACAAATCTATTCCTTTGTGCTACAATAATTATCCAAACAAACGGGGCCGTAAAGGTTTCGACGGGGATTGTGAACCCGGCTAAGCACGCAGAGATCGCCTTATCTCTTTAAACGGGGCATTTTTAAAATTAAACGCAGACAATAGATCTGAATTAGTAGCTGCCTGAGTGCGCTACCGTCCTTGTAGAGAGCGCTGTGGCTCTATAAAGGGCGTCGACTAACAGCCAATGTTTTCGGTGAGAGTCCTGTAACCGTCAACACATCAAAGGACTACCGGACTTCTATCCTGTGAGCCGGAGAGGAGAAAGGGAATTTCAAAAGACTTCACTAAGCGTGTAGAAAGGTTGGCGGATCGGTTTTCGGACAGGAGTTCGATTCTCCTCGGCTCCACCATTTTTTCCACGCTCATATATATGGGCGTGGAATTTTTTGTTTACGGTAGTACAAAACGCATAAAAATTATCCCACATTTCCCGTACCTGACAGTACTGTCCTGACACCGCCGTAATTATAATATAATCACCTTTGACTTTTAAATCCCGATATGCTATACTGAACTTGAAAACCGGAATTATTCCGGCTAAAGATTTAATGGCACATAATATGTATTTTCACGCATCAAGGAGAAAGTAATAAATGAAACTTTTATTCAAGCAAAGATTATTCTCGTGGTTTGACAGTTACGACATTTATGATGAAGCCGGAAATACTGCGTTCGTTGTAAAAGGTGAGCTTGCATGGGGACACCTGCTCCGTATTTATAACTCCTGCGGAAAAGAGGTCGGATACATTAAAGAAAAGGTGTTTACCTGGCTTCCGAAGTTTGAGATGTATGTCGACTCTCGTTATGTCGGCTGCATCAGCAAAGAGTTTACATTCCTAAGGCCCAGATTCGACATTGATTATAACGGCTGGAATATAGACGGCGACTGGCTTGAGTGGGATTATAACATCCGTGACTGTACCGGTCGTTACATAGCTTGTGTATCCAAAGAAATCTGGAACTGGACAGACACCTATGTGCTTGACGTGCAAGACCCACAGGACGCATTGTATGTATTGATGCTTGTTCTTGCCATCGATGCGGAAAAATGCTCAAGAAACGACTGACAACGCATAAAAATTATCCCGCACTCTGAGGTGCGGGATAATTTTATATGTCGGTTTACTTTTATACCGATATTACTTTTTGAACATACCGAAAACGCCTTTCAGCTTTGATTGCGGTGCAGTTCCGTTCAGCTTGTTTTCGGTATTTGTGAGATATTCATTTACTTCGGTTGCCTGCTCTGATGTTATGCCGAGTTCGGGAAGAAGCTCTGCAAGCTCGTTCCTTGCATTATTGACATCGGTTACTGTGTTGTAAGTCTTGCTCTTCACGAATTTAAGAGCCCTTTCCTTTGCCGCTTCTTCTCTTGTTGCGGCGGTTTTGATAAGTGATACCTTTCTGAACTTTTCGTCAAAATCCACCAGATGCTTTTTGATAATACCTATATACTTATCCTTTACGGGAGTTCTGAGCTGTGACAGCTTATCCTCGATTTCAAGCAAGTTTCTTTCATAGCTCAGTAAAGGCTCATTTTGCGGAGGTGCGACCTTGAACATTATATTCTGTATCTCCTCAAGCTCCTTTTTGGCGAGGGCGGCATTCTCCCTGTCAGGCAGAACCACTCCGTCAACCGTATTCAGCTTGTCCTCCTGTGCCTGTATGTAATCTGTCGCATCGGTTGCGAGTGCCTTGTCTATACCAAGCTTCGGCAACGTATCATCAAGCGCCTTTATCGCCTTGTCAACGTCATCATAGGTGCAACCGGTCGGGGCTATGGATTTTACCAGCTTCAATGCTCTTATCTGCGCCGCCTGCTGACGTGTTTCAGCCTTTGAAAACGCTCCTGTCGTCTTGAAGGTCGTATCAAACTTTGCTATATAATCGTCAATAATCGCAATATACTTATCCTTTACTGGCGTCTTGTAACTTTCAAGCTTTGCCTTTACATCGAACAGCTTCTGCTCATAATCGAGAAGAAGATCGGGATTCGGTTTCGGTACATCGCTCATTATAGCGGTAATCTCCGCAAGCTCGGCTCTTGCCGCTTCTGCTTCTTCCTTGCTGTTGAAAGCAATTCCGTCAACGGTATTGACATTGAGATAGCATTGTCTGAATAGCTCACTAACCTGCTCTGCTTCCTCAAAGGTTATTCCGACCGTTAACAGAAATTCATCGACCTTCTGTCTTGCATCAATCAGATCCTGCTCGGTGTAACCCTTGGGAATCACGCTCTTTGCAAAATTCAGTGCTCTTTGTGCCGCCGCTTCTTTTCTTGTTTCATACACCGTAAATCCTACCGTACGGAATGTTGTGTCGAACTTTGCCTTGTATTGCTCGATAATTCCGATATACTTGTTTTTTACGTCTGTTTCATAAGATTCCAGCTTTGCCTTTGTTTCATCAAGCATTTTCTCATAAGGAAGAACGCTGTTCTTATCAGGCTTCGGCACGGCATTTACTATTGCCGTTATCTCGTTAAGCTCTGCGGTAGCCTTTAAAGCCTCTTCCCTGTTCGCAAACTGTATTCCGTCAATTACGCAAAGGTTCTTTTCGACCTCGTCCAGATAAGCGTAAGCGTTTTCCGCCTGTGCCTCGGTTATACCGAGATGCGGCAAACGCTCGGTCAGCATCTTAACAGCGTTGTCACGCTCTTCAAAAGATGTTATTCTCATGCCCTTTACATATTCAAAGGCTCTTATTGCCCCCGCTTCTTCTCTCGTCAGGCTATGGTCGAATTTTCCCTCTTTTCTGAAAAGCCTGTCGAAATCGGAAAGCAATGCGTCTATACTTTCAAGATATTTGTCCTTTACTTTTGTTTTGAACGAATCTATCTGCTTTCTCTTTTCGATAAGGTCGTTTTCATAATCAAGGTCAGACTTGTCAGTCGGCTTTGTAACCGTTTCAAATATCGCCGTAATCTGCGGAAGTTCTTCTCTCGCAAGGTCCGCTTCCGCTCTTGAGTCCATAAGAACGCCGTCTACGGTGCAATAAAGGTCGTTGAAATATTTAAGACGTTCTTCCACTATATTCCTTGCCTGTACAATCTGTACGGTACTGAGCCCTATCTTTGCGGCATACTCCTCCATAAGTCCCTTGCACTTCACGGCATCTTCTTCGGTTTCACCGATATTATCGTTTACAAAGCGAGCAAGAATATCGTTCTTGATGTCGAATATATTCACGCCGAAAAATTCGGAGAATTTTCCTATGGAGTCATCCTCATCGCCCATTGTATCAATCAGCTTTGAATAGAAACTGTCCTCGTAAGGATCAAGCTCGAATATCTGCACGATAAAAGCATCTCTCTTTTCGGGGGGAAGGCTTATAGACATCATATTGTTGAACATAGCCTGTGCTTTCTGCGTATCAGCCGCACTCACAGTACCGTCAAACTTTATCGCAGTATTCTTCTCTACTATATCAAGCAGTAATAAATGCAGATTGAAGCAGGAATCATAAACACTGTTCACCATATCCTGACGAAGACTCATTGTGTTAAAAAGTTCCTTTATCTGTGAACGTGCATAGCTGCGGCTCATCATATTTCCGACCGCATTAACAAGGCTGTGCGCTATACCCTCGGTGATATTCATTGCCGTTGCATCAAGCTGATTTGACCAGGCATTTATGGCATTTCCGCCGAATGTAGCCGACTGCCAGCGAGGTCTGCTCTCTTTTCTCAGTTCTCTTGCATATTCGGCATCGTTAAGATCGGTAAGTATCTTTTCATACTTTTTGTCAATGACCTTGAACGCTTCTGTGAATTCGTCAAAATACACACCGTCAAAAGCCATATTCACAACAGCATCTTTATCTATTGTATAAATATCCACGCTGATTATATCCTGTATCAGCTCGAGCAGAGCCTTTTCAATGCAGTATACAAAAGCGCTCGGAGCATTGTTTATAAGATCGTCAAGATCCTCAAACTGCTCGTTTATCTCTGCAAATTTTGTCTGCGCTTCAAGAGCCAGTTCCTTGTACTTGTTTCTGATAATGTTATAAATGTTCCTGTCAGGAGTAATTGTAAACGGAACATTGCAGAACTGAGTTTTCAGTTCATGATTTTCACTTTCGATAATACTTTTTAAATCTCTCGCTTGCATCTGATTTCCTCCGTTTGAATATTGACAGCCTTGCGGCTTTACTGCATACGAAACGTGTATTTTGATATAACCGATATAAAATTTGCACATTCCGTTTATTATTTTCATAATATCACACAACAAATATATTTTCCACCGTCAAATTCCACGCAAAATTCCTATCAAATTGTCATATCGCTGTAAATCCCATCAGTAAGCCAAATCTCATTGTAAACTTTTCCCGTAACCGAGTTGAGTTTTCCTCCCTGCCCTTGAGCAAAAGATTACAGTCAAAGTAAAACCGTCGGACAAGTATATTTTTCTGCGTTTCACATTCCCCACCGTATATCAAGGCGTAAAACAGCCACGAAAACAGCTTACATACCTCTTGACATTTACAGCCTGCCGTGCTGAATTTATGAACCGTGCCGGCAACTGCTATATTCAGATTGGAAAACCCGATGAACCGGCAGAAAGAAAAAGCCGTAGCGCTGAACGTACAGCTTTGCTTTAAGGGCTTCAATAATAACAGCAACCCCCACACCGATTGTCTGAACGGTGCAGGGGTTGATGCTATTATTATATTTTTTACGTTCTTGCAAACACCGCAAAATCTATAGCGGCACATAAACAGCCTTCACAATTGTTTATGGTTTTATACATTTCGGTCAGCGTTGCTCCGGTAGTCGTTACATCGTCTATTATGAGAATATGCTTTCCGTTGAGCTTTGTCGGCTCTGTCACAGTAAAGCAATTGTCGAGATTGCTTTCACGCTCTTTCTTACCGAGCGTTTTTTGCTGTGCGGTCTTTCTTGTTTTGGCAACGGCGTTAACTGTCGGTATGCCGGTTATTTCGGAAATCTCACGGCATATCTTCTCGGTATGGCTGTAGCCTTTTTTGATTTTATCCGTATAATAAATGGGAACAGGTACGATGACATCCGGCAGAGTTTCATAGTACCCTGTAATCTTCTGTACAAGCGTATATGCCATAAAACTGATTTTACTGCCGTCACGGTGCTTCTTTGCGCCTATAACTACAGGCGAAGTCTTTTTGTTATAACGGCATACGCTTAACAGCCTGCCGCCGCAAAGGCTTTCTTCTTTTTCGTTATACTCGAATTCACAGGCGCATTTATCGCAGATATAATCCATTCTTCCTATGACCTTACTGCACAAGGGACAGCGGTTCGGAAAGAACCAATCAAGCAGTATACGCTTCAGCTCGTATTTATTCATCATCATTTTCATCTATAAACGGATTGCGTATCTTTGTCGGCTTTATTATGCCGTCAAGCAGCCGTTTCGCTGTATTTCTGTTTATTGTGCCGCCGTTGTCACGTCTGCGTCTGTCCGCTCCCGGAATATCATCGGCATCGGTAAGGCTGTCTACGGAAGGAGCATCCAGCTTTATAACAGGCGGAGTGTGCTTTTCGCTCACAGCCGGCTTTTCCTCAGACTTTGCTTTTACGGACGCTTTTTCTCCGACCGGTACAGTAAGTGACGGCGAGGACGGCAGAATATCAAAATCATCCTGCGTCAGACGTTCTCCGCTTTGCTGTACCTCAGGGAAATCTTCTGCAGGTGTCTGTGTTGTTTCAACGGTATGCCTGTACATATTTGCCGCATAGTTGCTCTTAGGCGTTACGGAGTGCCTTATGCTGTAGTCGGCTTTTGCAAATTCGCCTGCAAAGCCCGTATCAACAGCAGACTCTGTATATGCGTTATTGTCTTTATCGGGACTGTCTTCGTCTGTAGTGCCTTCATCGGTATATCCGCCGGATGTCTGCTGTAATTGGTCATCTGCTCCGCCAAAACTGAAAATATCGTCAAGCGGCTTGAAATCATAACCGCTGACCTTTTCAAGCTCGGAGATCTCGCTTTCGAAAGCATTGTCGAACGGATTTTCAAACAGGCTGACATCCAGCTTATCCGTTTCATCGGCCTTTACAACGTGAACAGGTGCCTTTGGAGCTTCGTTTTGCAGTGCGGCCGCTTCCTGTTGTACGGGTGCGGCGCTTTCCTGCATCATATCATAAAGCTCACGTTCTTGCTCCTGCTTTCTGCGGCGGTTTTCCTGCTCATAAAGAACACTGCGGTCTACCCGTTCAAAAACAAAAGGCTTTACCTCGGGCTGTTTTGCCTTGCCGGTTTTTTCTTTGCTTTCCTGTGCGGACGGCTCGCTCTTGCTTTCGGCTTCGTGCTTGACCGGTGCAAAATGCAGATCGTGAGAATACTTCTCAAATTCTCTGAATTCCGAAACGCTGAGCGTATTGTGAAGAATGCTCTCCTTTATAGCCATAAAGCTCTGATACCACTCCGCAAAATCACGCTGTGTAAGATCGACGTTTATACGCTTCGACATATATGTGTACAGTTCTTTGGTCATATCCTCAAGCCGTCTTATTTCATCCGGTGTTCTCGGAGGTACCGCCGTGCTCATCTCAAGGCAGGTGCGGCCGCCCGGCTGAGCCTTACTGCAATAGTCATAGTCGTAATCCTTGTCACGAATAAAATACTCTCCGCAGCGTTCGCAGTGCTGAAGAACTCCCCCGCTTTCAAGCAAAAGGTCTATTTCCAGATCTATTATTGCCTTGAGGCTGTCCGAAACGTACACCTTCTTCGGCAGAGAACGCATCGTTGTTATTATCGTGTTCAGCACCGAATCCGGTTTTTCGGGAACATAATTCTTTATCTTAGCAAAGACGTCCATCGCCTCGCTGTCCGAATGCAGAGCGGCAAACGGTCTGTGCTCGCCCTCATATTCGATCTCGGGGAGCGCAGAAGCGGCTATCGCCTTAGAAATATTGCTCGTTATGAACGGAGCAGACGGCAGCCTGCCGACAGTGTACACCTTTGCGGCGGTAAAGCATTCCGACGGATAGCCCATCTCATTTGCGGCTACGCTGAATGTCAGATCAAAATAATCACGCTTTGCAAATGCCTGCTCTGCCGTAACCTTTTCACCGAACACAAAGTCTATCTTGCGTTTTGTGTATTCCTGAAGCTGAAGAAGACTCACCCAGCGGTTTACCGCCTTATTGTGACGATATTCGGTAAGCCTTGTGAATATGAGCTTTTCAAACGGAGTTTTGGCATTTATAAGCTCATTCCATAAGGAAGATACGCCAAACCCCTTTTCTCTGCAAAGATATTCTATAAACAGATCCTGTACCGCTTTTTCATAAATGCCGTGGATATTCGCCTCAACATATTTGTGACACGCACCGAGTGAATTACGGAGCGCAACTATATCCTCAAGTCTGTACTCTCCGCTTTCCGCACATCTTTTGCAATAATCGGTACAGCGTCTGATAAAGCCGGAAAAGTCATATTCGGCAAATTTAAGGACAGACTGCGGATATGAAAGAGAATATATCTCACTCGAATTTATACCGGTTAAGCTGACTGTTCTTTTTATACTCATATCCGCTTTTCCTTTCCGCAGGTCCTTTAATAGTCTTCCGATGTGTCATCTGTCGATACTGCGTCGAAGTTGAATTCACGCTTTCTGCCGTCAACATAAAGCGTATGCTTGTCTTTCCACTTGACATCGGCAGGCTTGTTATAGTCGGAGGTTATTATATGGATACCGCCCAATGCGTTACGGCATTCAAGGAACGGCAGACTTATATCTCCGTCTGTTTCTTCAAGATAGAAGGATACCGAACGGCTGGTGTCGCCCTCAGGATCGACATAAAGAACTATTCTGTACTGCTTGTCGGGCGAATAGCGGTAGCTTGTGCTTCTTGCAGACAGATCGACATCCATAAGAGTAATGTTTCCGAACAGCATCTTGAAAGTCAGATAAACAAGCACTCCTACTACATACATAAGCAGATATATAGTGCCGATAATGATCTTTGTGGTCTCGCCCGCACCGCTCAGCAGGAATATAAGTACGCTTACGACTATCGGAGGCACTGCGGCAAACCAGTTGCCGAAGCCGAACAGAAGTATAGCGAATGCCAAAAAAGGCGAAATAATCGCAACGATTCTCGTGACTATCTGCTTTCTTGTGAAAAGCATAATCCCGAAGAAGATAATATTGATAAAGATATAAAGCGTAACAAGTGCACCCTGGTGCGTCGGCTCAAGATAATATCCCATAAAAAGCCACGCCACGAAGCCCAGAAACACGGGATAGGCTATCGACAGGAACGACACACCGAATTTGAACCATTTATTTGTTAAAAAGCTGATTACTTTTTCCATTTATTTTCCTTTCCGCTGTGCAAGGCACATACGTTTGATTTACAGCATTACTTATTATATTGTATACTAAATCGCCGCAAATTTCAAGACTTATTTCATTATCGGCAGTATTTCGGGCTTTTTTCATCATTGCAGAGCCTGCCGGTTAAATAAAAAGGAGCATCATTTATGCCCCTTTCGCTTTATTCGGTTATTATCGCCTTTTCGGGTACAACAGTGGTTCTCTTTACAAGAGGCTCGCCACGGACAACGATATTCTTTTCGTCATCGAAGCCGAATTTCTTATACATACGGCTTACCCCGTCCGACATCGGATGTTCCTGTCTGAAAGTTACGGCTGACAGCTCCTCACCGACCTCAAACTGCGCCATAGCCGTAACCATAAGTCTTGACGCTATACCAATACGCCTGTAGTCAGGCGACACGGCGATATGATCTATCGTTTTGTTCTTCTTCGAAAACATAATAAAGCCTGCGATATTATTTTTGTGTTCTATAACAAATATCTCGCCGCTTGACATTCTTTTCTTTATAAGCCTTGCCATTCTTTCGGCATTGTAGTCAGCAAAATTCTCACTGCAAAGCTCAGCCAGAGCCGTTATTTTCTCCGCTTCCTCAGCATAAGGGATGCGTGGCAGGGTAAGCGAAACATATTCTAGGTCAAGCCCGAACAGAAGTGCGGTCGTTTTCATACTTTCCCTATCCGTTCCGGCAAGCCGTGATTCCTTGTCACGCAAAAAAAGATTGCCTATCCCGTATGTCATTATTATAGCAAGCTCTTCCGTGCTTATCAGCGGCTTTGCACCGTATTCTATCAGCACTTCAATAATCTGCTTTATATACGGGACGGATATTTCAAGCGAGCGATCACGAATATCTCTCAGCGTGCTTTCGTGCATTTTCCCTACAAATTCATTGCGGAAGCGTTCAGCTTCATCCGCAAACATTCCGAATATATCAATAAAAGAAGTATACGGCGACCTTACGGCTTTTTCCGTCATTCCGATTATCTTGATTCTATAATCTATGAACAGTGATTCTATAAACGCACTGTATATATCATCCTTTGATTTAAAATAGTAATAGAACAGACCAACCTCAGCGCCTGCCTCATTCATTATTTTCCTTATTGAAGTGCCCTCAAATCCGTCTGATATAAAACAGTTTGCCGCCGCACTGAGTATTTTGCTTTTTTTAGCGTTATCCTTTACAGCCTTTTTCTGCAAGTCAACACCTCCCGCCAAATATTACCTATTTAATTATAACACTGCATTTATCAAAAAGCAACAGGAATATGTACAAACAATGTAAGAATATTTTGTTGCGAGGTGATATTATGGAAATAACCGAAGCAGAGATAGAAATCATTACAAGGCAGATTGTTAAAATCATCATAAATCATCAATGTGACGCATCAGCTGTGGGTCCTGAGGACGCAGACGATGAATAAGCTTAGAGCCGCAGCCTATTGCCGTGTTTCAACCGACCGTGCCGAGCAATCCGGATCGCTTGCTTCACAGCGGTCGTTCTTTGATGATTATATCAGAAATTCGGACTCCATGACTTTGGTCGGAGTGTTCTATGACGAGGGTACAAGCGGCACGACAACGCTCAACCGTTACGGCTTCAACAAAATGATCTCCCTTGCCGTGTCCGGCGGCATAGACATCATCCTCACAAAAGAGGTCAGCCGCTTTGCAAGAAACACTGTAGACACCCTTAACATCACCCGTATGCTGAGGGCGAAGGGCGTAGGTATTATCTTTATAAATGATAATATAGATACCCGTGACAGCGACGGCGAGCTTAGGCTTTCTATAATGGCAACGATAGCGCAGGAGGAAAGCCGCAAAATCTCCGAGCGTGTAAAATGGGGACAGCAAAGGAAAATGGAACAGGGCGTAGTGTTCGGCAGGAGCTGTCTCGGATATGACGTAAAAGACGGCAAAATCACTGTCAATGCGGATTCGGCAGAAATAGTAAAGCGTATTTTCACAGAGTATACCGTGCTTTTAAAGGGTGCAGAAAGCATAGCGGACGAATTGAACGCCGAGCAGATAAGAACCGTCAACGGCGGAAGGTGGAGCGGTGCGTTTATCCGTAAGGTACTGCGGAATGTAAAATATGTCGGCGACCTTGAGCAGAAAAAGACCTGCACTCCGGATTTTCTCACGCATAAGAAAAGGCTCAACAGCTCGGAGCATATCTATATAAGAAATCATCACGAACCGATAATAAGCCGTGAGCTGTGGGAGCAGACCCAAGCCGAGATAAGCCGGAGAAAGCCTACGGACACAAGCCGCCACAGCGACCGATACGTCTTCAGCGGAAAGGTATATTGCGGTGTATGCGGCAGTGTGATGGTATCCCGTGTAAAAACGCTGAAAAACGGCAAGATATACCACGCCCTGCGTTGCTCGGGAAGAATCGGCGGGAAGTCCTGCAACAACGAAACGCTTAACGTGACCGCCCTAAAAGCCTGCGTAAAGCGTATTTTCACAGATATACCCATCGACAAAACAGCCGTCATAAACGCAGTAATAAAGGGCTTATCCCGAACAGACAAGCCCGACATTCCTGCACTGCGCAGAAAAATCGAAACGCTCAACGCCAAAAAACGCCGTGCGGTTGATCTTATGCTGGACGGATTGATAACACAGCAGGAGCTTATCGAGCAGAAATCGTACTATGACAGTATTATAGAAAAGCTGTCGCAGGAAATTTCAAGCGACAGATCCATTTTTGAAACGGATAAAATCAGAAAAAACGCAGAAAAGTTTCTTGATTTCACAAGCGATCCGATATGGCTCTTGGTCATAAGAGCCGATTATATCCACGGCACTCTTACAGTGTATCTTAATGGTATAGAAAAAGGCTTCACCACCTGCTTTACCGCAACAGGCAGGGGGGACAGCTACCGTATCATCACGGGAAATACAGTGAGGTCGCAAGGGATCATTCCGGGAACGATGCAGGTACCGAAGAACTATCCCATCTCGAAATGATAGGCTCTATAGTATCCCAGCTCACAACAGGCGAGGGCGCAAAGAGCTTTGACCGATACGGAGTAGGCGCATATTATATGGATCACGCAAATGCGGTTTACCCATCCAATGCCGGCGGTGTGCCGTTTACCGCCGCATACATCCAGAGCAAAGCCGATCCGCTCGCCGATATTCACGAAGATCTTGCGGCGGAGCAGAAAGCCAGAGCTACCTATGACAACATCCTCAGAGTCTGCGATGATCCGGACGTAAGCAATGTGATAAAATTCCTGCGTGAACGTGAAGTAGTGCATTTTCAGAGATTCGGTGAGGTTCTCGATATACTTCAGTCGCAGATAAAGTAAATATAAAAGCTGTGGCAGCAATGAAACTGCCACAGCTTTTTCAGCATACTGCAATGCGTAAGTTTTCGCTAAAACAAAAATAAAGGACATTCGAAAATCGAATGTCCTTTACACTGGTGCGGGAAATGGGACTTGAACCCACACGCCAATACTGACACAAGCACCTCAAGCTTGCCTTGTCTGACTGCGGAACAAGTTCCGCTTCCACGAAATCAAAGATTTCGTGCGATTCCAGTGTGGCTTTTTTGCTGATAATGCTTTGCTGATTTGTCGGATATAAAAATAAAGGACACTCGAAAATCGAATGTCCTTTACACTGGTGCGGGAAATGGGACTTGAACCCACACGCCAATACTGACACAAGCACCTCAAGCTTGCCTGTCTGCCGATTCCAGCATCCCCGCAAATCAGCATAATCTATTATAGCAGAATAAAATCGGTTTGTCAAGCACTTTTTTGATTTTTTCCAAAAAATCTTGTACTCCGACAAACCGACTTGTTTTTAGGTTTATCTGTTACGCATTTTCAGCTCACGGTCGATGGTGCGTTTTGCGTCACGCTGAGCCATAGCGTCACGCTTGTCGTGCTGTTTTTTACCTTTGCAAAGACCGACCTGAACCTTCACTCTGCTGCCCTTGAAATAGACGGATATAGGGATAAGCGTCAAACCGTCCTGCTTTACCTGTCCGAGCAGCTTCATTATTTCACGCTTGTGCATAAGCAGTTTTCTGGTTCTCAGCGGATCCTTGTTGAATATGTTGCCCTTTTCGTAAGGCGAGATGTGCATCTGCTTGATAAATAATTCGCCGTTGTCGATAGAAATCCAACTGTCCTTCAGATTAAGTCCTCCGTCACGGATAGATTTCACCTCGGTGCCGGTCAGCTCTATTCCTGCCTCGTAGCTTTCAAGGATGAAATAATCATGCCTTGCCTTTCTGTTGTCTGCAATCGTTTTAAGTGCCGTTTTCTCCATTGTGACCTCTCTTTTCTTATATATAAAGGTATGATCGGCAGTGCAAAATGCCGATATTCGTTTTCTTAAATAAGGTATAAATATTATTTTACTATAAAACCGGTATTTTTGCAAGCGAATTTACATTCACATTGTAAAAAATTCCTGCATTTTGCAATAACACGAATAAAATCTTGCGGAAATGCACATTTAAATGCGTAGTTTTGAGTTTTTTAAACTTTTTTATGAAAATTTTAAAAAAACTATTGCAAATTTTGCGTATATGTGGTATACTTTTTCTTGCAGTTTAAAAGCAATAACGGCTTTAGTCACAGAGAATGCAGTAAAGCTTACCGATGAAGTCGGTTTTCTCACAAATTATTATATGAAACGCAGAAAAACCGTGTTTATCCGTAAAACCAATGTATATCACACTTGAGCCGAAAATATCAGGAGGATTTAACAATGGCGTTAAAAAATCAGTATCTTATCGACCTGCTCGAAACAGTTAAGAAAAGAAATGCAGGCGAGCCCGAATTCATTCAGGCAGTAACAGAAGTTTTCGAGAGCCTTCAGCCCGTAGTTGAAAAAAGACAGGATCTCGTTGACGCAGGCGTATTTGAGAGAATCGTTGAGCCTGAAAGACAGATCATGTTCCGTGTACCCTGGGTAGATGACAACGGCAAGACTCAGGTAAACAGAGGTTTCAGAATTCAGTTCAACTCGGCAATCGGACCTTACAAGGGCGGTATCAGACTTCACCCCTCCGTATATCTCGGTATCATCAAGTTCCTCGGCTTTGAGCAGGTCTTCAAGAACAGCCTTACAACACTGCCTATGGGCGGCGGCAAGGGCGGTTCTGACTTTGACCCCAAGGGCAAGAGCGACGGAGAGATTATGCGTTTCTGCCAGAGCTTTATGACAGAGCTTTGCAGACATATAGGTCCTGACTGCGATGTTCCCGCAGGCGACATCGGTACAGGCGGACGTGAGATCGGTTATATGTTCGGTCAGTACAAGAGACTCAGAAACGAATTCTCAGGCGTTCTCACAGGTAAGGGTCTGACATACGGCGGTTCACTTGCAAGAACAGAAGCTACAGGCTACGGTCTTTGCTACTTCACAAACGAAATGCTCAAGGCTAACGGCAAGAGCTTCGACGGCAAGACAGTTGTTATCTCAGGTTCGGGCAACGTTGCTATCTACGCTACAGAAAAGGCTACACAGTACGGCGCTAAGGTAGTTGCACTTTCTGACTCAAACGGCTACATCCACGATCCCGACGGCATCGAGCTTGATGTTGTAAAGCAGATCAAGGAAGTTGAAAGAAAGCGTATCAAGGAATACGTTAACAGAACATCACACAAGAATGTTACATACACAGAAGGCTGCTCAGGCATCTGGACAATCAAGTGCGACATTGCACTCCCCTGCGCTACACAGAACGAAATCAACGGCGAGTCAGCTCAGGCTCTCGTAAACAACGGTTGCTTTGCAGTTGCAGAAGGTGCTAATATGCCCTCTACTCCCGAAGCTATCGAGGTTTACCTTTCAAACGGTCTTCTTTACGGACCTGCTAAGGCTGCAAATGCCGGCGGTGTTGCTACATCAGGTCTTGAAATGAGCCAGAACTCAATGCGTTACAGCTGGACATTTGAAGAAGTTGACGCTAAGCTCCACGATATAATGAAGGAAATCTTCAAGCAGTGCGACACAGCCGCTAAGGAATACGGCTTAGAGGGTAACTACATGGCAGGCGCTAACATAGCAGGCTTCTTAAAGGTAGCTGAGGCTATGAAGGCTCAGGGTTGTGTATAATAATCCGATTTCACTAAAACTACTCCCTTAAAGGAGGGCTTTATATGAAACACGGTACTTTATCTCATGGCAAAAAGAGTACGGCTGACCCTAAAACCTCGCTTGTCAGAAATGACGGAAGCTTTAAGCGTACCGATAATCTTTCTGAAACGGGGTTGGAGTTTCACAAACCGTTTACTCATCAGAAGCCCGATAAGGATAACAAGTAAATAAATCGACCTCCGCATTATTAAGCAATGCGGAGGTTTTTATCTGCGTTATTTCAAAAGACCGCCCTGCGTTTTTATACGCAGGGCGGTCTTGCTATTCAGAAATTTTCTGTAATGCTCTTTGCAAGCTGTTTTATTTCGGGAACATCTGCCGCTTCCCACAGTCTTATACTGCAATGAAGAATATCGTTCTTCTTATACAGCATTCCGAGTCGGTGGCAACGCTCGGTGTTGTCCACAACCTGAACTATCGGAGTAACATCGGGTGTATCATCAAGAATATCCGCCTTGCTGTGCGTTACCGCCTCATACCACTGCGGCGTGGTAAACTTTTCACACGGGAAGGCACTCAGCAGCTTATCGTTCTTGTCTATAAGAAGTCCCATCGTACCGGGTGCTACAGGCTTGTTCATACTCTCCGAAATGACACGGAACATATGATAGTTCCAGAAATCCGCACAGTATGCGTTTTCTATAGCATTACTGCCGTCGGTTATAACCATAGCCTTTTTGCCGCTCGCTATAAGCACTTTTGCCTTTTCAACGCTGTCTGCAAAAATCAGTTCGTCATCGGCTGTCTTTATGCCGTTTTCGGTAATTTCAACATCTGTCTGCGGATAAAGCCAGAATACATAGCTGTTGTGCAGTTTGCCCATAGCAAGTGTAAGGACGGCTTTCTGCGGTTTTGTGATACCGCTGAAGTCGGGAACAAATGTTCCGACAGATGTAAGGCGTGCATCCGATGAGGTAAACTCAACACTGCCGTTTATATCAAGCTCATCGCTTATGAGCGAATACTGCACCGCTCCGCTCTTTATCTTACCTTTACCGTATGACGAAAGAAGAATCTCTACAGACGGTTTTTCATCCGCACCGAAAACATACTTTTCCGTCTTTGCAAGCAGTACGTTACTGTCGCAGAATCCTCTCCAGTCCTCAGGTGTTATAAAGCCCTTCGATTGCATAAAAGCATTAAGCACGCCGACAAGCGAAACTCCCTGTCCGTTGAAATCCTGCAGATCGAGAAGCTGGAATCCGCTGAGTTCGGAAGAACGCAGAGCCGTTTCAATCTCGTCCTTATAGCACTGCGTACAATGTGCGCCGACCGCCTCGAAGAAATCTCTCCACTGCGTGTAAAGTCCCTTTTCTTCAAGCCTTTCTCTGAAAATATCGAGATAGCGAGGAACGAGAGGACCTGTGTACATTTTCATCTCGTCAAAATCAGGAAAATAATCATACTGTCCGACCTCGTGTGATATTACCGGCTTGTGCGGAATATAACTGCCGTCTGCGGCACTCAGCTTTACCGTCTTTACCCCTGTGCCATACTGTATCTGTATCGTATCGCCGCCCTCGTTCTCCGAGCCGTTTTCGCCTCTGATTATCGCATCATAATCGTAAGCGGTATTCGGCTTGTCCGTCTGGATATGACCGAGAGGTGCGTCACACATAGCATAAGAGCCTCTGAAAAGTCTGTCACGGGAAAGTCTTACTCCTGCGAAAAAATCCTCCTGCGGAATTTCGGCAGGCCAGAACTGGAAGTTGTTTGAGCCGCTTGTAAAGAAGATTGAATGATTTTCACGGCGGAGAATGTCGATTATCTCTCCGAGCCTTTCACGGCTGCCCCAAAGCTCGTTTCCGAGCGACATCATAACAAATGAAGGATGGTGGGAAAAATCTTTTATAATACGGATACCCTCGTTTATAAGGTAGTCCTGTTCTTCCTCGTTATAACCGTCCTCGCCCTTTGCGGCAATCGTTCCCCAGAAAGGAAGCTCCGGCTCCATATAGATACCAAACTCGTCTGCGGCGGTAAATGCGGCGTCGGGAGGACAGCAGGTGTGGAAACGGTAATGGTTTATGCCATAGCTTTTGGCGATTTTAAGACGTTCTTTCCAATCGTTAACATCACAGGGAGCATAAGCGGTAAGAGGAAAAATCATTCCGTCGTGCTTTCCTCTGAGAAATGCCTCACTGCCGTTTACGAGCAGTTTCCTGTCATTACCCGAGAATGTGACAAAGCCGAACGAGGTATTGAATATATCTTCACCGCAACGTAATTCAAGACTGTAGATATTGCGTTCAAATTCATCCCACAGCTGAGCGTTTTCAAGTCTGAACTCTGCTTCAAATGTATCTCCGTCAGATATGATATTAGCTTTAAGCACACGGATTCCGCCGGGAGCGGTAACAGTTGCAGTAACAACGGCGTTGTCCGCACCGTTGACCAAGCCTCTTACCGATAAACTGCCGTCAGCAGACGCAATCACTCTTACATCGGAAATGTAGCTCTTGGGATATATTTCGATATTCATCTTTCCGACAATGCCCAGCCAGTTTGTCTGGGTATCAGGACTTGTCATGTGACCTCCGCCCGTCTTATAACCGACATTTGCCACACGGATAACAATTTCGTGTGTGCCTGCGGTCATATATGAAGAAATATCATAGCGGTGCGAGCTGCAAAGGCTGTCGCAGGTACCTACTTCCGCACCGTCAATATACAGCGTGCTTACTCTTGTGCGTTCAAGTGTGAGTATCGACACCAAGCCCGTCATATCGCTTTCAAGGGTACACGAACGTCTGAACCACGCATATCCAGTGAATGTGTATTTATCGGTAAGGTATCCTTCGTCCCTGTTCTTGTTCTCAGCCACCTTTGCGGCATCTGACAGCGTATCGGGAAGAATTATGCTGTCGTTGTAATTATCCGGAAGCGAGGTACGGTTATTTTCGCTTATGAAAAGCTCCCACTTTCCGCTGATGTCTATCGTATTTATCATAGATGTTTCCCTTTCGTGCGAACATTTACATTCTTTGACTATGATACTATAAAGAAGCAACACTGTCAATAGACGACGGGGAAGAAAATATTAAAAATAATCCGCAGAATTTAAATTCAGTTAACAAACGTCGAATATAATACAGATACAGGGTGAGGAAAAGCCCTATAAATGTTGCTATCTTCGTTTTCATATATTTCCCCAAAGCATTGATGCCCGGCTGTAAAAGGCCGGGCATCAATGTTTTTTATTGATTATTTTCGGCGGAATAATCCTTCCACATTTCAGTTACGTTTCCTTTGCCGTTATGCTTCGCATAAATATCTCCCATAAGCATAGCGTATGTATAATCGCCGCACTGCCACACCTCACGGTAGCGTTCACGCACCTCCATAACAATACCTTTTCCGAGAGCCTCCGCAATATAGATATTATTCTCGTCAAAGCCTGCAATTATCGCAATGTGACCGTCACAGCCGATAAGATCGCCCACCTGCAATATTCCGCTTCGCATTACCTCCTCGTCAAGCCATACACGCTCGCCGAAATCGGAATATTCATCGTCATAGCCGGGAGTATCCCCTGCGCCGACATCGCCCAGCGGTACACCGCCGTTATACAGGCACCACGAAACAAATCCCGAACAGGTCATGCCGTTTGCATATTTCGCACCGGGAATAAGTCCGAATGCGTCCTCCCAGTTTGTGAGCGGTTCGCCCCACGTTGCAGGACCGAATAATATGCCTTTCTTATCAAGAATGTCAAACTTGCTGTGGGTAAGATAAAGTCCCTTGTGATAGAATCTGCCCTCGCCGTCACAATACGGTCTTTCGGGCTGTGGATCAAGCCTGCCGTTTTCATAGAAATACGGTATCTTGTAATTGAATTCAAGCGGAATAAACCTTGCCGCCGCAACTACGCCTGCTCTTGTTCCGTAGCCTGCGGTATTTACACGGCTCTCAAGCACAGCGTCAATCATACTTCCCTCCGCCTCACTGTATTGACCGGGCTGAAGAAGCGGCTTTGTTGCAGTAATCTTCGGCGCTCTGAGTAAATCCGTGACCGTTATTTCTATACTGTCTGAAATGCTGTCCGATACGCTTGCTGTTATTGTCGCCGTACCCGCTTTCAGTGCGGTGATCACACCGTCCTTGACGCTGACCGTTTTCGGTGCGGAGCTGTTCCACTTTACCGACTTTTCGCTGTCTGTGGGATTACCGATAGTTTCAAAAGCGGTTGTAAGCGTGCCTGTCATTCCAACATTCATATATGTATCGGTTTTGTCTATTGTGATTTTGGTTACCGCATCAACGTTTATTGTAAACTCATCACTCCGCACGGCTTTTCCGCTGTCGTTGGTCACGGTTATAATGTAGCTTCCTTTTGGCAGAGATAATACTGCTTTTCCGCCTTCAAGCCTTTTCCTGTCACTATCGCCGTTATATGAATAATACAACCCGTCCGTTGTACCGTCCTCGTTTCTGCATTCTATTGCGACATTGCGTGTGAAGTCTGCATTCAGTTCTTCCGCTACCGATACGGATATGATTGTCGGTACAGGCTTTATTTCTGTGACTGTCAAAGACGGCTGTACTTCGGCGGAAGGTCTGTTAGATCTGTTCTGATTCCTTTGTGTCATAGCATAACCGCAGAAAAGCATTATCCCCGTACAAAAGGCTATCACGACCGAAAGAAAAACTATGCAGAAATCCCGCAGCCGTCCTTGTTTTCGCTTTTTATGCCCGTTTACAGCCATTAAGGCGTTTTTTTCACAGACAGAAACAGAAATATTTTTTTGATCGTTGTTATTGACCGTTTTAGCTGATGTTGATGCTGATGAAGATAAAGATGTCATGGCGTTTACCTTTTTATTATTGATTTTATGATTTTTCGGATTTTTAATATAAATAACTGTTTACTTGAGTATAGCATTTAAATTTTGAAAAATCAACTAATAAATGGTTACAATTTGGTTACAATTTTTGCATATATTGTTGAAAAAACAGTATTGCTTATTTTTTCGAAAAAATTTTTTCAAAACCTCTTGACTTGGAGTTAACTCCATATGATACAATACGGTTGTAACAGGAAAGCAACGTGCTGTCCGTTTTATAGCGGCAGGACATACTAAAAAGGAGAATAACAATGTATCTTGAAAAAATCAATTCGCCGTCGGATATAAAGAAGCTGAGCGTTGACGAAATGAAAAAGCTGACGCAGGAAATGCGTGACGCACTTATATTCAAGCTCAGCCGTCACGGAGGCCACTGCGGTCCCAATCTCGGTTTTGCGGAGGCAACGGTCGCTCTGCACTATGTATTCGATTCGCCTGTAGACAAAATAGTATTCGATGTATCTCACCAGACATACTGCCACAAGATGCTCACAGGCAGAAAGGACGGTTTCCTTTACGAAGAGCATTTTGACGATATTTCGGGCTACTCGAATCCCGCCGAAAGCGAACACGACTTTTTCGTCATCGGTCACACCTCAACTTCTGTAAGCCTTGCACTCGGTCTTGCAAAGGCAAGGGATTTAAAGCACGAAAGCGGAAACGTTATTGCGGTAATAGGCGACGGTTCGCTCAGCGGCGGCGAGGCTCTTGAGGCCATCGACTACGCAGGCGAATTTGACGGAAATCTTATCGTTATTATAAACGATAACGATATGTCTATTGCTGAAAACCACGGCGGTATGTACAAAAATCTCAAGGCTCTGCGTGATGGCAACGGAAAAGCCGATACGAACCTGTTCACAGCTATGGGTCTTGACTATGTGTTCGTAAAGGACGGCAACGATATTGAAAGTCTTATCGCCGCTTTCAGTAAGGTAAAGGACAGCAAGCGTCCTGTCGCAGTGCATATAGTTACCGAAAAGGGAAAGGGTCTGTCTTTTGCGGAAGAAAACAAGGAGGACTGGCACTGGCATATGCCGTTTGACGTTGAAACGGGCAAGGCAAAGTACAATTATGACGGCGAGGATTACGGCGACCTTACAGCTAAGATGCTTCTTGAAAAAATGAAGAAGGACGAAAGCGTATGCGCTCTGACCTCCGGTACTCCCACAGTAGGCGGCTTCTGGAAAGGCAGAAGAGATGAGGCAGGCAGACAGTTTATAGATGTAGGAATTGCGGAAGAAAATGCGGCGGCTATGGCTTCGGGAATTGCAGCAGGCGGCGGTAAGCCTTTGTACACAGTATACAGCACATTTATACAGCGTACCTATGACCAGATCTCGCAGGATATATGCATAAACAACAGCCCCGTTGCGATAAGCGTATTTGCAGGCTCTGTCTACGGTATGAGCGATGTTACCCATCTCGGACTCTATGACATTCCTATGCTCTCCAACATTCCGAATCTTGTTTATCTTGCTCCCGCAACAAAGGAAGAATATCTTTCTATGCTTGACTGGGCAATCGAACAAAACAAGTATCCCGTTGCGGTGCGTGTACCGGGCGGTGCGGTGATTTCGGACGGCAAGGAAGTAAAAAGCGACTGGTCGGATATAAACAAGTACGAGATTACAAAAAGCGGCTCAAGGATAGCAGTGATAGCACTCGGCGCTTTCTATCAGCTCGGTGAAAAAGCGGCAAAGCTAATCGAAGAAAAGACAGGCACCGCTCCCACTCTTATAAGTCCCCACTATATCACTGGCATTGACAAGGATATGCTTGAAGACCTTAAGAAAAACCACGATGTTGTGATAACTCTTGAGGACGGAATTCTTGAGGGCGGTTTCGGTGAAAAGATAGCACGTTTCTATGGCAGCAGCGATGTTAAAACACTGTGCTTCGGTCTTGAAAAGAAGTTCTACGACAGATACGATGTAAACGAGCTTATGCATCAGGCGCATCTGACTCCCGAACAGATAGCAGAAGACACGATTGCTCTTCTGAAGTAACTCTATATAACCACAGCCCGTAACGGTCTTACCGCTGCGGGCTGTAATTGTTATGAATACTTCTTATAAAGCAATTCCGTCAGCTTTATAATATCCGAACGTGTATTGAACACCGACGGCGCAAGCCGTACCGTCCCAGTTTCAAGCGTACCCTGCTTTTTGTGGGCAAGGAAGTTGCAGTGAAGTCCCCCACGCAGATAAAATCCGTTTTTCGACAACATATCGGCTGTGACCGAGCTGTTTTCATTGCCCGCTGTAAAAGATACCACAGGGAGAGATTTTACCTTTTCCGGACGATAGACCCTGATTTTCCCGATATTTTCAACACGCTTTATAAATAAATCGCACAGCGACATTTCGTGAGCGTAAATCCTGTCGATTCCTTTTGAATTTACAAATTCCACTCCCCTGCCGAGTGCGATAGCACCGGGAGTATTTATCGTTCCGCTTTCAAAGCTGTCGGGCAGAAAGTCGGGCTGGTCGATTTCTCCGCTTGCACTGCCCGTTCCGCCCTCTATAAGCGTGCTGAGCGGATATTTTCCGTCAGTCACAAGCACTCCCGTACCCATAGGTCCGTAAAGTCCCTTATGACCGGGTGCGCATATAATATTGATACCGTCCGTCAGATTAAGCGGTATAACGCCTGCCGCCTGAGCGCAATCGGCTATAAGACATATATTGTGCTTCCTGCAAAGCTCCGCAATTCTTGCAAGCGGAGTCACTCTGCCGTTTACGTTACACCCTGCGGTCATAATGACCACGGCAGTGTCACGGCGGATTTGCTTTTCCACAGCCGACAGCAGTTCATCGTCACTGCCGCCGCTGTCGGCTATGCTGTAATTTATCCGTTTTTGTTTATACAGAGCGTGAAGCGGCCTTATTACCGAATTATGTTCAAGGTCGGACGTTATCACATGGCAATGCCCCTTTGCATTGCAAACGCCCTTGAGTGCAAAATTAATGGCGTGGGTACAGTTGAGCGTGAAAACCGTGTTTTCGGTTTCACCGCCGAAAAATTCCGCACATTTCTCCCTTGCGTAAAACACCTGCCGTGAGGTTTCAAGTGAAAGCCTGTGCCCCGACCTTCCGGGATTTGCCCCGTAGTCGTACAGTGCCTTTTCCGCCGAATGAAGCACCGAAACGGGCTTTGGATAGGTGGTGGCGGCATTGTCAAGATATATCATCCGGCATCACCGCCGTTTCTGATCTCCATACAGTTAAGACCGCCCAGCGACAGCAGACGGCAGGTCTTGTCGGGATCGTGTTCCGTGTAAATTCCGAATCTGCATCCCTTTGAAGTGGTGATTTTTCCCGTAGTAGATGATATTTTATAGCCACTGAGGATTTTTCTTGCTTTTTCGGCGGCTGTAGCCGAGCGTAAAACAATAAAATACATAATCAGTACCTCGTTTCCGTATATTCACTGCTTCAATATATGCCGCAGGAAGCGAAAGAGTGATGATAAGCAAAGCGGCAAAAAAGCGGAAAAGCAAAATTATTTTTCTCTTTTTCGGCTTTATAAAACAAAATACGACCGTTTCGGCATACTTATTATTCTTGACAATATCGTTTTTATGTTGTAAAATATATGTTGAATGCGGCAGTAACCGCTTTCCGCTTTTTTCACGGTGACAGCGTGACAGATTTTCTATGCAGGCTAGGCAAATGATTTTAAGCGGAATGAATAACGGATTTATTTTAAGTAAATTATAAAAACAAAAGAATAACGGAAAAGCGGCTTTAAGAAATTATATATTTTCCTTTTACTTCAGCATAAAATTTCGATAGCACGAATACGGTACTTACAAGGTAAACGTTCAGTTACGGTAAGAGCAGCACGTTTATTGTACTCAGGACGACATATTGACAATGCCGCTTACGGCAGGAATGGCTGTATCACCGATACAGGCTTAGCTTCGCTTTGGCTTTTGCAGGGAGAGGTGTGTCTTTTTGCAGGAGCGTACAAGCGGTTTGGGCTTTTTGCCGTAAAAGCTGTGGACGAAATTATATACCGCCGCTTTTCCGTACAGAACCGCCGACAATGGCTATATGTCATACATAAAGATAAAAAGACAACACCTGTCGGCTATTCGGAAGGATGGTATATTGAATGGGAATTATTGACTCAAAAAACTTACTGACGGCGACTGAAAACATAAAGCCGAAGGCTACAAAGCCTTACTCAAAAAGAAGAAAGAATCCTTTTGCAAAGCAGTTCAAGCTGACCGACAGGAACGCCCCTAAGGACGCTCCCGCAAGCGAATCGCTTACAGGGATTTTAAATGCAAAGCCTGCAAATAAAACAGTTCTGACCGACAACAGACAGCAGGGCAAAAAGCCTGTGCTGACAGACAGAAAGGCATCCGAAAACAAAAAGCCGGTGCTTACCGACAACAGAAATCAGAACAAAAAGCCGGTGCTGACCGACAATAAAAGCAGCGAAAAGAAAAGCATATCAGCAGACGGCAGAAATGACAAAAAGCCTGTTCTTACAGACAACAAGCCGCATCATAACAATAACAAGCAGGAACCGAGAAAGCAGGAGTACCCTTCTTTCTTTGCGGAGGACGAAAAGAAAAGCGGCAGAAAGACGCCCGTAAGGATTATGTCGCTCGGCGGCGTAAACGAGATAGGCAAGAACATCTACGTCTACGAGTGCTGTAACGATATATTCATCATAGATTGCGGACTTGCCTTCCCCGATGACGATATGCTCGGTGTTGACCTTGTTATCCCCGACTTCACCTATCTTGAAAAGAACAGAGAGAAGATAAGGGGCATTGTGCTGACGCACGGTCACGAGGATCATATAGGCGCACTCCCCTACTTCCTCAAGAAGATAAACGTACCCGTATACGGCACAAGGCTGACGCTCGGACTTGTTGAGGGAAAGCTCCGTGAACACGGCATACTGTCGCAGTGTTCGCTGAACGTGGTCGTACCCCGTCAGAATGTCAGAATGGGCTGTATGAGCGTTGAATTTATCAGAGTGAACCACTCAATCCCCGATGCCTGCGCAATGGCAGTGCATACGCCCGCAGGCGTGATAGTGCATACAGGCGACTTCAAGGTTGACTATACGCCTATCGAGGGCGGTATAATTGACCTTGCACGATTCGGTGAGCTTGGAAACAAGGGTGTTCTCGCATTGCTTTCGGAAAGCACGAACGCAGAGCGTCCGGGCTATACGGCTACAGAAAGAAAGGTCGGAGAGAGCTTCAAGAGCCTTTTTGCAGGAGCAGAGGGCAAGAGAATAATTGTCGCTACATTCTCCTCAAACATTCACAGAATACAGCAGATTATAAACAATGCGGAAAGCTGGGGCAGAAAGGTCGCCGTTTCGGGCAGAAGTATGCTCAATGTGCTTACTACCGCAATTGAACTCAATTATATAAAAGTACCTCAGGGTATGCTTGTCGATATAGAAGATGTCAACAAATATCCTCCTGAAAAAATGGTAATTATCACAACGGGAAGCCAGGGCGAACCGCTTTCCGCACTTTCGAGAATGTCATCGGGAGATCACAGACAGGTATCTATAACACCGAGCGATCTTATCATTATTTCGGCTACTCCGATTCCCGGCAACGAGAAGTTTGTCGGAAAGCTCGTAAACGAGCTTATGAAGCAGGGTGCAGAGGTAGTATACGAGGCTATGTACGAGGTACACGTTTCGGGTCACGCCTGCCAGGACGAGCTTAAAATGATGCTTGCGCTGACAAAGCCGAAATTCTTTATACCGATACACGGCGAATACAAGCATATGAAAAAGCACGAGGGTCTTGCAATAAAGATGGGCATACCCGAGAAAAACATATTCCTTCTGAATATCGGTCAGGTGGTTGAAACCGACAGTGTTGAAATGAAGGTAGTAGGTCAGGTGCCTGCAGGAAAGGTGCTTGTCGACGGTCTCGGAGTGGGAGATGTCGGCTCGGTCGTACTGCGTGACAGAAAGCATCTGTCAGAGGACGGTCTTATTGTTGTTGTAACCACTATCAACCGTGAAACAGGTATGGTAGCGGCAGGCCCAGATATAGTATCAAGAGGATTTGTATATGTAAGGGAATCCGAGGAGCTTATGGATGACGCTAAACAGCTTGTCAAGAAAACGCTCCAGACCTGCGCAGACAGAAACATCAGAGAATGGGGCAATATAAAGTCTAACGTAAGGGATGAGCTTGGCAACTTCATATTCCAGAGAACCAAGAGAAGTCCTATGATACTGCCTATCATAATGGAAGTGTAAAATAACGGAATACAAAGGAGGCGCAAAAGGTGAAGAATTTTTATCGTGACGGCGGACTTGTAATATCGGTTTCCGCACTGGTTGTCGCACTGGTAATAATCCAGGGATATATTTACACGAAGGACATCAATGTATTCTGGGTGTCTGCGCCTTTTGTCGTGCTTATAGGCGGTTTTGCGATAGGAAAACTGATACAGGTCACAAGAAAAACATTCCAGTATTATGCACGAATAGACGATGAGCTTGAATCGAAGATGCATATGTCCGTGCATAGCTTTCCTATGTCCGCCGTTATAATCGACAGCGCCGGAAGAATAGTCTGGACAAACGGAAAATTCACAGAAGAATTTCCCGACTGTTGCGAATACGGTATGGAGCTGTCGAATATAACCGATATTCCGCCTGCCGATTTCTTCACCGATGACGGAATAACCGTCAGATACAAGGACAGCGTATATAAGGTTTTTGCAAGAATACCCGATGAGAACGAAGCAAAAGAGCTGACGCTGTTATTCTTCAAGAACATAACCGACATAACCGCTCTTGAAACAGAGAAAAAGCTGTCACAGCCCGTTGTCATACTGTTTATGGTAGACGGCTACGAGGAGCTTATAAGCGGTTGCCTTGAAAGTGAAAAGGCTCACGTTTCGGTACAGATAGACAAGCTGCTTGAAGATTTTGCGGGACAGACGACAGGCGTACTCAGAAAGAATGCGTCCGACAGATTTATAGCCGTAATAGAAGAAAGACACCTGCAGGAAATCCTGCGTAACAAGGTCGAAATTCTCGATAAAGCAAGAGAAATTTTCGTGAATGACCGCCTTAACGTAACAATGTCGATAGGTATCGGCAGAACAGGTAAAACGCTGAAAGAAAGCGAACAGTTCGCTCGTCAGGCGCTTGAAATGGCACTCGGACGAGGCGGCGATCAGGCGGCTGTAAAGACAGACAACGGCTTTGAATTTTACGGCGGTGTTTCAAAGGGCGTTGAACGTCACACGAAGGTCAAGACACGAATCATCGCAAACTCACTGCTTGAGCTTGTTGACAATGCAGACAAGATATTCATAATGGGTCACAAGTACAGCGACCTTGACAGCGTAGGCTCATCTGTAGGCCTTACCTGCGCCATAAGAAATCTCGGCAAGAGCGCCTGGGCGGTATGCGACTACAGCACCTCGCTTGCAAAAGTCCTGATTGACAGATTCCCCCACGTTGACGGTGAAGAACCGCTTTTCACAGAGCCTGCTGACGCAATGGAGGAGCTGACGGACAATTCACTGCTGATTATCTGCGATACGCATAATCCGCTGATAATAGAAAGCAAGGAGCTTTACGAAAAAGCAAAGAAGATAGTTGTCATCGACCACCACAGGAAGATGGTAAACTACATAGACAATGCGGTCATATTCCACCACGAGCCGTATGCTTCATCCGCATCAGAAATGGTGACGGAGCTTATACAGTATTTCGGCGAGGCAGGAAAGCTCAGAGCGGTGCAGGCGGAGTGTCTGCTTGCAGGCATTATGCTTGATACAAAGAATTTCGTTATGAAAACGGGCGTAAGAACATTTGAAGCGGCGGCTGTACTGCGTAAGATGGGTGCGGATACTATAACCGTAAAGAAAATGTTCTCAAGCTCTATAGACAGCTACAAGAGAAAAACACAGATAGTCGCAGAGGCAGAAATTTACCGCAAGTGTGCGATAGCACCGTGTGACTTCTATGCGGACGATCTGAGGATAGTCGCTCCTCAGGCGGCAGACGAACTGCTGACTATCAAGAATGTTGACGCATCGTTTGTATTGTTCAAAACGATGAGCAACGAAATATCAATAAGCGCAAGAAGCATGGGCAACTTAAACGTCCAGCTTATAATGGAGGCTCTTGGCGGCGGCGGTCATCAGACTATGGCAGGTGCTCAGCTAAAGGACGTTACGGTAAACGAAGCGCTTGATACTCTCAAGAAGTCGATTGATGACTACTATTTAAGTCTTATAAAGGTAAACTCAAACGATAATAAGACTGCACAGCGCAGTTAAAGAAAGGACGATATAAAATGAAGGTAATTTTCACACAGGATGTGGCAGGCTCAGGCAAGAAGGGCGAGGTAAAGGAAGTTAAGGACGCTTATGCGAGAAACTGCCTTATAAAGAAGGGTCTTGCGGTTGAAGCTACAAACGAGAACCTTAACCACCTTGAAGGACAGAAGGCGTCCGCACAGCACAAGCTCGATGTTGAAGCGGCCAACGCAAAGAAGATAAAGGATACTATCGACGGCAAGGTGCTTACATTCAAGGCAAAAGCAGGTCAGGGCGGAAAGCTGTTCGGCTCTGTTACCGGCAAGGATATAAGCGCACTTATAAAGCGTGATTTCGGCTTTGATGTTGATAAGAGAAAAATCGTTACAAAAAGCGATATAAAATCATTCGGTACATTCACTGCAGAGGCAAGGCTGTTTACAGGCATCGTTGCACAGTTCAGTGTAAAGGTTGAGGAAGAATAATGGCTGAGATGGAGCTTGCGGGGGTAAATCTTCCGTACAGCCTTGACGCAGAGCAGTCCGTACTGGGTGCTATACTTCTTGACGGAAACGCAAATATGCCGAAAGCGTCGGCAAAACTGCACCCGGAGCATTTCTATGTAAAAGTCCACACAGATATATACACTGTTATGATGCAGATGTTTGCGGCAAGCGACAATATTGATGTTGTTACCGTGCTTGAAAACTGCATAAAGAACAATGTTTTCGAGTCGCAGGAGGAAGGCAGAAACTATCTTGTAAAGCTGATGGAAACCGTCCCCAGCATCTCAAGCGTTGACAGATATATAGAAATAGTCGAGGATAAGTACACAAGACGGCTTCTTATAAGCATAGCAGGCGATATTCTTGAAAACGCAAACGAAGGACAGACGGACACTGCCGCTCTGCTTGAGCTTGCCGAAAAAAGAATATACGATATAAGAAACGAGAACCAGGTAAAAGGTCTTACAAGGCTGAACGCTGTCATTGTCGGCATCCTCAACGAGCTTTCCGAGCTTTGCGCAAACCCCGACAAGCAGGGCATACAAGGTCTGAAATCGGGCTTTCCCTCGCTTGACAAGTACATACACGGATTGAATAAGTCGGATCTTTTGATAGTTGCGGCACGTCCCGGTATGGGTAAAACGTCATTCGCTATGAATATGGCGACAAATGTCGCAAAATATCATCCCGAAAAATCAATATGCGTATTCAACCTCGAAATGTCGAAGGAACAGCTTGTAAAGCGTATGCTGTCCTCTGAGGGAAGAATTTCGAGCGAGCTTATGTCAACGGGCAGATTTGACCCTGCACAGTGGAGAAATCTTGCAGATGCCGCATTCGTACTGTCGAATATGAATATCTACATAGACGACAGCTCAGCGATAACGGTCAATGAAATGAAGGCAAAGCTGCGCCGTGTCGATAATCTCGGACTGATAGTAATAGACTATCTTCAGCTTATTTCTTCGGGCAGAAGGGATCTTAACCGTGTAAACGAAATTTCGGAAATGACACGAAACCTCAAGATAATGGCAAAGGAACTTAATGTTCCGATAATCGTACTGTCACAGCTTGCACGTTCCGCCGAAAAAAAGGATGATAAACGTCCTATGCTGTCAGACCTGCGTGATTCGGGTTCTATCGAGCAGGACGCAGATATAGTTCTGTTCCTGTACCGTGACAGCTATTATAACAAAGAGGCAGAGGATCAGAGAGCCTGCAAGTGTATCGTTGCGAAGAACCGTCACGGTGAAACCAACGATATAAACATGATATGGGACGGTCAGTACACGAGATTTACAGATGTGGAGTATGTCCATGCCGAGCAGTAATTTAAAAAATTCCGTTAAAAATACTATAGAACGGTATTCGATGATAAATAAGGGCGATACTGTAATTGCGGCGGTAAGCGGCGGCGCAGACAGCGTCGCCTTGCTGTATGTCTTATATTCGCTGAAAGACGAGCTCGGCTTTTCGCTTGCCGCCTGCCATGTAAATCATAATCTGCGTGGTGAGGAAAGCGACAGCGATGAGCGGTTTGTCCGCAGGATGTGCAGATTCCTTGACATTCCGCTGTACACTGCAAGCATAAAGGTAAATGATTTACGGCAAAAGCACGACAGCCTTGAGGAATGTGCAAGGCGGTTAAGATATGAATTCTTCGAGAGCATAAGCAAGGGCAGGCTGATAGCGACCGCTCACACAGCGTCGGATAACTGCGAAACCATTCTCATAAATATGGTCAGAGGCACTGCACTCTCGGGTATATGCGGAATTCCCGCAAAGCGTGACAATATAATCCGTCCGCTGTTATACAATACCCGTGAGGATATAGAGCTTTATTGCAGTGAAAACTGTCTTGATTATGTCACAGACAGCACCAATCTGTCCGATGATTACACAAGAAACAGGATAAGGCATAAGATTGTGCCTTTGCTGAAGGAGATAAACCCCTCGCTTTTCAGTGCGATAAGCAGACTGTCGCAGTCTGTGTCGGACGATGACAGGTATCTTGACAAAATAGCATCGGAGCTTATGGAAAAGGCTTGCACCGCCGATGATAAATATGATGTCGGTATACTGCGCACCGCCGATGATTGTATACTTCGCCGTATCGTTACGATGATTTTCAAGGATAACGATATACCGCCGAATATGAAAGCGGTTGAAAGCTGCGTAGGAATTATAAGAGCCGGACAGGGAAAGATAAACCCGTGCCAGTTCAGATTTGTTCAGATAAGAAAGAAAAAGCTGTTTGTCGTGACAGACCGTGAGAAATTCAGACGAAATTAATGTGATAAACAGCTTAAAAATGATTATCGCCGTTGCTTTTTCGGCATAATCGTGCTATAATGGCTGTATTGCCGTTTTGTTTTCATCGCTTAACATTTATTTAACATAAGCGATGTATTATTTAATAAAACGTGATTACGGAGAGAATTAGTAGTGAAAAACATACATGATGACATTGAAAGAGTGCTTTTTACGAGCGAGGAGCTTGAAAAAAGAGCTGAGGAAATAGGCAGACAGATAACACAGGACTATAAGGGCGAAGAAGTAACCGTGATAGGCATACTGAAAGGCTCGTTTATGTTCCTGTCGGATGTGCTGAAGAATGTCGATCTTTATACAAAGCTGGATTTCGTAACGGTTCAGTCTTACGGAAACGGCACCACATCCGGAGAGCTCAGACTGACTAAGGATATTTCGGCAGATATAAAGGGCAAACACGTTATTCTTGTCGAGGATATTCTCGACAGCGGAAAAACGCTGAAATTCGTAAAGGATCTTTTCCTTGAAAGAGAGCCTGCGTCGATAAAGGTATGCACTCTGCTCAACAAGAAAGTCAGAAAATCAGAAGTAATCAAGGCTGATTATATCGGCTTTGACGTTGACAATGTGTTCGTAGTAGGATACGGACTTGACTATGCCCAGCTTTACAGGAATCTTCCTTACATAGGTGAGCTTAAGGTCGAGGCACGTTGAGAGCAACGTCGAGGCTGTAAAAATATAACCGTAGAGGCGGTCGGATGCTATGCAGATACGACCGACAGAAAGGGAAACTGATGAATCAGAACAACAAATTCAAAGGCATTTTCATTTACCTTGCAGTTATCGTTCTGCTTGTTATCGGTATGGTAACAATGCTTCAGATGAGTGCAACTCCCGGCGAGCATACAACATACTCAAAGGTGATAAGCGAATTTGACAACTACAACGTATCGGGCTACACGCTTGATCTCGGTTCGGGCGAATTACAATACACCCTGAAAAGCGACAACACAAAGAAGTATAAGTATTCCGTACCGAACGTAAGCCTGTTCTTACAGGATACGCAGGGCTACAGAAAGGCATACAACGAAAAGAATCCCGACAGTCAGCTTGTCGAGGACTTCTATCCCGTTTCAGACAACTCGTTCCTGCTGAGCTTCCTGCCTTATCTGCTGATGGTTGCGCTGATGATAGGATTTACATTTGTCATAATGCGTCAGGCGAGCGGCGGCGGAAAGATGTCGCAGTTCTCAAAGGCAAATGCAAGGACTCAGCCTTCAAACGGTCCTAAAATAACCTTTGCCGATGTTGCCGGTGCCGAAGAAGAAAAGGAAGAAATGAGCGAAATCGTTGATTTCATGAAGAATCCCAGAAAGTATCAGGAGCTTGGTGCAAAGATACCGCGCGGTGTTCTGCTTTTAGGCCCTCCCGGTACAGGTAAGACTTTACTCGCAAAAGCTGTTGCAGGCGAAGCAAACGTTCCCTTCTTCTCAATAAGCGGTTCGGACTTCGTTGAAATGTTTGTCGGTGTCGGTGCAAGCCGTGTAAGAGATCTGTTCGATCAGGCGAAAAAGCACACCCCGTCAATAATTTTCATAGATGAAATAGATGCCGTAGGCCGCCAGAGAGGTACAGGTCTTGGCGGCGGTCACGATGAGCGTGAGCAGACGCTGAACCAGTTACTCGTTGAGATGGACGGTTTCACGGATAATCAGGGCGTAATAGTTATTGCGGCTACCAACAGACGTGATATTCTCGACCCTGCACTGCTCCGTCCCGGACGTTTTGACAGACAGATTACTGTAGGTTACCCCGACATCAAGGGCAGAGAGGCTATACTGCGTGTTCATACAAAGAATAAAAAGCTTGCTCCCGATATTAGCCTTGCTACAATAGCAAAGGGTACGGCAGGATTTACAGGCGCAGACCTTGCAAACCTTGTAAACGAGGCGGCTCTGCTTGCGGCAAGAAACAACAGAAAGGCTATCACTCAGCCTGATATAGAGGAAGCTACCATCAAGGTGGTTGCAGGTCCCGAAAAGAAGTCGAAGGTTGTAAGCGAGGAAGAAAAGCGCCTTACGGCATTCCACGAGGCAGGTCACGCTGTCTGCACGTTCCACTGCAAAACGCAGGATCCCGTACACCAGGTTTCAATCATACCGAGAGGTATGGCAGGCGGCTACACAATGTCGCTCCCCGAGCATGACAGGAGCTTCAGAAGCAAGACGCAGATGGAAGAAGAAATCATTGTTCTTCTCGGCGGCCGTGTTGCCGAAAAGATTGTGCTTGACGAAATCTCGACAGGCGCAAGCAACGATATTGAACGTGCTACCGACCTTGCAAGAAGTATGATAACAAGATACGGCTTCTCCGAAAAGCTCGGTCCTATCGTATACGGACACGATAACTCGGAAGTATTCCTCGGCAGAGATTATTCTCAGGGCAGAAACTACTCCGAAAACGTTGCGGCAGAAATTGACGGCGAGATCCGTGAGCTTATTGACACAAGCTACGAAAATGCTAAGCAGATACTGCTCAGCCACAGAGATCAGCTCGACAAGGTCGCTCATTACCTTATGGAACATGAGAAGATTGACGGCGAGGATTTCTACAAGCTGATGAACGGCGAACCGCTTGATGATAATACAGCCGCTCCCGATGTTAGCGAGGATACCGCAGAGGTTGCCGACGATAACAACAACGAAACAAACGAATAATAGCATCTTTACGTTCGCTCCCTTTTTCAAGGGAGCGATTTTTTTGCAGATACAAAAAAATCCGTACCGGCAGCTCACCGGTACGGATTTTATGAAAAACAGATTATATAATATCCTTAATGTCGATGTTCTCTCCTGTAAGACCGACATAAGCACCCTGCTTTGCCTCATCGCTTTCTGCGTGAGCCAGTAACCACTTGTTGCAAGCCCAGAGCGTCTTATCTTCATCATATACGGGAGTAATGTTGGGCTTTGCTCCGTTTGTTCCCTTAGGAAGTGCTATGACCACCTTGAAGCATCCGTCCTTAGTCGCATTACAGGGAGCGTAATGCAGTGTTGTAGCATAAACCTCTACAACATCTCCTGCCTTAGCCTTGAAAGCCATAACCTTTGATGTATCGAGCTTGCCGTCAACAATATCATCCTCTTTCGCAACCAGCAGGACAAAATCGTATAAGCCTATGTTGAACTCGCTGTCACGGTGATACTCAAGACAGTTGAGCTTTGTATTGTGACCGTTGCACCAGCCGAGCTGAACAGGCATACCGCCGTATGCGTTGTTCTGCAAAAGGCCGAACAGCTTTGTATTTTCAAGCGCCGCCTCACTCGGAACATATCCTACAGCGTCGGGTAACGGCGTGCTCTTATCAAGTGCTGAAAGCAGGTCGCTTACATCATAACCGGTATGTACCTTGCCGTATGCGGCAAATTCCTTATCGTTTACCGAATATATCTTCATATCAGATTCTCCTTTTAACTTGCAGAATTCTTCTGCGTGTTAACGTTTTCACAAACAGTAAAGAAAACAGCCATAAGCTGAAAACTCATGGCTGTCCTTAATTTAAAATTATTCCTCAGCGGGAGCGCCAACAGGACATACACCTGCGCAAGCACCGCAGCTAACACATGTGTCAGCGTCGATAACGTACTTGCCGTCACCTTCAGAAATTGCCTCAACGGGGCACTGAGCAGCGCAAGCGCCGCAAGAGATGCAATCATCAGAAATTTTATAAGCCATCGGAATGATCCTCCTTGTGATTTTTTGTCATAGAGTTATATGACTTGCTTATATTGTAACACAATTTCAAAAAAAATCAAGACCTTTTGATAAATTTATATTGAAATATCACACTTTTTTCTGAAAATTTACGTCATTTTCAAGTTAGCGTTAAGCAACTGTAAAACCGCTCCCCGTCTTGCTTTGCAGTTTTAGTCGAGTAAAGCGAGCAACTTGTCCTTGCTGACAAAACCTACCGATTTGTCTATTTGTTTACCGTCTTTAAAAGATATTACGCAGGGTATAGAATCTATACCGAAGCTTATTGCAAGCTCACGTTCATCGTCCGTATTGACCTTGCATATCTTGATTTCGGGATGTTCTTCTCCAAGCTCCTCAAGCACAGGGCCGAGCATTCTGCACGGACCGCACCACGATGCCCAGAAATCCACTAAAACCGGCTTATCAGACTGTAAAACCTCCTGCTTGAAGTTTTCCGACGTTACATCTATATGGCTCATAATTGATACTTCCTTTCATTTTCTCGGTTTATTGCTTTCCAAAGAATATAGTGCGTAAATTTATCGCACTTATTCTGTATATGATTTTATCATATTTAAAGGGAAATGTCAAGATAATTCGTAAACGTTACTGATTTTATTTTTTCAAAAAGCCGTTGCAAAAGCCGTCCGGATATGTTATACTTTAAGAAATATGTAATATCACCATCGGTGCGGTTTTTCGCACTTGAATTCCCAAAGACATGAAGGAAAGGAAACTGGAAAATGGCGGAATTTTCAACAAGCGAGCACGAGCTCGTACTCGTCATTGACTTCGGCGGTCAGTACAATCAGCTTATCGCACGCAGAGTCAGAGAACATAACATATACTGCGAGGTCATCTCATACAAGACACCTATCGAGCAGATAAAGGCAAAGAATCCTAAGGGCATCATCTTCACGGGCGGTCCGAGAAGCGTATATCTTGACGACTCCCCCAGAATGACAAAAGAAATATTCGAGCTTGGAGTACCGATATTCGGCATCTGCTACGGTGCGCAGTTTATGGTTTACGGTCTTGGCGGTACTATCGGCAAGGCAAACGAAAACGCCGCCGCTGAGTTCGGCAGAACAGAGTGCGAATTTGATACAGAATGCGCCGTATTTGACGGTCTTAAGAAAAACTCGGTAGTATGGATGAGCCACAACGATTATATCGAGGTTCTCCCTGACGGCTTCAAGGCTGTAGGTCACAGCGACAAATGCCCCTACGCCGCAATCGAGAACGTTGAAAAGGGATTTTACGCTACACAGTTCCACCCCGAAGTAAATCACACCGAGCAGGGCTTTGATATGCTCGGAAACTTCCTTTATAAAGTATGTCACTGCAAGGGCGACTGGACAATGAGGAACTATGCGGAAGAAGCTATAAAGCAGATCCGTGAAAAAGTCGGCGACGGCAAGGTACTGCTTGCTCTTTCGGGCGGCGTTGACAGCTCGGTAGCCTGCGCACTGCTTTCAAAGGCGGTCGGCAACCAGCTCACCTGCGTGTTCGTTGATCACGGCTTTATGAGAAAGAACGAGGGCGACGAGGTCGAGCAGGCATTTAAGGACTGGGATGTAAACTTCATCAGAGTAAATGCCGCAGACCGTTTTATCGGCAAGCTCGAAGGTGTATCCGACCCCGAAACAAAGAGAAAGACCATCGGTGAAGAATTTATCCGTGTATTTGAAGAAGAAGCAAAGAAGATAGGCAAGGTCGATTTTCTTGTACAGGGTACGATTTACCCCGATGTTATCGAAAGCGGTACAGGCGATGCCGCAGTTATAAAGTCACACCACAACGTAGGCGGTCTGCCCGACTATGTTGACTTCAAGGAGATAATCGAGCCGCTCCGCCTTTTATTCAAGGACGAGGTAAGAAAGCTCGGTACCGAGCTTGGCTTATCGGATGTCCTCGTATGGCGTCAGCCGTTCCCCGGCCCCGGTCTTGCTATCAGAATCATCGGTGAAATCACCCGTGAAAAGCTGGCAACCCTTCAGGACGCAGACTACATCTTCCGTGAGGAGATCGCAAAAGCAGGCCTTGACCGCAGCATCAACCAGTACTTTGCGGTACTTACAAATATGCGCTCGGTAGGCGTTATGGGTGACGACAGAACTTATGACTACACCCTCGCATTAAGAGGCGTTACGACCAGCGACTTTATGACCGCCGACTTTGCAAGAATCCCTTATGACGTGCTTGAAAAGGCAAGCGTAAGAATTGTAAACGAGGTCAAGAATATCAACAGAATCTGTTACGATATTACGAGCAAGCCGCCGGCTACTATTGAGTGGGAATAAGCCGCAAGCCTTAATAAGCCGCATTACAGAGCCGCTTGCAAGTTTTCAGTTTTGCTTTTGACCGCACTATGACCTCAAATTTCATATATCGAGCCAACTTGAAACAATTTAATACTATTATGATTAAGAGCCGTTGCGATTGCAGCGGCTCTTAGCGTGTCGAAAAAATATTTTCGACACGCTACAGACGACGAGAAACACACGCAGACAAGGAAACTGCTCCGACAGGCGTACAAAGGGTACGTTAAGGGGGCGGTTGACGCAGTAAGCAAAAATGCTTTCGCACAGCCGTTTTTACGTCTGTGCGAAATTCTTTTACTTATCCGATTTTAATTTTGTATCAGGTAATTTATCTGCATTTTTGCTGTGCGTAGGTTTATCGACAATCTGCAGACGACGAGAAACACACGCAGACAAGAAAACCGCTCCGACAGGTGTCAAGGAAATTATAAACGGCATTCTCGAACGCTTCAAAAAATAGGAAAAGAGCATCGCTGCTTCGCTGTCCGGCAGTTGAGTGTAGTTGTCCATTGTGCGCTCTTACCCTTTATATATCAGAATTGAACAAGATAAGGCGAATTTTTTCTGATTATATTTGACAAATAGTGTACTCATCAATTCCGCTAATGGTGTTTAAATTAGTATCGCAATACTTTAACAGGAATATCAAAATATACGGTATTTAGCCTATCCTTAATTGAAGAAATAACACTATCAATCAATTTAGTAGAGAAACCTCTGCCTCGTACATCAAGCACTATTTCTTGCGTTGACCCTGCCGGCAAATTATAAGTACGACTTGTTACCTGTCTTTCCAGTTCGCTCAACAATTCACTTCGGCTGGAATAACTTTCAAGATTATAATTTTTCACCTCAATAGCTTTAACTGTTCCGTCAGCATTTGGTATTACGACATCAGGTCTTGTCGCACCCTTAGTAGAACTACTCACTTTTTTACCGTCAAGATATGAAACCTGTTCAATAGCTCCATCTGTCGTTTTTAGCACATTCAATTCAGATTCTCTTGGAGTGGGTATAACCTTTGACGACCTGTAAATTGAAATTGCTTTTGAGCCACCGCCGGCTATAACTCCTGTTATTGCACCCCACTTGAAATCTTCGCTTCCCGCAAGCGCAGCAGCTTCAAGCGCTTCGTTCAAATCACCTGTTTCAATTCCTTTAACCACACCTGCCGATACACCGCCTATTGCAGCAGAAGATAACGCAAATGCTGTTCCGGTTTTTGCTGCCGCTGTAAAAATCAAATTCACTGCAGTTGGAGTTGCAGCACCTGCTGTAAAGTATGATACTGCAACGCAGATAAGAATAACACCTGTTCCAATTGCAACATTCTTAATGATTTCTTATGACCTCAATGCAGCAGGCGTAGTTAATGGAAAGAAAGTATATCAGAGAGTTCTTATAAGAAAGAAGTGATACAATGCAAATACAGCTCAAAGAAATAACCGTGCGTGATGTTGCAGAGGGGTATCAAGACAGTGCTGAAAATGGCGTAACCGGCTACGGCGGCAAGCTGAATATCCGCCCTACGTTTCAGCGAAAGTTTGTCTATGGTCAGAAAGAGCGTGATGCCGTTCTTGATCCGTCATGAAAGGCTTTCCGCTAAATGTCATGTACTGGTGTGCGACGGATGACGGCACATTTGAACTTCTGGACGGACAGCAGCGCACAATCAGTCTGTGTCAGTATGTGAGTGGCGATTTCTCCATCGACAACCGCTATTTTCATAGTCTGACAGCAACGGAGCAGAAGCAGATCCTCGACTACAAGCTCATGATCTACATCTGCACGGGCAACGACAAGGAGAAGCTCGACTGGTTCAGAACGATCAACATAGCAGGTGTGCAGTTCTCCGATCAGGAGCTGCGGAATGCAGTATACTCCGGCTCCTGGGCGTCGGATGCAAAGAGGTATTTCAGCAAGAATGGCTGTGCTGCTTTCAAGATCGGAGATAAGCTCTTGTCGGGTAAGATGATCCGCCAGGAATACCTCGAAACCGCTATCGAGTGGATCGCACTGCCGGAGGGCAAGTCTGTTGATCTCTATATGTCTGAACATCAACACGATAGCACCGCTGCTCCGCTGTGGATGTATTTCCAGACCGTTATTAACTGGGTGAATACCATTTTCCCGAAGTGGCGTAAGGAGATGAAGGGATTGGATTGGGGAAAGCTCTATCATGAGCACAAGAACGATGTACTTGATCCTGCTGCATTGGAAACAAAAATAACCGCTCTCATGGCAGACAAGGAAGTCACCAAGAACAGCGGTATATATGAATATCTGCTGACAGGAAAAGAAAAATATCTGAGCCTGCGTCAGTTTGACGAGGAAGATGCCCGCACAGCCTACGAACAGCAGTAAGGCATCTGTCCAATCTGCGGTCAGCACTTTGATTTCGAGAAAATGCACGCAGATCATATCACTCCTTGGCACGCTGGCGGGAAGACCGTTCCGGAGAACTTGCAGATGCTTTGCAGGGATTGTAATTTGAAGAAGTCGGGGCAGGAATAACAAAAATCGCCATTACTCTACGGGGGTAATGGCGATTCTGCTATATCAGCTATTTGAAGACTATTTGTAATAATTCAGATTAACGGAAAAGCAGCAATAGATTCGTCAAAATCAGCTGATATTATCGGACTTTTTGATTTGTTAAACTGTAAATTTGCAAAAATAGCGCAAAATGTCGGAATAGCTCTTGACAAGTAGAACAAAATGGTGTACAATAGAAAATGTGGAGGTAGCCGCTATGAAAAATGCAATTCTTAAGTCGATTTCTGCAACCAATTTCGGACCGTTCAATGGTACGATAACATTTGATATGGAGACATCAGTCCCCAAGGGGCAGATTATTGATAATCATACTTTCATTGCTGGTGACAATCAGCAGTTTAATAAAATCGCATATATATATGGTGCTAACGGTTCGGGTAAGTCCAATTTCTGCAAGATTATTTTGCAGATACAGAGAGCCATCATGCTGTCGCCTATCAGAGCATCAAACAATCCTCAACTTCTTGATATGCTTCCACTAAAGGACGAGTTAGCTGTTCAGAGAAATCATTTTAAGTTTGATGTATCCGGCAAGGAACGTGCTACATCTTATTCTATACAGATCCTAATCGATGATGTACTATATACCTATTCTTTTTCAATAGCCGAAAACTATGATGTTATCTCAGAAAAACTGACGAAAAAGAAAAGACGTACAGAAACCATTCTGGAACGCACATCGCCAAAATACGAAAGCATTACTCTGAAATCTGAATTAAAACCTTTCCAGGATAATGTTCATGTGGTAAAGGATAACGCTCTTTGTTTATCAATGGCTTCATTTCTGAATAATAAGCTCGCCACAACTATAGTCGCAACTATCACCAACATTCAAGTAGCCAATATGGCTGCATTTAGAGGCCTTTCAAATCTTAGCGAAGAGACATTCTCTGCTGAGAAGAAAGAGGAGTATCTGAGAATACTGAAAAGTGCAGACCCCACACTGGAAGACATCCAAGTAGAGTTCAATGAGAAGAAAGTTGAAAAACATTCTCTTGATTCTGATGACCTTGAAAACCGAGCAGTTGTTTTGAAAAGTGTGCGTGTAGATGTGAAGTCCACACATAGCATTTATGACAATCATAAGGCAGTGTCTCAAAGCAAGCTGCCTTTCCTTCAGATTGAATCTAATGGTACAATCAAACTTCTTGACATCTTGCCAACAATATTTGATGCACTTAGCACTGGGAATATTCTTATAGTTGACGAAATCGAGAACGGTCTTCACCCTACGGTTGTGAAAAAAATGATAGAACTGTTCTATAACCCAGAAACTAATCCGTATAATGCACAACTGATCTGCACGACTCATAATATCTTGCTGATAAACGAGGCTGTACAGCGTGATGAGGTTTGGCTCATGGACAAGAATGAATACGGTGAGAGCTCAATGAAGCACATCAGTGATATTTCAGGATTACGAAGCTACGACAAGCTCGGTCAGAAAATGATTGAAGGCGCATTTGGAGCAATGCCTAACATCATTACCAATACGCAATAAAGCGGTCACACGAAAAAAGATGCCCGTGTGAGGGGCATCTCTTAAGTCGGCAAAAGCATTTCATACAGAATATGATACTTTAGCCAGTGTAGCAACTATTATTATATCATATTTTCTCACAGAATGCAATAGTTTTTTGTCGGCAGAAAGTAAAAATTAAGCGTGTGATCCCTTTAAATATATTTTAAGGAGAGTGGCTGAAATGGCTACAAAGACAAAAACCGGGCAGAAAGCCCCTGTTTCGGGTCAGTATAAACCCGTTGGCTACAAGACGGAGGTTACGCTTGTTAAGGGCAAAACCGTTCCGCCGACACCCAAGGGTGCGACTACATTCGTACTCGTTGATAAGACTAAGCATGGAAAGTGAGGACAAGAATGAAGTTTATTCACACGGATTTAGGAAATCTTGACAAAGGCAGAATTGTCGAGATAGTGTTAAAGGGCAACGCTGCAAATGTACAGTTGCTCGATAGCACCAATTTTAACAATTATAAGAATGGCAGACGCTATCATTATACTGGAGGACTTGCAAAGCAATCACCTGTTCGCCTTGCTGTTCCTCATTCTGGTCATTGGCATGTAGCAATTGATATGAACGGACTAAGAGGGACAGTGAATGCATCTGTTAGAGTTCTTCCAACAGCACTCCCTACTATTAAGCAGCAACCGCCACTTGCGTCTATGCCTTCTCTGGTACATAACAGAGGTTTTGGCATTGATGTTGACATTGATAATGATCCTGAGTATGACGTATTTATTTCTCATGCATCAGAAGATAAAGACGAGATTGTCCGTCCTCTTGCCCACGCTCTTGTAGAGAAAGGCGTTAAGGTCTGGTATGACTAATTCGAGATGAAGATTGGCGATAGTCTCCGACGGAAGATTGATAAAGGACTTGCCAATAGTCGTTTCGGAATTGTGGTAATTTCAAAAGACTTCATCAAAAAAGGCTGGACTAATTATGAGCTCGACGGAATAATTACCAAAGCGGTATCAGGTGAGCAAATCATTCTTCCAATTTGGCACAATATCACCAAAAAGGAAGTAATTGATTTCAGTCCCTCTTTAGCGGATAAACTTGCCAGAAATACTGCTATCAACACGGTAGATGAAATTGCAGCAGAAATATCTGAACTGATTATTTCTCAGAGAGGAGAGTAATATGTTTCCTTTATTTGATTGTAATCAAGAACTAGTTGCTTGGATTTCTCCCAGTAAGAATATTTTTGATACAGATATGAACTGGGTTGCATATATCCATAACGGTCATATTTGGTCAAGTTGTACTGGCAATTGGCTAGGTCCAATTACAGATTCTCTTGTATGTTTGGATACTAATGGACGAGTTATTGCATGGAATAATCCTAACAAAGTTGAAGGAGTTCCTCAACCGCCACGTCCACCTCGTGCTCCAAGATCTCCACGTCCACCTCGTCCGGCACGTCCTGCAAGACCGAGTCGCCCTGCTCGTCCACCTCGCCCTTATAGAGGATGGTCATCGCTTTCATTTGATGAATGGCTACAACAGTGAAACATGGCAACACAATGGCAACAAAAAATCGAATAGCATATGCTTTGCCGATAATTCAAATAATATAGATACTCTCTGATAAATTTCATAAACAAATGTGTTTAAGATTGATTTACAGGGAGCGAGTGGGAATAACCTCCACCCCCGAAACCGTTTTACATCACGGTTTCGGGGGTTTGTTGTATGGCTGACACAGAAACGGCATCACTTTTCCGCCTGTCCCACTCCAAAACTGCCGGCTGTTAACCTTACATTTCGCAGTACCGAAAAACATCACAGTTATGCAGTTTATAAATTGACATACAGGCTCGGATATAGTATAATTATACTGATTAGGGTCTGCCTCAAATCAGGCAGACAAAAAATCACAGATACTAAAAGCTGCAAAAGAAAGGACGATACAGTTGATATTCGCCGATTTATTTTTTCTGTACTTCTTTATGGCTCTGTGCTTTATAGCATATTTCATCTGCCGTAAAACAGTATATCGAAACTGGGTGCTTATCGTATTCTCAATGATATTCTACGCATGGGGCGAGCCGGTGTGGGTATTCCTGCTTATAGGAAGCGTTACCGTAAACTATGTCGGCGGACTTCTGATAGATAAGTTCCGTGACACTAAAAAAGCTACAGCAGTGACCGCCTGTACGCTTGTGTTCGATATAGGACTTCTTGTATTCTTCAAGTATACAGGCTTCCTTGTCGAAAACTTCAATGCAATAAGCCCTGTGGATTTGCCCGTTCCGCATATTGAAATGCCGATAGGCATCAGCTTCTTCACATTCCAGATTATCTCTTATATCCTCGACTGCTACTGGGGCAAGATAAAGGTGCAGAGAAGCTGGTACAAACTGCTTATGTACATTTCGATGTTCCCACAGCTCGTTGCAGGTCCCATTGTCCGCTATGCCGTAATCGAAAACGAGATAGACAACAGAGTTATAACCTCTGCCGATGTAAGCGAGGGTATTACACGAATCTGCATGGGTCTTGGTAAAAAGGTCATCCTTGCAAACAACCTCAGCACTATCGTTGATACGTTCTTCAAGACCGGCGATCTTGCGTCTTTGTCCGTTGTCGGAACGTGGTACACGGTAATAGTCTACGCTATGCAGGTTTACTTCGACTTCTCCGGATATTCCGATATAGCCATAGGTCTTGGACGTATATTCGGTTTCCACTTTGACGAAAACTTCCGTTATCCGTTTGTCAGCAAGAATATCACTGAGTTCTGGCAGAGATGGCACATCTCGCTCGGTACATTCTTCCGTGACTACCTGCTGTATGTTCCTATCTTCGGTAAGAGAAGAAAATACCTCAACCTCTTTCTTGTATGGTTCTGCACAGGCTTCTGGCACGGCGCAAACTGGAACTATATAATCTGGGGTCTTTACTTCGGTCTGTTCATTCTGATAGAACGTACCATAGGCAACAAGAATATGAGAAAGATGCCTAAGGCTGTTGCGCATATTTACAATACGATAGTAGTTGTTGTCGGCTTCGGCATATTCTACTTTACCGATTTAGGCAAGCTCGGCACGTTCCTCGGAAACCTTGTCGGACTTAACGGAAACTCGTTCACAGACAAGATTTCGATGCAGAATATGACAGCTAACGCTTGGCTTTTCATCGTCAGCGTAGTGCTGTGTATGCCTGTTATCCCCGCACTCAAGAAAAAATTAGAAAGCAAAAATCTTTACCTTGCAACCTCTGTAGGTCAGACGGTGCTTAATGTTGCGGTATTTGCACTGAGCAGCATCCTGCTTGTAAACGCCACCAACAACCCGTTTATCTACTGGCAGTTCTGAGAAAGGAGTGAGTAACATTGTCAGACCATATTGATGATAAGGAGCTTGAGGAGCTTAACGAGATATACCGTCGGAAGATGGAATCCCAGAAAAGCCACGAGCCTAAGAAAGCAAAACACGAAAAGCCTGTCAGAGCCGCAAAAAGCGAAGATACTCATTCCGTAAAAGCCCCGAAAGGCAAAAAATCCTCAGAAAGCACAAAGCAGATCAGAGTAAAGCCCGAAAAACAGGACAAGGAAGATAAGGTACAGCCCGAAAGCACTTCCGATTCCGAGCGTAAAAAGAAGCTTGCAGTCAGAATAAACATCGGTGTATGCACCGCCTTCTTTGCGGCTGTGGCAATCGGTCTGCTTGTATTGCCGCGCCCTACCATATCTGAAGCCGAAAAGCGTAACCTTGCCACCTTCCCTGAGTTTACATGGGACGCTTACTGGAGCGGTAAATACACAGAGGATATAAGCTATTTCTTCAATGATACCGTACCGTTCAGAGATACCTTCAAGTCTATCGGCGCAGGCTTCCGCTCGCTTTTCGGATTCTCGCTGAACGGCGCAGAGATTAAAGGCAATGTCACACAGGTAAACAGCGGTTCATCTCAGACCGAGGTTACAACTGCGTCAACAAAGCCTATCGTTATCGTTACCCCTGCACCGTCGGACACTTCAAGTGACGCTCCCTCAAGCGCCCCCGAAACCGAAAGCAAGAATGATTCTTCTTCAGGAAATCAGCAAAGCGAAACCGGTTCAAAGCCCGATGAAAGCAGTAGTTTGCCTAAGCCCGAAAACACATATACAGAGCCCTCCGACCCGAATGCACAGGTGCTTTTCGAAGAAGGCTCACAGCTTGTTTATCAAAGCGGCGACACCATATACGGCGCACAGATTTACAGTGGCAAACGTGAAAATGCGGAGGACTATGCCAACACGGTAAATTCGCTTGCAAAAGCACTTCCCGATGCAAACGTCTACAGCCTGCTCGCTTTGACGCAGAATACATTCATAACCCCCTCTCAGCTTCAGAAGGCTCAGTATACCGAGCTTAGCGACTCCGTATATATTTCAAATATGCTGAGCAAGGACGTCAAGGTCATAAACGCTATGGATGCTCTTTTGCCTCACCAGAAGGAGAATATTTTCTTCCTGCGTGACTGCCACTGGCAGCAGCTCGGCGCATATTATGTCGCTCAGAGCTTTGCCAAAGCCGCAGATGTAAAATTCGCAAAGCTGTCCGATTACGATAAATACGAGAAGGATTGCTTAGGCTCCGTATATGCTGCAACAAATTATGACGGACTTATGTACGAGGGCGAAACATTCACTTATTATGTGCCCAAGAACGACTATACCACCGAGTATTACAATGCAGATTATGAGTATCAGTTCGAATATCCGCTGATGCCCGCCTCAGACTACAGCGCAAGCTCGTTCTACAGTCTTTATATGGTTGCCGACAGCTATATAAAGCATATCACCACCGATGTAAAGAATGACAGAGTTCTTGTTGTGCTTAAAGACGATTACCCCAGCGCAATGATACCCTGCCTCACATCATCGTTCAGTGAAATATATGTCATAGATGTGCGCTATTGCAACTTCAACGTTGCTTCCTTCTGCGTTGAACACGGAGCCACCGATGTTCTTGTCGGCATGACACCTGAAAACGCACTCGGAGAAATAGGCGATACACTGTCATATCTGCTGAATATCTGATTTTAAATATGCCTTTGCATAACGCAGAAACAATCTGCGGCAAGGGCGTATTTGTTTATATCGGCAAACGGCAGGCGGTTTATATTCGGTTAAATGAAGAAAAATATAATATAAGTAATTAACACCGGTTAAAGAAACGGAGGAAATAATATGTTTCATATAATGGTTGCGGAAGATGATACAAACACAAGAAAACTGATGTGTACAGTGCTTAAGCAGAACGGCTACGAGCCGGTACCTGCCGTAGACGGCATAGACGCACTTGAAATACTCGACAGACAGCACGTTGATCTTATCCTGCTTGACGTAATGATGCCCCGTATGGACGGCTACGAATTTGTTAAAACGCTTCGTGAGGGCGGTTGCAACACCCCTGTTCTTATGGTGACCGCAAGAGAAACCTCGGCTGATAAAATTGCGGGCTTCCGTGCAGGAACGGACGATTATATGGTAAAGCCCGTTGATGACGAGGAAATGCTCCTTCGCATATCCGCACTCCTGCGCCGCAGTAATATTGCCAACGAGCATAAGCTCCACGCAGGTAATACCGTGCTTGACTATGATGCGCTTACAGTTACCTGCGGCGGCGTCACGCACGAGCTTCCCAACAAGGAATTTATGCTGCTGTTCAAATTGCTCAGCTATCAGAACAAAATATTCACACGCCGTCAGCTTATGGACGAGCTGTGGGATATGGAAACCGAAACCGATGAAAGAACGATTGACGTACATATCAACCGCTTGCGTGAGCGTTTCCGTGACAACGAGGATTTCGAGATAGTGACTGTCAGAGGGCTTGGCTACAAGGCTGTGCTGAAACAGCATTGACTTAAAACGGAGGAATAAAATGCACAAGAGAATAAGCGATGAAGAAAAGCGTTTACGCTCGATAAACGCTTATGTTGTGTTGTTCGTATTTTTCATAATGGTAGCTGCAGGCATTATCTGCGTGATGATCTATAATGTCCTCAGTGCTTTCGGTCTGATGAAGCATATTGAGGTAGTACCTATGCTTATGCCACTGATAATGCTCTGCTCGTGCGTAATTATCGGCAGTATACTGTCTGCGATGCTGTCAGGCATACTTCTCCGTCCGCTAAACGATCTCAAGGAGGGTCTGCTCAAGGTTTCTAAGGGCGATTTTTCGGTAAGACTTGAGGAAAACGGAAACAGCGAGCTTTCACATATACAGGAGAATTTCAACATAATGGTAAAGGAGCTTGGCAATACCGAGCTTTTCAGAAACGATTTCATAAACGACTTCTCGCACGAATTCAAAACTCCTATGGTTTCCGTATACGGCTTTGCAAAACAGCTTAAAAAAGGCGGTCTTACAAAGGAGCAGGAGGATGAATATATCGACATAATCATAAATGAATCGCAACGGCTCATAAATATGTCGAGCAATATCCTTATGCTGAACAAGCTGGAAAACCAGGAGATAATCACCGATAAGAAGGAGTTCTCTCTTGACGAGGAGCTTCGCAGATGCGTTCTGCAGTTACAAAGCCAGTGGGGCGCAAAAAATCAGGAGGTAATCCCCGAGCTTTGCGAGCTTAACTATTACGGCAACAGCGAAATGCTGAAACAAGTATGGCTGAACGTCATAGGCAACGCTATAAAATACACTCAGGACGGCGGAACTATCGAGATACGTCTTGACATAAACCCGAAGAACAGCAATGAAATCCGTGTGCGTGTCACCGATAACGGCATAGGAATGGACAAAGCCACCACAGAACGTATTTTCGAGAAATTCTATCAGGGCGACAGCTCACACGCAACAGGCGGCAACGGGCTCGGTCTTGCTATGGTAAAGCGTATCGTTGAACTGTGCGGAGGAAGGATTCGTGTTAAAAGCGAGCTTAACAAGGGAACGCAGTTCACCGTCTATCTCCCCATTGAAAACAAAGAAACTGAGAAAGAAGATAAGAAAAAGAAAAGTTTAAATACCGTTAACACAGCAGGCTTAAAATAAGCCGAAATATTGTTTGATACAGGATATAAAATAATCTTATACCCATTATTTAAAACTTTGCGAAAAGGACAAAACGATGCTACAACTGAAAAACATAACAAAGGATTATAAAATCGGAAACGAAAAGGTCCACGCACTCAGAGGCGTCAGCATTGACTTCCGAGAAAGCGAGTTCGTGTCTGTACTCGGTCAGTCGGGATGCGGCAAGACCACGCTTTTAAACATTATAGGCGGCCTTGACAGATACACCGACGGCGACCTTATCATCGGCGGAAAATCCACAAAGGAATTCAAAAGTGCAGATTGGGATACATACCGCAATCACTCGATCGGATTCGTATTCCAGAGCTATAATCTGATACCGCACCAGACGGTGCTTTCAAATGTCGAGCTTGCTCTGACTCTGTCGGGCGTGTCAAAAGCCGAAAGAAGACAAAGAGCAAAGGAAGCGCTTGTTAAGGTCGGACTTGGCGACCAACTGAAAAAGAAGCCCAATCAGATGTCGGGCGGTCAGATGCAGAGAGTTGCCATCGCAAGAGCGCTTGTAAACGACCCCGATATACTTCTTGCCGATGAGCCGACCGGTGCACTTGACAGCGAAACCAGCGTTCAGATAATGGAGCTTTTAAAGGAAATATCCAAAGATAAGCTGATAATTATGGTAACGCATAACCCCGAGCTTGCCGAAAAATATTCAAACAGAATAATAAGACTTCTTGACGGTAAGGTAGTCGATGATACAAACCCTTATGACCGTAACATTGTTGAGCCTATTGAAAATAAAAAGGGCAAGGAAAAGAAGGCGAAGAAGCCGTCAATGTCATACCTTACCGCTCTGTCGCTCAGCCTTAATAATCTTATGACCAAAAAGGGAAGAACATTTATGACCTCTTTTGCGGGAAGCATAGGTATTATAGGCATAGCGCTTATCCTGTCAATATCGAGCGGCGCACAGCTTTATATTAAATCGGTCGAGGAGGAAACGCTCGCAAGCTACCCCATATCCATTTCACGCAACTCTATGGATATGACCTCTATGATGACGTCAATGATGAAGGAAAACAAGAGCGACGGCACCGATGACGGCAAGATACATTCAAACAATATAATGGGCAGTATGGTAAATTCCATGCTCACCCAGCTTAAATCCAATGATTTAAAGAGCTTTAAATCCTATCTTGAAAATGACGGAAAAGAAATAAACGATTATGTCAGCGATATAAAGTACAGCTATTCCACTCCGCTCAATATTTTCAGGAACGATAAGAATAAAGGCATAATTCAGGTAAACCCCGCTACCCTGTTTGAAGATATGGGTATGACTAACGCAATGTACGACTCACAGCTTATGAGCAACGTTGTAAGCGCAAGCTATGACACCTGGACAGAGCTTCTTGACAATGACAAGCTGTTAAACGAGCAGTACAAGGTGCTTGCAGGAAGAATGCCGAGTGCTTACAATGAAGTTGTCGTAATGGTAAACAAGGATAACGAGATTTCCGACTACAGCCTTTACTGTATGGGACTTATGGACAGTGACGAGCTTGTCAGTGCAGTAAAAAGCGCTATGAGCAACAATAACGAAAAGGTCGACTTCACAAGCAAATTACAGACCTACACCTACGATGAACTTCTCGGACTTGAATTCAGACTTGTGACAAACCCCGAATTCTACGAAAAGGAAAACGGTATCTGGACAGACAAGAGCGATGACAAGATTTATATGACAAAGGTTGTCGAGGACGCCGAGCCTATAAAGGTTGTCGGCATTATAAAGCCCGAAGAGAACAGCATTATTTCGTCAAGCTCTTCATCAGCAATAGGCTACACTCACGAGCTTACAGAGTATCTTGTAAACAAGGTAAATGACAGCGAGGTTGTAAAGGAGCAGAGAAACTCTCCCGACACAGATATTTTCACCGGCAAGGAATTTGCAAAGGACGAGGACAAAAAGGCTGTCACAATGGAAGATATAAAGGCATATATTGCAACACTGCCCGAGGAACAACAGGCAGAAATTATGTCACAGCTTCAGCAGGCACAGCAGATGGGCATGACCGAACAGCAGATAGCAGATGCTTTCGCAAAGCAGATGAGCACCGAATCCGAAGCTACCTATGACGGTAATATGACGCTTCTCGGTGTTGCTTCTCTTGACGAGCCGAGTATGATCAGCATCTATCCGAAGGACTTTGACGCAAAGGAAAAAATCGAAGAAATCATCAGCACTTATAACGATAAAGTCAAAGCCGACGGCAACGAAAACCTCAAGATTGAGTATACGGATATTGTCGGACTGATGATGACCTCGGTATCAACGATAATCGACGCAATAAGCGTTATCCTTATCGCCTTTGTAGCAATCTCGCTTGTCGTATCATCTATAATGATAGGCATCATCACCTACATTTCCGTGCTTGAGCGTACAAAGGAGATCGGCATACTTCGTGCTATGGGCGCAAGCAAGAGAGATATTTCCCGTGTGTTCAACGCAGAAACTCTTATTGTCGGCTTTGCCGCAGGCGCAATCGGTATCGGAGTAACTCTGCTTCTGCTTATCCCCGCAAACGCTATAGTGTACAACCTCACAGGCATCTCAGGTATGTGCGTACTGCCGTGGCAGGGCGCAATAATACTGGTAATTATCAGTATGCTCCTTACACTTATCGCAGGACTTATCCCCTCGCACTATGCGGCTAAGAAAGATCCCGTCCTCGCACTGAGAAGCGAATAAGACGGCTTAAACCGATATGTAAAAACGAAAATCCACTTCCTTCGGGCAGTGGATTTTTTCGTCAGTAAACCGCTTGTATCATCAATTCATTATCATACACAAAAATTGCTCCCGTCATAAAGACGAGAGCAATCATATTAACTTAATTATCAGTTACCTCTGTTGTTCAGAAGTGCCGAAAGCTCCGTGAAAGGATCGTCATCACCGGACTCCCCTGCATTTGCAGGTGTTTCAGGGAAAATAAGAGATTCCGAGAAAGAGTTATCCGCTGATTTTTCCGAACCTGTATCCTCTGTGGGAGTAGAAGCGAGAACTGTCTTTGCTACAGCCTCATCAGATGTAATCATAGAATGACCCTCGCTGTCCTTAAAGCAGGTAGCGATAACGGTAATAACCATCTCATCCTTAAGATCGCTGTCAAAGTCAACACCGTGTATAACCTGAACATCCTTTGAAGCCGACTGTGTAAGTAACTGCATTACCTTTTCAGCGTCATCAAGAGGTGTATCCTCAGACATAGTAAGATTAACAAGCAGCTTTCCTGCATTCTTGATGGATGTTTCAAGCAGCGGGCTGTTAACAACCTCAGCTACAGCCTCCTCAGCTCTCGTATCACCTGAGCCGTGACCTATAGCCATATGTGCGTCACCTGCACCCTCAAGAGTAGATCTTACGTCCTCAAAGTCTATGTTGATAAAGCCGTCGTGTGTGATAAGATCCGAAATACCCTTTACAGCCTGATAAAGCACATTATCCACCATTGCATAAGCCGCCTTGATAGAAATGTTCTTTTCCTTAATAGAAAGCAGCTTCTGGTTAGGCACGATTATAAGTGCGTCAACGTACTTTCTCAGCTCCGCAATGCCCTGGAGAGCAAGATTCATCTTGTATTCTCTTTCAAATTCAAAGGGCTTTGTAACTACGCCGACAGTAAGTATACCTTTCTTCTTTGCAATCTCCGCAATAACGGGAGCCGCACCTGTGCCTGTACCGCCGCCCATACCTGCGGCAACAAATACAAGAGATGCACCGTTCAGTGCTTCCTCAATATCATCGCTGTTTTCCTTTGCAGATTCAGCCGCAACGGGAGGCTTTCCGCCCGCACCACGACCCTTGGTGGTCTTTCTGCCTATCTGCACACGCTCCATAGCACTGCCGTCCTTAGCCTTAAGTGCCGCTACATCCGTGTTTACTATGATAAAGTCAACGCCTTCGACGTTGTTTCTGACCATGTTCTCTACTGCGTTTCCGCCGCCGCCGCCAACGCCTACAACTTTTATCTTGACGTCACGCTCAAACTCTTCTTCATCGAATTCAAAGCTCATTTTTGCATTCCTCCGTTTTATTTACAGATAAAACTGTCTACTATAATATTTTAACAGATTCGTATTGTAATTGCAAGCGTTTTGCTAAAAAATATCATCATAATTTGAACAACGCTTATAAATTACCACAATATCTTGGGTTTTAGCCCCTGTTTCGCCGAATTATAACGTTAATTTATTCATAATATTCATCAAGCGAGGTTTCGGTAACAGATTCAGATTCGGTATCCGGTGTGGTATCCGGTTCGGGATCGGGCTGAGGTTCTGTTTCCGAATCAGTTTCGGGAAGTGTCTCCGGCTCAGTTTCTGATGGCGGTTCCGTTTCTGATTCAGCTTCTGACGGCGGTTCAGTTTCAGGCTCAGCTTCTGATGGCAGTTCCGTTTCAGGCGGCATTTCGGTTTCGGGTGGTGCCGTTGTTTCGGGAACGGATTCTGTCTGTGAATTATCGCCGCCGGAAGTATTATCATCCTTGCTTGTATCGTCCTTACTGCTTGCGTCTTCATAATCGGGTCTGAATGTGACCTTCATATTATATGCGTTTTCGCTGAGCTGCGAAAGAATAAGAGTTCCCTTTTCACCGTCAAACTCGCCCTTTTCGATAAGATTCTTCGCTACCGTCAGTTTAAGTGCGGCGTCTGTGACATCGCCAAGTTCAAGCGTCAGCTTGTTGTCATAAGTAAGTTTGATGCTGTATATACTTGTAATATCTATCGTTGTGATGTGATCGCTTATTCCTACATCCTTGCAAAGCCCGATAAGCATAAATACATTTTCGTATTTCTGCTGAGCCTCATATTCGTCCTCATCGTCGATTCCGTCATACGTCTTGACCGCCCTTAACAGCTTGCTCAGCATATTTCTGCTGCCCTCATCTGTAACCGACAGAAAATCTCCCGATGAAGCATATTCAGGATCGAAGCCCGTCACCACAACGCATTTCTTATCGGGCGTTTTAAGGTCGGCGTTCATTATTCTGCCGTTCTCGCTTACGAGATAATAAACGTTGTTTTTCTTTACATTCGCTATTGCGGTTGCAGGATTCAGATTAATTTCAAGCGCACAGGTGAATATATTACGTCTGACCTCGACCTTGTCTACATAAGGGAGCTTGTCGATAAGCCGCTGTCTTACCGCACCCACATCCATAAGTATCAGATTATCTCCCGTGTTTACCCCTGCGGCATCTATTATCTGCTGTTCGGTATACACCGTGTCGCCCGTTATCCTGTACTTTGACAGATTGAACAGTACGGTCGTCGAAAGCACCGCCAGTATTACTGCCGCCAGAATACCGAATATCACATAATATACAATGTACGCCGAAAGGCGCTTCCTGCGTTTCTTTTCTTTCCTGTCCGACTTTGAACGTGGCTTGTTGCGCAGTACCCTGTTTTGAATATCCACAGGCTTCACTACAGGAATATCGGTGCGTGTATTTTCGCTTAAAAAGCTCGGCATCGGGCTGTCCTGCCTATCAGGACCGGCTGTTTTGTCATCCGTCCGCTCCTGCCTGTTATAAGCCGCAGGCTGTTTTCTTGTATCCTTTTTCTTTTTCGCCTGCTTTACCGCTTTTTTGTCCGCTTTTTTCTTATCGCTCTTTTTTCCTGCTTTGCTGTTATTGTTTTCGGGTACGGGTGCGGGTATCGGCTGTCTTATGTCAGGCTTGCGGTTCTTTGCCGAAGGCGGCATTTCTGTCCACATACCGCTTTTATCTCTTTTTATTGTGTCAGCCATTTTCGCACCTCCTTCTTTTAAATTCTTCTGATGTCTGCTCCCACGCTGTAAAGCGATTTCTCTATTGCTTCATATCCTCTGTCGATATGCGATATACCGCCTATTGTCGATGTTCCTTCCGCACAAAGAGCCGCAATAACCAGTGCCGCTCCTCCTCTGAGATCGGGAGAAACCAGCTCCGCCGCAGAAAGACGTCGTACTCCCTGCACCACAGCAACTCTGCCCTCCGTCTTGATTTTAGCCCCCATACGAAGAAGTTCGCTCACATGACGATAGCGGTTATCGAATATATTTTCCACAAACACCGCAGTTCCGTCCGCCACAGTGCATACAGCCATAAGCGGCGCCTGTGCGTCTGTCGGAAAATACGGATACGGCATCGTCCTTATAGTATGCGGAGCCTTCAGCCTTTCCGGCGCTTTGATATAAATGCTGTCCTTGCCGAATGAATATACCCTGCATCCCATTTCCTTAAAAACCGGTACGACAGCCCCGATATGCCCAATATCCGCACCGCTCAAGATAAGCTCACCGCCTGTGACAGCCGCACAGCACATATAAGTCACCGCCGCTATCCTGTCGGGCATTACGCTATGCTCCGCTCCGCAGAGTTTTTCCTTGCCTCTGATAACTATCCTGTCAGTGCCTGCACCGCTTATTTGCGCTCCGCAGACCGTCAGAAATCCCGCAAGGTCGGTTATCTCAGGCTCTTTCGCCGCACCGTCCACCACAGTAACACCGTTTGCGGTCACCGCCGCAAGCATAATATTCTCTGTAGCACCAACCGACGGGAACGAAAGCGATATTTCCGTGCCATTAAGCCCTTTAGGTGCCGAGCAATCAAGAAAACCGTGCGTTTCCTCGATCACCGCACCCATACTGCGAAGTGCCGACAGGTGCAGGTCTATAGGTCTCGGTCCCAGTTCGCACCCTCCGGGATATGACATTCTGCAATGCCCCGTCCTGCCAAGCACCGAGCCGAGAAAAACTATCGAAGAACGCATTTCACGCATCAGCCTTACCGGTATCTCACAGTTGCCTATAGCACAAGCGTCCGATATAACGGTACTGCCGCTGCGCCTGCATTTTACACCTATATGCGAAAGTATACGCAGAGCCGCATCAACATCGGTAAGTCTGGGACAGTTATGTATTACGCTTTCCCCGTCTTTTATCAGCACCGTTGCCGCAAGTATCGGCAGTGCCGCATTCTTCGCACCGTGGAGCGAAAGTTCGCCCTCGATTTTGCGGCCGCCGTTTATTATCAGCTTCTGTTTATCCAAATTATCACCCTCTCATAGCTTTTCTTCATATTATGCTACTGAGGATAATAAGGTGAAATCTTTACTTTATTCCCATAAGCTCCGTTATCTCACGGAGTATTTTGCCTGCCGCATCACGCTTCGACAGCTTTGCGGCATTTTCGCTCATCAGCCTGAGAAGCTCGGGATCGTCCGCAAGCCTGTTCACAGTGTCGATAAGCACACTGCCTGTAAGCTCCTTGTCGTCAATTATCCTGCCTGCGTTTGCATTCTGCAGTGTAAGCGCATTGTAATACTGGTGATTTTCAGCCGCATACGGATACGGTATAAGCACCGATGCCCTGCCTATCGCCGTTATTTCCGTCAGCGTCATCGCTCCGGCTCTTGTTATAATAAGGTCGCTTGCACACATACAGGTATACATATTGTCAATATATTCCTTTATGATGAAGTGGGGATTTCCTGCATCCACCCCGTTATCCTCAAGGCTTTGCATAAACGTATCCCTGCCGTGCTTTCCGTAGCCGTGTATGTGATTTATGTTGCCCTTTTTCTGCTCATAAGCAAGCAGCTGTACAACTGCCTCATTGAGCCTTGAAGCGCCCTGGCTTCCTCCTGCGGAAAGTATAGTCAGACAATCGGGAAGACCGAGCCTTTTCCTTGCCGCAGATTTTTCCTCTATCGGAATATTGTTTCTCAGCGGATTTCCCGTTACCACGCATTTTTTGCATTCACCAAGATGCTTTTTTGCGTCTTCCGTACCGAGCATCACAAGGTCAGCCTTCGGCGCAAGCATCTTTACCGATACTCCGGGGAGCGAATTGCTCTCGTGCAGAGCCGTCTTGATTCCGCATTTTATCGCCGTTTTCAGCACCGTACCCGTGACATATCCGCCCGTTCCGATAACAAGGTCGGGCGAAAAATCGTCAAATATCTTTTTAATACGCTTTCCTGCGCTGAGATAATAATGCACAGCCTGCACATTCAGCTTTATATTATGCGGTGTCAGCTTACGCTGGATACCTGCCATTTTTACCGATGCAAAATCATATCCCGCCTTTTTGACGAGCTTTGCTTCAAGCCCGTCGGGAGAGCCGATAAACAGTATATTTGTATCGGGAAATACTTCCTTCAGCTTATCCGCTATGGCAAGCGCCGGGTTTATATGTCCGCCCGTACCGCCTGCGGCAAATGCAACATTCATATTCTTTTCCTTTCACAAGCAGTAAATCAGGTGTTTGCGTCTTTGGATATACTGAGCAGTATCCCTACCTCAGCCAGCTGTGTCAGCAATGCGCTTCTGCCGTAGCTGAAGAACGGGAGCGAAATACCGGTATTCGGTATCGCATTGCAGGCAACCGCTATATTAAGGATAGCCTGCAAACCTATCTGCAAAGTAATTCCGAATGCCACCAGCGAGCCGAACTTATCCTTTGCCCTTGCCGCAATGAAAAATCCTCTCACCTCAAAAAGCACAAACAGAAGAATTACCGTCATACCGCCGAAGAATCCAAGCTCCTCGCATATTATCGAGAAAACAAAGTCGTTCTGGCTTTCGGGCAGGTAGTAATATTTCTGCCTTGAGTTTCCGAGTCCCAGTCCGAACAGGTTGCCCGAACCTATAGTTATAAGCGACTGCGAAGTCTGATAAGTCGATTTTCCCATATCCGAGAAAGGATCAAGCCAGCCCTGCACTCTTTCCGTTATATAGTCCCACTGTACAACGTAGTACATTATAAGCACTCCGACTACGGCAAGCACGGCAAGCAGGATCAGACCCTTTGCGTTGCACTCACCGACTATCATCATTGCGTATATCAGCACGCAGAAGATTATCATAGCGGAAACGTGTCTTTGTTCATAACAAAGCACACATATAATTCCCATAAGGCAAAGATACAGCAGACAGCCGAGTATTCTTTCCTTTCTGCGTTCGTAATTTCTCTGAAGGAGATATGCTACAAGCAGGATAGATGCTATTTTCAAAAGCTCCGACGGCTGTATCTGCACGCCCGCTATAGTTATCCATCTCTTAGCATCCGCAACAGCGTCGCCCTTGAAGATAACCAGTATCATAAGTATAACGCTGAATCCGAAAAACACCATTGCAGGATTAAGACCGTTGCCGTTGTCAAAATCCTTATTTTTGCCGATCATTTTGAACGGCCTTGCCCACATACGATAATCTATGCGTGACAGAATTATCATCACGACAAATCCGACCACCGCCGCAACAAGCTGTTTTTGTGCGTAGGCAAAGCTGTTGCCTTCCTCCTGTAAAGCGTAAGCGTAGCTTGCGGAGGACATCATGATAATACCCATGACAAGCAGTATTATCACTACAGTGAACAGCGGCATATCGAATCTTCCCCGCTTTGCGTTCGGAACATATTCCATCACCGGTGCGGCGGGTAGATTTTTCCACCAATTTTTGAATCTTCCGCTTTTGTGCTTCTTTTCTTTTCTGATTCTCTTTTCCGGAGCAGGCTCAGCCTTTTGCTCCGGTATTGTTTCCCTTACGGGCGGAGTAAGCTGTATTCTTTCTGCTCTGTGTCTTTTTGAGGGATCATTCTTTTTACTTCCGTTATTATTTGCGTTGCTGTTATGTGTATCGTCACGCAGCTTGTCAATGTGTCGCTTTCCGTCTGTGTCACGGATATTCTGCTCATACATTGCTTTTCGCTGTTCATAGCTAAGACCTTTTTTATCCGACACGGACAATCCCCCTTTCGATATATTTTAATCAGTTGCCGAAATACTGAAGTAACACTCCGACTACGCAGGCAAACAGTTCGATAGCCGAGAACACCATTACGATCTTGCCCTCTTTCCAGCCGCTCATTTCGAAGCTGTGATGTATGGGTGTCATCTTGAAAAGGCGCTTGCCCTTTGTCAGCTTATAGTAAGTCATCTGTATCATAACCGAAAGTGCTTCCCAGATATACACAGCACAGCAGATGACCATTACGAATTCCGTTCCCGTGCCTATTCCGACAGCGGTAACTATACCGCCTAAGAACATTGAGCCGGTGTCGCCCATCATTACCTTCGCAGGATGAAGATTCCACACCATAAAGCCAAGACAGCCGGCGCCTGCCGCCGCCGCAACAAGTCCCATCTCCCCCATACCTACAAGCGAGCAGATAAGCACATACGCACCGCAGTAAACAAGCGTTACCGATGAGCAAAGCCCGTCAATTCCGTCTGTAAGATTGACCGCATTTACAAGATACAGTATGCCGAGTCCCATTACTATATAGTAGAAGATTCCGAAATCCACCTGTCCTAAAAACGGGAAATTGATAACAGTAGAGGTATCTCCTGCGATAACGTGTGAGGTAAAGAATGCGGCGATGATAAGCACCTGCATTATTATCTTCTGCATGGGCTTCAGGCCCTCGTTCTGCTTCTTCTTTACCTTTATAAGATCGTCTACAAATCCGACAAAGCCGAACATAAGAGCCATCACAACAGCCGATATAGCCTTTGCGAGCTTCTGCGAGCCTACATCGTCCATATTTATCGCACCGCTTGCCCACATTATCGCAACGCCTGCCGCAAATGAGATAACAACGCCTGCTATGAACATAACGCCGCCCATTGTAGGCGTGCCGTTTTTCGACTTATGCCAGGCAGGACCTATATCAAGTATCGTCTGACCGAATTTCAGTTTTCTGAGTGCGGGTATTGCCACAAATCCGAGCAGTGCGGTAATTCCGAAGCAAAGCACTGCGGTTATAACGGTAGCGGGAATATTCATAAATCAGTTTTCCTTCCTCATCATTATATCTTTAACTATTTCCTTCTCGGAAAACGGCAGATACTCGTCACCGATTATCTGATAGGTTTCGTGACCCTTGCCGCAAAGGATTATAACATCGTCCTTACGGGCGGTATCAAGCGCATAGGCTATAGCCTCACGTCTGTCTGTGATACATCTGCACGGCTTTTTACCGCTTATGCCCGTCATTACCTCCCTGATTATTTCATCGGGATTCTCGTGAGCCGGATTATCGGAGGTGATAACGAGAATATCTGCGTTATCCTCAGCCGCCTTTGCCATCATCGGACGCTTTTCCTTGTCCCTGTCGCCTGCCGCACCGAACACGCAGATAAGTCTGCCCTTCGTCAAAGGTTTAAGCGTTGACAGTACCTTTATAAGTGCGTCGTCGGTATGAGCATAGTCTGTTATCACGGTAAAATCGCCTCTGTAGACAACGTTCATTCTGCCGTCAACACCGTCAAGATCCGAAAGTGCCTTTGCGCATTCCGTCATATCAAATCCGAGAGCCGTCACCATCGCTATGGCACACAGCGAGTTCTGAACGTTATACAGCCCCGTCATATTCATATCAACACGGCAAGCGGTTTTCTCACGCTCGTTTACAAGCATATATGAGCATCCCGTTGCATTCATCCTGATAAATTCCGCATGATAATCGGCGTTGCCTTCGGCACTGTAGGTTACGGCAATATCGGAAAACTCCTGCGCAAGCCTTTTGCCGTATTCGTCGTCAATATTTATTACAGCGGTTTTGCACATTGTGAAAACACGCCGTTTTGCCTGAAAATAATTCTCCATCGTACCGTGATAATCAAGGTGATCACGGGTAAGATTCGTAAATCCTGCGACCGCTATCCTTTCATCGCCTATACGATACTGGTCAAGAGCCTGCGAGCTTGCCTCCATAACGCAGTAATCTGCGCCGTTGCTCACCATTTCCCCAAGCCACGAATACAGAACAGTCGCTCTCGGTACGGTAGGAGTGCCGTGCTGTGACGGCTTAAACTCGCCCGAGCAGGTATCGTTTCCCGCCGTGCCTACACATCCGCATTTTTTACCGAGCGTGGTAAGAATATGCTTTACAAAATGCGCCGTAGTGGTCTTGCCGTTCGTTCCCGTGACCGCAAGCAGCCCGAGCTTCTCCGAAGGCTTACCGTAAAAGCAGTTCAGAAGCCTTGCAAGGCACAGCCTCGTGTTATCCGTAACAAGCTGTTTTCCGCACTTTATATCGTGGTCGGCGACTATCATAACAGCACCCTTTGAAAGCATTTCAGCCGCAGCGCTGTGACCGTCAAACCTTGCACCCTTTACACAGACAAATATACTGCCCTGCTTTACCTCTGCGGTGTTGTCGGTAACACCCGTTACAACCGCATTTTCAACCCCTGCCTTTTCGGCTTCGGGACAAATTTCATACAGCCTGATAATACCCACTCCTGTCAGAAAGATCGAATAGCCGAAAGCATCAGCCCGTTTCGTTGTTTACAAGGAAATTGACCTCTATAACAGATCCTCTGTATACCACCAGTCCGGAATTAACGCTCTGGCTTACCGCCTTTGCTTCGCTTCCCGTTGCCGCACCGGTAATACTTATGTTGAGTCCTGCCTCGCTCAGCGCCTTGTTTGCTTCTTCGACCGTCATTCCTATTACATTCGGCACCGTAGACATTCTGTAATCCGATAACGGAATATCTCCCATATACAGCATTACCGTGCTTCCGCTCGGCATAACCGTACCTGCCGACGGCACCTGACCTGTTACCTCTGTACCGTCCGTACTGCCTATGTACTCTGCTTTAAGTCCTGCGGCTGTAAGCTGTGCCTCCGCTCTTATACTGTTATATCCTCCGACCCACGGAACAGTAACATCCTGCTGTGCAAGCTCGTCAGCCGTATACTGAGGATATATTCCCATATATTCAAGGCCTTCCTTGAACACAGCCGATACTACGGGCGCCGCAATAGCACTTCCGTAGATATATCCCGATGTAGGCTCGTCGCATACGACAAGCATAACATATTCGGGGTCGTCTATCGGCACTATGGCACAGAATGTCGCAACATATCTCAGTTCCGGTGTCTTTCCGCTGTTATAGTCGTCTATCTTCTCTGAAGTACCGCTCTTGCCGCCTATGCGATAGCCGCTCATATATGCGTTACCGCCGCCGTTTGCGGTTACAACGTCCTCAAGTATCTTACGCATCGTTGCGCTTGTTTCTTCACTTATTACCTGACGTCTTACCACCGTCTGTGCAGACTTTACGACATTTCCGTCACTGTCTATTATCTTATCCACAACATAGGGTGTTACAAGCTTACCGCCGTTTACGACAGCCGCCGCCGCTGTAACCATCTGTATGGGCGTAACCTTGGTCGTCTGACCGAATGCTGAGCTGGAAAGCTCAACTATTCCCATATCCGATTCCTTGACATACAGCGAATCCGCTTCGCCCGGCAGATCTATTCCCGTCTTTTCGGTAAATCCGAATGCCTCGAAATATTTGCTGAACTTCTCCACTCCGAGAAGCTGACCTATCTTTATAAACGCAGGGTTACACGAGCGGATCATCGCTTCTGTAAGATTTGATATGCCGTGACCGCCAACGTTCCAGCATCTGATCTTCGTTCCCGCAACATCAGCAATGCCCGAGCATTCAAATGTGCTGTCAAGCGAAACGACTTCCTCCTCAAGTGCCGAAGCGCAGGTAAACATCTTGAATACCGAACCCGGGATATACAGTTCGCTGACTGCCTTGTTCTGCCACTGCTTTCCCCATATCTCCTGCTTTTTAGCAAGTATTTCTTCCTCGGTCTTCTTGTCCGCCGACATCTTGGCAAGCGTCAGCTTGTCGCTTTCAAAGTAAACATTTGACGGATCATTCGGATCGAATCCGGGCGATGTCGCCATTGCCACAATAGCGCCCGTTTTCGCATTCATAATAATTCCCGTACTGCGGTTCGCCAGCTTATGCTGTGAAACCGTGATCTCAAGATTCTTTTCAAGATAATACTGAAGTGTTTCGTCAATAGTCAGCACAAGGCTGTTGCCGTCCTTTGCCGAATAGCGTGCGGAATAGTCATAAGGCATTGCGTTTCCGTGAGCGTCGGTCGTTGTGATAACTCTGCCGTCCGTGCCCTTAAGATACGAATTGTAGTACGCCTCGATGCCGTAGCCTTCTTCATTCTCGTTTACAAATCCCAGAACGCTTGCCGCAAGAGTTCCGTTAGGATAGCTCCTCTCGCTGTTTTCAACAGTGTAAACGGAATAACGGTTAAGGTTGTTTTTCAGCACAAAGTTGTTGATTTTTTCAACGGTACTGCGGTCTACCTTCTTCTTGACCACATAATAGCGTGAATCAGTATCCTTGCACGCTTCCGTCAGCGTTTCATATTTAACGCCGAGTATATCGCTTATACCCTTGCATATAAACTCACGGTTCTCAGGCTCGTTTTTTTCAATGTCGCCCGGTGATATGATAACATCCCACACAGTAGTGCTTTGAGCCAGCACCTTGTTGTTGCGGTCATATATCGTTCCGCGTTTCGCCTTTATGTCAAAACTGCTCTGTTGCTGATCGGTAGCCATCGCAGACAGCTCCTTGCTGTCAATGACCGAAACCTTGAACAGCACACCGCTGACAATGCCGGTGATAGCTATGCACAATATCATCAGAATTGCCAGTATGCGTTTTTTCATGCCTTGCGTGAGCTTTAAGTCCATAGATTTCTCCTTGCCGGTAAAATGAGATAACGGCAAAAGCCGCCGGTGATCCAAGCAATTAAAATTACTTTCGATAAAAAAGCATTATCCTTTCCTCGTAAACACAACCGTATCAACGTGGAAAGGAGCCCTGCTTGTTCATTTATATGCCCTAAAATCCGAGATATTCTAAAATCCCGTTGAACCAGTCCTGAACAGCGACAAAGATATTACCATTATCATTCTTCGCTGTTTCGGTCATATTTCCGGTATTCATCTCAACGTATCTTTCCTGCGATGCGCTGACCTTCTGCATACCGAGTTCGCTTACTGCGTATTGTTCTACATTCTCAAGCGAAACCGAACCGCTGAGCTGATTGCTCAGTGCGGTATTTATGCTCTGTGCGTCCGATAACGCCTGCGTTTCGTTGCTTATCTTCAGATTAACCTCGCTGAGTGCGGCCTTGCTGTATAAGAACATTACAAACACTGCGAGGAAAACTGCGCCTATTACTGCCACTGCCACAGGTCTGCCCGATTTTGCAACGGAAGACGTAGCGACCTTAAGCTCCGGTTTCTTTTCGGGAATCTGCTGTTCTTTTCTTTTTGATGTGTCGAACAAGGACATATCATAAGCCGTACTTGTTCTGTTGTGCGGTGTTGTCATTATTATTCCCCCTTATTAAAGTTTCTCTATTACTCTGAGTTTTGCACTCCTTGAACGGTTGTTCATCTCAAGTTCTTCTTCGCTTGCCGTTATCGGCTTCCTGTAAACCGTTCTGCCTCTCGGCTTCTTTCCGCATACGCAAACGGGAAAATCCGGCGGACAGGTACAGCCTGTGCAATATTCTCTGAATGTATTTTTTACTATCCTGTCCTCTATCGAATGGAAGGTGATAATTGCGAGCCTTCCTCCTGCCTTAAGCCTTTCAAAAGCCTCCGACATTCCTTTTTTCAGCTCGTCAAGCTCACCGTTTACTTCTATTCTTATCGCCTGAAAGGTCTTTTTGCAAGGGTTCTTCTCCTTGCGGACCTTCAGCGGTACGTTCCTTTTTACTATCTCCGCAAGCTCCAGCGTTGTCTTTATCGGTGCGGTTTCTCTCGCTTTAAGTATACCGCCGACTATACCGTGTGCGAATTTCTCCTCGCCGTATTCAAAAAGTATCTTTTCCAGCTGTTCCTTGCTGTATTCGTTAACAACATCATAGGCGCTAAGCCCGCTCTTGCTCATTCTCATATCAAGAGGTGCGTCCTCGTGATATGAAAATCCTCTCTCAGCCGTATCAAGCTGATACGATGAAACTCCGAGATCCATCAGCACCCCGTCAACCTTACCGACTCCGATTTCGTCAAGACTATCGTCAAACGTCGAAAATTTCCTGTTGATAAGCGTGTGCGGATAATCCTTCAGCTTTTCCTCCGCCGCCTTTACAGCGTCGGGATCACGGTCAAAGCCGATAAGCCTGCCCGTTGTAAGACGCTTTGCTATCTCGGACGAATGTCCCGCAAAGCCTGTCGTACAGTCAACATAAATACCGTCGGGCTTTATATCAAGCGATTCTATCGTTTCACTCAACAAAACGGGTATATGAATTGGTTTTTCGCTCATATTTCCTCCCGTTTATATTCCAAGCTCAAGCGCAAGCTCTGTCAGATCTTCGTTGTTTGTGTTCTCGTTGAACTTTACCCACGAAGCTTTATCCCATATTTCCGCAGTACCTTCAAGTCCGACTACCACAACATCAGCGGTCAGCGTTGCGTACTCTCTGAGCGGCTGAGGAACAGAAACTCTTCCCTGCTTGTCCGCCGAAATCTCATAAGCACTGCCGAATAAGAATCGTTTTATACTTTGAGTTTTCACCTGCGGAAGTTCATTTATTCTGGCAACCAGCTTCTGCCAGTCCTCTTTTGAATACACCTTTATGCAGGCTGTACCTATTGTTTTCGCAAGGACAAGATCGTTTCCCATTTCTTCACGGAGTTTAAGCGGTATGTTCATTCTGCCCTTTGCATCAAGTGTAGATTTGAATTCGCCTATCACGAGCCTGTCCCTCCTTTCACAAAAAGATACGCCGAAGAGGTGCGACCCCGCACATTTTTTCAGAAAAGTTGAATTTCAATGAAAAATAAGTGTCCAAAGCCCCACCAAAGTGTCAAAAAGTGTACATTTATATTATACAGCCCACAGCAAGAAATTTCAAGTGGAAATTTTATCATTTGCTCCAAAAAAGTATCTAAATGCAGTTTTTGAATTTAGTATATTTTGCACAAAAAACAGCCCTTGAAACAAGGGCTGAAGATGATATTTATTGTTACTTTTCAACATATTGTACTTCTTGAAGCAACAGCAACAAGATATAGAGAAAGGAGTGCTTGTGACACAAAATCACAGCTTCCTGCAAAAAGATTTATTTTTTTCTGCGGACATACGTCACATACTTAAACGGGTATTTCTCTCCGGTGACGATCTCCTCTTCGTTTTCCTTCTCCCATTCCGGATTATTATCAAGATTCGGGAAGAACGTATCCGCCTCAAAGCTGTGAATGATTTTTGTTATATGCGCCTTTTCGCAATAAGGCAGAAGCTGTTCATATACGCTTCCTCCGCCAAGCACGAATATCGGCTTATCCGCCGTTTTCGAATACTCTAAAAACTCACCTACACCGGTAAAGCACTTAATTCCGGGATAGTTTTCCGGGTGATGCGTAATTATAAGGTTCTCCCTGTCCGGAAGGGGTCGCTTCGGAAAGCTCATATAGGTCTTGCTTCCCATAACTATTATGTTTCCGACCGTCATAGCCTTCAGCCTTTTCAGATCAGGCGACAGATGTGCGAGCAGGTCGCCGTCCTTGCCTATCCCGTAGTTTTCATCTACCGCTACAATAATTTCCATCTTAAAAATCCTTTCCGTTTATCTTATTTCAGTGTGTTTACCGAAATATAGCTGTATATGCTGTAAAGCGTATCTTCACCGCTTTTCTTATAACCCTTTATTCTGAACTTGTACGCCGATCCGCTCTGAAGTGCGGTTGCTGTGCATTTTGCCGTACCGTTGCCGACAGTCACAGTGAGCTTCGTCCACCGTCCGTCCTTATAGACCTCCGCTGTATATGCGTCATAAGAACCTTTGTACCAGCTTATCGTTACAGTGTTCTTTGTAGCCTCTGCCTTATAGAATTTTACGGTTTCGTTTATCAGAGTATAGGCGGAAATATAAGCATAATCGCTGTACAGAATTTTACCGTCCGCATTTTTATATGCTCTTAACCTGAACTTATACTTTGCTCCGCTCTGTAACGAGGATGCAGTGCATGACGCTGAATTTCCGCCGGATGATACAGTGAGCTTTGTCCACTGTCCGCCCTTATATATTTCGGCAGTATAGCCGTCCGCATAAGAAGATTTGCTCCAGCTGAGGCTGACAGAAGAAGCCGAGCTGTTACCCTCCTTAAGTTCCGAAACGGCCGAAGGCAATGTATATGCGGATATGTAAGCGTAGTCGCTGTACATTGTGTCGCTTTCCGACCTTCTGTATGCCCTCACTCTGAACTTATACTTCGATCCGCCCTGTAAAGCGTGTGCCGATGCTCTTGCCTTATTTCCGCTGCTCGACAACGAAAGCGATACCCATCGACCGCCCTTGTATATCTCGGCTGTGTAGCCGTCTGCAGAATGGTCGGTATCCCACGAAACCGTCAGTGAATCGTCCGAAGAACCGTCACAGGCAAGACCGCCCACATTGTAGGGAGGTATCGCTCCTGTTATTTTCAGCGTAAGCGACGTACTTATACCGTTTATTTTTGCAGGCAGTGTGACAGTACCCGCCGCCCACGGCCGAGCGTTTTGCGTATCGCTTATTTCAAGCCGACCGTGCAGCTTGGCGCAAAGCTCGCCTATCGGATAATCCGCCGTACTTCCGTTTGTATAAACGACCTTCGCCCTGATTTTCGTTTCATTGTAAATAAATCTGAAATATGTACTGCCATCGCTTTTCTTCGCATAATATCCGTCATTTCCCGCTGTAAGCGAATCCGCACCTCCGGTCATATACAGCGATACGCTCTTTACCGGGTTTTCGATAACGTTGAACGAAAACTTTGCCGTAACTCTGCCTACAGTGCAATAACCCGTGTTAACGCCCACAGAGAGTGCCTTATTCCCTTGCGAAAACTTAGGCTCATACCCCGTTATCTGCTTTAAATCGGCAGCGGTACAGCTGACCGTCGTACCGTCCGTGTAGATGATTTTTACGTTGTAGTCATATCCTGCGAGGTCATATTCAAAGCGTTGCGATATGTTGCCGCTCTCGTCAGCGACCACCCTGTAATTACCCTTAACGTTACATATTGCATTGATAGTATACATCGGAGTGACCGACAGCGACTTTATCCTTGTTGCCGCTACCGTGAAAACCGCTTTTGCGCTTTTCGTGCCGAGCGTATATGTTACGGTGTGCCGACCGTTCCACCACACACTTTCACTCTGCCCGTCCGAAATGACAAGCGGAGCTCCGAGCGTAGCGGTCAGTGCGGTAATTTCGCTTCCTGTATAGCTTCTGCTGTAACCGCCGTAGTCTACCGTCAGCTTTATTTTATCATAATCGTAAACGTCATAATAGCTTATCTGCCTGTATTTACCCGTGCTGTCGTCATAACGGTAGACAGTGCGCCTGTCCGAAATATCAAGCACGGATCGCAACGGTGTCACACTTATTGACGCTACCGCATCCGCCGCATAAGCCCTGCCGTCATCGTCCTGCATAGCAAACAGCGATACCGCCGTAATAAAAATCACGGCGGTGGCAAAATATGACATTACTTTTATCAGATTTTTCACGCTATACATATTTTACTTTTCTTTCGGGAAATCACTTGCTCTTTACCAGTCCTAAAATATCGCCTAACTTAAGTCTGTTGCCGGTGTGCAGTATTATCTGCTCATACACACGGGCAACCAGCAGTGCCATAAGCACCACGAACACACACAGGACCAGTACGGCAAGAAGCGCCTGAGGTATATCTATCGCCCCTGTCAGCAGTGCCGAGGGGATTGAGAACGGCGAGGAAATCGGCAGATAGTATGATACAAGTGCCATCGTGTTTGCCTCTCCGCCCATCGTGGACGGGAAATAAGCAAGATAGAAGCCGAGTACACCTATTATCGACATAGGCTGCATTGCGGCATTAAGGTCCTCCATTCTGCTGACCGTAGCGCCTATAAGCCCTGCGATAAGCGCAAAGAATATAAATCCCACTATGAACACGACTATAATAAGCAAAATTACAACAGGCGAGAATCCGCCGAGTGCATTTCCTACTTCATTCATAAGCTGACTTGTAACAGCTCCCGTTTCTTCAGACGCGCCTATGATTGACGATGACAAAGGCGTCGAAACAACGATTCCGAGTACGCCCGATACAATGATCATCATAAACTGTATCAGCGCAAGCGAGCCCATAGCAAGTATCTTGCCGATAATTATCGCAAGCGGTCTTACAGATGTCAGCAGAAGCTCCATTACCTTCGATGTCTTTTCCTGTGCTATCGACTGTGCGACCATCTGACCGTAAATAAAGATAAGCATAAACAGTACGATAGAGGACAGCATAGGCAGTACCATTTTCACCACAAAGCCGAAGTCATTTTCGGTAGGCTCTCCCGCAACCGACTGGTATACAGAAACCGTCTTGTTGGCAGCCGCAATCTGCTCATCGGTAAGCCCTGCCCTTGACAGCCTTACACTGTCAAAAACGCTTTTAAAGGTTTCACCGAAGCCGTTTGCCGTACCCGATGACACCGATTCGTCACCCGGACGTGATGCGTAAATATCATACCCGATTTTGTTTTCCCTGATAACTATAAGCAGGGACTTGTTTTCACCCTTAACCCTTTCGGTAAGCGACTGAATATCTGCGTCCTTGCCGCAATCATTGATTTTTACGCCGAGTCCGGATAAAAAGCCCTCATAATCCTTGCCCGTTGTTATTCCCGTAGTATCGGCAAAATATACCGTGCCGACAAGCGCTTCCCCGTCACCCGTTATATCCCCGTCATCCGATGTTGAACGGCTTCCGATAAGCGCAGGGAGAACTCCCGCAAGAAGTGCAATTGCAAAAACAAGCACAATAATGATTACCGAGCTTACCTTGAACGCCTTCGACTTTGCCGTCTGTCTGAAAGTAAAAGCAAATACGCTTTTCCAACCGTATGTACCTGTTTTCACGCCTCGTCACTCCTTCCTGCCTCTTTGTCGGCTCTTTCTATGTTCTCAACAAATATTTCATGCAGGCTCGGCTCTCGAAGCTCATAACGCACAAGCGGCATTCCGCTGTCAACAATCATTTTAAGAAGCGATTTTGCCTGCTCCTCCGACTGTATTTTAAACGTGAGCTTATCGGGAGTTATAGTTTCGGGTACAAGGCCGCACTGTGCGGCAAGCGGCAGTACATCGCCGTCACACTTTACCGACAGGTTCACTCTGCCGTAACTTTTCTTTATCTTGTTAAGGTCGCCCTGCAATACCGCCGTACCGTGATGAAGTATCGTAATATCCTTGCAGAATTCTTCTATTACGGGCATCTGGTGGCAGGACATGATTATATACTTTTTCTTATCTATCTGCTCGTTTATAACGCTCTTGAAAAGATCGGCGTTAACAGGATCGAGTCCGCTCAGCGGCTCATCAAGTATGATAAGCTCCGGGTCTGCAACAAGCGCCGCTACAAGCTGTACCTTCTGCTGATTACCCTTTGAAAGCTGCTCCGCTCTCTTGTTCTCATAGCCGCTTAGCTCAAGCCGCTTGAACCAGTACGCAAGCGACTTTTCAATATCCGCACTGCGCATACCTCTCAGCTTTGCAAAATAGGTCAGCTGTTCGCTTATCTTGTATTTCGGATAAAGCCCGCGTTCTTCCGCCAGGTATCCGACTTTTTCGGTAACAGGCGATAACGCCTTACCGTTCCACAGCACCTCGCCGCTGTTGCGGCTGAGCATACCGAGTATTATTCTTATAGCAGTGGTCTTGCCTGCGCCGTTTGTTCCGAGCAAGGCATATACACCCGGCTCGCTCAGTGTAAAGCTGAGCGGATGAAGTGCCGTGAAATTACCGTATTGCTTAGATATTCCGTTTACTTCGAGCGACATATCAGTATTCGTTTCCTTCCTGTATTCTGCGATAAACGCCGTCCTTGCCGTCTGTCGCATTTATTCAAGTATAACACAAAAGCCGTGATTAAGCAACATCCGGTAAATTTTGCACGGAAATCGCTAACTGTTTATGTGTTATATTAACAGTATAACCACTTCAACCCGATTTGTCAATACTGTTTCGCAAATTTTTTGAAAAACTTAATTTTTCTTTTTTCCTGCCGATATAAATTATAAGGAATATTGTATGTCGGTTACAGCTTACAATACGGTTTCACAATTAGATTAATAATCAGGAAAGGACTAACTGATATGGAAATAGCAAAGGTAGCAGAACAGGCGGCTGTCACAGCTCAGACAGCACCAAAGACAAGCGTACAGACATCAACAGAGAAGGCAAAAAGCACCCTCACTGCCGATAACGCCGACAAATATGTAAAGAGCGAGGACACCTTCACACCCGCATATACAAAGAAATCGGCACAGAAAAAAGAGGTCGACAACGCAGACAGATCACAGTTCAGAACTGTCGCACAGTCAAAGGCAGACCACCTTGCAAGCGTAGTCGAAACTATAATCTCTCACCAGGCATCAAGCACAACAAATAAAAACGCAAAGCAGATAGAGCTTTCCGATGCGCTTAAGAGCCAGATAGAAGAAGCAACAGGAAAGAAGTTCGAAAGCGAAGATGTGACCGACAAGGAAAACAGCGCTGATTACTGGGGAGCAGAAGCTACCGCCAAGCGTATGTTCGAATTTGCAAAGAATCTCGCAGGCAACGACAGCAAGTACGCCGATTCTCTCAAGGACGCTTTTATAAAGGGCTTCGGTCTTGCAGAAAAGGCTTACGGCGGCAAGGGCAAGTTACCCTCTGTATGCTACGAAACATACGACAAGGTAATTGATATGTTCGACAGCTGGGGCAAGGAAAAGACAGAAGATAAGGCAGACGGTAAGGATACTGCAAAAGTAGAGGCGGGCAACAAGTCCGAATCATCCGCACAGTAAAACGTAAGGGCAGTTTCAGAGTGCCTTTACACAGCCCACTGTCTTATATCACAACGAATAATGCTTTTACATAGTCTGAAACGGCTGTGTAAAAGCATTTTCTTTTGTAATCAGTATAGATTTCCGACATTTCTCTATGACTTTTATTTACATTTTCCGTAATATTATTACAAATTTATCTTGACATATTCTCAGATTTCTGATAAAATTTCCATAGTATTATAAGATAACTGTCGATAGAAGGTTATCTTAAGCGTATTTTATAAAACAAGAAGGGTTAGGCGGTCTGTTGGCAGACCGTTTTTCAGTTATGAAAAGATTTGATTTCAAGGCACCGGTAAAAATATTCATAAAATGTGCCGCAGCCGCCGTTTTAAGCTCGGCTTTCATATTAAGCGGCTGCTCCGATAAAAGCGCTGTATCGTCTGACGCTCTGCCTGAGATAATTATAGGCAGTGACGAATACGAGCCGTACAACTTCAGCGACAAAAACGGCAATCCTGCAGGCATAGACGTGGAGATTGCAAGCGAGGCATTTCTCAGAATGGGCTACAAGGCACAGTTTAAAAACATCGTCTGGGACGAAAAGGATGAAATGCTCACTGACGGCAAGGTCGATTGCCTGTGGGGGTGCTTTTCGATGAACGGCAGAGAAGACAAGTACCGATGGGTAGGGCCTTATATGAACAGCAGACAGGCTGTAGCCGTCAGAGCCGACAGCAATATCTACGCTCTGTCCGATCTCAGCGGAAAAAGAGTTGCCGTGCAGTCAAGCTCCAAGCCCGAAGAAATACTCTCACAAAAGAGTGACGATATTCCGCAGGTAAGCGGACTTTACTGCTTTGTCAGAACCGAATACATTTTTGCCGCCCTGCGTAAGAATTATGTTGATGCTGTCGCAGGCCACGAGTATATGCTCCGTGTTTTCATAAACGAGTCGGACGATAAATACAGGTTGCTTAACGAAAGCCTTCTGCTGTCAAAGTTGGGCGTCGCCTTTGCAAAGGACAACGACTCCGCACTGCCCGAAAAGCTGAGAGCAACGCTCTATGATATGAAAAATGACGGCACACTGGCGAAGATTGCCGTAAAATACGGACTTGACCCAAATACCGCACTCGGAGGTATAACCCTTGAATAAATTAGAGCACAAAAAGCACTTTCGCAAGCCGATCTTTATTATAACCGTCATCGGAATAATTCTGGCGGCAGGGATTTTCTCCGTTTTTTCATATATTAATACAACGAATGCAAAAAACGTGACCGACCGCACAATAGAATATATCAGAAGTCAGTGTATCCGCTATGAAGAAATAACTGCGTCCGACCTTGCAAAGAGCCTTTTCAGGATAATCGACAAGACGCAGGAAATAAGCCGTGACATTGCGAATTTCAACGATTGCTCCATCGAAAGACTCAAAGAATTCGTAGCAGATCTCAACATCACCGGAGTTATCGTGCTTGACGAAAACGGCACACCCGAAAACGAGTATTACACCGATGATACAGGCTATAACGTGTGGCAGGATTACATAAAACAGAAAAAGCTGACAAGCGTTGCGGTCGATACCTCAAAGACCTACTCGGACAGACTTTTCTCATTGCCGTATGACGCAGACAGCGAAAGTGATTATTGCTACGACTTTGCGGCGGTCACCAGAAAAGATAAAAAGGGAATCGTATTCGCCTATCTGAAGCAATCAAAAGAAACTATCAATAACGGTCAGCTGACTCTCGATTCTCTGTTTTCCGGCTTCAACCTTGCAATGAACGGCCATATCATACTGACAGACGGCAGTAAGGTTATAGCTACAAACAACAATTTATACAAGGGTAAAACAGTTTCCGAATGCCCCGTGATAAACAGCTTTGCAGAAAAAAGCACCAATGGCGCAGATTTCGTAAGGATAACCGACCCTTACGGTGCTTATTACGGCGGTATGGATAAATGCAGAAGCTACTACGTCTACGTTTACTATCCCGCAAAGGAGGTCTATATCGGAAGCTGGACAGCCACCTCTATTTTCACATCGATTTATATAATATTCTTCCTTGCCGCAAGTCTTATTTACAGGGTAATAAGCATAAGGCACCTGCGTGAAAGTCATATTACAGAGGAAAAATACAACGAAAAGCTGCTGAAGTCTGCCGAAGAAGCAAGACGTGCGAATGCCGCCAAGAGCGACTTTTTACGCAGAATGAGCCACGATATAAGAACACCGATAAACGTCATAATGGGAATGACGGAGATTGCCGACAAGAACGCCGACGATGCCGAAAGGCAGGCAGAGTGCAGAGAAAATATCCGTACTGCGTCAGGCTATCTGCTTGAGCTTGTAAACGATGTACTTGATATGGGCAAGCTCGAATCGGGCGAAACCTACCTTGAGCATATTCCCTTCGACCTATATGAGATGTTTGACGAGATTGCCGTCCTTAACGGGCATAACCTTCAGCGAAAGAACATCACGCTTACCTTCGAGTATTGCGAAAACCTTCACAACAGGCTGATAGGAAGCCCTCTGCACGTCAAGCGTATCCTGATGAATATCATAGGCAATGCCATAAAATACGGCAAAAACGGAGGCTATGTAAAGGTTTCCGTCAGCGAATCCGAGCTTGACGAAAAAATTCCCGATACGGTTGTTATAAATATAACGTGTAAGGACAACGGCATCGGTATGGGCGAAAACTTTATGAAGGTAATGTTCGAGCCGTTTATGCAGGAAAACGATCAAGCCAGGACATTCTATCAGGGTACGGGACTCGGTCTTGCTATTGCCAAAAGGCTTACCGAAAATATGAACGGTAAGATCGATTGCGTAAGCCGCAAGAACATCGGCACATGCTTCACAGTAAGCCTGCCGTTTGAAACGGATAATTCGTGCGAATGCACCGACAGGAGCAAAGTCACCGTCGGAGAAATCTCGCTCGAAGGACTTACAATACTGCTCGCAGAGGATAACAGGCTGAATATGGAAATAACCGAATTTCTCCTCACAAACGAGGGTGCCACCGTCATAAAAGCGTGGAACGGCAAAGAAGCAATCGAGATTTTCGAGCTATCCGAAGAATACAGCATAGACGCAGTGCTGATGGATATAATGATGCCGGGAACAGACGGCATCACCGCAGCAAAGGCAATACGCTCAATGGAACGTGCAGATGTTGCCACCGTTCCTATAATCGCACTTACGGCAAACGCTTTCACCGATGACAAGGAAAAGTCACGCAGTGCAGGAATGAACGAGCATCTGTCGAAGCCCGTAGACTCATCAAAGCTGAAAAGCGTAATTTCCGGATACACCGGCAAAAAGGATCTCACGCTGAGAGAATGCTACCTTCTTGCAGGCGAAAGCTATGACGATCTGCTTTCACGTCTTGGTTGTGATGAAAAGATAATATATAATGCGGTAAAGGAATTTATGCTCGACCTGCATTACATAAGGCTTCTGCGTGCGATTGAAAACCGTGATGCCGAAACCGCCTTCAAGGCCGCCCACACAATGAAAGGCATCTCGGCAAACCTCGGGTTCACTAAAATGTACTCTGCGTTCTCCCTTGTCACAGAAGAACTGCGTTCAGGCAATATAGAAAAGGCCGCAGAGCTTATGACCCGTGCGACCGATGAATATCAGAAGATAATTGCCGCTCTCAAAAGATGTATGTTCGATAAATAGTTTAAATCACATCCCGTGTAAAATCCACAGCCTTCCCCAAAAAAGCGGTACACCGAAAATGTACCGCTTCAGATTGTCGAAAAACCAATAATTATTAAACCACAAAGTGAAATATATTGCCAACACCGCCGAAAACACTTTCCGTGCTGACAAGGAATTAATATTTTCGTGAGTGTATCTGTACAACTGCTCTAACATTGACCCTTCAAAAAAACGCTACTAACCTGAGATATATGTACTAACCTGCGGACGTGTAG
>OFMQ01000069.1_pt1 | contig 79012 bp, 75 predicted proteins | sample 1541851 | NCBI WGS metagenome assembly OFMQ01 (sample SAMN04209227, study PRJEB22552) | human gut metagenome | biome: gut; material: feces | host: Homo sapiens | place: USA: Oklahoma | reverse complement strand
GGAAGCCGGGAACAGGAGGTAGAAATCTTCTACCGCTTTATCGGCAAAATTGATTGAATGATACCAATATCTTTAACTATGTGATACCGGTGGTACCCAATGGGGTACATATGACGCTTTATGCGCCCTGAATCATTGCCCAGAATGCGTTTGCGGTCGGCTCCAGCAGGCAGTCGGGGTATTCGTAATCTTTCGTGTGCAGCGGGGCGTGGGTTTCTCCCGCACCGACGCCGAAAAACGCGCCGGGGATATGCAGGAGGTAGTGGCCGAAGTCCTCGCTCCAGCGCATGGGGGCCTCCAGCGTCTTCCCATGGCAGAGGGAACACACCTTTTCGGCGCACGCGGGCGTGTTTTCCGTCGCGGGGAACACATCCTGCTCTTCAAACGAAAAATCTAACGCCGCTTCCTCCGCCAGCGCCTTCGCACAGCCAAGAACGGCCATTCGGAGCGCGTCTAGATCCGCATTATGTTCTGCCCGCAGCGTCAGCCAGACCTCCGCCCTTGCGCATGCCGCGCCGAACGCTTTTTCGCCCAGCTCCGCGCCAATGACGGTGCAGAGCGTCATGCCCGCAAAATGCGCAGGGCTTGCCAGCTCCGGCAGCGCGCAAAGAAGCTTCCCCACGGCAAGCGCCGGATTTTTTCCGTTTTCCGGATAGGCCGCGTGCGTGGGAGCCCCCTGGAACCGAAGCGTCACCCCGCGCGACGCGCAGGCAAACGTGCCGGGTCTGGTATAAATCTCGCCCTCCGGAAAGCCCGGGAGGTTGTGCGCGCCGTAAATTTCCGCGACGCTTTCTTTTTCGAACAGCTCGCAGCAGGGCACCGCGCCCGCGCCGGTCTCTTCGGCGGGCTGGAACAGCAGGAACACATTCCGGCCCATGGCTTTTCCCTCCAGCAGCAAAGCCACCGCGCAGAGACTCGCCGCGTGACCGTCGTGCCCGCAAAGATGTGCCGCGCCGCCGTCTAACGTCGCCAGAGCGTCATAATCTGCGCGCAGGGCAATCGCAGGCTTCGAAGCATTTTTCTCCCGGTGCGCCGCATAGAAGCCCTCGCCGCAGGGCAGAAGCTCAAGCGTTGTGTGCGCGCGCAAAAACTGCTGCAAAAGCGCCTTCGTTCTGACCTCCTGCCCGGAAATTTCGGGGCACTGGTGCAGCGCATGGCGCAGGCTCTCAATGAGTTGGAGCTGCTGGTTCGTCATGGTTCTCTTCCTTTCCGAAAAAAGCGGACAGACGGTGTTCCGCCTGCCCGCAAAGTCTGTGTATGGAGATGTTTGCTCAGATGTACTGCTGCGTGTTCACGTCGATGACGCCGCGCGTGGTGATGCGGAGCGTCGGGATGACCGGCAGCGCCATGAAGCTGAGCGTCATGAAGGGGTCGATGCCGCGGCTCACACCGAGGCAGAACGCTGCGTCCTTCGCCGCCTCGAGCTCCTCGTTCATTTTGGTCAGTGGTTCGTCGGACATGATGCCCGCGATTTCCAGAACGACGCTCGACAGGACCTTTCCGTCCTTGACGACGACAATGCCGCCGTGGTTTTCGACAATGTAGTTTGCCGCAAACGCCATATCCGCCGCGTTTGTGCCGACGACGATGATGTTGTGTGAGTCGTGGGAGATGGACGTGGCGACCGCGCCGGACTTGAGGCCGTAGCCCTGAATGTAGCCAAGACCGATGTGGCCGGTGTTCTTGTGCCGCTCAACGACGGCGATTTTCAGGATGTCCTTCTCTAAGTCTACATGGTCGGCGTAGCCGTTGTCGGTCGTGACGATCTCGCCCGGGATCATGCCAATCACGCCGCGCTGCCGTACGTCCTCGAAGTCGGCCTCCGTCAGGTGGCGGACATGGAACGTGTCGTGCGCCCGCTCGTCCAGATATTCCTCGATTGCGGGTGCGGGGAAATCCTTGAGCTTGCCGTCATTATAATACAGCTCGCCCTTTTTGAAAACCATTTCGACGTTAAAATTCTTGAAATTGTCGATGATCGCGAAGTCGGCCAGATACCCGGGAGCGATCGCGCCGCGGTTATTGAGCAGGAAGTAGCGCGCCGCGTGGTGGCAGGCAACCTTGACGGTCAGGATCGGGTCCGCGCCGTACTTGTTGATGGCCTCGCGGCAGATGTAGTCGATGTGCCCCTTCTCCAAAAGGTCGTTCGGGTGCTTGTCGTCCGTGCAGAACATGCAGCGCTCGGCGTACTGCGGGGTGAGAAGTCCGGCTAACGCCTCGAGGTTTCTTGCTGCCGTACCCTCGCGGATCATGATGAACTGGCCGCGCTTGAGCTTTTCGAGCGCGTCTTCGATCGTCGAGCACTCATGGTCGGAGTAAACGCCCGCTGCAATATAAGTATCGAGGTCTTTTCCGAGCAGGCCCGGCGCGTGGCCGTCGATCTTCTTGTGGTGCGCCTGCGCAGCGACGATCTTGGAGACGACCTCTTTATCGTTGTGGATGACGCCGTACGCGTTCATCATCTCGGCCAGGCCCTGCACTCTCGGATAGTCATAGAACGAGTCGATCGCGCGGTAGTCAAGATTCGCACCCGATTCGTCCATCGGCGTTGCAGGAACGCACGAGGGAAGCATGAACCGCACGTCGATGGGAAGGCCTTCCGTCGCCTGAAACATGTAGTCGATGCCGTCGGTTCCCATGACGTTCGTGATCTCATGGGGGTCGGTGATGACGGTTGTCGTGCCGTGCGGCAGCGTGGCTCTGACAAATTCTCTGGGGCTGACCAGACTCGACTCCAGATGAATGTGCGCGTCAATAAAGCCCGGGCAGACGATCTTGCCCGTCATGTCGTATTCGACCTCGCCATCATACTCGCCCAGACCCACGATCAGGCCGTTGGCGCAGGCAATGTCGCAGGTGGTCAGTTCGTTGGAAAAGACATTGACGAACGTCGCGTTCTTGAGCACCAGATCAGCCTTCTTGCGGCCGGAGGCGGCCTCGATGACCTTCTGCTTTTTCAGAAGCTTTCTCTGAATTTTTCCCGCGTAGCTTTCGGTTGTGACTGCCATGAGAATCATCCTTTCTTCGTTATAATCTGGCGCTGATCATCGCCGGATGTTTCCGCACATTAAGCACAGCTTCTTGGTGGTATTAGCACAAATTATACTCCGGTTTGGTGCATTTGTCCATACTGTTTTTGTATCCGCGCTAAAAAATTGTTTGTTTTCGCGGATGCCGAACGGGTCCTGTACAAGAACGCGCCGCCGTGCTATACTATAGCAAATCCGAAAAATCAGGTTGAGGCGAGACTATGAAGCTTTTGATGCACATCTGCTGCGCGCCGTGCGCAAATCTGCCGATCGACGTGCTGCGCGCGGATGGTATCGATCTGACCGGCTACTGGTACAATCCGAACATCCACCCCTTCACCGAATACCGCGCGCGCCGCAACTGCTTACAGGAGTACGCGAAGACGATCGATCTTCCTCTTCTCGTGCGCGATGATTATGGCCTGCGTCCGTTTGTCCGCGCGGTTGCGGACGATATCGCCGGGCGCTGCGTCAAGTGCTATGAGATGCGGCTTTTTGAGGCGGCAAGAATGGCAAAGGAGGGCGGCTTCGACGCGTTCACGTCTTCTCTTTTCATCAGCCCCTACCAGCAGCACGAGCTCATGCGGGACGTTGCCTACCGGGCGGGCGAGGCATACGGCGTGCAGTTTTACTATCAGGACTTCCGCCCCCTCTTCCGCGACGGCCAGACGAGGGCCCGCGAGCTGGGGTTCTACATCCAGAAATACTGCGGCTGCGTCTTCTCCGAGCAGGAGCGCTACCAGAAGCCCTCGCGCATCATCCCCTGAACTGGGAAGATTTTTCCGCAAAATGCGTCCGCCCCTACGAGCGTCCCAGAAAATGCGAAAATCCATAGGAGCGGCGGCTCCATTTGGGATTGTTTTTGGACGGATTCTGTGATATACTCACTTCGTTTGCACATGGCAAAAAGAGAGGAGATTTTCATGAATCAAAGCGAGCACAAGAGGAGTTCCTTTTCCGGGAAGATCGGATTTGTTCTCTCCGCGGCGGGCGCGTCCGTCGGTTTAGGGAACATCTGGCGCTTTCCCTATCTGGCGGCCAAATACGGCGGCGGTATTTTCCTGCTCATCTACATTATTCTGGCGATGACCTTCGGCTATACGATGATCGTGGCCGAGACCTCCATTGGCCGCATGACCGGAAAAAGCCCGGTCGGTGCGTACAAGTCCTTTGGAAACAAACCGGCTATGCGCTTCGGCGGCTGGATCAACGCGATCATTCCGATCCTGATCGTGCCCTATTACTCCGTCATTGGCGGCTGGGTCGTCAAGTATCTGGCGGAATATGTGCTGGGGCAGGGACATCTGGTCGCGGCCGATGGCTATTTCTCCGGCTTTATTTCCAACGGCCTTTCTTCAGAGCTCTGCTTTCTGATTTTCGCGGCCATGACGCTGGCCATTATTTTTGCGGGTGTGGAAAACGGCATTGAGCGGGTGTCTAAGATCATGATGCCCATTCTCGTGGTGCTCTCGCTTGTCATCAGCGTCTACTCTGTCACGCGTCCCGGCGCGCTGGAGGGCGTGAAGTACTTCCTCGTGCCGAATGTCAAGAACTTTTCGTGGATGACGGTGGTCACCGCAATGGGGCAGATGTTCTATTCTCTGTCCATCGCCATGGGCATTCTCATCACGTTTGGCTCCTACATGAAAAAAGAGGTGTCCATTGAAGACTCGACCCGGAACGTCGAAGTCTTTGATACCGCCATCGCCATCATGGCGGGCCTGATGATCATCCCAGCGGTCTTTGCGTTCTCCAGCGGCGACCCTTCGGCGCTCAAGGCGGGCCCTGCGCTGATGTTCATCACCATCCCCAAGGTCTTTGACTCCATGGGTCTTGGCACGGTGATCGGCATCGCGTTTTTTGTGCTGGTGCTCTTTGCTGCGCTGACGAGCTCGATTGCGCTGACGGAAAGCGCCGTGTCGACCTTGCAGGACGAGCTCGGCTGGAGCCGCAACAAATCCACCTCGATGATCGGCGTTTCCATGGTGCTGCTGGGGAGCTTATCGAGCCTCGGCTACGGGCCGCTCGCGAACGTGACCATTATCGGCATGCAGTTTTTGGACTTCTTTGATTTTTTGACGAACTCCGTCATGATGCCCATCGCGGCCATCGCCAGCTGCATCCTCGTCTCGCGCGTCATCGGCGTTGAACGCATCGCGCAGGAGGTCACGCTGGACGGACGCCCGTTCCGCAGAAGAAAGATCTTTAACGCCATGATCCGCTTCCTCTGCCCGTTCTTTGCGGCCGTCATCCTTATCAGCTCCATCGCAAACGCGTTTGGCCTGATTTCGATGTAACAGATTACAAAAGCCCTGATGCAGCCGCACGATTGCATCAGGGTTTGGTCTATTCAGGTGTTTTCGTAGAAGTTCCGGACAAATTCGATGAAGGCGAGCGTCTGGGGATGGAGCGCGCCGGCTTTGCGCCAGACGAGATACAAGCTCCGTCCCGCACTTTTTTCCGGGAGCGGGAAGGAGAGGAGCTTTCCGCGTTCGCAGTCCTCCTGCGCGGCCTTTCCGGAGATGATCGAAATGCCGAGCCCGGCGGCGACTAAATTTTTGATGCTCTGCTGGTCGTTGAGTCGGGCGGCGACGCGAAGCGTGGAGAGATCTAACCCGGCTTCCTCCAAAAACGCGTCCGCGCATTTCTGGCTGCCGCTGCCCGTCTCTCGAAGCAAAAGCGGCTCTTGCGCCAAAAGCGCCGGAACAGGCATTTTTTCCTTCAAAAGCCGCTGGTAACGCGGAGTATTCGGCGTGATGAGCACCATACGGTCGGCAAAAAACGGGGAAAACACCACGTCCTGCGCCGCCTCCTTTGCGCCCGTGAAGCCGAGCTCAAAGCGGCTCGCACGAAGCTGCTGCAAGACGCCGTCGCTGTCGCTTTGCAAAATCGAAAACACGGCTTCCGGGTGCTGCGCGCGAAACGCGGGCAGAACCTCGGGCAGAATGCAGCTCGAGGGAATCGTCGACGCGCCGAGGCGGATGGTTTTCTCGTCCTGCGCCCACGCGCGCATCAGCTGCTCCTGCAAATCGAGCACGTGCACAGCGTAATCGTAGATCTCGCGGCCGCGCGGGGTGATGGCAAGGCTCTTCGTTGTGCGCAGAAAGAGCGTCTCGTGGAGCTCGTCTTCCAGCTGCCGGATGTGGGCGCTGACGGTGGGCTGAGAGGCATAGAGCTTCGCGGCGGCCTGTGTGAAGCTGCCGCAATCGGCTACGGCCACAAACGAGCGCAGCTGCTTAAAGTCCATGGAGAGCCTCCTTTGTAAGCGTATCGAGGGCGGAAAGCGCATAATCTGCGTCGACTTCCGTATTGAAAAAGCCGAACGAGAAGCGGATTGTGCCGGTGGGGAAGGTTCCAAGCGTTTGATGCGCGGCGGGCGCGCAGTGAAGCCCCACGCGGGTGGCAATGCCGAAGCGCTCGTCCAGGCTGGCTGCGACCTCCGCCGGGTCCTGATGCACCGGCTGGATGGAAACAACGCCCGCGCGGCCTTCGATTCCGGGCAGGCCGAAAATTTTGATGCGGTTTTCGGCCTGCATCGGCGCGAGACCGTCCAAAAAGCGCTCTGTAAGCGCCAGCTCGTGCGCGCGGATGGTGTCTAACCCGGTTTCCTGCAAAAAGTCGAGTGCGGCGTGAAGTCCCGCAAGACCGGGGAGGTTCATCGTGCCGGGCTCCAAGCGGTCGGGGAGAAAGTCCGGCATGAACTCGGTGTGGCTCATGCTGCCCGTGCCGCCCGCGAGAAGGGGTGTGAGCGTTTCCGCAAGGCCTTCCCGGAGGACAATTCCGCCCGTGCCCTGCGGGCCAAGCAGGCTCTTGTGCCCCGTGAAGGCGACGGCGTCGATATGGCTCTGCTGCATGTCGATCGGAAAAACCCCCGCGGTCTGCGCGCTGTCTAAGAAGAATCGAAGGCCGCGGTGACGGCAGAACGCGCCGATCTCGTCGATGGGCAGCAGCGTCCCACAGACGTTGCTTGCGTGAAGGCAGAGAACCAGCTTCGTATTCTCGCGCACGAGACCCTCCATCGCGTCCAAGACCAGCGTTCCGTCCGTGCGGCAGGGAATGCGGCTAAAGCTTACGCCGATAGCTTCCAATTGCCGCAGCGGGCGCATGACGGCGTTGTGCTCCATGGAAGACACCAGCACATGATCGCCCGGATGCAGAAAGCCTTTGAGCAGAATGTTGAGGCTCGTTGTGATGTTCGGCGTAAAGACCACGCAGCGCGCGTCCTCGCCGTGAAAGAGCGCGCAGAGCTGCTGCCGCGTCTCGAAGACGAGCTCTTCTGCGCTGTAGGCAGCCTGATAGCCCCCGCGCGAGACATTGCTGCCGCAGCTGGTCATATACCGGTAAACAGCCTCTGGCACGCATGCTGGCTTTGGGAAGCTGGTGCTGGCGTTGTCGAGATAGACGGACGGCATACGAATCCCTCCTTTGTTTTCTTGATTGTACCAACCATTTATCAAGAATGCAAATAAATCAAGCGGAAGAACTGTTTATTCGACAATCGCGAAGTTTTATCAAGGAAACCGATAAATAGAAAACAGCTATCAGAAAAGGTGATTGGACTTTCTTCCGGCGATCTTTTACAATAAATACAGTTGGCCGATCCCGAACGCGGTTCGGACGATTTTTCGGCAACCGATATTCTTGTGAAAGAGCAACGAAAAGAAAGAAGGAGAGTTTCCTATGACGCTCAAAAACGAAAAACGCAACATGATTTTCGCCGGTCTCGTCATCGGCGTGATCGCGTCGCTGCTGGTGCTGTTCGGGAATCCCAAGAACATGGGCTTCTGCGTGGCCTGCTTCCTGCGCGACACGGCGGGCGCGCTGGGCCTTCACTCGGCGGAGGCCGTGCAGTACATCCGGCCCGAGATCATCGGTCTGGTCTTCGGCAGCTTTTTCATGGCACTTGCCAAGAAGGAATTTTCTCCGCGCGGCGGCAGCGCGCCCGTGACCCGCTTTGTGCTCGGTATGTTCGTGATGATCGGAAGCCTGATGTTTCTCGGCTGCCCGTTCCGCATGATTCTCAGACTCGCGGGCGGCGACCTCAACGCGCTTCTGGGCCTGGCCGGCTTTGCCTGCGGCATTTTGGTCGGCGTGTTCTTCCTCAATAAGGGCTACTCCCTCAAACGGAGCTATGCGCTCACGAAGGCGGAGGGCGGCGTGTTCCCCGTCCTGACGCTCGCGGTCCTGGCGCTGCTGCTTGCGGCTCCGGCATTCATTCATTTCAGTGAGGCGGGCGCCGGCCCCGGCGCGATGCACGCGCCCATTCTTATCAGCCTCGCAGCTGGTCTTATCGTCGGCGCGCTGGCGCAGAGGACGCGGCTTTGCATGGTCGGCGGCATCCGGGACCTCGTTCTTTTTAAAGAGACGAAGCTCATTCTCGGCTTTGCAGCGATTCTGGTTGGCGCTTTGGTCTGCAACCTCATTCTCAGCGGCACCACCGGCACAAGCTACTTCCATCTCGGTTTTGCCGACCAGCCTGTTGCGCATACGGACGGCCTCTGGAACTTCCTCGGCATGATGCTCACGGGCTTTGCCTGCGTGCTTCTGGGCGGCTGCCCGCTGCGGCAGCTGATTCTCTCCGGCGAGGGAAGCAGCGACAGCGCCGTGACGGTGTTCGGCCTTCTCGCGGGCGCGGCTTTCTGCCACAATTTTGGCCTCGCGTCCTCCGCAAAGGGCCCGACGGCAAACGGTAAGGCCGCTGTGATCATCGGTCTGGTTGCTGCGCTGGTAATTGCCGGCGTCAATACGTTCAAAAAGGAGAATGCGAAATGACAACTGTGGATGCAAGAGGCTATTCCTGCCCGGAGCCCGTCATCATGCTCCGCAAGGCGATGGCAAAGAAGGACGCGGAATATACGGTGCTGGTCGATAACGCCGCGTCGAAGGAAAATGTGACCCGCTACGCAGAGCACGAGGGCTACACGGTCTCAGTCAGCGAAGCAAACGGCGAGTACACACTGACGATGGAAAAGTAACATGACCTACATTGCAACGTTCTTTTCTCACTTCGGCGCGGTTCGCTACAAAAAGCTCTGCGACGCACAGGGCTTTGCGGCGAGGACCATGCCAGTTCCGCGCAGTTTATCCAGCTCGTGCGGAACGTGCGTGCGCTGTGAGGGCGGTTTCGTCACCCCCTCCGGCGTGTGCGCGGAAGAGGTCGACCGGATCGCCGAGGTGCGGGAGGACGGATACGTATTAATCTACAACAGCGAGGAGCGTGCACATGGAACCTGATGTAAAACTGACAAAGCTCGCCTCCTGCGCGGGCTGCGGGGCAAAGGTCGGCGCGGGAACGCTCGTCAAGATGCTGGACGGCTTCCGCACGCACACGGACCCGCGCCTCATCGTCGGCTACGATAAGAGCGATGACGCGAGCGTGTATGTGGTATCGGACGACACGGCCATCGTTCAGACGACGGACTTTTTCCCACCGATCGTCGATGACCCGTTTCTGTACGGCCAGATCGCCGCAACGAACGCGCTGAGCGATGTGTACGCGATGGGCGGCGAGCCGAAGCTGGCGCTCAATATCATGTGTCTGGCGGACTCGATGGACGACAAGACGGTGCGCGAAATTCTGCGCGGCGGTTACGACAAGGCCTATGAGGCGGGCGCGATCATCACGGGCGGCCACACCATCCACGGCGCGGAGCCCATTTACGGTCTGGCGGTCACGGGCTTTGTGCATCCTAAACGGGTGCTCACCAATTCAGGCGCGAAGCCGGGGGACGTTCTGATTCTCACGAAGCCTCTTGGCGTGGGCATTCTCACGACGGCGGCAAAGGCGGATTTGGTAAAGCCCGAGACGATGAACGCGATTTACAAGCAGATGGCGACGCTCAACAAGACCGCGCGCGATATCATGCTCCGCTTTACGGTCCACAGCTGCACCGACGTGACGGGCTTTTCCCTCATGGGGCACAGCTTCGAGATGGCGCAGGGCAGCGGTATGAGCCTGCATATCGACAGCCTCAGCGTTCCGTTCCACATGGAGGCGCTCGAGTTTGCCGATATGGGCTTTATCCCCGCGGGCGCGTACCGCAACCGGACGTACGTGGAGAAGGGGATTCTCAAAAAGTGCGAAATTCCCCGCGCGCTCGAGGACATTTTTTATGACCCGCAGACAAGCGGCGGCCTTTTGATCGCCATTGCGGAAAAGGATGCGAAGGACTGCCTTGCGGCGTTGCAGGCGGAAATCCCCAACGCGGCACAGATCGGCTATGTGACCGAGCTCCATGAAAACTATCTGATTCTTGAATAAAAACGAATGCCCGCCGGATGGAGCCCATCCGGCGGGCATTTTTTGTATAAAGAAAACCACCGGCAATGCCGGTGGTTCCAAAAAGCTTTAGCTATGCCCAGAATAAATATCCGAGCAAAGCGAGGAAAGGTTACTAAAACCGATGGAGAGGAAATCTATGGGTTTTGCAAATGTAAAAAGAGGTGCCCTACCGCTATTTCAAATAGCAGCAGGGCACTCCACGCAAGCGATACAAAATCGACGAGCCTATAGGCTCAGCTAGTAATAGGCCCCAAGGGGGCCTGCACAAACCACCGGCACGGCCGGTGGTTATGATTGCAGCGCATGCGGAGCGCTTGGGTGGGACGATGTGGGCGTCGTCTCCTACGCACCTTCCGGAAGTCTTCCGCGGGAGCACAGATTGTACGCTGCCGGAGGATTCTGCGCAAAAAACCGGGCTGCGTCGCAGCTACGGCACAGCCCGGAGAAAGAGAGGCGAACGAAATTATTTGGCCAGCTGGCGGTTTTCCTCGTCGAGTCTTCCAAGGAAGTTCAGGAGCAGCGCTTCATCCTCCTTGCTGTCGGCAAAGAGCTCCAAGCTGTCGCCCTGCTCGCTGAGCAGACGGCCGAGCGCGACATACTCGCTCATGGCGCTCTTCAGGTTGAAGATGTCGCCCTCCAGACTCTCAAGATACACTCTGCCCTTGCACTGATGCACGACCTTACGGAATTCTTCTACCTCTTGAATGTTCTGCAGTTTCATAACATAACCTCCCATGTATGTTTTCGGTTGATTTCTTTTTCACTCTGCAGGCAGTATACGCCATTCGCGGGAAAAACGCAAGACAGAAAATATACGAAATAAACAAAAATAAACATTGGCATTTGTTATAATCAAACAAAATAAGAGGAAGAAATTGCAAAATTTCGGTTCAGCGCTTGTAGAACGGGGTGGGGACGATCTCCATCTCGACCTTGCGGCCGCGCACATCGGCGTAGACATGCTTGCCGACTTCCGCGTCTTCGACCGGAACATAGCCCATCGCGACACAGCAGCCGAGATACGGCGCGAACGTGCCGGAGGAGGTCCAGCCGATCTTCTCACCATCCGGGGCGGAATACAGGTCGCAGTGCTCGCGCACGATACCGCGGCCAACGCCCTTGAGGCCCACGCGCTTGACCTCGGGCGCGCCGAGCTTCACGAGCGCATCATGGCCGATGAAGTCCTTGCCGTCGAGCTTGCAGGGAAGGCCCGCCATTTTGGGGGTGATGTTGTCGGTCAGCTCGTGGCCGTAGAGCGGCATGGCCGCTTCCAGACGCAGCGTATCGCGCGCGCCGAGACCGCAGGGGATGAGGCCGAAGTCGCGGCCTGCTTCCAGCAGCGTGTCCCACAGCCAGACGGTGTCTTCCGCCTTGCAGAGAATTTCGTAGCCGAACGAGCCCGTGTAGCCCGAGCGGGAGACATAGGTTTCCGCGCTGCGGCCGTTCCAGGTGAGCGTAGCCTTCGTGAAGGAGTAGTACTTTTCGGGAAGCGCGCTTTCTTCGCAGAGCTTCGTCATGATTTCCTTGGAAACGGGGCCCTGGATGGCGATCTGGCCGAACTCGTTGCCCGCGTCATGGTAGCCGGGATGGCCGGACAGATGCGCCTCCACCCATGCCGCGTCCTTATCACGGTTGCCGGCGTTGACGACGATGAGGTAGTCGTCGGCTTCCATGCGGTAGACGATCAGATCATCGACCACACCGCCTTCGTCGTTGCAGAACATGCCGTAGCGCATGTCGCCGTTCTGCATTTTGGAGATGTCGGTGGTGACGAGGTGCTGGATGTTTGCAAGAGCGTCCTCACCGTGGAAGACGAGCTCTCCCATGTGCGACACGTCAAAAAGGCCGGCCTTCTCGCGAACGGCCATGTGCTCGGCCAGAATGCCCGACGGGTACTGCACGGGCATCAGGAAGCCGCCGAATTCTACCATCTTTGCGCCAAGGGCGACGTGCGAATCGTATAAGGGTGTTTTCTTTTCCATGATAGTTTCCTCCACATCATATTTCAAAACGGGCGGTATGCTGTATTGCGCCCGTCGGGTTTACAAAAGGGCATAAAAAGGGCGCAAAGCTCCGATTGGAAGCCTTGCGCCTCTGTTATCTGCCTGAGAGATTCCCGGAAAGCTCCGGTTGCACCGTCGGCGTGCGTACATGCACTTTGCAGAGTGTCGTCGAGTTCCGGTCCTTCTGCCTGAGAGCTTTTGCTTTCCCCTTCGGCGCCGCGCGAGCGGGCTCTCCCGGAACTGTCATCCGACCCGGGCAGCGCGAACTGGTTCACACTGCCTATATCAATTTTCGATGACAGAATAACATAATTGAAATGTGGTGTCAAGTGAGAAATTGTTGTTTTTACATAAAATTAACACCAAAGGCAAATAAAAGAGTACCTACCGGAAAAAACCGGCAGGTACTGGAGTTTTATGGGCGCGATGAGACACTGCCCTACAGCACCTTCTGCAGGAATGAGACAAGGCGCGGGCTCTCGGGGTTGTCGAAGAGCTCGTGGGACGGCTTGTCCTCTTCGATTTTGCCGTCGGCGAGGAAGATGGTTCTGGCCGCGACCTCGCGGGCAAAGCGCATCTCATGGGTCACGACGATCATCGTCATACCGTCGGCCGCCAGCGCCTTCATCACGTCGAGGACCTCTCCGATCATCTCGGGGTCGAGGGCGCTTGTCGGCTCGTCAAAGAGCATGACCTCGGGGTCCATCATGAGGGAACGCACAATCGCGATTCTCTGCTTCTGGCCGCCGGAGAGCTGGCTGGGGTAGGCCGAGACGCGGTCTGCAAGACCGACCTTTTTGAGAAGCTCGATGGCTTTGCTCTCGGCCTCGTCCTTCGGCATTTTCTTAATACGCATCGGGGCGACGGTGAGGTTTTTCATCACGTCCATGTTGTTGAACAGATTGAACTGCTGGAACACCATGCCCATCTTCTGCCGGTGCAGATCGATGTTTCTGTTCTGGCGCTTGTCGCAGATGTCCGTTCCGTCGAAGATGATCTTGCCGGAGGTCGGCTTTTCAAGCAAATTCAGGCAGCGCAGAAACGTCGACTTGCCGCCGCCGGAGGGGCCGATGATGGAGACGACCTCGTTTTTATAGAAGGTGGCGCTGATGTGCTTTAAAACCTCGAGCTTGTGGAAGCTCTTGCAGAGGTCCTGGACCTCGATCATAGTCTGTTTATTTTCCATGCGACAGCTTCCTTTCTGCGAGCGATACGATGCGGCTGCTGATGAAGGTCAGAACGAAGTAGATGAGCGCCGCGACGGCGAGGCACTCGAGGCTCTTGTAGCTGAGCGCAATGACGTCGTTTGTGCGGAACATGAGGTCGGCAATGCCGATGACGGAGACGATGGACGATTCCTTGATGACCGTCACAAATTCGTTGCCGAGCGCGGGAAGGATGTTGCGGATGGCCTGCGGCAGAACGACAAGGCGCATCGCCTCGCCGGACGAGAAGCCCACGCTGCGCGCAGCCTCAGTCTGGCCGTAGTCGACGGCCTGAATGCCCGAACGGATGACCTCCGCGACGTACGCGCAGCTGTTCATGCTCATGGCGACAATGCCGGCGGCAAAGCGCGAGAAGTTGGGGATCCACGAGATATCGGGGATCTTCACGCCGATCATGGGAAGACCGTAGAAGATGAACATCAGCTGGACCATAAGGGGCGTGCCGCGGATGAACTCGATGTACGCGACCGCCAGCCACTTGAGCGGCAGAATTTTGCCCATGCGCATGGTCGCCATCAGCGTGCCAAGGATCGTGCCGAGCAGGACGGAGAACGCCGCGATGATGAGCGTGTTGACAACGCCCTGCGCGAAAAAGCTGGAATAGCGCTCGATGATTTTTCCTATCGTTTCAAAAAAAGTCATGGGAGCCTCCTTCTAAAAAATATGCAGCGCGCGTGGCTGCGCAAAACAGGCTTCAAGGCTTCGCCGCCAGCGCGGCGAAGCCTTGGTTAAAGTCTACAAAACAGGATTGAAATCTTAGGACAATTGACAGAGCTGAAATTACAGACCCAAGCTGGCTGCGAGCGCAACTGCTTCGCCATAAGCCTGCTGGTAGCTGCCGTCGGCGGTGACCTTGTCGACGACCTCGTTGACAACGGCCATCAGGTCTTCCGTGCCCTTGGCCAGAACAGCGGCCTTACCGAAGGAAGCCTCTTCTGCGGTGAATTCGAAGTCGGAGACCTCGAGCTTTCCGTCGCTGGTTGCGACCAGAGCCTCGCCGACCGCCTGGTCAACGACAAAGCCCGCAATGTTGCCGTTCTGCGTCTCGAGCGCCAGTGCCGGGTACTTTTCGAGCTCAAACAGCTCGCTGTCGGGCAGAGCTGAGAGGACCAGCTGGGACTGGATGGTGCCCTTCTGCGCGCCGACCTTCTGACCGGCCAGAGCTTCCTTGGTGGAATACTTGTCCGCGTCGCCGGTCTTGACGATGAGCAGCTGCGCACTGGTCTCATAGAGGTTCGAGAAGTCGATCTCTTCGGCGCGCTCGGGGGTCTTGGTGAACGCGGCGATACCGATATCGACCTGACCGGACTTGACAGCGGGAATGATGCCGTCGAACGCCATGTCGACAACCTCAAGCTCTACGCCGATGGCGTCCGCGATCTGCTGGGCGAGCCACATGTCGCAGCCTGCGAAGTTGGCATCGAGATCCTTGAATTCGTACGGTGCGTACTGCGCTTCGGTGCCGACGATCAGCTTGCCGCGCGCCTTGATCTCAGCGAGAAGGCCGGTGGCTTCTTCCGCGGGAGCGGCTTCTTCGGTTGCTTCCTCGGCGGGAGCGGTCTCTTCGGCGGTGGTTTCGGTCGTTTCGGTCGCTGCGGTTTCCGTGGTTGCAGCGGGAGCGGGCTCTTCGGTCTTGGCGGCGCAGCCTGCAAACAGGCCGAGCGCCAGTACTGCGCAAAGCGTCAGCGCAAGAAGTTTGGTCAGTGAATTCTTTTTCATAATACCCTCCTGTGCATGTCATACATGCAATGTGATGTAATTTATGTGTATGATTATACAGAAAATTCAGAATTTGTAAAGTCGCAAAGTTATACAACAATCGACTGCATATCGATGAATAATTGTGAAACTTTCTGTATAATCGCCAAATTCGTCCTTGTGGGGCGGAATTTTTTCAGAACCGGAGCGCTTCCAAGCGGTCGTAGGCCTCGCGGAGCTTTTCAATATCCACAGTGCATGCAATGCGGAAGTGCTGCTTGCCGGCAAGACCGAACACGTCGCCCGGGGAGACGAGGATGTGCGCGCGCTCCAGCAGTTCTTTGCAGAATTCGCCTGCCGAAAGCCCCGTCTTTTCCACGCCCGGGAAGAGATAGAACGTGCCCTTCGGCCGGACGAGGCTTAAGTACGGGATCTTTTCCAGCCGATCGGCGGAGTAGAAAATGCGCTCGCGGTAGGCCTTGATGTAGCGCTCGCGGATGCGCGCCCGGTTGTCTAACGCCGCAATTGCGGCTCTTTGCGAGATGGAGGGGGCAGAGTAGATGAGCGAGCCGTTGATCTGGTTCATGGTGGCGATCAAGGTCGGCTCCGCGATGATCACGCCCACGCGCCAGCCGGTCATGAGGAAGTTCTTGGAGAAGCTGTTGAGGGTGATCGTCCGGTCCAGCATGCCGGGGAGCGTGCGCAGCGGGATGTAGTCGCCCTCATAGATATAGGTGGTGTAAATTTCGTCCGCCGCGACGAGAAGATCGTATTCCTGCGCGATTTTCGCAAGCAGCTCGAGCGTGCTCCGGTCGTAGGCCATGCCGGTGGGGTTTGTGGGGTTATTGAAGATGATAGCCTTTGTTTTGGGCGTAATCGCCGCGCGCAGGCGCTCTTCGGAAATTGCGTAATTCTCAGACGCATACGTCGGAACATCGACGCACACGCCGCCCGCAAGCTCGATCTGGCTGCGGTACATGGCAAAGTACGGCGAGAACACGATGACCTCATCGCCGGGGTTTAAGATGGTCAGCATCGCGAGCGCCATGCCGAGGCAGCTCGAGGCCGTGACGAGCACATGATCGGGATGGAGCTCCTGCGTGAAATCCGCCTGCCACGCGCCGCAGACTGCCGAAATGAGCTCCGGGTCGCCCTTGGGGTCACCGTAGTGGGTGTGGCCCGCCTTCGCGTCGAGGTATGCCTTTTCAATGATGGCTTCGTCAGTGGTAAAATCGGTGTCGCCGATGGAAAGGTCGATGATATCGTTGTATTTGGCCAGCGCCTCGGTGTCGAGCGAGAGCCCGGAGCCCGCGTGCTGAAAACGGTTTGCGATGTAGCGTTTCATGCTCATAAGACTGCCTCCTTGCGGATGTGGGGAACGACGGTCGCGCCGTTCGGGATGACATAGATGGATTTTCCGGCGAGGTCCGCTTCTTTTAAAAGCGCCCCCATATCAGAGAACGACCGCATGCCCATCGGGCGCACAAGCTCGTCCGGGATCGAGGAATAAAGAAAAATTTTCTGCCGCTGCGCCTGCTCGCAGTTCTGGAAGAAAATATAGCCCGCAACAGTGAAGGCCTCACGCAGGCGCTTTTCGATCGTGCCGTCGAGAAGATTTTGGCACCAGCCGAAGTATTCCTCCGGCCCGCCGCCCTCCGGCGCTTCGAGCATCAAAATGAGCGTTCCGCCGGGCTTTAAGCCGGACTCGACGTTATCGACGGTTTTTGTGCCCTGATAAAGCGAAATGTCCTTCGGAAAGCCGCCGCAGCTGGCGACAATCACGTCGGCCTGCTCCGGTACATCCACCTGATAGATTTTATTGACGAGCGCGCAGCCCGCTTCCCAGGACTTCAGGTAATGCCCGGAGAAAATCGCGTGCAGCTGCATCTGCGCGTTCATGACGAGGTTCACCATGAAAAGGTGCGGCAGCATCGCGGCGGCCTCGCACATGTCCTCGTGCAGGGGGTTGCCGGTCAGAACGCCGTTTCCGATTTTGGGGTTCGAGCGCAGCGCCTTGGGGTCAAGAGAATAGGCGTGGTTGTGGCGGATGGTCTGAAGACCGCTGACGCCGGGGAGAATGCTCTTTCGGCCGCCGCCGAAGCCTGCCATGATATGGTGCGTACATGCACCGAGGCAGACGACAAAATCGGCCGTCGCGACGGTTTTATTGAGCCAGACGGGCGTATCGTGCGCGGTCGTGCCGAGGTAGACAAGGTCCTTTGCCTCGCAGTCGTGGTTCTCGACACGCACCTTGTCAAAAACATTGCTTGTTACCAACGTCCGCAACTCCTGTTCATCGCCGCCGGTGTGCGTGCCATTGGCCACGACGATGGTGAGCTTGCTGTAATCTACGCCGCACGCGGTATGCAGGTACTCGACCAGATGCGGAATGACAAGGTCCTGCCGCATCCAGAACCGGGACATATCGCTCACCACGAGCGCAACGCTCGCTCCTGCCGGAATCTCCTCGCATAAAGGCTTGCTTCCAATCGGGTGCGCCAAACTCTCCAGAAGTCCGGCGCGGATATCCTGCATTGCGGGCGCGTCGTTTCCATGCAGAACGGCCAGCACCGAGCCCTCGTCCAGCGGCACCGTGACGCTGCCATGTCCGTATGCGAACTGATACTCTTTCATGCGTTTCGCCTCTTTATACTATAATAAATATCTTTGCGCGCATTATAAACGATTCGCGCCTGCTGCGCAATTGTCAAAGCACACAAAAAGGGAGCTGCATGAAGCAGTTCCCACATGTGAAACGTTAATCTTGCTATGCGTAGGGGGCGATGCCTACATCACCCCGGCAAAATGCACCCGTTTTTACGGAAATCTTCGGCGAATTCGATACTTCCCTTGGGTCGATGTGGGCATCGACCCCTACGGACCCGACAAGGACATTGTCGGTATATTATTTGATAAATTTATCGATGGCCTGACAGAGGCTATCCAAGGCCTGCTCGTCGTCCTGCTCGACGGCATCGACGATGCAGTGCTGGATATGGTCCTGCAAAATCACCTTGCCGATATTATTGATGGCCGAGCGCACGGCGGCGATCTGAATGAGAACCTCCGAACAGTCGCGTCCATCCTCCACCATCTTCTTGACCGACTCCAGATGGCCGATGGCGCGGGCAAGGCGGTTTAAAACAGCCTTCGTGTTCGCGTGAACATGGCCGTGCGCGCCGGGTTCGGCGTGATCATGGTCATGCGGGTGCGTGTGGCTGTGGGCGTGTTCGTGCTCATGCGCCTGTTCGGCGGTGTGGGTGTCCTGCGGATTGTGCAGATGGGCGATGTGGTGCTCGTGCAGATAATCGTGATCGTGTTCCATAATGAACGGCACTCCTTTTTTCTTTGATTGGAAGTATACCACATCAGCCAAGACAATTCCATACAAAACCAGAGAAAAATTTCGGGAATTTCACAAAACCATCCCCACCCGGGGGATTATTTTCCCGATTTCATACTCTTTACAAAACGCCTGCCTGCGAGTATAATGTAGACGAAAAACTATACGGGCGGCCGGACTGCCGCCGCAGAAAGGGACAGAATTATGCATCACGATGAAACCATGCACACCCACGAGCATACCCATGCCGACGGGAGCACGCATACCCATGAGCACACCCATCCGCACGACCACGAACATCCGCACACCCATGACCACGGCTGCGACGAGCACGCCTGCGCCGCTTGCTCCGGATGCGCGGACCCCAAGCAGGAGCTGATGGCGCTGATGAAGTACATGGTCGGCCACAATACCGCCCATGCAAACGAGCTCGCGCAGCTTGCAAAGCAGCTGCAGGATCTGGGCGAGACGACGGCCTACGAGCAGATCATGCTGGCTGTGAGCGATTTCGAAAAGGGCAATCTGCGCCTTTCCACTGTGCTCACGTCCATGAACGGCTGAGGAGGATCTTAATATGTGCCTTGCAATGGTCTATACGGATAAGGCCGAGCCCGAAAACCTCGTGCTGAGCAACGTCCAGCGCATCGACTGCAAAGACGGCCTTGTGTATCTGACCGATCTTCTCGATCGGCAGGTCGTGGTCGAGGGCGAGATCGTCTCGGTCGACCTGGTCGGCAACACGACGATTATCCGCAAAACACAGAAATAATGCAAAAAGGGAGCCGCCCGGAAGATCATAACTTTCGTCCGGCTCCCCGCGTCGGCTACAGGAGGCAGGCATGCAGAGCTATGAGGTCGTCCGCGAGGTCGAGAACCAGTGCGCCAACAATCAGATGCGCGATATCTTTTTTGAAGAGATCGAGACCGACGATCCGGTCGGCTGGCTGCGCGGGTTTGTCAAGGGACGGGACGTCGAGATGAGCGTGGACAAAAAGGAAAATAGCGATCTGACCGTCTTTGTCACCAGCGGCGGCGTGACGCAGAAATTCCTGTTTACAAAAATCTGAAAAATTCCTCCGGGATTTTACAAAAAAGCCAGATCATTTTTGATATATCATTAGTCTGTTTTCTACATATTTTTATGCAATTTTTGCAAAAATGGGCTTGTCTTTGCCGGAACTTTGTGTTACGATACTTTTGTATCGAATCCGCAGAGGGAAGGGCTCCGCGAACGAGACGCAATTTTATCATTTTGGAGGCAAGCTATGAGCGTTGCGGAAATTTATGAGGAAAGAGCTGCTTTTTCGTTTGAAGTCTTCCCGCCAAAGACCGATGTTGGCATGGAAAAGCTGTGCGGCGAGGGCGGTGTGCTCGAAAAGCTCTACACGCTGAACCCTGACTACATCTCCTGCACCTATGGCGCGGGCGGCACGAACGTCGGCAAGAACCTCGAGGTGCTTGACAAGATCAAAAAAGACGGCAAGTGCACCCCAGTCACCCATTTCACCTGCATCGGCAATACCAAGGCCGATATCAGGGAAAAGCTTCAGACCTATCTCGACCACGGCATTGACCATATGCTCGCGCTGCGGGGAGACCTTCCCTTCGGCTGGACGGGCACGAACGGCGACCTTCACTATGCGACCGAGCTTGTGAAGTTTGTCCGCAAGGAGTTTGGAGACAAGTTCACCATCGCCGTTGCTGGCTCTCCCGAGGGACACATCCAGTGCCGCTCACTGGAGGCCGACATCGCATTTTTGAAGCAGAAGCAGGATAACGGTGCGGACTTCATCATCTCGCAGCTCTGCTGGGATATGGACGCGTTCCGCCGCTGGCTCGATGCGATCCGGGCTGCCGGTGTGTGGCTGCCTGTCGATGTGGGCATCATGCCGATCCTTGATCAGGCCGCGACCATCAACATGGCACTCTCGCGCAACGGCTGCGTCATGGACCGCGCGCTCTGCGAGATCATCTCGAAGAACTGGATATTCCCGAACCCGTTCGACAAAGAGCCGTTTGACGCGGACGCAGCCGGCAAGAAGGAAAGCTTCAAAAAGGCCGGCATCGAATACACCATCAACCAGATCGACCAGTACCGCGCCTGCGGCGTCGACGGCATCCATCTGTATGCCCTCAACAAGTACGACGATGTCGCTTATATCGCGAAAGCGGCGGGCCTGATTGACCTTGTTTAAAACCAAAACCCACGTGCTCCGGCGGGCTATTCGTCTGCCGGAGCCGTAAGGCGCTTTCAAAGGAGCAGTACCAATGGCAACACATACCATCGCGGTCGCCGGTAAGGGTGGCGTCGGCAAGACGACCACCTGCGGCATGATCATCGATTATCTGTGCAAGCAGAAAAAGGGTCCCATCCTCGTTGTGGATGCGGACGCAAACTCCAACCTCAACGAGGTGCTCGGCGTGGAGGTCGAAACCACGCTCGGAGACATCCGCGAGGAAATGGCAAGAGCCGAGCAGAAGGGCACGGTTCCGGCCAACATGACAAAGGCCGATTACGCGGAGATGAAGTTCAATTCCGCGCTCATCGAAGAAGACGATTTCGACATGCTCGTCATGGGAAGAACGCAGGGCAAGGGCTGCTACTGCTTTGTCAACGGCGTTCTCAAGACCCAGATCGACAAGTATGCCGGAAACTATAAATACATGGTCATCGACAACGAGGCGGGTCTCGAGCATATCTCGAGAGGCACGCTTCCGCACGTGGATACCATGCTGCTTATTTCGGACTGCTCGCGCCGGGGCGTGCAGGCGGTCGGGCGCATTGCGGAAATGATCCGCGAGCTCGAGCTCAAGCCCGGAACCATGAAGCTGATCATCAACCGCGCGCCGGATGGAAAACTCAACGCCGGCGTGCAGGAAGAGATAGAAAAATACGGTCTTGACCTCGTGGGAGTTCTTCCGCAGGACGAGACGGTATACGAGTATGACTGCGATGGCAAGCCCAGCTCCCAGGTGCCGGATAGCACGCCGGTAAAGCAGGCGCTGCACCAGATCATGCGCGATTTAAATCTGTAAGGCCAAAAAATTATGATATAGGGGGATTCAACATTATGCCTTTCGTTCCCAAGAAGCAGGCTTTCAATGCCCACATCAATGAAGTTGTGCTGGGCGTTGGCGAAAAAGCAACTGCAATCGGCGGTCAGAACGTACTGCCGTTCCACACGTTCGATGCAGAAATCAAGAACGCTCCGAAGATCGGCGTTGAGCTGACGGACTTCGGCATGTCCGAGTACACGATGCCCGGTGAGCAGGCGTTCTACGCCGGCTGCGAGACTGTGGTTGACATGGCCAAGCGTGCCGAGACGATGGAGGGCGCAGATTTCCTGTGTCTGCACTTTGAAGGCGCCGATCCCAACGGCGCGAACAAGTCCGTCGAAGAGTGCGTCGCGCTCGCCAAGGCAGTTTCCGATGCTGTGACGATGCCGATCGTCATCATGGGCTGCAAGAACATCGAAAAGGACACCGAGCTCTTCAACAAGATCGCAGAAGCTCTGGCCGGTAAGAACATCCTCGTTCTCTCCGCCCGCGATGAAAACTACAAGACCGTCGGTGCATCCGCAGGCCTTGCTTACAACCAGAAGGTCGGCGCGGAATCTGCCGTCGACATCAACCTCGCAAAGCAGCTCAACACCGTCATGACCCAGCTGGGCGTCAATGCGCAGAACATCGTCATGAACATCGGCTCCGCTGCCGCCGGCTACGGCTACGAGTACGTCGCATCCACCCTCGACCGCATCAAGGACGCGGCTCTGAAGCAGGCGGACACCATGCTCCAGATGCCCATCATGACCCCCGTGTCCTCCGATACCTGGGGCGTGAAGGAAGCCGTTATGTCCGAGGCCGACATGCCCGAGTGGGGCAGCCAGGAAGAGCGCGGTATCGAAATGGAAATCACCACCGCGGCTGCGGTTCTAGCCGGCGGCTCCGACGCAGTTATCCTGCGCCATCCGGAAGCCATCAAGACGATCGCCGCGATGATCCGCGCGCTGATCTAAGCAGAGGAGGAATGAGTTACTATGGCAGTTAAAGGTCTTGACATTTTCAAATTATCTCCCAAGAAGAACTGTAAAGAGTGCGGCAGCCCCACATGTATGGCGTTCTGCATGAAGGTCGCGCAGGGTGCCGTTGAAATTACCAAATGTCCGTATATGTCCGCAGAGGCCGTCGCCCTTCTGTCTGAGGCCACTGCGCCTCCCATGAAGACCATCACGGTCGGCGAGCACAAGCTCGGCGGCGAGACCGTCATGATGCGTCATGAGAAGACCCTTGTCAACCGCAACCTTTTCGCGGCGACGCTGTGCACCTGCATGGACGACGCGAAAGTCGAAGAGCGCATCGAGGGCATCAAGAAGGTCGACTACGAGCGCATCGGCGAGCGCGAGATGGTAGAGTGCGTCTTCGTCCATGACGCGGGCGACAGCGCGAAGTTTGTCGAGCTCTGCAAGAAGGCAGCAGCCATCGGCGACCGCACCGTCATCATTGACACCAAGGACGTCGACACCGCCAAGGCAGCGGTTGAGGCCATCAAGGACAACAAGCCCATCCTCAACGGCGCCAACAAGGATAATTTCGCGGCTATGAACGAGATCGCCACCGCGGCAGGCATCGTGCTTGGCGTACACGGCGCGGATCTTTCCGAGCTGCATGATATCGTTGCCGAGCTCGAGAAGGCCGGCAACAAGAACCTGATCCTCGACGTCACCGCCGAGACCATCAAGGAAACGTTTGCAAACGCCGTTCTCGTCCGCCGCACCGCCATCAAGGACGGCGACCGCACGTTCGGCTATCCGTCGATCGTAAACCTCGGCGTTCTGTGCGACCACAACGAGCATCTCGAGACAGCGCTCGCCTCCGTGTTCGTTCTGAAATACGGCTCGATCATTGTCATGGACAAGATCGGCTACGCAGAGGCTCTGCCGCTCTACGGCCTGCGCCAGAACATCTTCACCGACCCGCAGAAGCCGATGAAGGTCGCGCCCGGCATCTACCCGATCAACGGCGCAACGCCCGACGATCCCTGCGCGCTGACGGTCGACTTCGCGCTGACCTACTTCCTGGTCTCCGGCGAGCTCGAGCGTTCCAAGGTGCCCATCAACCTGCTCATCACCGACGCATCCGGCATGTCCGTTCTGACTGCGTGGGCCGCCGGTAAGTTCTCCTCGACCTCCGTCAAGAAGTTCTTCGACGAGTTCGATCTGGCGAACAAGATCAACAACCGCACCCTTATCATCCCGGGCAAGGTTGCCGTCATGAAGGGCGAAATTCAGGATAAGCTGCCGGAGTGGAACGTTGTCGTCGGTACCCGCGAGGCTGTAGAGCTCGTCAAGTACCTCAAGGACGGCGAATACAAGGCTGCCGCAGAGGCTGCCGCCGCTTCCAAGAAGCCGGCCGAGGCCAAGAAGACTGTCGACGCCGATGCGCCGCTGGACTTCGAAAAGATCGCTGCCTCCATCCCCGCCATCAAGATCCGCGACGACCTCGACGCACATTACAAGCAGAGAGATCCCGAGTCCCCGAAGTTCGTCACCATCGGCGAGCGTATCCACTGCATCTCCCCGGTCATCCGCGAGGCAATGGCGACGTTCAACCCCGATCCCATCCTCGAGCGTGCTGCGCAGCAGATCAAGGCTGGCGCAACGTACCTCGACGTCAACATCGGCCCGGCCGAATCCAATGGTCCGGAGCTCATGACCTGGGCGGTCAAGCTGCTGCAGGAGAACTTCAACAATGTGCCTCTGGCGCTCGATACCGCCAACAAGAAGGCAATCGAAGCCGGTATCAAGGTCTACAACCGCACGAACGGCAAGCCCATCGTCAACTCCGCTGATGCAGGCTCCCGTATCTCCTACATCGACCTCGCCGCTGCCAACGACGCGATCTGCGTGGCGCTCTGCTCTGCCGACGGTATCGCAAAGGACAACGAAGAGCGCATGATGCACTGCCACCATATGCTCGAGCGCGGCCTGTCCCTGGGCATGGAAGCGACCGACCTCTGGTTCGACCCGCTGTTCCTCGTCGTCAAGGGCATGCAGGATAAGCAGATGGACGTTCTGAACGCCATCAAGCTGTTCGCCGACGAAGGCCTGAAGTCCACGGGCGGTCTGTCCAATAACTCCAACGGCGCGCCGAAGAACGTTCGCCCGATCATGGACTCCGCGCTGGTTGCCATGGCGATGATGCAGGGCCTGACCTCCGCCATCGTCAACCCCAACGACCTGCGCCTGATGGAGACCATCAAGTCCTGCGACATCTTCAAGAACAACGAGCTGTACTCCGACTCCTATCTGGACGTCTGATTTTCCATGTTTATACGCGGTTCCCTGCCGGCTTTCGGCAGGGAACTGTGCCATTTTGTCCCGGAACGCAAAATGGCGGCGTTTGCCGCAGAAAGGCACTTTGGGACACACATAAGCAATTCAATATTTCAGGAGGGTATTTATGAGCGTATTAACTGATCTGATTTATGGCGGCTCGAATGCCGTCGCCGGTCTGACCGAAGGCGCGGTCAACGATGCAATTGCCAAATATGGCGCAGACAAGGAACTCGCGTTCCCCGATACTGCTTATTTCTTCCCCACGATCTATGCGGCAACCGGCGTGAAGGTGAAAACGCTCGGCGATCTTCCTGCCTGTGTTGGCGTGCTCAAGAGCCTGATTACCAATCAGGAGGATCTCGGGCAGGCGCTCAATGCAGGTCTTGCCACAGCGGTCGGCGCGGAAATTCTCGAAGGCCTCAAGTTTGTCGAGCCCAAGGAGAGCTATGAGAGCGCAAGAGTTCCCGGCATCGGCTTCGTGCCCGATCCCATCATCCGCTCGCTCGGCGTGCCGCTGGTTACGGGCGATATCCCCGGCGTGGCTGTTGTGCTCGGCAAGGCCGAAAACGGCGAAGACGCGGCGAAGGTCGTCAAGGACTACCAGTCGAAGGGCATTATGACCTTCCTGATCGGCGATGTGATCGAGCAGTGCGCAGACGCCGGTGTGAAGATGGGCCTTGAGCTTCGCGTCATTCCGCTTGGCCACGACGTGACGGCTGTCATCCATGTTGTGACCGTCGCCATCCGTGCGGCCCTGATCTTCGGCAATGTGCAGCCGGGCGATCTGGCGGGCCTTCTTGCCTATACGAAAGAGCGCGTTCCCGCGTTTGTCAACACCTTTGGCGCGATTGACAATGTCGTCGTCTCCGCGGGCGCTGGCGCGATTGCGCTGGGCTTCCCGGTTGTGGTCGACATTGACCTCGGCGAAAATCAGGTTCCGGGCGCGCTGGAGAGCTGTCTGGACCACAACGAGACCGTCAAAAAGTCTCTCGAGCTGCGCGGCATCAAGATCAAGTCCAAGGAGCTTCCGATTCCGGTTGCGTTCGCAGCGGCCTTCGAGGGCGAGATCATCCGTAAGGCCGATATGCAGGTCGAGTTCTGGTCCGCCAAGAACACCACCTGCGAGCTCGTTCTCGCCAAGGGCATGGACGAGGTTGAGGACCACAAGATTGTCATCGACGGCCCCGACATCGACTCGGGCGACCTTGAGTACGCGCTTGCTACCTGCATCTATGTCGCGGGCAAGAAGATGCAGCCCGACTTTGAGTCCGTCATCGAGCGCAAGATCCACGCCTGGTTCAACTACATGGAAGGCGTCATGCACACCGGCCAGAGAAACCAGTTCCGCATCCGTATTTCCAAGGAAGCGTATGAGAAGGGCCTCCGCCTGACGCACTTCGCAGAAGTCCTGTACCACATGATCACGGACGAATTCGAAGCTGTCGTCGACAAGTGCGAGGTACACCTGATCACCGACCCCGCGAAGGCGACGAGCTTCCTCAACGACGTTGCCATGCCGCGCTACAACATGCGCGACGACCGTCTTGCCTCCATGACCGACGAGTCCGTCGACCGCTTCTTCACCTGCATCCTCTGCCAGTCGTTCGCCCCGGCGCACTGCTGCGTCGTTACCCCCGAGCGTCTGGGTCTTTGCGGCGCGGTGTCGTGGCTCGATGCGAAGGCGACGTATGAGCTCAACCCGAACGGCCCGTCCCAGCCCATTATGAAAGAAGGCTGCCTCGACGAGCGCACCGGCCGCTATACGACTGTCAATGACGCGATCAAGGACGCAACGCACGGCGCGGTCGAAGAAGTCACGCTGTACTCCATCATGGAAGACCCGATGACCTCCTGCGGCTGCTTCGAGTGCATCTCCGGCATTGAGCCGATGTCCAACGGCTTCATCGTCGTGAACCGCGAGTATGCGGGCATGACCCCGGCCGGTATGACCTTCGGCGAGCTGGCCTCCTGCACCGGCGGCGGCGTTCAGACCCCGGGCTACATGGGCCATGGCCGTCACTTCATCTCGTCCAAGAAGTTCATCCACGCCGAGGGCGGTATCGAGCGTATCGTCTGGATGCCGAAGGAACTCAAGGACGACGTGGGCGAGAAGCTCAACAAGACCGCCAAGGAGCTCTATGGCATCGAGAACTTCACCGATATGATCGCCGACGAGACGATCTGCACCGATTGCGACGCGCTGCTGACGTTCCTGCAGGAAAAGAATCATCCAGTGCTTGCAATGGAGCCGCTGATGTAATATAATAAGCGTAAGCTGCGTGCGCGGCGCGCGATGGGCGGGAATTCCCAACCTGCCTTGCGTCATGACGCGTAGAATACCGCTGCAAATTGTATGGGGGAGGGCGTATGTCCTCCCCTTTTTTGTAAAGTGTTTGCATGATGCGGACATATATGATAAAATGTCCGTAATTCGAGAGTATACGTGTGGGGACGGCCCGTCCACAGACGTATGGACTTGAAAATGTACCTACACCGAAAGGAGATTCCATCCGATGTATCAGATTACCTTCCAGTTTGAAAACGGCGGCAAGCCCGTCATTGTCGACGCTGCCCCCAATACCTCGCTGCTGGACGTTGCGAAGGCGGCCAACGTCGCCATCGACGCGCCATGTAACGGCAACGGCTCGTGCGGCAAGTGCCGGGTCAAGATTTTAGAGGGTACGGTCGACTCTACGCCCACGCACCATATTTCCGAGGAGGACTACGCGGCCGGTTGGCGTTTGAGCTGCGCGAGCAAGCCCACGTCCGATGTGGTCGTGCAGGTGCCGGACATTGCCTCCGCCTACCAGAGCCGCATGAAGACCGCCGACCTTTCTACCGGCGAAGAGGTTGCGACGTTCAATAAGCTTCAGGAGGACATCCGCGAGGCGGGCGTAGACATCAGCTGCGATTTCGTTTCCGCGGTTCTTGAGCTCTCGGAGCCCACGCTGGACGATACCATGCCGGACACCGAGCGGCTGGCGCTTGCCGCGCAGGACGCGTTTGACGGCTGCACGGAGGTCAAGCTCACCTATCATACGGTCAAGAAGCTTGCCAAGACGCTCCGCGATGCGAATTTCAAGGTACAGATCGCAGGCACGCTCGACATGGGCGTTCTGACCGTCATGGACGTGACCGGAAAGCTCGATGCGCCCATGATCGGCTGCGCGATTGATATCGGCACGACGACGGTTACGGGCGTGCTTCTCAATCTCGAGACCGGCGAGGTCGTCGCGAAGGCCTCTTCGGGTAACGGCCAGATCCGCTACGGCGCGGACGTGATTAACCGCATCATCGAGCAGTCGAAGCCCGGCGGCGTGAAGCGCCTGCAGGACGCGATTTTAAAGGAAACGCTCGTGCCGCTGACGGCTGTCATGTGCAAATCCGCGGGCATTACAGCGGACCGGATTTTACGGGCGGCCGTTGCGTCCAACACGACGATGAACCATCTGCTGCTCGGCGTGGACGCGGACCCTGTGCGCATGGAGCCCTATATCCCGACGTTCTTCCAGTGGCGCGGCATGGTCGCAAAAGACCTCGGCTTCGTCGCGAATCCCGACGCGGAGGTTCTCGTTGCGCCGAACATCGGCTCGTACGTTGGCGGCGATATCACTGCGGGCACATTCGCAAGCTTAATTTGGAATAAGGACGAATTCTCACTCTTCATTGACCTCGGCACAAACGGCGAGCTTGTCTTCGGTAACCGCGACTTTATGATGTCCTGCGCGTGCTCGGCGGGTCCTGCGTTTGAGGGCGGCGACATTTCCTGCGGCATGCGCGCAACGGACGGCGCGGTCGAGGCCGTGTCCATTGACAAAGATACCATGGAGCCGAAGCTCACCATTGTCGGTGACGAAGGTCAGAAGCCTGTCGGCATCTGCGGCTCGGGTATCATCGATGTGATTGCCGAGCTCTACCGTACCTCGATCATCTCCTCGAAGGGCAAGTTCGTCCGCGAGGGCGGCAGAGTCGCCCACGACGAGCACGGCATGGGGCGCTACATTTTGGCGAGACCCGATGAGAGTGAGACCGGCCGCGAAATTTCGATCACCGAGGTCGATATCGACTCGTTTATCCGCGCAAAGGGCGCCATTTTCTCGGCCATCAATATTATGCTGTCTAGTCTTGATATGGACGTTTCGGTTCTCGAGCACGTCTATGTCGCGGGCGGCATCGGCTCGGGTATTAACATGGAAAACGCCGTGCGCATCGGCATGCTGCCGGACATTGACCGCGAGCTCTTTACGTATCTCGGCAACACGTCGCTTGCCGGTGCGTACGCGATGGTACGCTCGGAAAACGCGAACCAGAAGGTGGACGAGATCGCGTCCAACATGACCTATATGGAGCTTTCGACGAACCCGCGGTACATGGACGAATTCGTCGCGGCCTGCTTCCTGCCGCATACAAACCGCGAGCTGTTCCCGTCGAGCGTGCAGGAGTGATGGTATGGCAGAGCTGAACAAAAAGGACGTACAGAACAACAAGGAAGAGGTTCCGTTTGCGCACTATGAGGCGCGCTTCCGCGAACTGGACCCCGAGGAGGCTGCGCAGCGCTGCGGCGTGAAGTTTGAAAACGGCGCGTTTACGGTGACGCTGCTGGGAGACGAATACGTCATCACGTGGCCGGAGTATACCATCTCCGCCGACAATCCCAGAGCCTTCGCGCGCAAAAATATCCCCACGCAGACGTTCCTGCTTCGCTATCTTCTCGAGGGTAAGAAGGCAGGGCCGTGGCTGAGCTTCAAGACCTTCCGCGAAATGCCGTGGGGCGAGCTCTACATCAGCCCCTATACCGGGCGTGTTCTGACAAGAGCCGCGTTTACGTTTGGCACGCGCGTCGGAAAGTTTGCCGCGGCCTGCGAGGCGATGGGCGGCGCGAGAGTCGAGCACGGGGACGCGGGGTATGAGTTTGAGCTCCTGCCGGGCTACCGGATGCAGATCATGGTCTACGCCGGGGACGACGAGTTCCCACCCAGCAGCCAGGTGCTGTATTCTGACAACTTCGAGACCGGATTTTCCGCCGAAGATCGCGTGGTCGCAGGCGATATCCTGATTTCCAGTATCAAAAACTATTTCTGAGGTATTGAAAATGAGCTTTGTATATAAGGGCCTGAGCGCAAATTTTGAAAAGCTGACTGTAACAGATCACGAGCTCGAGCGGCAGTTGGTGCGGCTCCAGCAGCAGACCCCGCGTGCCGTTCCGGTCACCGATCGGGCGGCCAAGCTCGGAGACGAGGTCGTGCTCGATTACGCGGGCTTTGTCGACGGCAAGCAGTTTGAGGGCGGCACGGCCAAGGAGCAGGTGCTGACCCTCGGCAGCGGTATGTTCATCCCCGGCTTTGAGACGCAGCTCGTGGGCGCGGAAAAAGGTGCGGACGTGCTCGTCACCGTGACGTTCCCGGAGGACTACCGTGCAGCCGAGCTTGCCGGAAAGCCCGCCGAATTCAAGTGTCATGTTCTGGAGATTCGCGAGAAAACGCCGTATGAGCTTGACGATGTGTTCGCCAAAGAGGTCGGCGGGTGCGAAACGCTCGCGGAGATGAAGGAAAAGCTTCGTCAGAGCTTACAGGCGTACTATGATGACCGTGCCGAGATGGAGGTGCAGGACAGCCTCATGCGGCAGGCCGCCGCGACGCTCGACTATACGCCGACGGATAAGGAGCTGGAAGCCGGCATCGACGCGCAGGTGGAGTTACTCAAGGCACAGCTGGGGCAGAAGGGCCTGACGTTAGACGCCTATCTGCAATTTACCGGCCAAACCGAGCAGAAGCTCCGCGAGGACGCAAAGCCGGAAGCAATCAACAGCCTCCGCATCCAGAAGGCCGCCGACCGCATCGCCCTGCTCGAGGGCATTGCTGCGACCGATGAGGACTACGCAAACGAGCTTGCCGCCATCTGCCGCCAGAACCGTATGACGATGGAGCAGCTGCGGCCGCACATCAACGCGCAGTTTGAAGGAAGCGTTCGCGATAACATCCGCATGCAGAAGGCCATCGCATTTGTCCGGGCGAACGCGCGTGTGACGGTGGTCGATGCGCCCGCCTCAAAGGAATGATTCCGGCAGCGAGGATCTTCGAGATCTCCTAAAATTAGGATATTCCATGCGCGAAATATCTCCTGGCAATTCGGACAATATTTCCACGTAACTAGGAATGCAATTTGTATAAAAGCACCTGATAGCCATATCGGCCCTCAGGTGCTTTATATCATATGTGACATATCGCACAAAGAAAAGCGGCCGTTTCCGTGCAAAGCTACAAAACGTTTTTTAGGTATTGACTTCCAAAATACTTAGTGCTATTCTAAGAACGAACCGATAAAAAAGTATCGATTCCGCACGGCGCTGTTGGCTGCGGAAGAAGGGATGTACAGCGTCGAAGCTATTCTTTCCCGGGGGGAGTGAAGGCCCCGGAAGAACAAGGAGGAAATATCCATGGCAATCGAATTTAAGGATGGCAAGTACGTTGACCCCCAGACCGGTCGAGTCACGCTGGACCCGACCATGTACAAGGACTGGCAGATCGCTGAAGAAGCAGAAAAGAACCTGCCCTCTGTGGATTACTTCCGCGAGAAGCTCGGCCTGCTGCCCGAAGAGATCATTCCTTACGGCAAGACCCCGAAGATCGACTTTATCAAGGTTATGAACCGTCTGAAGGATAAGCCCGACGGCAAGTTCATCGAAGTTACCGCCATCACCCCGACCCCGTTCGGCGAGGGCAAGTCCACCGTCTCCCTGGGCCTGATCGAAGGCCTTGGCAAGCTGGGCCTGAACGTCGGCGGCGCGCTTCGTCAGCCCTCCGGCGGCCCGACGATGAACGTCAAGGGCACTGCTGCAGGCGGCGGCAACGCACTTCTGATGCCGATGACCGAGTTCTCCCTCGGCCTGACCGGCGATATCAACGATATCATGAACGCGCACAACCTGGCGATGGTCGCTCTGAACGCGCGTATGCAGCACGAGCGCAACAACAACGACGAGTGGCTGGCCAGCAAGGGCCTCAAGCGCCTCGACATCGACCCCAAGCGCATTGAAATGGGTTGGGTCATCGACTTCTGCGCGCAGGGCCTTCGCAATGTCATCATGGGCCTCGGCGGCCGCCTCGACGGCTTCCTGATGGAGACCAAGTTCGGCATCGCTGTCGGCTCCGAGCTGATGGCCATCCTCGCTGTCGCCCGCGACCTCAAGGATCTGCGCGAGCGTATCGGCAAGATCGTTGTTGCCTACTCCAAGAGTGGCGAGCCTGTCACCTGCGAGGACCTCGAGGTTGCCGGCGCCATGACCGCCTGGATGCGCAACACCATCAACCCCACCATGTGCTACACGGTTGAGCATCAGCCGGTTCTGGTTCATGCAGGCCCGTTCGCAAATATCGCCATCGGCCAGTCCTCTGTTATCGCTGACCGTCTGGCCCTGAAGCTCTTCGATTACCATGTCACCGAGTCCGGCTTCGCTGCCGACATCGGCTTTGAGAAGTTCTGGAACGTCAAGACCCGTCTTTCCGGCCTGACCCCGAACGTCTCCGTTCTGGTTGCGACCGTCCGCGCGCTCAAGATGCACGGCGGCGGCCCGAAGGTCACCCCGGGCGCACCCCTTGCCAATGAGTACACTGAGGAGAACCTCGAGCTTCTCGAGAAGGGCACCTGCAACCTGTTCCACCATGTGAACACCATCAAGAAGTCCGGCATCAACCCGGTCGTCTGCATCAACCGCTTCTACACCGATACCGACGCGGAGATCGCGCTCCTGAAGAAGCTCTGCGCCGAGCACGGCGTCCGCTGCGCGGAGTCCAACCACTGGCGCTTCGGCGGCGAAGGCGCGATCGAGCTGGCCAAGACCGTTGTCGAGGCTTGCGAGGATCCCGTCAACGTCAAGTTCCTGTATGACCTCGAGATGCCGCTGCGTCAGCGCGTCGAGCTCATCGCGAAGGAAGTCTACGGCGCAGACGGCGTCGAGTGGGCACCTCTGGCTGTCCAGAAGGCTGAGCGCTTCGAGTCTGACCCGAAGTACAAGGATTACTGCACGATGATGGTCAAGACCCATCTGTCCCTGTCCGACGATCCCACCAAGAAGGGCGCACCGAAGGGCTGGACGCTGAAGGTTCGCGATATTCTCGAATACGGCGGCGCAAAGTTCCTCTGCCCGATGGCTGGCACCATCTCCATGATGCCCGGCACGGCTGCCAATCCCGCCTATCGCCGCGTCGACGTCGACACCGAGACCGGCAAGGTTTCCGGCCTTTTCTAAGAGAGAACCGAGCTACATACGCAAACCCAACCGGGAGGCGGCGGATATCCGCCGCCTCTCTTTACGAATAAGGAGAAACATCCATGGATATGACGACAAAATCCTGCCGTGAATTTGTCACGGTTCTGGCTTCCAACGAGCCTGCCCCCGGCGGCGGCGGCGCGTCCGCGCTTGTCGCTGCGCTCGGTACGGCGCTCGGCAATATGGTGGGCTCGCTCACCATCGGCAAGAAGAAATATGCCGATGTCGAAGAGGAGATCAAGGCGCTCATGAAGGAGTGCGACGACCTTCAGACCCAGCTTCTCGATCAGGTCCCCGCCGACGCGGAGGGCTTTGTGCCCCTGGCGAAGGCCTATGGCATTCCCAAGGACGATCCCAGCCGCCCGGAGATCATGGAGAAGGCGACCATCACAGCCTGCCAGGTCCCAATGCACATCATGGAGCTGTGCTGCAAGTCTTTAGACGCAATCAAGATCTTTGCCGACAAGGGCTCGCGTCTCGCGGTTTCCGACGCGGGCTGCGGCGCTGTGATCGTGAAGTCTGCGCTGCAGGCGGCGTCTTTAAACGTCTTCATCAACACCAAGACGCTCGCCAACCGCGAAGTCGCGGAGGAAATGAACGCGAAGTGCCTCGGCATGCTCGACACCTACGGCAAGCTGGCCGACGAAATTTTTGAGACCGTGAAGGCCGGATTCTTTAAATAAGGAAGGAAGAACGAAACAATGGCAAAATTACTGCTTGGCAAAGAAGTCACCGCTGCGATGAACGAAAAGCTTCAGGCGCGCGTCGCGGCGCTGAAGGAAAAGGGCGTTTCCCCGAAGCTGGCCATCGTCCGCTGCGGCGAGAACCCCTCCGACCTGTCCTATGAAAAGGGCGCAACCGCGAGAGCTGAGCTCATCGGCGTGGAGGTCCAGAAGTTCGTTCTGCCCGAGGACGTTTCGAAGGAAGACCTGATCGCGCAGATCGAGGCGATCAACGCCGATAGCTCCATCCATGGCTGCCTGATGTTCCGTCCGCTTCCCAAGCACCTCAAGGCCGACCAGGACGAGATCTGCAACCATCTGGCTGCCGCGAAGGACGTCGACTGCATGACGGATCTCTCGAATGCGGGTGTGTTTACCGGCAAGAAGCTCGGCTTTGCCCCCTGCACGCCGCAGGCCTGCATGGAAATTCTTGACTACTACGGTATCGACTGCAAGGGCAAGAACGCTGTCGTCATCGGCCGCTCTCTCGTCGTCGGCAAGCCTGCCGCGATGATGCTCATGGCCAAGAACGCGACTGTCACCGTCTGCCACACCAAAACCGTTGACGTGGCCGGTATCGCGCGCAAGGCAGACATTCTCGTCTCCGCAGCGGGCGTTCTCAATAGCCTCACGAAGGACTATGTCTCCGAAGGCCAGATCGTCATCGACGTCTCCATCAACTGGGACCCCGAGAAGGTCAATGCCAAGGGCGGAAAGGGCGCCATTGCGGGCGACGCAGTCTTCTCCGAGGTCGAGCCGATCGTCGGCGCGATCACCCCGGTTCCCGGCGGCGTGGGCTCCGTCACAACGTCCGTTCTGATCGGCCATGTGGTCGAAGCTGCCGAGCGTACGCTGTAAGATCAAGATAGCGTTTCTGCCGCCGGACGTCTTTTCCGGCGGCAGTATTTCTCAAAGAGAGGGAATGATTGCATGAAAGAAAAGTTTAAGCTGCCGGAGCAGGCGATCCGCCTCTGGTTCTGGCTGTTTGCCGCACTGTGCCTGATTGCGGCAGTGCTCATGCCGGACCGTGGGCAGATGGTCGAGGGAATGTTGCGGCTTTGCACGCTGCCGTATCAGTCAGCCAACAGCTATTTTGACGCGTCGGGCGGCGGCTTTGCCGGGACGTTCCTGAACGCGGCAGTTGTCTGCGCCATCTGCGCAGCCATTTATTCGCTTCCCGGCAGCAAGCCGGACGGCGTTTCGGTGCTGGCGTTTTTCCTGACGGCGGGCTTCTGCTTCTGGGGCATTACGGTGCTCAATATCTGGTTCTGCTTCGCGGGCGTGCTGCTGGCATGTCTTGTGCGGAAGGTGAACCCCTGCACGCAGGGAAACGTTTTCCTGTTTTCGACCGGCATTGCGCCCTTGATGACCGACCTTCTCGTCCGCTATCCGGGTGCGGATGCGCATGGCGTGACGTTTTTCGGCGCGGCTTTGACGCTGGCGGTCTGCTTTGTCATTGGCCTCGTTCTGCCGGCAGGGTTGACGCACAGCCCGAAGGTGCACAAGGGGTATGATCTCTACTCTGCTGCGGTTCCGATGGGACTTCTGGCCTTTTTCCTGCGCGCGGTGCTCTATCGGGTGCTGGGCGGAACGCTTCCGGACGGCGCGGGCGTCGGCGCAGGCGACGGGAACTGGACGGTCGCGAATCTGTTCTGCTTTGCGGCCTTCGCGCTGGCGCTGGTGCTGGGACTGCTGCTCGGCGGCAGCTTTAAGCAGTACGGCGCGCTTTTGAAGGATACGGGCGTCGGCGCGGATTACGGCACAAAATACGGCGCGGGCACGGCAATTCTGAACTTTGCCGTCTACGGCCTTTTTATTGTGCTGTACTATAATCTGATCGGCGCAAAATGGAACGCGGCGACGCTTGGGTGCGTGCTGTGCATGGTCTGCTGCTGCTTCAAGGGAAGCCATCCGGCAAACGTCTGGCCAATCATGGTCGGCTATGTCGCGGCGTCGTTTTTGACGAAGGCGCTCTGCGCGGCGCTCGGGACGGACTTTACGACCGCCATCAACGCGCAGGCGATCGTCATCGGTCTGTGCTTTGCAAACGGCCTGAGCCCGGTCGCGGGAAATTACGGCTGGCTTGCCGGTATCGTGTTTGCCATGCTCCACTACGGCCTTGTCACAAGCGTACCGTTCACCCACGGCGGGTTCCTGCTGTATAACGGCGGCTTTACGGCAGGCCTGATCTGCACGCTGTTCATCCCTGTGATGGAAGTCTTCTTTCGCACAAAGCAGGAAAAAAGCGAGCTGAAGGCCCAGAAGTAACCGGTAGAAAGCAGGCATTACAAAAGGAGGCTGTCCCATGCACTACTGCGATAATTGTCATCTGGTCTGCGAAGGGCCAGTGTGCCCCTATTGCGGCAAAGCGCACCTGCGCGCGCCGGAGGACGGCGACTACTGCTATCTTGCGACGATGGTCTCCCCGTGGGGTGAGGCAATGCAGGAGCTTTTGACGGACGCGCAGATCCCGTGCCTCACCCGGCAGGCCAGAAGCGTTCTGTATTCTGTGGCGTTTGGTCAGACGCACGCGGAGCTGGAGCTTTTTGTGCCGTTTGCGCATCTCGAGCAGGCGGCGAGTCTGCAAAAGAGCCTTCTGACAAGCGAACTGACCGAGCAGGAAACTCCGGGACCCCCCTAATAACAGCCATCGCGCCGCAGCCTGGGAAAGAACTGCGGCGCGATTTTTGTTTTAGGAGGATGAGAGGTTCTCTTTGGAAGGGGATTTTGCGGCTCAGTCGGCGAAGAGAGGCGTCGAGAGATAGCGGTCGCCGGTATCGGGCAGCAGAACGACGATGGTTTTGCCCTCATTTTCCGGGCGCTTGGCAAGCTCGATGGCGGCCCAGATGGCAGCGCCGGAGGAAATGCCGACGAGAACGCCCTCGCGGCGGCCAAACTCCTTGCCGGTTTTGAATGCGTCGTCGTTGTCGACGGCGATGATCTCGTCGTAGACCTTCGTGTCGAGAACCTCCGGGACGAAGCCCGCGCCGATGCCCTGAATTTTGTGAGGGCCTGCAACGCCGGTGGACAGGACCGCCGAGGTCTTGGGTTCCACGGCTACGACCTTCACGGTCGGGTTCTTGGACTTCAGGAACTTGCCCGTGCCGGTAATGGTACCGCCGGTGCCGACACCTGCGACGAAGATGTCGACCTTGCCGTCGGTGTCTTCCCAGATTTCGGGGCCGGTCGTCTCAAAATGCGCCTTGGGGTTCGCGGGGTTCACAAACTGGCCGGGGACAAAGCTGTTCGGAATTTCCTTTGCCAGCTCGTCTGCCTTCACGATCGCGCCCTTCATGCCCTTTGCGCCCTCGGTGAGCACCAGCTCCGCGCCGTAGGCCTTCATCAGCTGGCGGCGCTCGACGGACATGGTCTCTGGCATGACGATAATAATGCGGTATCCGCGCGCGGCAGCGACGGAGGCAAGGCCGATGCCCGTGTTGCCGGAGGTCGGCTCAATGATGACCGAGCCCTTTTTCAGAAGGCCCTTCTGCTCTGCGTCGTCGATCATCGCCTTGGCGATGCGGTCTTTGACCGAGCCCGCGGGATTGAGGTATTCGAGCTTGGCGAGAATGGCGGCCTTGAGGCCATAGGCCTCTTCCAGATGTGTGAGCTCCAGCAGAGGGGTGTTGCCAATGAGCTGATCGGCGGAAGTATAAATGTTCGACATATCAAAAATCTCCTTTTCAGACAAATATTCAAAATTCAGATTGTTTTTAGCGGAATCATCGTTTCCGGCCAGCGGCGACATCGCGCGTACTGGGCGGCGGGGGAAAGAAGCTTTGTCATGCAGCATCCCGGCCTTCTGTTATTTATACCACCTACTTGGTAGGTTGGTATAGTTATAGCACGGCGCGCGCCATCTGTCAAGCAAATTCTGAAATTTTTTCCTGCCTTCTATTCGGCCATCCGGCCGCCGAGCGCAAAAAAGTACCCGTTTCGCGAACGTATCGCAGAGCGGGCGCTTGCATTTTTGCACAATGTATCAAAAAAGTTCGTAGGGGCGGACGCCTCTGTCCGCCCGCAGAAAATCCGGTTCTTTCGAAAATCTACGGAGAATTCGTAACTTCCAAAGGACGGAAAGCCGCGTCCGCCCCTACGGTTCTTTTGAAATTTTCCGGGAGGTTCGTAGGGGTCGATGCCCACATCGACCCGGCAGAATGCACCTGTTTTTTCGAAAAGCTCCGGCGAATTCGTTGGTGCCCAGTGGGGCGATGTGGGCATCGCCCCCTACGCATGTTTGAGGGATTTTCGTGTATCCGTAGGAGTGTAGGTAAGCCTAAAAAATCAGCCGGCAGGCTCCGGGGTTAAGCGTTCTGCAAGTGTCCGCATGCTCTTTGCAAACGCGTCGGGATCGAGGCCTGCGTATTGCACGACGGCGCAGCGCCCGGCCTCCATTGGCGCCTCGCGCAGATAAAACTCCGGCAGAAGCGGCGCGGACAGTCCCACCTCCCGGAGCTTTTCCGTAAGAACCGCTCCACGCTCTTTCGTGTGGAACGCCAGCAGGAAATGAAGCCCCGCGACGGCCTGCTTTGCCTCGCAGAGCCCAGCCAGCTCCGGCTGCGAGAGAATGTCCAGCAGCGCCTGGAGCCGCGCCTTATAGTGTTTTCTCATCCGCGAGACATGCCGCTCAAAGTAGCCGCCGTCTAAAAACCTTGTCAGCGTCAGCTGCTCAAACGACGGCACAGCGCAGCTGTAAAAGCCCATCGTCTCCTGCCAGATGGGAAGCAGCGCCTGCGGCAGAATCATGTAGCTGATACGAAGCGCAGGCGCGATGGTTTTGGAAAACGTGTTGAGGTAGATGACCCGGCCTCTTGTGTCAAGGCTCTGGAGCGTCGGAACCGGCCGCCCTGAGAAGCGGAACTCCGAGTCATAATCGTCTTCGATCAGGAACCGGCCATCTGCGCGCTCCATCCACGCGAGAAGCTCCTGCCGCCGCGTGATCGGCATGACCGTTCCCGTCGGGTACTGATGCGACGGCGAAAGGTGCACGATCTGCGCGCCGCTTTCTTCCAGTTCTTCCACGCGCACGCCGCTTTCGTCCATCGATATCGGCACGACCTCCGCGCCACTTTTTTTGTAGACCTGCGCAAGCGTCCGGTGGCATGGGTCCTCGATCGCAAAGCGTCGGTTCCTGCCTAGAAACTGCACGAGAAGCGCGTAAAAATACTCCGTGCCCGCGCCGATGACGATCTGCTCCGGCTGCACGACAAGCCCCCGCTGCCGCGCAAGCTCCCCCGCAATCGCCTGCCGCAGGGGAGAAAGCCCGCCGTTTGGGACCGGCTGGAGGAGATACTGACCCTCATCCAGAATGACGCTTCGCATCAGCTTTGCCCACACGGAAAAAGGAAACAGCTCTGCTGCGGCACTCTGCGCGATCTCCGGCTCCTGCGCCTTTTCCGGCAGGCGCGCGGGACGGACAGGCGGCTGCGCCAGAAGCGGCATATGTGCCACAAAATAGCCCGAGCGCTCGCGCGACGTGAGATACCCCTCGTCCAACAGCTGCGCGTAGGCCGTCTCGACGGTGATCTTGCTGAGGCTCAGGTGCTCGGCCAGCGCCCGCTTCGAGGGAAGCTTCTCCCCGCCGGGGAGCAGGCCGGATAAAATGTCTGCGCGAATGGCTTCATAGAGCTGGGCGTAGAGCGGGGTCTTGCTCCGCGGGGAAAGCTCATAGGTTCGAATCATGGCGGCCTCCGATCTGGCCTTGTAAACCAGAATTATTTTGGCAATTTCTAAAATGCCAGTCTATGCTATAATAGCTGAACGCAAAGAAAAAGTCAACGGAGGAGTTCCTAACATGAAAGAGAGAAAGTTTTCAACCTATCAGATCGTATTTGTCGCAGTCATGGCAGCGCTCGTCTGCGTCGTGACGTTCTTCCGCTTCCCGCTTCTGGGCTCGAAGGTGCACTTCGCAAACGCCATGTGCCTGCTCTCCGGCATGCTCTTTGGCCCGATGCTGGGCGGTCTTGCGGCAGGTCTCGGTTCGATGCTCTATGACGCGCTGTTTGGCGGGTACGATTTTATCAACTGCCTCGTTACGTTTGTGTCCAAATTCCTGATGGCCGCGATCTGCGCCTGGATCGCCTTCGGCGGCAAGGAAGAGGGCAAGGGCAAGCATGCGCGGCTTGTGGTCGGCAGTGTCGTCGGCGCGCTCAGCTATGTTGCGCTCTACATGCTCAAGACGTATATCTTCCAGCGATTTGTCCATGGCTACCCCCTCGACGCGGTCGTCGTCACGATGGGCGGCAAGCTTCCCGCGTCCTTAATCAATGCTGTCTTCGCCATGATTGTCGCGCCGATCCTCTACGCGGCCATTGCCCCGGCGCTGCATCGCAAAGGCATGCTCGAAAAGCTGCGCAAGTAATCAATCGATACAGAAAAGCGGCAGACCCAAAAGGGTCTGCCGCTTGTGCGTTATTCGGCTCGGTCACATCGGATCGCGAGCCTAGACTGGCCGCCGACGGTGCAGGTGAAAAGCGTCAGGTCCCAGTCTCCGCTTGTCATATCGGAAACGGCGTAGGGAGAAAGCGTCTCAAGGGACGAGACCGCGTAGGAAAACACGTTGCCGTCCATGTCCGTGAACGTGACCGTGTCGCCCGGCTGGAGCTGGGGAAGGGATGCAAAATGGCTGCGGTAATTGTGTCCCGCGATGACGAGGTTATCGAGATACGCGGAGCCGGAATACCGGCAGGGAGTGATTTGCAGCGCGTCATAGCTCCATTCGCTGATGATGGGAAGCGACAGCTCCAGCGCGGGAATGTCCAGAACGCCGATATAGTTCCGCCCATCAATGGTTTCTTCCGGCATGGCCATCTCCGGGTTCAGCACATAATCCGGAACGAACGCTTCTTCTAAAGCTTCTCCGGAGCTAAGCGGCGGAAGCTCCGATTGCCGGGAAGAAAGTGTGGGAGTCAGGCGCCCCAGAACAACGTCCACCGACATGCTCGCCATTGCGTCGCGCCAGAGGTTATAGGCCGTGAGAAGAAGCGCCGCGAGAAGCAGCAGCAGGCCCAGTGCGGTGCAAAGCTTTCCTCGCTTACTCATGGCCGTTTTTCCTCTTCGAAAGCGCACCGAAAATCAGAAGCAGCAGACCCGCCGCCGTGAGCACCGGAACCGGCCACCAGAGAAGTCCCGTCTGCGGCAGCTTCTGCCGGTCGAGCGTATTCGTCAGGATGAGGGTATTCCCCGACTGCTGCACGCTCGCCGTATAGCCCGGAACGGGGCTTTCTGTTACCGTCCAGACGATTTCCGAACCGTCCGGATTGTACCGGGGAAGATCGCTCCACGTGCGCTGCCAGCCATCCGCGCGGGTGAGCGTCTTCGTGTCATAGACCGCGCCGTCTTTTAAAAGCGTGACGGAGACCGAATCCGGCCGCTTTTGCTCGTAGCCTGCGTCGTTCCAGCGCTTGAGCACGGTGCGCGTCACGGTGTCGCCATCCGGATTTCCCGGGCGATAGGTGTTGGTCACGAGGAAGCTCACGCCGTCGCGCGTAATGCGGACGGTATAATTTTTGGGGACGCGCTCAGTGACACGCCACTCGATTTTCGAGCCGTCGGCGTTATATTCGGGAAGGCCGCGCCACGTATGGCGCCAGTTGTTTTCTTTGTTCAGCGTCACGGTGTCATAGAGCTTGCCGTCCCTCAAGAGCTCGATCACGACCTCGCTTGGCCGCAGCTCCTGCACATCGTCCTGCCAGAGCTTGATGACCCGGCGGTCAACGGTATCGTCGGATGGGGAAGGGGGATTTTCCGTTCTCGTGTGCTTGGGGCTGGCCGTCACGTCGTAGACCCACGCATCGTTCTCTAAATTTGGAAGCGAGACAAGAAACGGCTCGGTCGTGTACGTGTATCCGCCTGCCGTGTGCTTTTTTCCGACAGCCAGATACAGACCCGGCGCAAGGCGGTCCGTTTCGTTCGGGAAGGTCAGAGAGCCGGATGCGTCTGTTTTTCCGGAATCGAGCGGTGTCAGATTATCGCGCTCTGCGTAGGCGGCGAGCGTCTCGGCCAGCGCCGTCCATTCGGCGGCAGTGAGATTTTCAAGCGTCACGGGGTAGGCGGTAAAATTGCCTGCGAGGGTAAAATTCGCGTACGTGTCAACGCTTGCGACATAGTAGAGCTCAAACGGGACGGACGCAACGGGCTTTCCGTCGTGGCGGTACTCAATCGTGAGGCGCACGTTGCGGCTCGTATCGATCGCGCCCGCAGCAGCTGCCCGAACGGGAAACAGCGCAAGCAGGCAAAGAATGCAAAGAGCCGAAGCGCAGACACGTCTTGTCCAGTTTCGCATGGTGGTTCCTCCAATAAGGTTTGGAAATATGTCATAAAGGTTTGTAGGGGCGGACGACCCTGTCCGCCTATGAGAAGTTACGAGTTCGCCGGAAATTACCGTATAATCGGATGATTTTGCGGGCGGACAGAGGCGTCCGCCCCTACGGATTTTTCGAAATCCTCCCGTCTGTGCGTAGGGGTCGATTGAGCACATCGACCCAAGGGAAGTTACGAATTCGCATTGGATTTTCGTAAAAACGGTTCGTATTGCCGGGGCGATGTGGGCATCGCCCCCTACGAAGAAGGTCGTTCGTTTACGTATCGTCCCGGCTCTTTTTCTTGGGCGCGGCGGCAAGCAGCAGCAACAGCGCCAGCAGCAGCGGGATGGCGGCGATGGGAGCGACGAGCAGGGGATCGATGCGGATGGCGTCGGCAGTCAGGCGCACGGCCTCGGACTGATTATCGACGCGGTGTCCGCGCACGAGCATGCGGTGGGAATTGACGCCGTAGGGCGTGCAGGTGACGAGCGTGCAGAGGTCCTTACCTTCCTCCGCGGCCAGGGCCTGAACCTCGCTGGGCAGGACAATGAGAATGCGGTCGACCTCGTAGGTGAGCACCTCGTCGAGCGTGCGGATGACGAACAAATCGCCCTCGGCGAGCTGGTCTAAATTCGTAAAGAGTTTGGCGCTGGGAAGACCCCGGTGGCCGGAGAGGACGCAGTGGGTGCTCTCGCCGCCGACGGGAAGCGAGCTCCACTCTAGGTGTCCCACGGCGACCTGAAGCACATCGTCGCTCGTGCCGTGGTAGATGGGGAGCGAGACCTTGATCGTCGGAATCTCGATATAGCCCATCACGCCGGAGCCGTCGATGTCGAGCTGGCTGTTATAGTCCTCGCGCTCTTCATCGGTCAGAGCGAAGAGGGTTCCGCGCAGAAACAGATCGCGGTTATACTGCCCCGCACGTTGCAGCAGTTCGTCGTATTTGCCCTCGTCCATGCTTTTCACGGCCTGGTCATATGACGCGACGGCCTGCGAGGCATGCAGCGAGTTCCAGTAGTCGCTTACGGTGGGGTAGAGCAGCAGGGACAGTCCCGCAACCAGCGCAAGAATCAGAAATATATTGATCAGCTTGTTTTTCATTGCGGGATTCTCCTCGCTGCCGGAAAGGGACGAAAGAAATAATCCTCCGTCCCTTTCCGGTAGATATCAAGTTACTTAGTTGTCGGCCTTGCCCATGCGCTTTTTGGTCACGAGCAGAACGCCCGCGCCAACGACGAGCAGCGCGCCGATGACATAGAACAGCGTTGTGCCGATGCCGCCGGTCTCCGGAAGCGTTGCGCCAGAGTTGTTGGCGATCTCAAACTGCATGCCGGTAAGTTTAATCGTGCTGTCATTCAAGGTGATCCACGCAGGATCAGTCAGTAGATCCATTGTGGCCGAGGTGTGGAAGGTGAATTTGACAGGTTCAGCAAGCAGGTTATAGCCGTTGGGGGCCTTCGTTTCATAGAGGTAATAGTCATGCTCGCCAAAACCGGCGATGGTTGTATCGCCCAACTCGATAACATAGGTGATGTGCTCTCCAGCGGTAATCTGATCGGCAGTGGCAATATCATACGGAGCAGTTGACGACTGACCCGCGGGGGCGAAAAGCGCGATCAGACCCGTTGTGACGGCTGGGACACCGTTTTCGTCGCACTGCATTTCGCTGACCTTGAGATTCGGGTTGCGGGAGAGGACGAACTTTGCACCGTTCAAGATTTTTGTGTTGTCTTTGCCGTCGACCTTGCGGATGATGGCCGGCAACGACCAGGCGTTGACCGTGCTTTCGGGGGTTTTGCCGGTGCCTTCGCCGTTGGGATTGTTGCTGTATTCAAGCTGCGCTGTGTTTGTGTTGTGTTTTTGCCCAACCTGGTAGAAGTCGGCCTTCTCGTTCAGAACAGCGGCGTAGTTGATATACAGCTTATCGCCCGGTTGGAGTTTGCCATCCGCAATGGCCTTGCTGATGTTGATGGTGATGTCAAAATGGGAAGTCTCACCAGTATCGCCGTGGGGGTTAAGCACAATCGTGTAATAGTCGCCCGCGAGCGTATCTGTCGGATCGTTGTCGATTACGATGGATACGGAAGTTTTGTCAGTAGTAACCTTGGAGGTGAAGCCCACAGTCATGGTATCATGGACGATGTAGGTGTAACCGTTCGGATAGCGGGAAACGTCCGGAACCGAAGTGATGATGCGGAACTTGACAGTGTCGCCAAGCTGGAAGGCAACGTTGCCGGTAGTGCTCCATTCACCGGTGTTGTTGTTCTGAATCTGTTTTTCCAGCGTAGGCTTTTCGCCCTTGGGCGTGGCAGTCACATTGGCAACAACCTTCATCAGATAGGCGGTATAGAAGTCGTTCGTATTCTGCAAGGTGTTGTCCTTATCCTTGACGAGGTAGTAGCCTGCCGACAGACCGGAGATCACATAGTTGCCGGAACCGTCCTTCGTGCTGCAATCGGTGTGGACATCCGAGAGGAAGGGGGCAATTTTTTTGGCAAAGGCCCGTGCCTGCTCGACGGTTGTCAGCAGTTCTGCTGTTGCAGCGGCAGAGACGGGGAAATCCTCTTTAAAGCCCTCTTTGTTGGTGTCAACGCCGTCGCCCCAGACGATGTTGGAGAGAATTTTGGAGGTGTTTCCGCCTTCTCCGGTTGCCGGAGCGTGAAGGTCGCCCTTGAAAATCTGATAGGCCTCAAAGGTGTGGTCGGCGACGGTTCCGCTGCCATTGACAGTGATGGTGTAGGTCGTGTCCGCGGCCAGCGCTGTGACGCTCAGGGAGAACACGATCGCCAAAACCAACAAAAGTGAAAGTAGTTTGCTTGTCTTATTCATATGCTTTTCCTTTCTCAACACGTTTTTAACGTTCTTAACATCCATATAACTTTTTCACAAAAAAAGAATACCATATTCCGACACGTTTTTCAAGAGATAGTTAAAAAATAATTAAGGGAAAAAAGTTCGGGGGGGGGTTGAAATCATTCTATAAATGTATATAATATAGAAAGAAATATCTGAAAATGTCGGTTTTGTAAGGCAAATTTTCCCATGAACCATGGAGCTCGGCCTATGAATGATTTTCTTTCACGCGATGTTAAAAAATTCCAAAAACGTCGCACCCGCCGCCGTGTTTGGCATAGCGTGCTGACGGTTCTTGCATCCGTCGTTGTCTTCGCGACAACATACGCGCTCATCTTGCCGGCGATTACAATGACTGCCGCACACGCACACGATGAGAGCTGCTACACGCAGGTCACAACAACTGAAAAGGAAACTCTTGCCTGCCCCGTGTCAGCGGAGAGCGGGCTTGTTGTCGTGCACCGGCACGATTCGCGCTGCTATGACGAAGACGGCATGCTTGCATGTCCTTTGCCGGAGCTTGCGGCGCATGTACATACTGAGGCCTGCTACGACTACCCCGAAGCGCATGTCCACACAGATGCGTGCTATTCGGAGGAAAGAGGCGAGCTGATCTGCGGTCTGGAAGAAGGAGAGGAGCATACCCACACGGACGATTGCTACGCGTGGGAGACGGTTTTGTCCTGCGGCCAGACGGAGGAGGAGCCTGCCGAGCCGGTGCTCGTCTGCGGCAAAAAAGAGATCGTTCTGCACCGGCACGACGAGGATTGCTACGCCGCGGACGGAACGCTTACCTGCGCGCTTCCGGAAGTGATCGAACACCAGCACACGGGAAAATGTTTCAAGACCGTTCAAGTCCCTGTGGACACGCAGGCGCTCACCTGCACGAATACGGACCCTGACCATGTGCACACCGCGCTGTGCTACGGCACGTGGGTTTTGACCTGCGATCAGGGAACCGACGACACGACCCCGGACACACCTGCGGACGAAGACCCGGCGGACGATCCCGGCTCCGAAGACCCGGCAGAGGATGAAGATCCGGACGATGCGGATTCTGAAGACCCCGGCGCGGAAGACTCCGAAAATCCCGAAGACCCGGAGAACCCCGAAGACCCGGAAAATCCGGAGGACGAGCAGCCGGAAGACGGCGCGGACACCTACGCGTCCGAGCAGATGACGCTGCGGTACTACGTTTATCTCGACGGCTCGCTGGATCCTGTTTTGGAGGAGTCCAGAACGCTCGAGCGGGAGAACGGACGCTATTACATCACGGCGCAGCAGCTGCAGACCGTGTACGGTGATTTTGGTTTCGAGGCGGACAGCTATCAAGGAGAACGCTTCTTCCCGCATACTGATCTGCACGGCACATCGCTTATCTGGGCGGACGCGCCGGCGTATCCGGCCGAAAACGCGGACGGAACGCAGGAATGGCGCATTCCGCTCAGCCGCACCACAACAAGCTATATCTACTATCTGCCCCACAACACGCGGGACTACGGCAGCTACTTTGAAGGCAGTGCCTCCAACACCAATGCGGCGCTCATCAGCGACAACACGTTCTACACCGTGAACATTTCCGCGCCACCCGATGCCGCGTCGGAGAGCAAGATCTATCACGTACTGAACGGAGCGACGTTCAGCGTCGAGCTGTCTGTGTTCGACGACTACACCTGGAGCTACACCAACCTTGCCGATGGCAGCGAGATCACGCCGAGCGATGTGCAGGAGCTGGAAGGCGGCAAGCTTTTCATCAAGTTCCGGAACGTCTCGCATCCCATCAAGGTCACTGCGCGCAAAACGATCGCCGACGAACAGATCTATACCATCCGCTACCATGCAGATACGCTCGCCGACTGTCTGGAACGAATCAGCAGTGCGGTTAGCGCCAACGCGCAGAGCGTTATCACCGACGGCAAGGTCGGCGGCATGGCGACGCTTACCGAACAGGTAACGGTCACGGCGGATACGATCTATCCGCTCCGTTCGCCGGATTCGCTGCGCGTGGTGTCGCAGGCAGACCCGACCAGACAGGCCAAGCACTATTTCTACACCTTCCGCGGCTGGCGCGTCAAGGAGACCAACACCGTTCTCGACCCCGCGCAGCCGCTGACGGCGGTGCAGCTGGCGGGCTATGAAAACGGCGGCGTGATCGAGCTGGAGGCGGTCTGGAGTGTAAAAGACGCAAATGGCAGAGCCACATCCGTCAACTTCTTTATTCACCTTTTCTGTGAGATCAAGGACTTCCACAGCAACGGCTTCACCAACAACCCGGTCGGTGACTATACCAAGTCCCTGTTCACCACGACGCTGCTCGGAACTGATGCACTCTCCTCGTCCGATAACCTTCTGGTTCTTGCGCCTCCGACGACTGACGCAACGGCCTACGAAACGGATGACATCCTGCGCACCATGACGGATACGCCCTACGATGGCCTGACGATGGAAGCATTTCCCTCTGACCGCGAGATGTTCGCCCTGCTCCGCGAGAACAACTACACCATCAAAATCGGCAATAGCACGATCCCGCAAAGCAAGCTGACTTCAGACTATTTTCAGGTTCGCTGGACCAACCTCAAATACGATATCAGCGACGGCTGGCATGTCGACGGTGTGCTTGTAGCGAAGGAAGCAGAGCTCCGCGTAACGAAGACATTCCTCGGAAGCGCCGCAGCCATTGCAAGCGTTAAGGCGCAGACCGGCGAGATGGAATACGGAATCCGGATTCAAAACACGACGACGAATGCCGAAGAGCTCCTCCTCACGCTCAACCCTGCCGGGCAGGAGCCGCGCGCGGATTGCGTGGGATATGACGACTACGATGCCGCCAGCAATACCTATACCTGGATCGCCAGCGGGCGCGTCGACAGTATCTATGCGCTTTCCGAGCAGAACTATCTTTTGCAGGATGTGCCGTCGACCTCCTATTACCGCATATCTGACATGGCAAAACCGGGTGACTGGCAGAACTATGACGATGACAGTCAGCTCACCACAGCTATGGTCTCCTACGCGACGGATACCCCGGAAAACAGGTACCGCACGGTATCGTTCCGCAACAAGTATGTCGATGCCGGCACGTTGACGCTGCGAAAGTTCGACTCCTTCACACACAATGGCATCGCAAATGTGGAATTTCTGCTTACCGCAGATGACGGCGTTAGCGGCCAGCATCTGCACCGCAAGCCGGGAACGAGCATGTATACCAACACCAGCACCTCCGGTTCGGAATATACCGAAGCGACGGGGAACAGGATCGTGACGGACGTGAACGGTGACGCATACCTTCGCCTGACACCCGGCGCATACACACTGCAAGAGACATTGCCGACCGGATACAGCGGAGCTGCGGAGATCCGGTTCACTGTCGACGAGGCGGGCCGCCTGACCGCGCTGACCTTTGACGGCGCGCCGGCCGCCTCTTCGCCCGGCGGCGTGGCATCCGGTGTGGGAACCACGCTTCTGGCCATTATGAATGATTCGCAAGTTCTGACGACAGTTACCGCAGTGAAGGATTGGGGCGAGGTGCCGGACGAGTGGCGAAAGCCGGTGACGGTCACGCTGATGTGCGACGGAGCGCCGCTCGGCGGTGCAGACAGCGAATATACGAGGGTTTTAAGCGCAGACAACAACTGGACATGTGTCTGGGAGAATCTGCCGCTGTTTTTGGACGGTAAGGTTGCGGACTATACCCTCAGGGAGATCATGATCGGAGATACGCCGTTCGATTCGACCTTGCAAGATGGCTATAGTGAATACGCCGTGACGCACGAGCCAGCCAGATACCGTGAGGGTGACGCGGGAGATTACAAGGATCCTGCCACGTGGGTCGACGGGAGCGGAGAGCGGCACTACGCAAAGCATGTACTGCTCACCGTTCACAACCGGCCGGACGGCGATGTGGGTAAAATCACGGTCACGAAGCTGTTTGCAAGTATCGACGGAAAAAAGCTGGAGAAGATCGACGGCACATACACCTTTGCGCTTTACAAATCGCCGGATGCAGCCGGAACCCCGGTCGCGACTGCGTCCGTGATCTACGGAAACGGCACGATCACGCCAGAGGACGGTATTGTGCGCTTTGAAGGCCTCACGCTCGGCAAAACGTATTACGTCTTCGAGCTCGACGACAGCGGCCGGCCCGTTCCGGATGGCGAGACCAGAATCATCAGCGGCATGCCCTGCAGCGCCGTTGGCGGCGGAACGGCCGTGGCGCTCTCCCCGGAGCATCCCGGCGGCGAGGCCGAAATTACGAACCGCATCAACTACGCCGAGCTTCCCGAAACGGGCGGCCATGGCGCGCACGCGATTTACGCGGCGGGAGGAGTGCTCCTTGCCTGCGCGCTGATGCTTCTGCTGCTGCAAAAACGGCGCAGAGGGCGCGGATAACACACAAGACGGTGGTGAAACCCTATGACCAATAAGGAGCTTCGAAAGCTCAGCCGCGCCGAGCTCATCGACATTCTCTTTGAGCTGCAGACGCAGAATGAAAATCTGACTGCGGAGAACCGGGAGCTCGCCGCGCAGCTGGAAAGCCGGCAGCTTCAGATCACTGAGGCCGGCTCCATCGCGGAGGCTGCGCTCCGGCTCAACGGCGTCTTTGAGGCCGCACAGGCCGCGGCGGACCAATATGTGCGCTGCACGAAGGACTCTCTGACCATTGCCGAACGGACGCTCGCTGCGGCAAAACGGCAGGCTGATACCCTCGTGCAGGAGGCGACAGCGCAGGCGCAGAAGCTCCTTGCAGATGCAGACGCGCGCCTGGAGAGCAGCTGGCCGCAGTTTTTGCTGGATGACAGCGCGCAGCAAACAAAGAACGGAGAATAAGCATGCCCCATACCAAAGAAACCTCGCTTCCGACGGCGGAGCAATTAGATATGGAACGCCGCCGTCTGCGCTATAAGCGCCGCTATAACCGGACGCTCCGGAGCACGGTCGCGATTTTGATCGTCGTTGCGGCTCTGGCCGTTCTGGCGGCGACGCTCTGGATGCCGGTGCTGCGCGTATATGGAAGTTCCATGGCGCCGACGCTTCATAACGGGGAGATCCTCGTCAGCGTAAAGACCAAGGACTTCTCTTCCGGTGATATCATCGCCTTTTACCACGGCAACAAGCTTCTCATCAAACGCTATATCGCGGGCTCGGCCGACTATGTCAACATCGACGAGGACGGAGCCGTCAGCGTGAACGGAACGCTTTTGGACGAGCCGTATCTTGCAGAAAAGGCCTATGGCGAGGCGGATATTGAGTTTCCGTATCAGGTGCCCGATCAGCGCTATTTTGTGATGGGCGATAACCGAAGCGTGTCCATTGACTCGCGCAGCAGCATCGTCGGCTGCATTGCCGGAGACCAGATCGTCGGCAAGGTCGTCTTCCGCGTCTGGCCGCTGAGCGCCTTCGGTCCTCTGAACTGAGAAATATAAAGGATGCGCCTAGGGTGTATCTGAAAACTCCCAACGCACCCGGACAGCGGGCCTTTTAGCGGTGTGCCGCGTCATTTTTCCTTGAAATACGTCGGTATTCCTGCAAAAAAATGTCTTGCGCAACGCAAAAATTCCTCGCTGCCGGTCACATCGTGAGTTTTCAGATACACCCTAGCATTATTATTTTCGTAGGGGGCGATGTGGGCATCGTCCCCTACGCGTTGTCTGCAAGTCTGTACAAAATGATAACGTCATGCGTTATCCTGCGGCAGGAGCTGTTCCTTATGGCGGAAGTAGTAGCCATAGCCGGTGAGGTCGGCCAGCACCCAGCCGATGGGGATCGCCATCCAGATACCGATCTCTCCGATGCGCCCGGCCAGCGGATAGGCAAGCGCGACGCGCGTGCCAAGCGAGATGACCGTCAGCACGACGGACATGCCCGGGCGCTTGACGGCGCGATAGAACCCGTAGAGCAAAAACAGGCAGCCGATGCCGGCATAAAACGCCCCCTCAACGCGCAGGTACAAAACGCCCGCCGCGAGTACCTCCGTCTCCCCCGCCTGCACGAAGATGCACATGAGCGGATTTGCAAAGATACACACGAGCGCGGAAATGACGACAGAAAACGCCGCGCTGGCAATGGTCGCCTGCCGGAAGCCCTGTTTGAGGCGCTCTTTTTGCTCCGCTCCGTAGTTTTGCGCCGTGAAGGTGGAAAACGCGTTTCCGAAATCCTGCACGGGAAGGTAGGCGAACGAGTCGATCTTCACCGCCGCGGCAAAGGCCGCCATGGTCACAGGGCCGAAGCTGTCGACAAGCCGCTGGATGAGAAGGATACCAAAATTCATCGCCGACTGCTGCGCGCAGGTAAGAAGCGACAGATCAAGAATCTCCGCGAGCATCGCGCGGCTGAATGTACGATCGTCCTTCCCCGGCAAGAACTCGCGGCATTTCAGAATTGCGTAGATGAGAATTCCGATTCCTGAGACATACTGCGCCAGCACCGTCGCAATCGCCGCGCCCGCAATGCCCCGGGAAAACACGAGCACGAACAGAAGATCGAGTCCGACGTTCAAAATCGCCGCCGCGCCGAGGAACCACAAAGGCGCCACCGAGTTTCCGACCGCGCGCAGCAGGCACGCAAAGAAATTATAGAGAAACGTCGCGATGAGCCCCGCGAAAATGATGACAAGATACTCCCGCATCGAGTCGTACAGCTCCGCCGGGATTTGCAGAAAGCGCAGAATCGGGTCTAAAAACGCGTAGACCAGAATGTTGAGCGCCGCCGTCACTGCGAAAATCAAAATGAGCGCATGCCAGACCGCGCTTCGAAGCGAGGCATAGTCCTTTTTCCCGAGGTAGATCGAAAACAGCGCGCCCGCGCCCATCGAAAGGCCGAGGAAAATGGATGTGAGAAACGTCATGAGCGTATACGCAGAGCCCACCGCCGCCAGCGCGTTTTTGCCCAGCGCCTGCCCGACGATGAGCGTATCCGCGATGTTATAAAACTGCTGAAGTAAATTTCCCGCGATCATCGGCAGCGCAAACAGCAAAAGCCCCTTTGTGATATTCCCCTTCGTCAAGTCCCGATACATGCTAACACCTGTCCTGTTTTGTCTTTGCCGCGTGCGCAGTTTGCCTATTATAGCCCGGAATCTCCGGAAAAGCAACCGGCGCTTCGCGTGAGCCTGCCAAAAGGTGCGGATTTTCCGGGAATTTTGGGGGCTCGTGATTATTTTGCAAAATTTTTCGAAAATCGGTAATTTTTTATTGATTCCCTCTTGCTATTTTTCAAAAATGCAATATACTAGGGAACAGGAGATCATCATAAGGGCGGGGACGATGTGGTACCGCCAATTTAACAATCCATGGCAGTCAAACGCTGCATGAGTAGAAATGGCGCGTCAAGTACCGGTCGGATGGGAGGTTGCCGCCGGGCGAAGGAGTTTCTCCGCGGTGTCATTTCGCATCCGCTGTTTGTGCAGGGTTCTCTGGCAATTGCGCCGGGGTTTTCTGAGAAATCTGTTGCGTTTTACTGGAAAGGATTTTCGTCTGCCGCATCACTATATATTTCAACCTCCTCCTATCATTTCGATTCGGAGGCTATTTTTATGTCTAAAAACCAATCCGCAGCCGTTGCGCGCACGCACGCGCATTCGCTCAAAAACGTCAGAACCCTTGTTGTATCCGCTGTCCTTGCCGCCATCAGCGTGGTGTTGGCAAGACTCATTATCCCGATGCCGGACGTATCGACGCGCTTCTCGCTCGAAGCTGTGCCCATCTTCTTAGCGGGCATGTTCTTTGGCCCCATTCCGGGCGCGCTCGTGGGCTTCTCGGCGGACCTGGTCGGCTGCCTGTTCTCGGGCTATGGATACAATCCCCTGTTCTGCGTCCCGCCGATCCTCTATGGCCTGTCGGCAGGCTTCTTCCGCCCGATGTTAGCCAAGAAGACGAACCCGCTGACCATCGGCCTTGCCTTCCTGCCCGCGATCGTCCTGGGCTCCATTCTCTATGAGAGCTGGTCTCTGGCCTTTGTCTACGGCGGAGACGCATTTGAGGCGTTCTTCCTGACAAAGCTTGCCTCGCGCTCTGTGCAGTTCGGCGTAACGTTTGTGCTCGACGTTCTGATCGTATGGCTGCTGTATAAAGCAAAGGTATTCTCTAGCGCAAAGCTCTGGCCGCCCGTTTCCGGCGCGCAGAAGCCGACGCGCGAGGACTGATTTTAAAGAAAGAAGTTTTTCGTTATGACGCTGGAACAAGCACTGCACTATATCCATGCTGTCTGCTGGAAGGGCAGCATTCCCGGGCTCGAGCGCATCGAAGCGCTGCTCGATAAAATGGGGCACCCTGAGCGCGCCTGCAAATTTGTCCATGTTGCCGGCACAAACGGCAAGGGCTCGACCTGCGCGATGCTGGCCTCGATCTTTCAGGCCGCGGGCTATAAAACAGGTCTCTACACGTCCCCCTACATTCTCCGCTTCAACGAGCGTATTCAGGTAAACGGGCAGCAGATTCCCGACGAGGCCATCTGCGAGCTGACCGAGTATATCAAGCCCATGGCAGACTCGATTTTCGAGCAGCCGACCGAGTTTGAGATGGTCACGGCGCTGGGCTTTGAATACTTCAAGCGCGAGAAATGCGACATCGTCATCTGCGAGGTCGGCATGGGCGGCGAATTTGACGCGACGAACGTCATCCTGCCCCCGGAGGCCGCCATTCTGTGCAACATCGGTCTCGACCACACCGAGGTTCTGGGCGACACGCTGGAGAAAATCGCAGCGACAAAGGCCGGGATTATCAAACCCGGCTGCGACGCTGTCATCTACCGGGAGAAGCCGTCCGTCGAGGCTGTCTTTGAAGAACGCTGCAAGAAGGTCGGCGCGACGCTTCATAAGGCGGACTTCGATTCCATCCGGCTCGAGTCGCACGGTCTTTCGGGGCAGGTCTTCTCCTGCGGAAGGTTCGAGCACCTGAAGCTTCCGCTTCTCGGCGAGCACCAGCTCCACAACGCGGCGGTCGTTCTCGCGGCAGTGGACGCGCTCAAGGCCAAGGGCTGGAACCTCACGGACGAGGCCGTGCGCACGGGGCTTGAGACGGTGCAGTGGCCGGGACGCTTCCAGCTCATGCGCGAAAAGCCGCTTTTCATCGTCGACGGCGGGCACAACCCGCAGTGCATTGAGGCGCTCGTGCAGAATATTGACGACTATCTCAAGGGCCGCGAGCTCACAATTCTCACCGGCGTTCTGGGCGATAAGGATTTCCACTGCATGTATAAAAACGTCGCCCCGTATGCCAAGGAGTTCATCACCATCACGCCCGCCAATCCCCGCGCAATGTCGGCGGAAGGTCTTGCCGATTACCTGCGCCAGTTCGGAAAGCCCGTCACGGCTTGCAATGTGGTCGAAGACGGTGTGAGGCTCGCCATCGAGCACGCGGGCGAAACCGGCGTGGTCCTGTGCTACGGCTCACTCTACATGATCGGCGACATTGACGCAGCCCTTAAAAAATTGTCCTGATTTCAACGTATCCTGTAGGGGCGGACGACGTGTTCGCCCCTACAGTTTTTCTGAAATTTTTCCGGTTATGCGTAGGGGGCGATGCCCACATCGCCCCATTGGGCACCATCGAATTCGCATTGGAGTTGCGTAAAATCGGTTTTATTTGCCGGGTCGATGTGGGCATCGACCCCTACGAACACTACGCAGGCTTCTCCAAAAAATTCCGGAACGTATTTTCACGGGAAATTCCGGAGGACGGGTTACTCTGCCGGACGAACGGGGATTCTAAGCTCGGTGACAAATTTGCCGGGATCGTCCGTCAGACCGTTATCGATGAGCGTGACCTCGCGCGAAAAGCTGCTGATGGTAAAATGATGCGCCCGGAGAAAGGCGAGCAGCTTCTCATAGGCCGCGCCCGCTTGCGGGTGGCTTCCCCGGAAGCGGATGCGGGCGCAGAGCGTCTCGGGCAGCTCGTGCGTTTCGCCGTCAAAGCGGTCCTCCCGGTCAAGAAGCAGAAACGCGCAGTCATACCGGGAAAACTGCCCGGCCTCCAGGTGCTCTTTCGAAATGCCGACGCCGACCTTTCCCAGAAAGACGACGGCCTCCCGCTGCGACGGCTCGAGCCTTCGGATGGAGGGCTCCATGTCAAGAAAGCTTTTTAAATACAGCGCGTCTTCCATCCACACAATGCGGCAGGCGGGCGTTTGGATGAGCTCAATCTCGTCCAGACGCGCGCTTTTTGCATCCTGCAGCTGCGAAAGGCGGTGGTCAATTTTCCGCTCGATGCGCGACAGCTCCGAGAGCTTTTGTTCGACGACAGCTTTTGCTGCCGGAGCTTCTGCTCGATGGTTTCCACATCCCGGTTCTGCAAAAAATCCGCGATTTCCGGAAGCGGCATGTCCAGCGCGCGCAGATAGCGGAGCGTGTTGAGCACTTCAAATTGGCGCGTGCTGTAATAGCGGTAGCCGCTGTCCAGGTTTATGTATTCAGGGGAAAGCAAGCCGAGCGATTCATAGTGCCGTAGGCTGCTGACGCTCATGTGAAAAAGCCTTGCGACCTCGCCGATGGAAAAAAGCTGCTCCTTGTCCATGTTACCCTCCAAGCGCTGCGCGCGTTTCTTTTTTGCGCAGAACGGTGTAGGCGATCACGCAGATGATAACGGAGAGCGCGGAGCCTGCCGCCGTGGCAAGGCCCATGGGAAGCAGCGTCTGGGGATAGAGCCTCGACATCAGCCACACGCCCGGCACGCGGACGAGGACAATGGCTGTGATATTGTGCAGAAACGACAGCCCCGATTTTCCGCAGGCGCAGAAGTAGCCGCTGAAGCTGAAGTGGAGGCCTGCGAAAATGCAGTCGAAAATATACCCGCGCAGATACTGCCCGCCCGCGACGATGGCCGCTTCATCCGGCGTAAAGAGACCGACGATCGGTTCGGCGACAAACTGGACGATCGCCGCGACGATAACGCCGAAGCCTGCCGCGAGCAAGATGGCATAAAGAAGCGTCTTTCTGGCGCGTTCCGGCTTTCCGGCGCCAAAATTCTGCGCGCCGAGCGCCGAGACGGTCGAGAGCATCGAAGACGGCACGAGGAACAGGAAGCTGATCACCTTTTCCACAATGCCGACCGCCGCCGCGTCGGTGAGCCCGCGCTGGTTCGCGATGACGGTGATGACGATGAACGCAACCTGAATGAGCCCGTCCTGGCAGGTGATGGGAAGACCGATTTTCAGAATATCGCCGGAAACAGCCTTGTCCGGCCTTAAATCACTGCGATGCATCGGAAGACCGAGGCCGCGTTTGCGGATGGTAAGCAGGGCGAGAAGCACGCTGATGGCCTGCGAGAGCGTCGTTCCGAGCGCGGCGCCCGCGGGGCCGAGACGAAGCGCGCCCATGAACAGGTAGTCAAGCGCAATATTGCACACACAGGCGCAGGCGATGAAGTACATGGGGCTCTTGCTGTCTCCCATGCCGCGGAAAATCGAGCTCAAAACGTTATAGGCCGTGATGAACGGAATGCCGAGAAAGCAGATGGTGAGGTACTGCACGGTGCCGGAAACAGCCTCTGCGGGCGTGGACATGACGGCTGTGATGCGCCGCACCAGCAAAAGTAAAACGACCGTCAGCAGGGCGGAGATCCCGCCGAAGAGCGTCACGGTATTGCCGACCGCCCGGGCGGCTCTTTTTTTGTCTCCTGCGCCGACGGCCTGCGCGATGGTGACGGTTGTGCCCATGGCAAGGCCGACGAGCATCACGGTGAGCATGTGCATGACCTGCGAGCCGATGGAGACGGCGGTCGTCGCCGCAACGGGCTCAAACTGGCCGACGATGAAAAGGTCCGCCATGCCGTAGAGCGTTTGCAGGAAGTAGGAAAGAAGATAGGGCAGGGAAAAGCGGACGACATTTTGAAAGACGCTGCCGCTCGTCAGATTCTGCTGCATGGCAAAGGCCTCCTTGGGAAATTCATTGCCCCTATCGTAAACTCTAAAGTAGTTGTAGAGTCAAGAGAAAAAATAAAAAATCCCGCCCGCGGAACGGACCGCAGGCGAGAGGTGCGGAGCATGATCAGACGGGGAACTTCTGAATCGTCGTGGAAAGCGTCTCGCGCTCCTTGAGCTCCGCAAGCGCCTTCATGTGCGGCTGGGTCATGTGGACGGCCTGATGCGCGGCGGTTTCCCAGAGCTCAACGAGAAGTACCGTGTCGTCACTTTCACTCGAGAAGAAATAGTCGTATTGCAGGCAGCCGTCTTCTGCGAGGATTTTGCCGCGCAGACCCTGCGAAACGATCTGCCGGACAAATTCCCGGCCCCGGCCGGGCTTGGCCTGATAGGTGACATGGATGAGAAGTTTCGATTCCATAGCGCGTGCTCCTTTGCTATTTTCAGTGTTGACCCTATTCTAGCACAGAGCGCGCCGGACGGCAATTGCGCAAACGGGCGATTTGTGTTAAGATAATGAAACGATGACAGGGGGAATGAATATGAAACAGAAGCTGACGGCGCTGCTTCTTTTGCTGGCGCTGCTTCTGAGCCTCATGGCTTGCGGCGATGCGGCGCAGACGATTGATACTGTGCAGCAGGCTGCGCAGACGGTGCAGGAGATCGCAGCCGCGCAGGAGGAAGAAACGCCCGACATTGAGGAAGACGGCACATACACGACAAAGGAAGACGTCGCGCGCTACATCCACACCTACGGCCACCTGCCGGATAACTTCATTGCCAAAAAGCAGGCGCAGGCGCTCGGCTGGGAGGGCGGTTCACTTGAGCCCTATGCTCCCGGCAAGTGCATCGGCGGCAGCCGCTTCGGAAACTACGAGGGAACTCTCCCCGAAAAAGACGGCAGAACCTACACCGAGTGCGACATTGACACGCTGGGAGCAAGCGAGCGCGGGGGTAAGCGCATTGTTTTCTCCAACGACGGGCTCATCTATTACACGGAGGACCACTATGAGACGTTTGAGCTTCTCTACGGGGAGGACGGCTGATGGAAATCATTCTTGACGGCCGGACGGTCGACAGCCGCGAGACGCTGCACCAGAGGCTCACGGAGCTTCTGCAGCTTCCGGTCTGGTACGGCAGAAATCTGGATGCGCTGCATGACTGCCTGACGGAGCTTCGGGAGCCGGTCACCCTCCGCGTCATCCACGCGCACGCGCTTCGCGAGACGTTGGGCGGGTATGCGTCCGGCTTCGGCCATGTGCTCGACGACAGCGAGCGGGAAAATGAAAAGCTGACGGTTTTCTGGGAGGAATAAGAAGTGCACGCCGCACAGCGGCGTGCACTTGCTGCATATTTCGGGAATTTCCCCGATTGGACTCGTAGGGGGCGATGCCTACATCGCCCCGGCAAAATACACTCCTTTTTACGGAAATCTGCGGCGAATTCGTAACTTCCCTTGGGCCGATGTGGGCATCGACCCCTACGCAGATCTCGAAGACCCTGCGAAAAATAAGCGCTAGTCCGCAAAGGGAATTTTTTGCCCGGCAATCTCGATGGCCTGCACGTCGGCGAGGGCGACGGGCGTTGAGAGGGCGGCTTCGAAGGTGTAGAGCCCCAGCTCGTCGCGCGTTTCGGAAAGGGACGCAGAGAAGAAGCAGGCGCTGTTTTCAAACAGAGCGGAAAGCGGCGTTTGCGTTCCGTCGGCAAATTTGAGCGCTGCATCCGCAAACAGCTCGTTCAGCGCGCCGTTCCAGCTTCTCCGATAGGCGACCTGCGCGTCCAGCTCCGTCGGATTTTCCGTGTCCTGCCCGAAGTAGCCCTTGACGAGCGTATCGAGCGCACCGTCTCCGCGCGCGTTCAGATACGAATCCAGCGTAGGCGCTTGCAACGTGAGGCGGAGCGTGCCTGCGTCGAGCGTGAGCGACCCGATGACGGCGGATGCTTTGAGGAAGTCAGAGGGAACGGAAAGCTCCGGCGCTGCCTGTAGGGCTTCGGAGGGCAAAACGGGAACCGTAACGGTGGCGAAGACCTCGCCTGCCGTTTCGTGGCCGTTTTCTTGCGAGTCAAAGCAGAGCTCGATGGTGACCTCGCCCGGCTCCAAAGCTTCATACGTATAGAGCTCCACGCGCAAAAGCGCCGTCTGAAGCGATTCGTCGTAGGTAAGCGCCTCCGCCCAGACGGAATATGGCTTCGCCCGGCAAGACCAGAGCGAAAGTCCGTAAGTTTCCATCGCCTCCCGGTAGGCGTGGGCCATATCCTGCGTAACATCTGCCAGCTCGACGTAGGCAATCAGCCGCTTACCCGCGCAGAAGCTGCTGACAAGACGCGCGCCTGCATCCTGGGACGCGGCTTCATATTCCGTATATTCCGGGATTTTTTCCGGCTGCGTCACACCGAGGTCAGCGCGGGAGAGTGCCCGAAGTCCGAGTACGCCAGCTACAGCTCCCAAGCTCAGCAGCGCGGCAAGGACCGCGGCCAGCAGCGTTCTTCCTGCGGAGCGGACGCGGCGGCGTGAGATTCCAAGCCTTTGCAGAACGAGCCGCTCGGTGCGCGCACGGGTGGGACGCTTCGCCTCGGGAAGCGGCAAAAGCTCCGGGTCTAATTCCAAATCGTCCAGAAGGTCGGTCAGTTTTACTCGCATAATAATTCCTCCTGTGAAAGTCGTTTTTTGAGCGCCGCCCGGCCGCGCGAGAGTCGGGTGCGCACCGCACCGGGGGTAAGGCGCATCGCCTCCGCAATCTCGGGTGCGGGCTGCAAATAGTAGTAATAGCGCAGGAAAATTTCCCGGTCGACAGGCTCCATCGAGAAAATGGCTTCTTTGACGCGCATTTGGCGCTCGCGGCGCAGAAGCTCTGCCTCCGGGGCCGTTCCTTCTCCATCCGGGAGCGTCAGCTCGTCAAGGTCTGCCTCCAACGGCTTCTGCTTCCGGAGAAAATCCTTTGCACGGTTCCTGGCCGCCGCGCCAAGATATGCCTGCAGCTTTCCGGGTGAGATGCTGCCCGCGCGGCGGAAGACGCTGTAAAACACATCGGCGGTCAGCTCCTCCGCGTCCTCATCCCGGCAGGTCTTGCCCAGCACCGCGCGGATGATGGACGCGACATACCGGTTGTATTGTCCGATGAGCCAGTGCAGGACGGCCGTGTCCTGCGCGCGTAAGCGCTGCAATGCTTCTTCTTCGGTCATATGGATCACCTCGGGTTCAAACTTGCACGTGCTGCCCTACAGGACGTAGCGGGCAATCAAAGTGTTACGGAAAACGAAAACGCTCCGGACTGTTCCGGAGCGTTCTGGCATATTATGTGCGGTTCTCGCGGCGCTGGGCAAACAGGCGGTTGAAAAACGCGCCATAGAAGACGATGCTCACGCAGACGTAAACCCAGAGCATGGTGAGGACCATGGTTGTGAGGCTCCCATAGAGCGCGAGCCCCTTTGCAAAGTGGTTGACGTAGACGGAAAACAGCGCAGAAAATAACAGCCACGCGCCCGCCGCGGCCAACGCCCCCGGAAGCACACGCGAGAGCTTTTGCTTTCGGTTCGGAAGGGCGAGATAGAGCAGGGAAAAAAGCGCTGTGAGCAGGAAGAACGAGTAAAGCTGCAAATGCTCCAGCAAAAAAGACAGCGTCCTTGCAAGCGGCAGCGCCCGCGCCGTGAAAACCGAGAGCAGCTTCCGGCCGAATACGTGCAGAAGAAGCGTCAGCACGAGCCCCAGCACGAACAGCAGCATGTAAAACAAACACAAAAGCCGCATATGGACATAGCTTCTCGTCTCTTTGACATCCAGCACCGCGCCGAGCCCCCGCGCCATGCCGTAAATGCCGTTGGAGGCCGACCACGCCGCCGTCACCGCGCTTACGGAAATTACCGCCGCGCCGCTTTTCGGGTAAAGCTTCTGCAAAAAATCATCGAACAGCGGCAGCACTTCATCCGGCATGATGCGCGAGAGGATCTCGAGCAGGTCCTCAGGCCCGAAGACCGTGTATTGGAGGATCCCCAAAAGCAGCGTCAGCAGCGGCAGAAACGACAGCACGAGAAAGAACGCCGCATTTCCGGCATAGACGGGGATCTGCGTGCGTTTCAGCGCGCGCAGCGCGCGTGAGGCAGGCTCCGGCAGGCGCATGGGAAAGGCCCTCCTGAAAAAGTTTTCGACAGAAAAGGAAATATATAGAAGAAAAAATGCGGGTTATCTGGCGCTTGCCGGGTATTTTCCTCTCATTTTCGAGAAACGCGGCGAAGCGTGTCAAACGGGCGCGAATACTTTTCGTTTTCAGTATACACGATCTGTGGTTCAATAGGAAGCAGGAGGGAATAAAAAATGACAATGAAAACAAAAAATCGATCGCTTGTGCAAAATGTCTTTACCGAAACCTGTCGCGGCGCGCCGCTGGAGCTCAAGTACTACCGACTCTGGGAGGAAGCCCCGGAAGGCCCCACACGCTACGGCGCGGCCATCGAGGCTGTGTGCAATGGTGAAGCAACGCGCGCGGAGGTACCGGACGTGACGAGCCGGCGGGAAGAAATCGACCATCTTCTCTGGAAGCTTGCGCGCGGAACGGTGACGCCGGAGAGCCTGCGGGAGGTGATAGAGGATTCTCTGTAATTGCGCGGAATTTGCCGGGATTTGGACGAAAAACCGGTAGACACGGCAGGGGTTGTTTGCTATAATCAAACTATATTTCGCCGCCGGGAGGAACATGCCATGAAGTGTCCGTATTGTGGATATCAGGAGAGCAAGGTCGTCGATTCGCGCCACTCGGAAGACGGGCAGAGCATCCGCAGAAGACGCGAGTGCCTGTCGTGCCAGAAACGCTTTACCACCTATGAGACAGTCGAGTGTTTGCCCATTGTGGTCATCAAGCGCGACGGCGCGCGTCAGGCGTTTGACCGCAACAAGATTTTAAACGGCATGCTCCGCGCCTGCGAGAAGCGCCCGGTGGCGCTGGCGAAGCTCGAGGCCGCAACGGACGCGATTGAGCAGATCATCCAGAACTCGCTCGACCGTGAGGTGTCCACGACGCAGATCGGTGAGCTTGTTATGGAGCGCCTCAAGCCTCTCGACGAGGTCGCCTACGTGCGCTTTGCCTCGGTCTACCGGCAGTTCAAGGACATCGACAGCTTCATGCGCGAGCTCAATAAGCTGCTGGAGGAAAAATAAGCACACACGTTTCTCCGGAATGTTCGTAGGGGGCGATGCCCACATCGCCCCGTGAAAATGTTGCGAATTCGCCGGGGATTTCCGTATAAACGGTACGTTCCGCCGAGTCGATGTGGGCATCGACCCCTACGCAAAACCGGGGGATTTTCGCGAATCCCGTACGGACGTGATGAAAAAATCCGAAAATCTGCGACGCCCGCCGGGGTTCCGGCGGGCTTTGCGTTGTTCTCGCTACAGGATATTTTCTACGGTCGGCAGCTCCATTTCGCGCAGGTGGCGGACAGCGCTCATGAGCTCGGCACACCCGGCGAGAAAATCGTCCCGGTCTTCCAAAAGTGCGTACTGGTTCAGCGCGGCGAAGCGGGAAATGACATCGTCTACTTCCGCATGGCTTAAAGCGAGTCCGAAATAGCGCTCATACCGCTTCCAGTGCCGCGCCGCGTCCTGCATGGAGGCTCGGCAGGTTTCAAAATCATTTCGCTCCGCGGAAGTCTGCGCGCTCGATAAAAGGTCTAACGTTTCGCGGCAGATTTCCCGCACATGGAGCATGGAAAACAGGCAGAACGCGAGCGCGAGCAGCAAAATGACGCAGGAAAGCAGGATATGGCGCATATCACCCACGCTCCTTCCGGCAGAAGTAGAGCTTGCCGCCCGGCTCGCAGGACAGAAGATACACGTCCTTCGCGCGGCAGGCGTAGTCCCGCAGAACATCGTCCACCCACGCCCGGTTTTTCCCAAGCTTCGGGAGGTTTTCGGCCAGAATCTGCCCGTCGGAAATGACGGTCACGGGAAGGCTCGTGTCCTCGACCTGCACGCCGGCAGCCTTCGCGCTGGCGGGTTTAAACTTTGCATAAGGAAGCACGCTCACCTGACCGCTCGTCTCCAAGATTGCATATTTGACGCTGGCAAGATCGGTAACGCCTTCGATGCGCAGAAACTCGGTGAGCTCGTCCGGCGTGATGCGCGTCTTTTTGAGGTTCTCCTGCAAGAGCCTGCCGTGTTCCATCAGAATGACGGGCTTGCCGCAAAGAAGCCTTCGCGCGCCGACGCTGTGATAGACCAGAACGGACAGCAGAAGCTCCATCGACAAAACGACCAGGATCGGGATGAGTCCCGACAGAAGCGGGATCCCAGTCTCCTGCATCGGAACGGCCGCGAGGTTTGCCAGCAGCATCGTGACCACGAACTCCATCGGTTCCATCTCGCCCAGCTGGCGCTTTCCCATGAGGCGGATGACGACGATGAGAATGGTGTATAGAATCATCGTGCGGATGAATGAAATGAGCATAGCAAAACCTCCTGACGGCAGTATCTGCCGCGGGCGGAAAAGTATGCATGGCGGGCACGCAATTTTTCTTCTAGGATTTTGAACGAATGTGTGATATAATCAATCTATATGCGATAAAACGAAACGGAGGCGCGAGAGATGGCGGAGCGATCGACGGAAGAGCTGGAATACAAGAGCGCGCACGCGCAGTCGGAGGAAAAAACGCCCTATACGCCGCGCCCGAAGAGCCATATCATTCTGGCGTGGGTGCTGCTGGCGATTGTGATTTTCGCAATCGGCGGCATGTGCTACTGGGAAATGTTCGGCAAGTTCTGACGGGAGGCGGCCATGCAGATTCTGGGCATCGACCCCGGCTACGCGACGACGGGCTTCGGCGTTCTGCAAACGGAGCGGGGGCAGCTGCATCTTCTGAACTACGGAACGATCACGACCCCGGCGGGACTGACGCTCTCGCGGCGGCTCGTGATGCTTTACGACGATATGATGGAGCTGCTTTCGACTGTGAAGCCCGACGCGGTGGCGGTCGAGGAGCTCTTCTGGGGGCACAACGTCACGACCGGTATCGGCGTGAGCCACGGCAGAGGCGTGATTCTGCTCGCGATCGAGAAATACGGCGCGCCGCTTTTTGAGTACACGCCCAATCAGGTCAAGCAGGCCGTCGTGGGCTATGGCGGCGCAGAAAAGCGGCAGGTCATGGACATGACGCGAAGGATTCTCAAAATGGAAAAGGTGGCGCGCCCGGACGATGCGGCGGACGCGATTGCCATCGCCCTGTGCCACGCGAGAAGCGCAACGTCGCTTTTGAGCAGAGTACAGGAAACTTAGGAGGCAGGCCATGTTTTATTATCTGAACGGCACGATTACGGTGCTCGATACCGGCCTCGCGGTCGTCGACTGCGGGGGCGTGGGCTATGCCTGCCATACGACAAACTATACGCTGTCCAAATTGCAGGTCGGAAAGCAGGCGAAGCTTTTTACCTACTGCAACATCAAAGAGGACGCATTCGACATCTACGGCTTTTTTACGCGCGAGGAATTAAACTGCTTTGAAAGGCTGCTCGGCGTGGGCGGCGTGGGGCCGAAGGCGGCGCTGGCGATTTTGTCGGTCGTCACGCCCGACCAGTTCCTGCTTGCCGTTATGACGCAGGACGAAAAGACGCTCACGATGGCGCAGGGCGTGGGCAAAAAGATGGCGCAGCGGATTTTGCTGGAGCTCAAAGACAAGCTCGCGCCCGCGCAGCTCGAGCTTTCCGGCGCGCAGATGGAAAGCGCGGCTCCCGTGCGCGGCAGCAAGACGGCGGAGGCCACAGCGGCGCTTGCGAGCCTTGGATACAGCCAGCAGGAGATCGCCGCCGCGCTCAAGGGCGTGGACGTAAACGCGATGCGCGTCGAGGAGATCGTCCGGCAGGCGCTGCGCGCGATGGTCATGCAGTAAGGGGGAACGGCGATGAGCCTTGATTTTTCACAGGATTTTGAAGCGCCGATCGTAACGACGAGCCTGACCCCGCAGGACGACGGCGAGGTGAGCCTGCGCCCCAAGACGCTCTCGGATTACACCGGACAGGAAAAGGCGAAGGGGAATCTTTCGGTCTATATTGAGGCGGCCAGACGGCGCAATGAGCCCTTGGACCACGTGCTGCTCTACGGGCCGCCGGGACTTGGCAAGACGACGCTTGCGGGCGTGATTGCGAATGAAATGGGCTCCGGTATCCGCATCACTTCGGGCCCGGCCATCGAAAAGGCGGGCGATTTGGCGGCGTTACTGACGAACCTCGCGCCGGGCGATATTCTGTTCATCGACGAAATTCACCGGCTCAACCGCGCGGTCGAGGAAATTCTCTATCCCGCGATGGAGGACTACGCGATCGATATCATCATCGGAAAGGGTCCGTCTGCAAACTCCATCCGGCTCGATCTGCCGCGCTTTACCTTAATCGGCGCGACGACGCGCGCGGGGCAGCTTTCGAGTCCGCTTCGCGACCGTTTCGGCGTTCAGCTGCGGCTGGAATTATACACGAACGAGGAGCTGAGCCGGATCGTGACGCGCTCGGCGGCGCTTCTGGGCATTGAGATTGACCCGGCGGGCGCGATGGAGATTGCCTCGCGCTCGAGAGGCACGCCGCGTATTGCGAACCGGCTTCTTCGCCGTGTGCGCGATTTTGCGCAGGTCTACTATGACGGCGTCATCACCAAGGAAGCGGCGGACCACGCGCTCGGAAAGCTGGAGGTCGACCATCTGGGGCTGGATGCCATCGACCGGCGCATGCTCACGGCCATCATCCGCAATTACGGCGGAGGCCCGGTCGGTCTTGAAACGCTCGCGGCGACCATCGGCGAGGAGGCCGTGACGCTCGAGGACGTGTATGAGCCGTATTTGATGCAAATCGGGTTTTTGACGCGCACGCCGAGAGGCCGCTGCGTGACGCAGCTCGCGTATGAGCACCTGCATCTGCCCGCGCCGCAGAGCGCGCAGGGTGAGCAGCTGAGTTTTTGAGTAAGAAGGGTATTTCGTATGGGAAAACTATTTGGAACCGACGGCATTCGCGGCGTTGCGAACGAGACGCTGACGTGCCATCTTGCATACCGGGTCGGTCAGGCGGCAGCCATCAGCTTGGGAAGCTTTGATGGAAAACGCCCGAAGGTCGTCATCGGCAAGGATACGCGCATTTCTTCTGATATGCTGGAAGCGGCGCTTCTCGCGGGTCTCACGGCCAGCGGCTGTGACGCGGTAAAGCTCGGCGTGATCCCGACCCCGGCGGTGGCATACTTAACGGTGCGCGAGCACGCGGACGCGGGCATTGTGATCTCTGCGTCGCATAACCCCTTTGAACACAACGGGATCAAAATGTTCTCCTCGCGCGGCTTTAAGCTCAGCGACGAGTTGGAGGCAAACATCGAATCGCTCATTTTACAAGAAGGCGAGCTTCCGACCAAGACGCACGGCGAGATCGGAAGAATTACCGATGGCGCGCAGCTCATGGACGCATATCTTGACCATCTGGCCTCTACAGTGAACGGGCTCAAGCCCATTAAGGTCGTCTTTGACTGCGCCAACGGCGCGGCCAGCGCGACGGCACGGAAGCTGTTCTCCCGTTTCCCGTTGGAGGCGACGTATTTAAGCGCAGACCCTGACGGCGTGAACATCAACGATGGATGCGGCTCAACGCATCTTGGAAAGCTCGCAAAAGCCGTTGTAGACGGCGGATATGATCTTGGTCTCGCGTTTGACGGCGATGCCGACCGGTGTCTGGCCGTTGACGAAACAGGCGAGGAAATTGACGGCGACCAGATCATGGCGGTCTGCGCAGAGAATTTGACCGCACAGGGAAAGCTCCAGTCTGAGGGCTTTGTGGCGACGGTGATGTCGAATCTCGGCCTTCATAAATTCTGCGAGGAAAATCACCTGAAGCTTCTGTGCGCGGCGGTCGGCGACCGGAATGTTCTGGAGCTGATGCAGAAAGAATCGATGGTGCTCGGCGGCGAGCAGTCGGGGCACATCATCTTCTTAGAGCACATGACGACCGGCGACGGTCAGCTTGCGGCGCTGCAATTTTTGTCGATTTTAGGCCAAAGCGGCAAGAAGGCCAGCGAGCTGGCGGGCCAGATCACGCACTATCCGCAGCTGCTGCAAAATGTAAAGGTCGGCTCCAACGAGGAGAAGACCGCGATTTTAAACAGCGCCGAGCTGTCTATGATTGTCGCGCGCGAGGAGGAAAAGCTCGCGGGGCACGGACGGATCTTGCTGCGTGCGTCTGGCACGGAGCCGCTCATTCGTGTCATGGCCGAGGCGGACACACAAGATCTTGCGGAATTGGTCGTAAAAACGCTGGTGCAAGCCGTCGAAAACATACAAAAAATTCTAAATAAATAAAAAGAGTTTTATTTACTATTGACAAATGGAAAAAGCTTGCATATAATATAAAGGTAGGACGGTGGCCGGAGCCGAGTCCAGTGTCATAAAATTCCGGTACACAGCCTTGTTGATTCTTTCGGATATTCTTTGTACCCTCTCTCGTGTACAGACCCCAGGAGAACACACGGCAAATCTCAGCGCATCCAGCTTCTTGCTGATGGCATATAACGTCCCGGTTTTTGGGGCAAATCATTTTCGCTAAAAAAGAGAGGTAACATCAAAATGTACGAAGACAAAACTTTGGTCTGTAAAGAATGTGGCAAGGAATTCGTTTTCACCGCCGGTGAGCAGGAATTCTACGCAGAAAGAGGCTTCCAGAACGAGCCCCAGCGCTGCAAGGCTTGCCGTGATGCCCGCAAGACCGCGACCCGTGGCCCCAGAGAGTACTTCACCGCGACCTGCGCTGCCTGCGGCGGCGAAGCTCGTGTTCCCTTTGAGCCGAAGTCCGATCGTCCCGTCTACTGCAGCGACTGCTTCGCTCGCATGAAGGCTCAGGGCTAATTTCTTAGTCAGCATACTGAAAAGCGGAAGGTGAAACCTTCCGCTTTTTTGTATAAGGAAATCGCCTCTGTACTGCGGTACAGAGGCGATATTTTGCTATCTTTCTTCTCGGAAGTAGGCAAGACCCAGCGACTGGGGCGGCTGATCCTCGCGCTTTTTGCGGAGCGAGACAATGATCAGGACGACCAGCGTGACCACGTACGGAAGCATCTTATAGAGCTCCTTGATGGCAAGGTTCGTGCCGGTGGGGATGAAGATGTAGAGAATGTAGCAGCCGCCGAAAAGGATGGAGGCGAGCACGCTTACATTCGGACGCCAGATTGTGAAGATGACGAGGGCGATGGCCAGCCAGCCGCGGTCGCCGAACGCGTTATTCGACCACACGCCGCAGGCATAGTCCATGACGTAGTACAATCCGCCGAGACCCGCGATCATGCTGCCGACGCAGGTCGCGAGGTACTTATACTTCGTGACATTGATGCCGGCTGCGTCCGCAGTCGCGGCGCTCTCGCCGACGGCGCGCAGATGAAGCCCGGCGCGCGTGTGCTTGAGGAAGTAGGAAGCGAGAAGTGCAATGACGATCGCGAGGTAAGCCAGGAAGCCGTAGGACAGGAAGACCTGACCGAACCAGCCGGTCGTCTCGGCGATGGGAAGCGACTTACTGAAATAGGCGCTGGTTGCGGAGAGCGCGATGGACGGGACCTCACTGCCGGAGAGCTTGATGAGAGAGCCGCCGAAGAAGTTGCCGACGCCGACGCCGAACGTGGTCAGCGCCAGGCCCGTGACGTTCTGGTTCGCGCGGAGCGTGACCGTCAGCAGGCAGTAAATAAGGCCCATGAGAAGCGAGCCTGCCAGCGAGCAGAGCATCGGAATACCGATGGCAGCCAGCGCGCTCATTTCGGCTGCGGGAACGGCCTGCTCATAGAAGAACGCGCCAATAACGCCGCAGATACCACCGACATACATCACGCCCGGAATGCCGAGGTTCAGGTTGCCGGATTTTTCGGTGAGGATCTCACCGGTGCTGCCGTAGAGAAGGGGAATGCCCTGCATGACGGCGCGCGGAAGGAACGAAGCAAAATCAAACATCTCTTACGCCTCCTTTTTGCTCGCGCGCAGACTGACCTTATAGGTGAGGAAGAACTCACTGCCGATGATGAAGAACAGAATGATACCGGTCAGAATGTCGGCGAAGGAATGGTTGAGGGAGAATACGCTGGAAATTTCGCTCGCGCCTCGGCTGAGGACGACGAGAAGCAGGCTCGTAAAGACCATGACGATGGGGTTGAACTTCGCCAGCCACGAGACCATGACGGCTGTGAAGCCGCGTCCGCCGACGATGGTAGTGGTGAGGGTATGGTCGGTGCCTGCCGTTAAAAGCAAGCCCATCAGGCCGCAGACCGCGCCGGAGAGCACCATGGTGCGGATGATGACGCGCTCGACCTTGATGCCTGCGTAACTCGCGGTGCGTTGGCTCTCGCCGACGACGGCGATCTCATAACCGTGTTTGCTGTAGGTGAGGTAGATGTACATGAGGATGGTCATGATCGCAACGACCAGAATGGTCAGCAGGTACTGCTTGCCGCCGATGACGGGGAGCCAGCCGGCCTCGGAATTCTGGTTGATGATGCCGATCTTGCCTGCGCCCTTCGGAACCTCCCAGATGATGATGAAGAACGCGGCGAGCTGGGTCGCAATGTAGTTCATCATGAGGGTAAAAAGCGTCTCGTTGGTGTTCCACTTTGCCTTGAAAAACGACGGAAGGAAGCCCCACAGAGCGCCCGCTGCCAGAGCGGCTGCGAGCATGACAAGGATCAGAAGACCGCTCGGGAGCTTATCACCGAGGCAGATCATACAGGCTGCGGTCGCAAGACAGCCGATGAGCACCTGACCCTCTGCGCCGATGTTCCAGAAGCGCATTTTAAACGCAGGGGTGACAGCGAGGGAAATGCCGAGCAGGACGGCGAGGTTCTGGAACGTGACCCACGATTTTCTCGCGGTGCCGAACGCGCCGTAGAAGATAGTGCCATAGATGCTGATGGGGTTTTCGCCTGTGAGAAGCATCGTGACGAGCGCGCAGACGATGAGCGCCAGAAGGATCGCGCCGCCGCGGATGAGCACGCGCTGGTACCAGGGGAGCGCGTCGCGCTTGGAGATATGGAAGAGGGACTGTTTATGCATCGACTTTTCCTCCTCTCACGAGGGTCATGAGGCTGCCGATCTGACGCTTGTCTGTGGTTCTCGCGTCGACCACGCCGGAGACCTGGCCGCCGCACAGAACGACGATCCGGTCGCACAGCTCGAGCAGAACGTCGAGGTCCTCACCGACATACACAACGGCGACGCCGCGCATTTTTTGCTCGGTCAGCAGATTATAGATGGTGTAGGACGTGTTGATATCGAGGCCGCGCACGGCGTAGGCAGTCATCAGAACGGCAGGGGACTGCGCGATCTCTCGGCCGACCAGAACCTTCTGCACGTTGCCGCCGGACATGCGGCGGACGGGGAAGTTCGTGCTGGGTGTGACGACGCCGAGCTCGTTCCAGATGCGGTTCGCAAGCGCCTCGGGGTCCTTGCGGTTTAAGAAGATGCTTGCGCCCTTGCGCCACGAACGGAGCATCATGTTGCCCGTCATGCCCATCGAGCCGACCAGGCCCATACCCAGACGGTCCTCGGGGACGAACGACATGGCGATACCGTTTTTGCGGATGTTCATGGGGTCGAGGCCCACAAGCTGCTTGGGCTTGTCCGCGCCGGGAGCGTAATACTGGATGGAGCCTTCGGCCACGGGGTAAAGGCCCGCGATGGACTCAAGAAGCTCTCGTTGGCCGCTGCCCGCGATGCCCGCGATGCCGAGGACTTCGCCGGCGTTGATGGTGAACGACACGTCGTCGAGCCGCTTGACGCCAAGCTCATCGTAGGCGGTGAGGCCTTCGATGACAAGCCGCGGCTCTACATTCACGGGTTCCGGCCGGTCGATGTTCAGTGCGACCGCGTGGCCGACCATCATGTCGGTCAGAGACTGCTGGTTCGCGTCCTTCGTGAGAACGTCACCGATGTACTCGCCCTTTCTCAGAACCGCAACGCGGTCGGAGACGTCGAGCACCTCATGGAGCTTGTGGGTGATGATGATGAGCGACTTGCCGTCGGATTTCATGTTGCGCATGATCTGGAAGAGCTTGTCGGTCTCCTGCGGGGTCAGAACCGCGGTCGGCTCGTCGAGAATCAGAATATCCGCACCGCGATAGAGTACCTTGACAATCTCGACCGTCTGCTTCTGCGAGACGGACATGTCGTAAATTTTCTGGTTGGGGTCAATGTCGAAGCCGTATTTGTCGCAGATCTCCTTGACTTTACGGGTCGCCTCGGGGATGTTCATCCGGCCGGGCTCGTCCAGACCGAGAATGATGTTTTCCGTGGCGGTGAAGACATCGACGAGCTTGAAGTGCTGGTGGATCATGCCGATGCCGTGAGCAAAGGCATCTTTCGGAGAGCCGATCGTAACCGGTTCACCGTGAATGTAGATTTGCCCCTCATCGGGGAAGTAGATGCCGGAGAGCATGTTCATCAGCGTCGTTTTGCCGCTGCCGTTTTCGCCGAGCAAAGACAGGATCTCGCCCTCGTGCAGCTCCAGGTTCACGGCGTTGTTGGCCGTCACCTTTCCAAACCGCTTTGTAATATTCTCCATTCTAACTGCGCATTCAGATCCCAAGGCGGTCACCCTTTCTTTGTGGGAGGAAAGTCGTCTCCCGATTTTTGTAAGTACACATGTATTCTACCATACCGGAATGAAAAAGTAAATAATATGACCAAAAATTTTTTAAGTTCATCAAAAAATTTGTCATGTTTCCATAATGGAAATCGGGCTGCCTTTCGGCAGCCCGATCTGGATTGCAAGAAGTTTTAGAATGCGGTGTCGAGCAGCGTGATGCCGTCGATCTGCAGATCGAAGTACGGAGCGCTACGCATATCAGATTCGGCAAGATAACCGTCCTTCACGACCTCGGTGTCGCCGATGTAATCTGCATCGGAGTCGACGTCAGCAAGGTAAGAGGTGATGTGGCCTGCATCGTCGAGCTTGAGATAGTCGGTCTTAAAGGTATTGTGCGTGTCGTCAATGGTGACAGTAAAGGTGCTCAGATCATAGACATGGCGCGTACCAGCCTCGAGCTCGGCCTTGGCAGCCTCAACAGCTTCTGCAGTGCCGGCAGCGACGACGTTCTCGTTGAGCTCGGTCAGGACGACGGAGCCGGTCGCAAGCGTGCCGGTCCAGTCAGCGTCGATTGCTTCGCCGTTCATTGCAGCGGAGATCGCGTACTTGTAGTACGGAGCCCAGTCGATACGGGAAGAAACGAGGTAGGTGTTCGGGCAGGCAGCCATAGTCGAGCCGTTGTAGGAAACGTCGGGGACACCGGCGGTCTCGCAGGCGGTCGGAGCGCCCATGGAGTCAGCGTGCTGGCTGATGAGCTTGCAGCCGTTGTTGATGAGCTTCTGTGCGCCTTCCTTTTCAGCGGTCTCGTCGTACCAGCTGCCGGTGAAGGTGACTTCCATCGTCGCGGTCGGGCAGACGGAGCGGGCGCCCAGGAAGAAGGAAGTGTAACCGGAGATAACCTCGGCGTAGGTGAAAGCGCCGACGTAGCCGATCTTGGCCTCTTCTGCGGTGAATTCGCCAGCTTCGATCATCTCGTTGAGCTTCATACCGGCGACGATACCGGCGAGGTAGCGGCCTTCATAGATGGAAGCGAAGGCGTTGTGGTAGTTGGCAAGGTTCTCGGTGTGCGCCTTCGTGCCGGTGGAATGGCAGAACTGGACATCCGGGAATTCCTTGGCAGCCTGGATCATGTAGTCCTCATGGCCGAAGGAGTCGGCGAAGACGATGTTGCAGCCGGCGTCAGCCAGATCGGCAGCGGCGTCGTAGCATTCCTGACCTTCAGGAACGTTCGTCTTGATGACGTACTCTACGCCAAGAGCCTCAGCGGCTTCCTTTGCGCCGTTGATGAAGTTCAGGTCGTAGGTGGAGTTTTCATCATGGAGCATGATGAAACCAACCTTGAAGTCAGCGGGAGCGGCCGTCTCGGCGGCGGGCTCTTCGGTAGCCTCCTCGGTCTTTTCCTCGGTTGCGGTTTCAGTGGCAGCGGTTTCGGTCTTGGTTTCCTCAGCGGGAGCGTCGGTCTTAGCCGCACAGGCTACCAGCGCAAAAACCATAACCAGCGCCAGAAGCAGGGCAATGATCTTTTTCATTTCAGCGATTCCTCCTAAATATTTTGTGGATGCACTGACATGCACGCAAATCAGAAAAACTTTTTGCGTGCCGGTCAAGTGCCTTCATTTTACACGATTTATGCAAAGAATGCAATCCCCTTTCAAAAAAATATTTAGCTTTTGTATGGTTTTACGGGAATTCGGCCATATTGACCTAACAAATTTTTAGATTTTTCGGGCTTTTGTAAATCATGCACGTAAACAGCCTGTTCAAATTGTCTAAGATGCCACTTCCAAATTCGGCGACGCTGTACGCCTTTCACAACGAACCTAAAAGATTTTTAGCTTTTTGAGCGGCCTGTCCTTTTGCGCAAGCAAATGGGGCGGAATTCGTGAAGTTTGACGAAAGACCGGCGTGGAAAACGGGCCGGAAACATGATATGATAGATTGACAACAGAAAACCTGTCCGTGCACGCCAATGTGCTGCACGGCTTTGGAAAGAGGGAGTATTCATGCACGAACCGTTCTTCCTGCGCGGGACGCTTTTATACAGCAGCAGCCCGGATACCATTGAAATATTGGACGATGGCTGGCTCCTTTGCCGAAACGGCAAGGCGGCGGGTGTGTTCCGGCAGAAGCCCGAGCGGTTCAAGAATCTGGACGTGCTCGACTATTCGGGAAAGCTCATCATCCCCGGCATGACGGACCTGCACCTGCACGCGCCGCAGTTTTCCTTCCGCGGCCTGGGCATGGATTTAGAGCTCCTCGATTGGCTCAACACCTACACCTTCCCCGAGGAAGCGAAATACGAGGACCTTTCCTATGCCGAAACGGCCTATGAGAGCTTTGTGACGCGGCTTACCCGCAGCACGACCACGCGCGCGTGCATCTTCGCGACGCTCCATCTGCCCGCGACGCTCCTTCTCATGCAGAAATTGGAGGACGCGGGGCTTGATACCTTTGTTGGCAAGGTCAACATGAACCGAAACTGTCCGGTGTATCTTCGTGAAATTTCGACGAATCAGGCTATCCGGGACACAGAGAGCTGGATACTCCAGTCGCGCGAGCGCTTCACACGCACAAAGCCGATTTTAACGCCTCGCTTTATTCCGTCGTGTACGGATGATCTCATGTATGCCCTTTCCCGCCTGCGCGCAAAATACGACCTTCCTGTGCAGAGCCACCTGTCTGAAAATCTGGGCGAAATTGACTGGGTGAGAGAGCTCTGCCCAAGGTCTAAATTCTACGGCGACGCGTACGACCAGTTCGGTATGTTCGGGGGAGATTACCCCTGCATCATGGCGCACTGCGTGCACTCAAATGAGGCCGAGCAGGAGCTGATGCTGAAACGCGGCGTTTATATCGCGCACTCGCCGGAATCGAACATGAACCTTGCCTCCGGTGTTGCGCCGGTCAACCAGTTCATCGACCGGGGGCTTCATGTGGGTCTGGCCACGGACGTGGCAGGCGGCAGCCATGAGAGCATGCTCAAGGCGATGATGCACGCTATTCAGGCCTCAAAGCTTCGGTGGAGGCTTCTCGATCAGAACGTGAAGCCGCTGAGCTTTGAGCGCGCGTTCTATCTTGCCACGATGGGCGGCGGCCAGTTCTTCGGCAAGGTCGGATCGTTTTTGGATGGGTACGAGCTCGACGCGGTCGTACTGGATGATGAGAGCCTCGAGCACCCGCAGCAGCTTTCTCCGCGCGCAAGGCTTGAACGTATGGTCTATCTCGCCGACGAGCGGAACATCTGCGCGAAGTTCGTCTCCGGCCGGAAAATTTTATAACGGCAAATCGATCCCCGGGCGGCTGTCCGGGGATTTTTACCGGTTTTTTACGAGTTTTGCGTTGGAATTTGGGCGCTTGGTTACTTGTATGGTGTTCGGTTGCGTGGTATAATATTGCATTGGAAAACAGAAATATGGCGCGGCGGCAAAACCGCGCCGGAGAGACAGAGGAACAGGCGATGAAGGTAGCGGATATTCACGCGCATATCTTCCCGGAGAAGCTGGCGGATAAAGCGCCGGCCTCCATCAGCGCGTTTTACGGCGGCATGGATGTCGCCTGCCACCCGGCGACGGCGGAGAATCTGGTAAAATTCGAGCACGAGGCCGGGATCACGCGCTTTGTCATGAGCAATTCCGCGACGAGCGCGCATCAGGTGCGCAGCATCAATGACTTTTTGCCGCAGGCGGTAAAGGACGTGCCGGGTGCGATTGCATTCGGGTCGATTTTCCCCGGCATGGATGGCGCGGAGGAGGAGCTCGAGCGGGCAAAGGCCCTCGGAATCCGGGGACTCAAGGTGCATCCGGATTTTCAGAAGGTGCCCATCGACGAGCCGTGCGGTGTGCCGGTCTACCGGAAGGCGGCAGAACTGGGACTCCCGGTGCTCTTTCATATGGGGGACAACCGGTACGATTACTCGACGCCCGAGCGGCTTTTGAATTTGCTCCGGCAGGTTCCCGACCTGCAGGTCATCGCCGCGCACTTTGGCGGCTGGCTCGCGTGGGAGCATTCGTATGAATGCCCGCTGCCAAGCTGTGTATTGTATGACACGTCGAGCACGCTTCCGATGATCCCGTGCGAGATGGTGCTGCGGATGTTGGATCGGTTCGGCCCCGAGCGGTTCTTGTTCGGGACAGATTTTCCGATGTGGTCTCCGAAGGAAGAGCTGGCGCGGTTTTTGGCGCTGGGACTGGGAGACGACGTGAACGAGAAGATTTTGTATGGAAACTTTATGAAGCTGTTCGATCTGCATGATGTGGAGGAAACGGCGGAGGGAGGATAAGATGTATCAGATCGGTGTGGATATCGGCGGAACCAATATTAAAGTAGGCCTTGTGAATGAGACCATGGAGCTGGTGCAGACGTGCAGCGTCCGCTTCCCGCACGACGGCGCGCGCAGTGTGGTCAAGACGATCGAAGAAGCGGTCGACTTTTTGCTGCGGCAGCAGGCGATTGCGCGGAAGGACGTAGAGAGCGTCGGCATTGTCGTTCCCGGCAGCATCGACCAGAAGGGCGAGCGCGTGATCGACGCGTATAATCTCGGCTTTCACGACGTGCCCCTGAAAGCGCTTGCGCAGGAGGCGTTCGGGGAGATCCCTGTGTATCTTGCAAACGACGCAAACGGTGCGGCGCTGGCTGAGCTCTACGCGGGCGCGTTCCGCGGCTGCAAGACGGCGGTTCTGTTCACGCTCGGCACGGGGCTTGGCGGCGGCATCATTTTAGGCGGCCACATGTTCAACGGCGGCATGAACCAGGGCGTGGAGCTCGGGCACATGTACCTTGTAAACGGCGGCGAGCACTGTACCTGCGGCAACGACGGCTGCATGGAGGCCTACTGCGCGGCAAGCGCTCTGGCACGCGACGGACAGCGGGCCATGGAAAAGCATCCCGAGAGCCTCATCGCTGCGCGCGCGGGCGGGAGCCCGGAGAATGTAGATGCAAAGCTCGTCATCGACTGCGCAAAAGAAGGCGATGAAACGGCAAAGGCTGTGTTCGATCAATATATCGACAGCCTGTCCTCCGCCTGCGCCTCTATTTATAATCTGCTTGACCCGGAGGTTATTGCCATCGGCGGCGGCGTGTGTGGTGCGGGGGAATTCCTCTTTGCTCCGCTGCGCGAACAGACGACGGGCAAATGCTTCTATAAGACGCACGGAAAGCTCGTCCCGGCAGAGCTTGGCAACGACGCCGGCATGATCGGCGCGGCCATGCTCCACAAGGATGCGCAGTAACGCTTCTTTGATATTGTTGAAAACCTGAAACCTGAGTTTGGAGGGAATATATTATGGTAAGAATTGATTTGAGCGGCGCGAAGGAATTTACGCCCAATGTGTCGAACGAACAGAAGGCGCTGGATGCCATCCGGAAGCTGAAGGACGGCTCCGGCGCAGGCAGCGATTTCATCGGTTGGGTCGACCTGCCGGTAAGCTACGACAAGGACGAGTTCGCCCGTATCCAGAAGGCGGCGAAGAAGATCCAGTCGGACTCCAAAGCCCTTGTCGTCATCGGCATCGGCGGCAGCTACCTGGGCGCGCGCGCGGTCATTGAGCTTCTCAAGAGCCCGAACTATAACATGCTCCAGAAGTCGACCCCGGACATTTATTTTGCCGGAAACGGTATTTCGTCCGACGCGCTGACGGAGATCATCGCCATGATCGGCGAACGCGATTTCTCCGTGAACGTCATCTCGAAGTCCGGCACGACGACCGAGCCCGCCATCGCGTTCCGTATTTTCAAAGAGCTGCTCGAAAAGAAGTATGGCAAAGAGGGCGCGCGCGAGCGGATTTACGCCACGACCGACAAGGCAAAGGGCGCACTCAAGACGCTTGCAACCAAAGAAGGCTATGAGACCTTCGTCGTGCCCGACGATGTGGGCGGACGGTACTCGGTTCTGACGGCAGTCGGCCTGCTTCCCATCGCGGTCAGCGGCATTGACATCGAAAAGCTCATGCAGGGTGCGGCTAAGGAGCGCGAGGAAGCACTGGCAAAAGGCATCGAGAGCGCCGAGGCGCAGTATGCGATGAGCCGCCAGAAGCTTTCCGACGCGGGAAAGCATGTGGAAATTTTAGCTGCCTACGAGCCCTCGTTCCGTTTCATGGCCGAGTGGTGGAAGCAGCTCTACGGCGAGTCTGAGGGCAAGGACCAGACCGGCATTTTCCCGGCCTCCGTCGACCTCACGCCCGACCTGCACTCCATGGGGCAGTATATGCAGGAGGGCCGCCGCGTCTTGCAGGAGACGGTCGTCTTCTTCGACAAGGCCAGAACGTCGCTTGCTGTTCCGTCGGATGAAGAAAATCTGGACGGACTCAACTATCTTGCCGGCCGTGAGATGAGCTATATCAACGAGAAGGCCATGCAGGCGACCAAGGCCGCGCACATCTCCGGCGGCGTGCCGGTGACGGAGATCCGTCTGCCGGAAATCAGCGAAGAGACCGCCGGCGCGCTCATCTACTTCTTCGAATATGCCTGCGGCGTGTCCGGCTATATCTCCGGCGTGAACCCCTTCAACCAGCCCGGCGTGGAGGCGTATAAGAAAAACATGTTCCACCTCCTCGGCAAGCCCGGCTACGAGGCATAAAAATAACCGGGGACGTGCATATATTCCGTAGGGGCGGACGGCCCTGTCCGCCTGCGAAAAATCCACCGAAACGTGAAATCCATCGGCGAATTCGTACTGCCAAAGGGCGGACAGAGGCGTCCGCCCATACAGGGGTTTGAAAGTTTCCGAGGTTTGCGTAGGGGACGATGCCTACATCGTCCCGGCAGAATGTACAGATTCTACGGAGATCCCCGGCGAATTCGAGCGTGCCATCGGGTCGATGTGGGCATCGACCCCTACGAACCTCCCGGAAGGGGTCGAACATCCCGGAAAATTGCATAAAAATCACCGGCTCGGCTGTTTTGGCAGTCGAGCCGGTTTTCTAGTTCCGGGAGGGGAGATAGTCCAGAAAGCAGCGGACGGCAAGCGGCGTGGGCGCGTCTTTGCGCAGCGCAAGACCGAGCGTCCGGCTGGCCGGAACGCCGAGCGGGCGGATGGCGATTTTGTAGGGAATCCGGCGCAGGATCAGTCCCGGGAGGATACTGAGCCCGAGCCCGCTTTCGACCACCGACATGACCGCGTAATCGTCCACCGTGCGAAGCTGCACGTGCGGCTGGAGCTTGTGGCGCTGTAAATTGCCCAAGAAGAAAGGAACTCCCGCTTACGAGCGTAAGCGGGAGTTTTGCGGTGTTACAGTGCAATGGGGTGCTCAAATGGTACGCTCCAGAGCCTTGTACAAGTAAGAGCTTCTGAACCAAATCCTCTAAATTTGGAACTTTTTCGCTGATTTTTCTCATTCGCATAATCGTCCTCCAAAATTGCAGACCTTTGTCCCTAAAAGTCTAATTTGGGAAAAACCGCAAGCATCGGACTTGATATTCTGAACTTTTTGAGAAATAAAAAAGAGAAATCCAAGAAAAACGCTCGGATTTCTCAACTTTGTGTCATGCGAACACTATGGATCAATGGTTTATTTTTTAGACTTCTTATCGTTA